>OBPB01000016.1_pt1 | contig 48002 bp, 34 predicted proteins | sample 1534631 | NCBI WGS metagenome assembly OBPB01 (sample SAMEA3275471, study PRJEB22092) | marine metagenome | biome: Marine environment; feature: Belgian marine environment, sample taken at 3 meters depth; material: Sterile flask | collected 2014-06-24T18:06:27+00 | depth 3 m
GATTGAGCTTAATCTGGGGTTGGATTGAAGTCCTGTGGCTCTATGTGAAGGTGTGGCGACCCCATTACAACTCCCAGAATTTCCACCATCGGGTCCTTGGGATGGCTATGTTCTGGTGGTTATTTGGTTGCCCTTAGTGCTTCGAATTCTCTTTCTAGCCGCTCCATTCAGAAAAGCCATTGGAAAGCTTGCACCACATTCAGGCTGGGCACTGAAGCAGTTACGAGATTTACCAGTTCGTGGTTTCGGAGTTCTCGCACTGAATGAAGTTCTAGCATTCAGCATCCCACCTTTGCTGGTTCTCTTGATTCGAAGTGTCTCCGATCCGATTGGATGGACCACATGGGGAGAGGTAAGCGAGGTTGGTATGGGATTGCTCATCTTGTCTTTGTTCGTATGGATTTTTCTCGATCTACTCAGGATTGCACGAGTTCGCAGAATGCTGAAAGCAATTGAACGGCAAGACATCGCCAAGTTGCGAAAAGTGGCAGATATTGGCATAAAAGCACGTTCGTGGCTGCAAAAATTTTCACTGACCAAGCCAAAACCAAGTTCTCATGATTCTACAGAAGATGAGTCAAACGGCGAACGCGTCGCTAAACGATCCCTCAAAATTTGGGGCACTCGAGCCCTCATGGCTCGTAAACTCACGCCTCAAGGGTTGTTGGGAGGTCTTGCGCTTGGTGCAGCGATTGAGGTCGCTAAAACTGGAGCAGGTAAGCTTTCAGAAGCTGTGGATTCTAAGATGCAGGTTGAATTCGACAAACTTGCAGAAATCAATACCAAGACACTTCTGTTCCTCCTTTTGCGCGACCTCGCAATGGGGCTTTTGCCGATTTTTATTCTCGCGGGGCTGCCAGCACTCTTTGCGTGATTTCGCCGCCATGTTCATTGAGAGGCGGCGCTGCCCCAACATCAGGGAGAAACCATGTCACTGCTCATTTTGATGCGCCACGGCCAATCCATGTGGAACGCTGCCAAGTTGTTCACCGGCTGGGTGGATGTGCCACTGACCAACGTCGGGATCGAAGAAGCCATCGCGGGCGGTCAGCAAATCGCTCATCTTGACATCGATGAAGTGCACGTTTCGACGCTCATTCGCGCTCAAATGACCGCCATGCTTGCGCTTGCTCAGCACAACGGCGGGAAGACGCCCGTGTTCCAATACCCACAGCCAGAGGCCGGCGTTGATTCCGTTTCAGAAAACGAAGCGAGAATGATTGAATGGGCTCAAATCAAAGGCGATGCCGGCTCAGAAGATTTGCTTCCAGTTCATGTCTCATGGCAACTAAACGAGCGAATGTATGGTGACTTGCAAGGGTTGAACAAAGATGCAACTCGACGGCAGTACGGAGAGGAACAAGTGCACATTTGGCGACGCTCTTTTGATGTCCCACCGCCATCTGGTGAATCGCTCAAACTCACTGCGGAACGCACCATTCCGTACCTTGATTCAACCCTTGTTCCTGCCCTTGAATCTGGCAACAATGTATTTGTTGCAGCGCACGGTAATTCGCTTCGCAGCATCATCATGCACATCGAAAGATTGAGTGAAGAAGAAGTGCTTTCCCTTGAGGTTCCAACAGGCCAACCGATGGTCTATGCATGGTCGGACACAGGATGGGAACGCCGTGACATCTGAGCGAAATTTCCTCTCCCGTACGAACGTACTGCTGGTTGTCAGTGCACTCATTGCCCCCTGGTTGCTCTGCCAACTCTGGATCCTAACGAGCGCTGGTGATGAACCGTTTGAAACAATGCCGCAATGCGAAACCAACAGCATGAACTGCGCACACCTCGGCGGCGGTTCTGATTTCAGAATGGATGATCTCAGTTTAACCATCCAAGCCCCGATGAATGAGGTGCAAGCAAACCTCGATGACTTCATTGAATCCAACAATGGAGACGTTCTTGTGGAGGATAATGATGAAAACAGTTCATACATTCATTTTGTTGTTCGAACGAGTTTCTGGCGGTTTCCTGATGATGTAGCCGTGTCCTTAACAGTGGTTGATGTTGACACAACACAGATCGAGTTGCACTCACAATCTCGTTTGGGTCAGGGCGATTTAGGGGTCAATCCCGAACGCCTAGAAACCCTTCATGCCTCACTTGTGGCGTGATCGTTGAATTGGCTCCAGCCGTATGGATAGCCTTCTTCATCCACCAATACGACGTTGACGCCAAGTCCGTTTTTGTGAAAGGCAATCAATTGTATTTCGTGGATTTTGTGGCCACTCGGTGCAACCCCGAGAACAGGAAGTTGTTGGCGTTGGAAAAACGATCGGCGACGAGCTTTGGTTGGTTGTGGAACAGCCTCTTTGCCAACCCTTCTTCGTTGGCCTTCCACATCGTCAAACCATGGCAATGGGCCTTCGGGAGAAAACCTTAGCCCGAGGATCATATCGATGCCTGCGGTTTCTTGCGCTGCATCAGCATCAGCACCACTTGGGATCGCAGGGGCGTTTGGATGGGTATGCAACCAATGGGTAAAACGACCAGCGCGTGAACCTCGAGAACTGGAAAACATGTCATCCGTCCAATCTTCAGGCAGGTGATGAACCGAATAGGAATCGCCGCGATTTACGATGTGCGCCTCTTTGATTCGATACCCTTGGCCTTGAAACAAGTTTGACGTGCTCTCTTGTGCGCTGAAAGCCAAATCCACTTCTTCAACATGAGGCGTTTCTGCATCGATGTCGAGCCCGACCAGAATTTCATCAGGAAGCGCTTGAAGTGCCCACCAAACGAGCGATTCGAACACTTGACCGGGAAGATGCACTTGAGCGGTGTAAGCCTCTCGACCGGTGTACGACTCCTCGTTGTACGTGGTCATCAACTCAACCAGCCAAGATTCCACCATCGCCCTCGGCGTGGCTAAGAGGCCCTCTTGAATGAACTGTGCGGAGGTCCATGGAGGGAAAGAATCTTTCAAAAGGACTGGTGTGCACCAATCACTATGGCGAGAAAGAAAGGGGGCTTTGGGCGTTTCCTTGGCGCTATCACCGGCACGCCATACGAGCGGTTGTTGAAACAGGTTGACAAACTCGTGAGTGAGTTTGAGGACGACGACCGTAAATTGGCCCGCAATCTCAACAAATTGGTCACCATGGTCGGTGAACAATACGAAGAAGAGAACCTCGATGAAGAGGAACACGATCTCATCATTGAAGCCATCGAAGAAGTTGACCCTGAAGGACGATCCTTTGGCAAACTCTCAGACGATGAAGACTCATTCTATGCTGGCAGTGTTCCAGATGCTCCTGAACTCAAGCGTGAGAAGCGGGCAAACCTCGATGACTTGATGCAATCCAAAGGCGATGAGTTCCTTGGAAGTTACGGACGCGATGAATTTGAGGAATTTAAGGCTCGAATGAGCGACGATTTCTTGGCTGACTCAGACGATGCAATCCGCCAAGGTGATCATCAAGCAGAGATTATCACCGAGAATCGAGTTTTCGCTGACGCAGACGAGGAACTTGACCAACTTAAGCAACAGATCTCGCAAGAATCTGGAATGGTTGATCCAAACGCTGAGCAAGAAGTCTACGAAGAGGAAGAGGAAGAAGTCGAAGGGTACTCCATTGACGAGAACGGCGTTGAGTGGTTCGAGGACGAAGATGGATACTGGTGGTTCCGTGAAGAAGGCCAAGACGATTGGCAACCTTACGATGAAGACTGAGTTTCTGGGTCAGTTGACCAGAACTGCACGATGAGGGACACCCAGAGTGCCAACACGATGCTTCCGAGGTAGACATTCCATTCCACAAGGCGACTAGCGAGTAAGATTCCAAGATAGAACACGGCAATCGCCCCTGCGAGGCCAAGCATGATGAAGGGGGCGAATTTCTTCCTCGGGTCAATGAAACTGTAGGCATAGTACCCTCCGCCCTTGTAGGCATAAAGGTAGGCAAAGGCGACGTAAACCAACCCCATCCCGACGCAAGACAAGGCGAGTTCAGGGTGCAAGACAGGTGCCACAAGCATGACCTCAACGGCCAAAAACATGGCCGCAAAATTGTGCATCACCTGTTCGTGGTATTGGAACATGTATTGTGAATCGCGCTCTGAATCAACAAAATCGGGCAGGATGATGTATCGAACGACCGTTGCCGTCAAGAAAGCCGAACCACATGCAATGACAAACATGTTAACTTGAACGAGTTCTAACCATGACGGAATCGAACCACCGTCCGTGCTGTACACGCTGGCGGTGAGAGCACTGGCAAAATACAGAATGTTGCTTAACAACGTCCACGAACTAAAGGTGACGAATTTTTCAAACCCAACTGGATGAATCAATTTCACTTCACGTTGCTCATGAAGGAGCACTTGCATGTTGCCAGGGCCAACTCGGAACATCATTCCAACGGCGATGAGTCCCATTCCCAAAGCAATGCATCGGGCACCGGTCACAACCCAAGATGGATTGCGTGAGCCGTTAAGAGATTCAGCGCTTTCAGCAACCAAACTCTGCAAATCAGTCATGGCATAGACCATGATAAGAAGGGAGGCAACGAGGCCGATGGCCACGAAGGTTTGCCGATCGGTATGCGCCGGACCGTAGTCCAATTCGCTTGCCATGGGCGTTGCTTCCGAGTCGGTGATTTCAAGGTTCGTCCTACGGCTTAGCGAAGGTCGGGCAAATCGTATTGTGAAGGTACACGCGTTGTTCGCGGTGCAGTTGGTTGGTTGGTATATTTGGTAGGAGGTTGTTCTTCTTCTCCATCTTCTTCCTCTTGCTTTCGCTTAATAGCTCGAGATTGAAACGTCACACTTACGATGAAGAGCACGAACACAATGGCAAGCGTAGAGGTGTTTTGTGGATTGAAATTAGCGAGCGGTTGGCCGTTGAGCACCAAGAGTCCAGAAAGTGTTGCAATGCTCCCAAGCAACGCTGAAACGAGCATTGGTAACTGTTTTCGAACCCAGATAACGGAAAAGAAGGCTACGATTGCCATGACGTTTGTGATGAACTCACTGTCGGCAATTTCCATGCCTTTTCCATCGAGCCAATGGAAGGACCACGAGAACATGATGTAGGTGCCCATCGACGCCATGAGGTAGATGCTCATCTGTATGGTCATGAGCATGATGCCAGAGAAAAGCAGCATGAGGATGATCATCACGTGCAAATCTTCGAGTCCTGTATCTGGGATCAATGAAGACAAGGTTGGTGTTAACACATAGCCCATGCCAGCACCCGTTGCGCCAGCGACGTATTGCAACCGTTCATGGCCCCGTAGCATCAAAAAGACACCACCGAGGATTAAAACGATTCCAAAAATGGGGCCGAGCGCAGACAGTTCATCCATCAAGGGTGAACTCACATCAGCAATATCGGCCATGGCACTTACAGGGACAGCAAGAATTTAGCCTCATCGCTTTCGAACTTCATATTTTTGTCTTCCACAGGTCCAGAGTGTGAATATCGAATTTGATGATGCAGGCATCCGCGCCCTCCTTTGCGAGGGCTTTGTTTGCTTCCGCTTCGCTCGAAATGCCGATAATGAGGTTCGGGCGTGAGAGTTGCTTGTTGTGCGCGGCCATGTTGAGCATCTGAAGTACTTCGAGGCCAGTGTATGGTGGCATGAAAAAATCCAACATCACCACATCTGGTTTGAATTCCATGATGTGTTTGAGAGGATCGTCCGAGTTCCAGCGTTGCACCAATTCGACGCCACTGAGGTTACAACCAGCAGCGTCAAGCATCGCCGTTAGGTCGTAGGTGTCTTCGAAGGCGAGCACGCGCATGTCTTCGCCTCAAGAGGGGATGGGCTGTTGATCCCACCAGTGAGGCGCTTCAAACCACGCCTCGTGGGATGTCGGCCTGTCGATCAAGGGCAGGCCAAAGGTGCCACCGTTGATGCTTAATCCGCCAGCTGGGTTTGAAGCACAGGGCCCCGGCAGGTAATCCTCACCCGTTTCGGATAATTCCAAGCGCAGGGCGTGGCCAGCGGGCAACACAACGTCAAGTGGATTGAATTCCATCAGCATGGTGTATTGGCTGAGAGGTGCCGTTGGTTGAGCATCATAGCCTCCGTCTCTGTATCGAATGTCCATTGTTGCATGTCCAAGTCGAAGGTTTGCCGTGTCATCGTAAAGGGTTGCAAAAATTTGACCACCGTTGCAGGCTTGAGTCGTGACATCAAGATGGAGTGTTGGCAAGCCAGAGATGTGAGTTTCGTTGCTGAATGTTGGACTGGTGAGTGTGACTGAACTGCCAACACCGTTCACCGTGCCGAGGTTGCCCCAAGTGGTGTCGATGGTGTGCATGTCCCACATCATGTCGGCAGGTGGCCATGTTGTTTCCACGTGCCATCGGCCATCATTCGTTTGCATTTGCACCATTGGCTCAGGTTCGTCACCGATGCCTTTGAGGTAATAATTGAACCAACCATATAACTCGACGGCCCAGTCCATACGGCTCATGTTTGGATAGGCTTCCTTTCCATATCCAGTGTCGAGTTCACTGTGTCGATCGGGTTGGTCAGGGTAATTGTGGGCCCATTGGCCAGAGATGGCGCGAGCGTTAATCCCTGCATCAATCAGCATCTGGTATGTTGGGAAAGCGTGGTATGGATCGACGTTCCAGTCTTGCATCCCCCACACGATGTAAACACTGCCACGGTAGTTTTCCAAGACGTCAGGAAGGTGCCTTCGTTCGTCCCAGTAGTCGTTCCATTCAGCCCCGCCGAATTCGGCCCAACCCCATGTCGAAAACGGATTAAGTGGGCCAATTGCATCGTCTGAGCACAATCGCATGTCATCGGTTGTTAGATCGGTGGTCGCCGCTTGGTAGGCTGCGTCATACCCCATCGCTCGGGCTTCAGAAGAGCCGTTGCGGTAGAACATTTCTTGGACACCAATGGAGCCTGAGATCGGCACGATTGTTTTCAGGTGCTCCGAAGGGTTTTGGGCAGCTTCCCAGTTGGTGGTGCCTGCGTAGGATTTGCCCATCAATCCGACATTGCCATTCGACCAGTTTTGCTGCCCAAGCCAATCGGTCACCGCTTGAATACCAGTTTGCTCACCAAGACCTTTCACATCTTGACAGTGGGTGGACTGTCCTGTGCCGAAGGTTGAGGCTTGAGCAAAGGCGTAGCCATGCGGTAGGAATGTGTCATAGACCCATTTACCTACCCCGCCGTCTGGGACTGTGTTCGGTGAGGAGTCGTCGCCAATACCCGGCAACCCTTCCCCACCGAAGTCGTAGTAGGGATGGATGGTCATAATGACAGGAACTTGAGTTCCTTCTGGCACATTTGGAAGCCACAACGCAACGTGCATGAGAGCGGGTCCGGGGAACCCAGCATCTTGCTCACTTGCGGGGAGTTCAACTTCGATAAAGTGCTCTGTGTATGGCAATGCTTCGTAGGTTCCATTCACAGGTAATTGTGCTCGTAGCGTGTCCATTGGAAGGTCCATTTGATGGCGAAGGTGCAGAGGTGTGTTCCACCAGTCACCTTCGAATTCTTCATCCACCGTGCTTGAAATAAGGGTCTCGCCAAAAGTCATGGCCAGCAACAAGAAGACCACTGCAACAGCCATTGTACCGACGGCAGAGAGGGTCAGTTGGCGTCGAGCCACTCCATCTTTCTCATGGCCAGAAATCAAAACAGCCTCCACTGAAGCCTCGTGAACGGAAGCGTCGGCATCAGCCATGATTGTTCCAAGTCCTTCTCCATCAAGAGCATGACGCTTTGATGTGAATCAAACTCATGCGCTGGCTTCAGCCGCTTCTCGCGCTTTGCGAGCTGCGATGAAGGAACGAACACACACAGCGGTGTAGGCGCTGCCAGTGACCAACAGCATGAGCATAGAGCCAGAGGCATAGGTGATTCCATCGCCCATGACCATGAAGAATCGAGTGCCTCCGATCGCACAGAGCAACCCAAACGTCGCAGCAATGTGCATCCAAAGTTTTCGCTTTTCGGGCGTTCGCATGACCATCAAGCCAGCAAGCGCGAGCGGTACGCCGAGGATGCTTGGGAAGTACGAGGTAATCGATTCGGATTCTGAGAGAATCGAGACAGCAATGCCCCATAGAATGAGGAATGCTCCATAGCCGAGGGTTAGGTTTGGTACGAAATTGGATTGTTGTTCCATGATTCAAACACGCCGCTTCCCCTTTTTGGTCTATGGGTCGAAGCGACGCTCTTCCGCACGATTGATGGGGGGGAACCGGTTCGCCTAACCATGAAAGGACGGGTTGCCTGCTTGCTCATCCTCAATCTGTTATGCATGACAATGACCATTGCACCAATGGCCAGTGCAGAGACTGGCAACAGTGGATGGCGCACGGTTGGCATTGACCCAACCATGTGGACTGACGGACCCGAACCGGAAGACACGCCAATGAAACTCACCTACCAAGGCAACGCCATAGTCGAACTCGAAGTTTCCTATGTTCCCGCTCACTTTAATTCCCGCGCCTACGGAGTTATTGTGATTGAACTGTTTGAGCAATGGGCTCCAATCACGACAGAGAACATGGTCAAGAACGTCGAGAACGGAATTTATGACGGAATTTTCTTCCACCGTGTGATCGATGATTTCGTTGTCCAAGGCGGCGATCCAACCTGTTCCAAGATCGGTGCTTATCCACTCACGAGCCCACAATGCGGCAGCGGTGGCACGGGGGAGACCATTCCTCTGGAAATAGATCCAAATCTTTCCCATGTCGATGGTGCTATAGGAATGGCTCGCAGTCAAGACCCAGACTCTGCGGATGCTCAGTGGTACATCGCTGAGACCGAAGCGCACAATCTTGACCCTGAGAACAGGGATGATGAGGGCTATGCAACCTTTGGAATTGTCCGAAATGGTATGAGTCACGTTCGTGCTATTGCGCTCACACCAACGTCAGATGATCCAACCGGCGAAGAAATTGTTCAGAATCCTGCCTCTTCTGCTGGACGACCGACCTATGAGGCTGAAATCATCAGCGTTCGCATGATTGGTGTGTCCGATCCAGACGGCACCCTCCGGTCGGGCGAAGTTGTCAACGAGGACAGCACCACTTGGTTTTCAAGTCTGAGTGGGGCCTTTGGCGTCATCGGCTTGAGCCTTGGTTCGTTCTTAGCATTGGCAGGGGTCTGTTTCGCTGTCTTCTACGTCGCTCGAATCGATCCACCGCTCGGCATTGAACAAGACGAACCAAAGCCAACCTTTGACGCGGTGTTGTTGGATGACCCGGGCGCTTGATGCACCTCATTCGACGCGCACGCTGCACAGCACGTCAAGCACGACATGAATGACGCCGGGCGAAAATGATTTGACATGTTCGACGTGTACACTTGTGATGTTCCATGAACGGCCAGCCTCCTCTGCCATCATCTCCAGCGTGGCAATGGTATCGGCACGCCATTCTTCGATGCGTTCCTTTTCCACGTTCATGTGAATGTGAAGCATCCCACCGGTCGGTTTGAGGCATGCAAGTGCGTGTGCCCAAACACCTTCTGAACTGGGCAAAAGGCCAAGGTGGCATCGATCGGCCAATCCCTTCAAAGACGGAAGCGTGTCCTGGTTATTCCCTTGGTGGACGGTGAGTTTTTGTTCAACTCCATTGGCGTTCGCCCCCCATCGCAGTCCTGTAATTGAAGCAGGGTTCAACTCACAAGCATGCACATGGGCAGCGTTGCTTCGAACCAACATAGGAAGCGTGTAGTACCCTGTGCCAGCGTAGGCATCAACAATTATTTCATCCGACATATCCATTGATCCGATTCGATGACGCTCAGTGACATTGCCAGAGGAAAACATCACGTGTTCGGCATCAAAGCCAAACTGAACACCGTAATCGGAAAACTCAACCCATGCTGAATCGCCATGCAGCAAACATACCTGCGGACTTCGGGTGATGTTGTCGAGAATTTGGGCTTGCCTCGCCAGCTTTGTTCCACCAAGCGACTGCGCAATGGCTTGCCAAAGATTGGTTTTCTCAGCCTCGTTCACACGGTTCAAGACTTCGTTCCATTGCACCGAGTTGAACGCTTCTTCTGAAAGGATGACGAGGTCTCCCAATCGTTCCCATTTCGTCGGAAGTTGAAGCCCTGTTGGCCGATGATTCGAGGTGAAGTTGTGAGCGCACCACACCTCAAGGGTGCGTTTGAGTTGCTCATGAGGATTCACCGAGCGCCCTGTGATTTCAATGGATTGAAGGTTGAACGTAAACGGGTCGGTTGCCTTCAGTTCCAAAGCCCTCAATTCCTCTTTGGCGAAAGGCTCTGTTTGGAGGCATGGAAAGCCAACTTCGCCTTCCTTGTTCACTTTGGATTGTGCAAAAGGGTAATGCCAGCCAAGAGCCTTCAAGGCTGCATGAAGACTCGTAGCATGTTCTTTTGCGGTCCAAACCACCACTTGCACGGGGGCTTGGTCGCTTGAACCACTCATGCTTGCAACAAGGGGGGAACGCCTATGAATGTGGCGTGACAAGCAGACAGTATGAGCGAGCACACTGTTTTGTCGAACCTTCGTCAGCAAGCCCTCGCCCACGTGCTAATTGCTTTGATGGCCGTCTCGATCTTTGCCCCCATGGCTGCGGCAGCTGGTATGGCATCGTGTGACAAGGATCCCGGGGTTGCCGTTGATGGAATCTGTGATACGTACGACGATTCAGACGATGGAACACCGAACATGCAGGATTGGATTGAAGGCACCTATGAGTTCACAATGCTCGGTACTGAACAAATACAATTGGAGTTGCAATGGGCCATTCGTGAGTTCGACCGTGAAGCACTTGGCTTCACCGATCCGTTCATCACAAGCGCTCTTGCAAACGACGGCCTGGATGAAGACGACGGTGCGCCGGCAGATTTCATCCGCAATTATTTCGACCAAGAAACCGCTGGCTCCGGCTCACCAACGGTCGGCTCGAAGTTGAAGATTGAACTTTCCAACGCCATTGAGGATTCCCTTGAATCCAGTTTCGGCGAAGTCGCAGTCACGACAGATTACTCCAACCAATACATTGAGGGTACGACAACAACTGCTTGTTCGATTGACCCCACATCGGACGCAGCAGAAGAAGGTGCTTCACAGAACGATGTCTTCAATCCACCAATTTGCATTTCGACTTCAGCGCTCATTCAACTCGATCAATCGACGTTCAATTTACTGCCAAACCCGGACCTGGACCTTGAACGAGCCTACCAAGGACTCTTGGTCATGGGCACAGAAATCACTTCGACATTCGATTTCGTGGCTCGCCCTGGGCATCTTGCGACCTACACAGTGAATCCACCGAGTTATGCCACCATTGATGCTGTTGACGCATCAGGTACGCTGATTGAGCACACAGGGGCATCGCCGTACAATTCCAGTTCTTGGACGCTCGACCATCGCCTTGCTCAACCCACAGACAGCGACCTAAGTCAGGGGGTTGAATTGACGCTCAAGCATCGTAACCGAACCGGTACGAGCACGGTGGATGTGCCCTCGGGCTCCAAAGCATTGGATCTTCACATCACCCTTGATATTGAAGACGAATCCGCAGCAACCCTCGGTTTTACAGCCGGTATGCACTACCTTGACCAAGCCACAATGGACGATTGGGGCGTATCACTGATTTCGGTGGCTGAGCGAGCAACGGTGCCGGTTGTGACCGCAGATGGCATTCGTTTGGCCTACCACAACGGCCTTGTTGACTTGGACAACTTCACCTCACAATTCCCTGTTGACGTGATTGCTGAAGGTGTATCCTCTGCAGTTGCCGGCATCGAAACGATTGAAATGAACGACCTGACGTGGGTTTCCACTCAAGAAGCGGTTGGAACACAGCTCTCTGGTGGCCTAAATTATTCTCACTCAACTGGGTGCTCGGAAGTTGCACCAGCGGGTGTTGAACTCCGCTTCTGTGTTGAAGGCGAAGATGCCATGGGTACAAACCATCCGGTGTACCTCACCACGACAAGCCAGCCATTCTCAATGCGTCTTCTGGATATTATCTCAGAAAACAATGACGACGAAACATTAGCGGAATTCATTAACGTTCTCACAGAGGATGATTTTGAACGTGTGCTGAATGCTGGTTTGTCCCTTAGAACCACCCTCAGTGATGACTTCCTCTCAGGTATTGTACCTTCGAACCTACCCCCTTCAGAAGTGACATTGGAAATCATTCTTCCGACTTGGGTCCGCACGGCCGAGGGGAACGATCGCCTTATTCTCAAGGAGACCATCGGGGAGAACGACAGTAATGTCATCTCGTTCGCTGGAACAAATCCATACGATTGGCGCCAAGTGGTGCGCGATGATTATCAAAATGTGAAATGTCAGACGACGCAACGAACTTGCGTCACGACGGCGCTCGAAATGGACGCAAGTTCAATTGACATCAATGAATTCACCCAAACGCTGTCTGTCGAATTAGGTCTGGATGCTGATGTGTCTGTACATCGAATTATGATTCCACAGGAGTACATCCCCTCCACAGATGACCACAGCATAACAATGGAGGTGTTGCCTTCTGACCTTGTTCGGTTGGCCCTTGATATCGCAAGTCGCGTTGAGAACCCGATAAACCGGACATATAACCTCAGCGACATTCTTGGGTCTGTGTGTGATTTCAATTACAGTGTCTGTAACGAGAACCTTACCCTCGTATTCACCTCCGATGGCTTGACGGCCTTTGTCAAGCGTGTTGGTGAATTGTTTACTCAGTTCACACACGAGGCAGCAGCGAGGCTAATGGATCAAGAAGAATTGAATTTCAAGTCGGTTGATATCACGGATTTCGAAGTCAAAACCCGGCTCAAAGGCGTTGGTGCTCCGGACCTGATTGTTAGCGATGAGGAACCGTTAAGTTTGACCTTAACCATCCCGAAAGTCACGTTCAAATTGCAACTCGATGGCGATTGGGGGCGAGTGTTTGGCGGCGATGTAGATGGTCTTCAAATCAGTCTGATTACCGACACAATGCGCTCGACTTTCGTTGAACCAATGTCCATGATGATGCAGAGCATCACGGGCATGCTCACCAACGGGATCGTCGGATGGGGTGGCGTCACGCTTCCGAATGGGGGTGACTCAACCGATACACTCTCGTATCGTCTCGACTTCAACAGCACCCTCGTTCCTGAATTTGAATTGCCCTTGAATGGGCCGCTAACCCTTCTCATGCCCCCGGGGATTACATTGGAGAATCTGGAGTCGACTCAAGGCAACATTGTGGTTCGATCCGTTGATGGTCGCCAGGAAATCACCTACACCCTACCTGCAGGTGATGTTGATGACACAATCTCCTTCCAACTTCATTTCTCGTGGATGTACTTCTTTGTTCAATTCTGGAAGTACCCTGCCATCCTCGTCATTCTTCTCTTGCTCTTTGTCCGCCGCCGCCGAAGAAAACGAAAGAAGAAGCGAGCACGAAAGGCAGCAGCGATTGCATCCAAACCGCAAATCGGGAACGATGAATTCGCTGACCTTTCTGGTTTTACAAGCACGGCTCTTCATGGCGAGTTAGATGAACTGAGGGATTTCAACAATGATGCCACACCGCCAATTCCTCCAATGGATCTCCCTATGGAAACAACGGTACCATCGTTCGATGACACCCTTCTCCAAGACCTTGGCGACGATCGATTTGAATGATCAGTTATGCAGTGCATCATAGATGCGTTGCGCAAGCGCTGGACCGATGCCGGGCACGGTCGTGAGGTTATCCGCTGAAGCATGCTGAATGCCTTGCCGGCCGCCAAAATGCCGTAATAAGTTCTGCATTTTTTTTGCACCAAGTCCTTCCACACCTTGGAGCGGATCGGCCATTCTGCTTTTGCCTCGACGTTTTCGGTGATAGGTGTTGACAAATCGATGTGCTTCATCACGAGCGTGGACCATGACTCGACCCTTTCGGTCAAGTACGATTGGTTCGTGGCCATTTCTGTAAATCGTTTCTTCCCGCTTGGCCAGCGCCGCAAGGCCAAACTCACCAAGCACACCGTGTTCCTCAAGAAGCGCCGAGATGGTTGAGAGATGTGTTTCACCTCCATCGATCAACAACAGGTCGGGCCATGTATCTTGTCGTTTTAGCCAGCGTTCAACAACTTCCCTCATCATTCGTAGGTCATCCATGGCGTCGGTCTTGACGATGTACGTTCGGTACTCTTTCTTGGCAGGTCGGCCATTGCGGAGCGTCACACTTGCACCCACCCGTTCATCCCCAAGCAATTGCGCCATGTCGAAACAAACGATGTGGTTTAGTTGCTCCATGCCTAACACGGCAGCCCCTTCGTTCGCTGCCCGCTGTTCAAGCGAGCCACTCGTTGCGTTGGCCAATCGCGTCATCTGAATATCTGCGTTTTGACGAGCAAGGGTCAACAATGTCACCAAATCGCCTCTCAGCGGTGTTCTGACCTCGACCTTTGCTTCTCGACGGCTGCAAAGCCACTCCTCAACACCGTCCAAGAGTGGTGTTGGTGTGAGCAGCAAGCGTGGTGGGCGGCGGTTGGCATAATGCTCGGCCACGAAATTTGCAACTGTTTCACCCAAATCGCCGCGGTGGACCATAGGCCACACTTCCTGGCCCTTCACGACCCCTTGATCGGCATGCATGATCACGACAGCTGCCATCTCGCCTTGTGCCACAATTCCAATCGCATCGCAGTCTCGATACACCTTACTTGAGACAACATGCTGGCCTGTTGTCGCCCGAACAGCGCGAATGGTATCTCGGTGGGCAGCGGCTTGTTCGAACTTCATCGCTTCAGAGGCGGCATCCATTTCGCTGGCGAGTTCCTCAAGCAATGCCACTGCGTCGCCGTTGAGGACTCGTCGGGCGGTGTTGACCCGTTCTGCATAGCCAGTGGCATCGATGCAGGGTCCTGCACAGAGGCCAATGTGCATTGAGAGGCAGCCTTGGGGGAGCAACTCTTTGCAATCACGGATTCCAAATTGCCTTCGAAGGAGTTGCATGACTTGTTTTGCCGCACCAGCATTGGGAAAAGGTCCCCATCGCAGGCTGCCTTTGGGCGGGTGGCGGGTGTACATAATGCGTGGAATTTCTTCTTTTGTCAACACCAAGAATGGGTAGGATTTGTCATCCTTGAGCATTGAATTGTAGCGCGGCTTGTGTTGTCGAATCAACTGACGTTCGAGGATGAGCGCCTCTTCAGGAGAATTGGTCACAATGCATTCGATGTCATCGGATCTGCGCACAAGTTCGGGAATCATTTGCCGGTCAGGCGTGTGTGCAAAGTAGGAACGGATTCGCTCATTCAGCTTCGTCGCCTTTCCAACATACAGAACACGCCCTTTGTTGGTTTTGAAGAGATACACCCCCGGTCGCTTGGGGAAATCCACCGAAGCGAGGGTGACAGGCATGCCCTTTCCTTCCCGCCGCCCCCAAAAAAGGAAACCCTTGGTTGGCGGAGGTGATGCAACAAAAGCGGTGGTTAGAAAGGAGCCTGTGCTTCGGTAGAGCATGGTTGGTGGTCTTTCCGGTCCTCAAGAGCGTATTTTGCGCTGGCTCGGAGGCTTTTCACCAGCGATGGAGAAAGCTTGGGACGTCACCCGTCACCTCTCCCTTCCGGGTATCAGTGAAGCACTTGGCGTTGTTCGAAGCGCACTCAACGCCCCGTTGAGTGGCCTTGAAAGCAGTGGCCTCGTGTTCAAACGAAAAGCACACGTGATTGGCGGGGGTTCTCGACGAAGGCATGTCTACCACCTCACCGATCAGGGGCGAGACACACTCGACTCGCTCGGCGATGCAAAAGTTCGGAAAAAGACGGCTCGAGGCAATTCATTCGGTGCTTTACCAGTGCTTGGGGAAGTGCACGGGCGCCATCACCTTGCCGCCGAGGTCAGTGAAAGCATTCTCCAAGAACACTGCATGGTGTTGAGTGGTTTGCCCGGGATTGGAAAAACAACGGTGGGGGGTCTGGTCAGTGAGCACCTTCTCGATTCAGGAACAAATGTTCGTTGGGCACAGGTTGGTGAATTCACCGACTTGCACACCCTCTGCGATCAATGGGGCTTCAAAGGTCCCTTTCCCAAAAACAACCATGCTCTTGCTGAATACGCTGCAATGAAGTGCAAAGGTGATGTGCTCGTCATCGATGATGCCCACCTCATTCCAGAGCGTCACATTGCCTCAATCCGTGCCTTTTGCAAAGAACTTGACGCTGCACAAGCAGCCCACATGCTCCTCATCGGGCGTGAACCTCTTTCATTCCCGGAAGCTCTTCCTCGAATCGCCGTCCCCTCGCTCGAAGTCAAGGATGCCGCGCAGCTCTTAGGAGACTCAATAGCGGAAGGGGAACGGATGCACATCGCAGAAAGCCTCGGTGGTCACCCGCTAGCCATTCTTCTCCATGAGGAAGGTTCGCCCTTGCCGGAGGCGGGAGCTGATGTCCAATCGTATGTCGAGAATGTTGTTCTGTCAACCCTCGATCATTCGACTCGGAGTGGGCTTGACCACATCGTGATGGTTCCAATGCCCATCGAAGCAAGCAAAGCGTTCGACAGCGAAGTCGTCGGCATATTGGATGATTATGCGTTCCTGCGCTGGACTTCGAACCTTGAGAAAATGGAAATCCAACATTTGGTTCGCAACGTCCGCAGGTCTGCTCTTGATGATGACACGAAGCGCAGGTTGCACAAGGCGGCAGTCAAACACTGGGAGGGTTTGGCAGAAACAGCAGATGATCAGATTATTCTTCTCTATCACCGAATTGCCAGCCTCGAAGAAGGCATCGACACGCAGCTTGATGCGGAAATGGAACGGTTGTTGGAAACTCATTCTGGCGCCTTTTCCGTGTTGCTTGAGCAAGCGATTAAGGTTTCAACAATGCCATCACATTTGCATTATTTAGCAGGGAAAGTGGCCATCGAGCGATGCGAGCCAGAACACGTCCGTCGCCACCTCGAAGGGATGGAAGATTCCGTAGAATCCCGCCACTTAGCGCTTGGATTGGCCATGCTTGAAGGGCGCATCCAAGATGCGGATGAAATCATTGAAGAAGGTTTGGATTCGTCCGATCAGGCCGACATCAATCGAATGGCACTCGCTGCTGCCTCAAGGCGAATGGATGATCGAGTCTTCGACCATGTAGACCCCTCCCTCTCCACTGATGTGAAACAGTACCTTGCGAAGGTGAAAGTTCCAGAAGGCCACCCAGAACAGCGTTCTGTCACGCTTGTGGCCCTCTCTATGATTCAGCATGCTCTTGCCCTCTGTGAAGATGACTTTGAACGAGCCGAACGCCTTCGTGCTTCGCTTGCAGGGATTGCAGGATTCGCCCAACCACTTTTGCTGGGTATGGAGGCAAAAGCGGCTCTCTTTGCGACCAAACCAAGCGATGCCACATCCCTCGATACCGAACGTATGCAGGAGGCCATCGAAGCCCAAACCAACAGCATCCGGGCCGATGCATTGCGTCTTTCGTTGGTCGAGCAATTGATTGGCTTAGATGATATCAAGGCCAAACAGATGTTCAATCTCATCAAAGAGCCAACACAAACTGCAACCAGCGCAACCCTTCACCGATTGCACGCTCGATGGTGGACATGCAAAGCGAAACTACAACCCAACATGCGAAGGATTGCGCTCCGTGAAGCCATCACACAACATCGAGCAGCGGGGTGCCCACGAGCGGCAAAAGCCCTTGAGGCACAACTTCATTCACTGTTGTGATCAGAGTTCAGCACCGATCAATGTCTTGGTGTCTGCGATGCCATCGATGACTCGAATTTCTTCGACAATGCAGCGAGTGAGGGTGTATTCATCATCGGCTTGAACTCGAGCAATCAAGTCGTATTCACCGAACAACATCCATCGGTCAGTGACAAATTCGATGCCATCAAGCGTTGCACGAACATCGTGTTCTCGTCCTGGTTGCGTGGTAATTAATACAAATCCAATCGCCATTTTTCTCACCTTAATATTCGACAGCAATCAGCGTCTGTGTTTCTTTTACGCCAGCAATTTGACGGAATTCTCTCATGAGCATTGAGGTGAGTTCGCCAGGGTCTTCCGAACTGACGCGAACCAAAAGATCAAATTCGCCGTAAAGAGCATGGACCTCGGCAATGGCTTTGTGTTCTGAAAGGGCAAGGTAGACCTCACGCTCGTGGGATGGAAGGGTTTTGAACAACACAAAAGCCTCAGGCATGATTTGGCCAATCGCCGACTGGTCTTATTGGTTGCGAAGTAATGACATGAGGCCCGAATACGGTCAGCGCATGCACAAAGCCGAACCATTGAAGTGCATTTGCAACGGCCTAAGGACATGGACACAAAGGCGCAGCGACATTGGTTGGCTCTTGTCTTGGTTGGATTGTTGGTCAGCATGCCATATGGCGGCGTTCTCTCTCCTGCAAGCGACCTTGATGAATCTGAACCGGTCGATGCTAAGCCTGCCTCGCCAAAAGCGCAGACCACATGGTCGGGAACAGTGACCGTCACCACGAGTTACACGATTACCGTGTTCGACGAACTCATCGTCAGTGCCTGCACCCAAATCGAACTTGGCGCTGGTGCTCGAATCTATGTTGAAGGTCGCTTGACGGTTGAAGGCACATCAAGCTGCCCTGTTGTCATGTATTCATTTGCTAGTTCAGATCACGAAGGGCTCCAATTCAACAGCAGTTCAAACGGCCGAGGGTCTGTCATCGAAAACTTGACGATTGAGGATTCAATCTATGGCGTTACCATGTACGGAAGCAACCCTTTCTTCGCCAACCTCACCATCATCAATCCAGACCGAGTCGGCATGGATTTGTTCAGCAGTTCGTCACCGACCATTCATGACCTTTACATCGATCAGGCGGGCCGCATGGTTCCGTTTCAGAACGATTGGCGCTATGGAATTGGACTCTCCATTGGGGCAGGCAGCACACCCATTGTGGATGGAGCATATTTCACCGATCACCTCACTCGAGCCATCAACATCTGGGGTGGTTCAGGTGGATTGGTTCGCAACGTCGTCATGGACAACATCAGCGGATCTTCTTGGGCAATGGTTGCAGGCGTTTGGGTCGAAGACAGTCAACCACTTTTGACAAACATCACCATCGACAAATCGGACAACGGAATCGTTGTTCGCCATGTGGATGACGGTGGGTACACCCGAGCGGTTGTCAAAGATGCCACGGTCACCAATTCCATGTACAGGGGTGTCTATGTTGACAAACTCAACCACACGAATTACACAAACTATGAAACGGCGGATTTCACCAATCTTACGGTTCGAGGCACAGGTGGGGCTGGGGCCACGACAGCCAACATCGGCTATGCTGCCATCGATGTCAATGCCACTGGAGCATGGTTCGAAAACACCCTTGTCGAGGACTCAACCACTGTTGGTGTCCGACTGTACTTCGTTGACAGTTCGACGACCTTCCGGAATTTAACGGTCCTCAATTCAGGGGACCCAGGGCAAGGTCCACACGAATCAGGTGTTGCGGTTCGTTCCTCGTTCTTTGCGCCACACTTTGACGGTCTCACAGTCTCTGGTTCAGTAGGATCTGGCGTTTCATCGACTTCTGGCGGTGCCATGCAGGGATCGGATTGGAACCTTCACAACAACACCAAGGATGGCTTGTTCATCGACAAAGCAACGGTGATTGTTGAAGGCCTCAATCTTTCCTCCAATGGGGAATCAGGGGCGCACGTTTACGACGCTCGATACGTTACCTTCGAAAACCTCACCGCTAATGACAATGGTGGCGACCCCGCCTCGGCCCCTCTTGGAGATCAGGCAGGTTTGTATTATGAAAAATCAAACGACATTGAATCTTCTTCTGGTGATGTGACATGCCGAAATTGCACCGTCACAGGTTCCTCGGGATCGGGTCTTTATGCTCTCAACTCTGTTGACTTGTGGCTCTACGAGCTCTCTCTTTCAGACAACAACCCCGCTCGCTCACCTCTGATTGTTGACAATCAAGGCTTGACGCTCGGTCAACAAGGCGGACGGGTCCAAGTGCACGGCGCAACCATCGACCTGGATTCACCTGGAATTCCAGCCATTTCCCTCAACTATGCCGCAGCCGACATGGACCTCATCAGCATGACTGGCAATCACAGTGGCATTGAATGGAACGCAGACAACAATGGCAATTTCCCATCGAGTCTTAGCAGAACACACCTCTCCGGTGACACAGCATGCCTTACCTTGGTAGATCACACAGACCTCTCCGGCTATGGAAACACCATCACTGCCGATTGCACGGGGTCCATTGTGCTACAAAACAGTCAGGTGAATTGGTCAACCCTTACCGATGCAACAGGCGCAAAAGGTCTGCAACTCGACAGCACTTCCTCACTGCGTCTACACCGGCCATCTGGCGTGGACTTGAGCCTTGCAACCATCGCTTCTGGCGCTCATGTTGACGTTGCTTGGGACATCACAGTGTGGGTTGTAAACACCGTCAACAATGGCATTCCAAACGCCAATGTCAATGCGAATTTCACAGACTTTGAACCCTCACTGCAAGCGACAACCAACGACCTTGGCTATGTTGAATTGCCGAATTTCGTGGGTCAGCGCTGGACCAATACAGGGGCATCGAGCCACAACATGGTCGAGATTGACTGTGGTTACGACAGCATTTCGAACTCCACCAGCGATGTCCTCGACCAAGACCGTTTCATCAATTGTGTTCTCCCACTGGAGAACCAACCCCCATTCGTCATTTGGGACACCCCGTTAGACAGCATGGTCTACCCTTCACAAGGCGCTGTTTTGTTCAATGCTTCTCACTCTTGGGATTTGGACAACGACGCTCTTGTTTGGGCATGGACGAGTGACCTCGATGGCAGCATTGAAGACTCCTGCCTCGTGAGTTGGGACGGCGCAAACAGCCCAGCCGACGGTGTACCTTTCACGGTCAATGTCAACGACACTTGGTCCTGTGAACTGTCCGATGGCATTCACACGATCACGCTGAGCGTTTGCGATGATGCTGCGCATTGCGTTGATGAGCAGAGAATCATAGAACTCATCAACCAAGCACCCATCATTGTGCTCGATGTTGAACCTGCCCTCTCGCCTTGGTCTGAATTGATCATCCCTCGAACCCAACATGTCCTCTTCAACCTTTCAGGCACTTATGATCTTGAGAACGACCCGCTGGTATGTTGGTTGGGACGCTCTTACATTTTTGATGAAGAAGAAGCCACTTCGTGCCCCGACGAGTTGTGGATGAATCTCACGATGGATGAAAGCGTTCCTTCGACGTTCGATGTTGTGATTTATGCCTTTGACAACATCAACCCACCAACCGAGTACCGAATCCCTGTTGAATTGTTCAACGAGGTTCCAGAACCCATGTTCGAAGTTCAACGAGCAGAAAACTACAGTGAAAGCCTGGTCACCTTCGATGGAACGACGACCATCGATCCCGAAGGAGATACCCTCGAAGTTGAATGGTGGTCGAGTTTGGATGGACAACTCGCTTGGTCCAACGGTGCGAATGCAACCACCTGGACTGGCCATTTGTCAAGGGGCGTTCACACCATCGAAATGCGGGTGGTTGATGATCGGCCAGAACACATCAATTCAACAAGGATCAACAGCACGTTGGTGACCGTTGACAATTCGCTCCCTCGGGCCATCATTGAGTCACCCCTCGAAACACAAGTCTACACATCCTCAGAAACAATCTGGTTCTCAGCGAATGGCTCAGGCGATTATGATGCTGCTTGCTTCACATTTCCGGTGAACGGTACATGGCACTGTGCTGATGCTCAACCGTTTGCAGGCTCAGAATATTTGGTCGTCGTATGGTCAAGTGATTTGGACGGTCGCCTTACCCCAGAGGGCGAGGATTACCTCATTTTTGACGGCCGACTCTCGGCAGGAACACACACGGTCACGCTCAGTTTGGATGATGGAATCCACGAGCCAGTGCTCGTGTCGAAGACCATCGAAGTGTCGACCTCTGCCCCGGTTCTCGAATTGGTTACGCCCGTGGATGGCGAGATCCTCCGCTCCTCAGAACCGATTTTTTGGAACGCTGTTCCTTCCCTCGATTATGATGGGGACAATTTCACATTGACGGTTCGCAGTGACTTGTTGAGTGAACCCCTGTTGGACGCAGTCGACCCAAGCCAAACTCACATCAGCAATCTTCCAGCAGGAACGCATTCAATCGAAGTTACGCTTCAAGACGAAACAGGCTTGGCCTCGAGTACGTTCTTGACGCTCACGATTGGCCAATCGGACCCGATTGCTACGATGGTGGCGCCTGCAAATCGTGATTCAATTGAGGCGGGGGGCGTCATCATTCTCAGCGAGGAATCAAGTGATGCGGACGATGATATGGTGGCTCGAGAATGGCGCCATTGGGCCCTAAATGGGACGTACAGCATCCTCTCGACACGGAGCATGGACGAAGTCCGTTTGTCGCCAGGTGAGCATATGATTTCGCTCTACATTCGAGACAGCCGTGGTGGAGAAGACGAAGTCTTTGCCAACATCACAGTTCAATCGAGTTTGCCGCGCCTATCGAACCTCGTTTATTCTCCAGTTCCCTTGGTGGCAGGGCAAGTCAACACCTTGTCAGTCACCGTGACTATGGACGACGCAGATGGAACGACAGAAGATGTTCGTGTGACGGTCAAATACAATCAACAAGAATGGGCCTTCAACCTTTCAGACACAAACGGTGACGGTGTTTGGGAAGGTGCGCTCGAACTGCGTCCAGACGGTGCGGGGCGACCAAACATGAAAGTCATCGCAACCGACGGCGAGGGTGAAGATGCCAACGTCGATGTCATCAGCGTCACCCTCGACATCACCGAGCCTCCAACCGACAACCGAACAATGATGCTTGTTGGCGCAATTGGTGGCTTTGTTGGGCTGCTTGTTCTCGTGGCGATGATGGCCACGCGCCGACGATCCCGACTTGCTGAATTGGACATGATCGAATCTTGGGATGCATTTAGTTCTGTGAAGCGAGTTGAACCAATTGCCAAAGCAGCGCCATCTTCCTTAGAAGGTGGGGCCATGGATGGTGCGACCGAGGTTGAAGCAGAGGACGACGGCGAACCTAAAGAAGCAAAGCCATTGACCGGCGCTGACCTCGATTGGGACAACGTTTGATTCAAATTCGTACCAGTTTGAACACCGATGACGTGAGTTCAGACAGGCCCCGTTGCTTTTCATCTTCCAGTTGAACAGTTTCGAGGAGGGTGACTTGAAACCTGTCTGCAAATAAAGCGCTCACTTCTTGATCAGGCAATGAAAACGGAGGGCCCTGCATCTGCTCTTGCGGATAGGCAAAGGTAATCATCAATCCTACAGAACCAGGTGTGCACAACGAATGAATTTGATTCACATAGGCTTGCCGCATGGTCGAGGGGAGGGCCACCATTGCCGCCCGGTCGTACCATGCCTCGCATGAAGCAGCCTCGGCTGGCAGGGTGAACAAATCACCTTGCAAGATGGTCAAGTCACCGGCAGTGTACCTTTTGTGAGCACCTTCTTGCTGAATCGCAGGCGTTGTTTTGGCCTCATCAAAGAACTGATGAACGGCCTGTTCGACCAATTCAATCCCTGTGATTGTGTGGCCCTTGTCGCTTAACCAGTGCATGTCCATGGTTTTTCCACACAATGGTACGAGCACATTGGCGCCTTGATTTGCTTCAATGCTCGACCAGTGCTTGGCTAGCAGATCGTTCACCACGGGCCGGTGGAACCCAATTTGATTGGTTGACCATTTTTGGTGCCAGAATTCCACAGAGCATCAACTCAAGCTTGTTCAGGAATGTCGCCATTGGTCGAATCAGGGTTTGAGGGGCGTGCGCCCCACGGTGTTCGAGTTCGGTGAAGACCCACTCGGCGAGCGAAGAGGAATTTGAAGTTCTTCCATCCATCGCCCCATGTGTGGATTTCTGCTTCACCAACACGTGGACGGTATGGGACGGAGATTTCTACGGCCTTGTTCTTTCCAAGGACACGACGAGCGAGAATTTTCATCTCTTCAGAAAGGGGCATACCGTCGTTGGTTGGACGCATTGCTTCGTTGTCAAAGATGGATTTCCTGAACACCCACATGCCGGATTGGGAATCTTTGATTCCGTAACCAAACAAGAGTCGAGCAGTGAAGGAAAGCGCCCAGTTACCAAATCCATGGATGCCGGGCATGGAACCCTCTTCAGCAAGCGAGAGTCGATCGCATGTGATGAAATCAAGGTCGTCATCGAGCAAGCGCTTCACGAGGGTTGGCACGAGTTCAGCAGGGTAGGTGCAGTCTGCATCCATTGTCACGATGATGTCGTTTTTAGCCACGTCAAACCCAGTTCTGTAGGCTCGACCGTATCCTTTGCGGTCTTCGAGGTGGACTCGAATTTTCTTTTCGAGGGCGATTTCACGTGTTCGGTCGCTGGAATTTCCATCAACAATCATAATTTCGAGGTTTTTACACCATCCTCGAGGGATTGCGTCAATGGTCGGACCTAATGCTTCCTCTTCGTTTCGAGTTGGAAGAATCACCGTCACGGTAACTGGGAGTTTTTCGCCCATGATTCTCCGACAAACACAACCCCCTTCAAAGCATTGGAACGAGAAGTTGAAGGAGGTGGTGATTCATTTCGGTGACATTGAAACCCAAGTGCGCACTCGGACCGTCATGCACATCGTCATGGTGTCGGGTGAATACCCTCCCCGATGGGGGGGGATTGGCTCGGTGGTGTTCCATCTTGCAGGCCATTTGGCGGCACGTGGGCACAGCATCACCATCATCACACGAGCACACAAAGGAAAGGCTCCAGCCCAACAAGGTGTGACCATTATCGAAGTGCCTTGGTTGAAGGCCCCGATGGCGTTTACTCGTTCCTATGCTAAAAACTCGTTAAAGGCCCTGAAGCATCTCAACAGATTAGAAGCGATCGATGTGATCCACATCCATTTACCATTAGCGTCTTTTTCTAGGAAAGAGTTTAGATTTATGGAAGAGAACATCGCTCCAGTTTGCTCCTCTTTGCACGGTTCTTGGTTGGGCGAGAAGCAAGGAGTGATTCGGGCGGCGAAGGCTAAGGAGTCCGCTACTTGGAGAAATCCAAACGACCTTGCAATAAGGTTGACTGGTACGTATTATTCAAAATATGAACGAGCAGGAATCCTCGAATCAAGTATATGTGTTTCGAATTCTAAATCGACCCTATCAGAATTCGAAAATTGGTACAAGCCATCTGACAATTTTAATTGTGAAGTTGTGCTATGGGGATGCGACCATAAGGTGTTTCGACCTCCGAATCAAGACGATGAGGAAGAGCAATTAAATCATGAAAAAATACGTTCATCTTATGATTGTGGAGACGAAGCTGCCTTGAGTTACATGGCAGAGACAAAAACTCCCATGATGTTAGCAGTTGGAAGACTCGTCGCCAGAAAGGGCTACATGACTCTCATTCGAGCCCTCCCTGCTATTTTACAAGAGCATCCAGGTGCCAGATTGGTCATCGTTGGCAGGGGACACATGAAGAAAAGACTGCTAAAAAATGCTCGAAAATTGGGCGTCGAACATGCGGTATTTATTCGCAGCAGTATGTCGTTTGAGGATTTAGCACAGCACTTCCGTTCTGCAGATCTCGTTGTCTACCCTTCCTACTATGAGGGGCAGGGTCTGATTCCACTCGAATCATTGGCCAGTGGCACACCAGTTGTAACCGTAAATCAACCTCCTTTGACCGAAATGATCGATCATTCGGTTGGTGATCTCTTCAACTCAGGAGACCCAATCGATTTGGCGAAGTCTGTCTGTCGAATGCTCGATGCTCCTGAGCAGCGAATCAACAAGGCGAAAGCTGGTAGGGAGCGGGTATTGTCTCAATATACATACGAACACAATGCGGAAGATTTTGAGCGAATTTACGCTTCGTTGTTAGGCAATCAAGCACCAAACGCACTCTGAGGCGGATGGATTGATGAAACCCATCGGTCAAGTTTGTTCAAGGTAATCTTGCTCCAATACACAGCATTCAGCATTCCAAATCTGAATCCTCAGCAACCATGCCGTTTTTCTCATCTGAAGAACTTAATTTGGCCACTAGGCCACAATCCTAAACGGTACTTTGGCAACCACCACCTGTCAATGGCGACGGGTAGTGTTCATAGGCACACCACCTCTTGGACAACCATGCTCGCGAGGCGTGTGCTGGCCCTATGGCTCGCGGCCTTGCTGCTTTGTACAATTCCACCTGCTGTTGCCGATAACAATATTCAGAGCGCTACGCCCCTGACAGACGGTGTTACTTCCAGCGGTTATGTCTGCGACCCCGACTGCGATGCGGGAAATGATCAGTCCGATTATTGGAAGATTGAAGCAAAGAAAGGCGACATTGTTCAGATTTCCTTTTCGGGAACCATGAACGGTCCTGCGTGGTGGTGCCCTGGTGATGGGTGGCAAGGACGGGTTTCCCTGCTAAACGCCCAAGGCGGGACCATTGTGGACTCCTATGTCGACGACAATGCTGCTTCGAAAACCCTCTCAACCACCGTTGGGGCACAAAGTTTCGTTTACTTCAAGGTCAAAGCGGACGACTCATGGTGCAACGATGGGTTCGATTACACAATCACGCCTTCGATTGACAAGACCAACCGAGACAGCGATGAAGATGGCTTTGTTGACATCGATGATGATTGCGACGATGTGGTCGGTTCCTCTTCCAATGATCGGAAAGGATGCCCTGACACCGACGGCGATGGCTGGTCTGATCCCGAAGCGGGATGGTTGCCACAAAACGGCGCTGATGCCTTTTTCCTTGAACCAACACAATGGCTCGACAGCGACAACGACAATTACGGTGACAACCTTGACGGCTACCAGGGCGATCATTGCCCCTATCGACGTGGCTACTCTTCATTGGACCGTTTTGGATGCCTTGATTCCGACGGCGACGGCTACTCGGATGAGGACCCAGGTGGTCTTGATGGCGTGACCGCTTGGTTCGCCCACCCCGTTGGTACAGGTGATGCCTTCCCTCTCGATGCAACCCAATGGAATGATACAGATTCTGATGGTTATGGCGACAACTGGGCTGATCAAGCCTGGAACACCTCTCGACTCAGTTGGGGCATAGGCTCCTATCTCTTCAATGCCACAACACCGGATGCGTGCCCTTTCATCACCGGAAGTTCATCCGGCGACCGCTATGGCTGCACTGATTCGGACGGCGACACCTATTCTGATGGTGATGTCAACTGGACGGTCGTCAATGGTTCGGACGCGTTCCCGTTCGAAGAAACACAGTGGCGCGATCGTGATTTTGATGGCTGGGGTGACAACCAGAGCGAAGGGGCAAACCTCGTTGACGACTTCCCAGATAATCCCACTCAATGGCTTGACACCGACGAGGATGGTTGGGGCGACAACCAAACCTACGGTGCCTCTCAAGTCGATGATTTTCCCTTCATCCCCACGCAATATCGTGACACAGATGGTGATGGTTACGGTGACAACTTAGAAGGTTATGAGGGCGATGTATGCGTGTTCTCTTCTCCAGAAGAAGTAGAATCCGGATGGATCTCTTACGCCGACCGTTTGGGTTGCCGAGATACAGACAAAGATGGATTTTCGAATCCAACGAACGACTGGATTGCTCACCCAGCCGGTTTTGCCGATGCTTTCCCCGAAGACCGAAGTCAATGGCATGACACCGATGATGACGGCTACGGTGACAACATCGAATACTTCGATGGTCAGACCCTTCGAAATGCCTACCGTGGCGATGGTTGCAAGACCACCGAGGGTGCTTCCACCTTCGACCGATGGGGCTGCCCAGACAGCGACCAAGACGGCTGGTCAGACCCGACAAATGCTTGGCTTGCAAGCCCGGGTGGCCGTGGTGACGCATGGCCGATGGATCCAACTCAATGGCATGACATCGATGGCGATGGACGCGGGGACAACCCACGAGGGACAACCGCTGACGTATGCCCTGACCAAGCAGGCACCTCAGTCGGCCCTTCCTCAGGCGGCGACCGATGGGGCTGTGCTGACACTGACGGCGATGGCTGGTCGGACCTTGGCGATGCATTCATCCATGAGCCGACCCAATGGCGAGATTCTGATGGTGATGGTTACGGCGATCGGGAAGAAGGGAACCAGGGCGATGCATGTCCGGAAGTGCGCGGCACTTCCATGCTTGACCGCCTTGGCTGCCGTGACACTGATGGAGACGGTTGGTCGGATCCCACAGCATCGTGGGAAGCTCACCCACAAGGAGCCGCAGATGCCTTCCCAACAGAAGCCTTGCAATGGCGAGACCTCGATGGTGATGGATTTGGTGATGTGCCACTTGGCGCCTTCCGGGATGACTGTCCTGAGCAGGCTGGTACTTCCAAGCGCGATGTGCAAGGGTGCGTTGATTCAAACAACGATGGATGGTCGGATGAGTATGGCGAATTCGCTGCAGCCGTTGCCATTCTCGGTGAGAATCCTGAAGCCTCATGGTTGACCTACCTCGTCATCGGTCTCGGCTTCATCTTAGGTGCGAGCGCAGCACTGGTCGTCAAATCGGGCCGCAATGAACACGATTTAGAAGAGGCTCTCTTCGAGGAAAAACAATCTCGTTCTCTCGAAGAGATGAGTCAAGCCCAACCGCAAACTGGCATGATTCCGCTCGAAAACCTCCCTCCGCTGCCAGTACCAGCGCCAGATGTTACGGAGGGTGAAATCAATGCTTGAAGGACGTCGAAGCAGCCTTGTGATGTTGATTGTGCTGTTGGCCAGCATGGGCGCTCCGCTTGGTTTGGTGGAAACTGTTGGTGCAGAAACCTCGTCTTCGGAGGAGGCTTTGGAAGCAGAAGGCCTCGCTTTAGTGGCCCTCCGCAACGATACGCTGGACCTCAATCAAGACGGCGATGCAGATGCGATTCGAGTGGTTGTGATCATGAACACCACAAATGAGTTCTCCAATATCGAGCTGCGACTGTATGGTGTTCACAAAGATCGGGAGGTCCATGACAGCCGCACCATGTCCTTTTCAGGTCAATCAAATGCCAGCATCATTTACGATGCTTGGGCTCAAGGCGAGCACGCACTTCGGCTTGAAATTGTGAACCAAAACGGCGAGACCATCACCACCATTCAATTGCCAACATATGTCCTCAGGCCCGCGCTGAAAACACCCCAAATCACCTTGGATCTTGAGGCTCCAGCATTGATTGAGACAGGGGATGCGTGCACGATTGACCGACTCTTTGCAGATGAAACTGGACCTCGGTACGCCGCAGAAGGCGTTCGTACCTTCTCAGGAGCGCCGTTCACCGTTCTCGATAACCAAACTTCACTGAACTGTTCCCATTGGCCAGCGGGTGAATACATGCTCAAAGAAGCCTATCGCAATGACTTGGGGCAAACCACTGAATCGTGGCTCAACATCACGATTCACAATCGACCAGCACCTGCCTTTTCGTTAAGCGTTCGTGGTGATGGCAACACCACAGATACGCCGTGCCTAATCACGATGGTCCCAAACATGGCTGGTGTTGATTTCACCTCCTTTGACAAAATTTGGTCGGTTCAGGGTCAACAATTGCCCGGCACAGAAAGCAACACTTACGACTGTTCCGTGCTTCCTGCGGGGGTTCATCTGATCAGCCTTGAAGTCATCAATAATGAGCAGATTCGAACCGTTCACGGTCTCAACCTCGTCCGGCAACCAAGCGAGGATTTAACGAAAGAAGAAGCGGAAGCTCTTCCAACTCGTTCCTTTGGAGAAGATACGGAAACGGAATCCGTCGGTTGGTATTCAATTAGCGCCCTCGGGCTCATCGTAGCATTCATTGTCTTCTTCATGCTCGTACGGGTCAAAGATGAAGAGGAGGGCAGTGGACTTCGTTCACTAGGCCCGACCCCAACAATCCTTCCTGATGGCTCACCCGACCCAGAAGGCATGCCAACTACAACCGATGACTCCGGAACCCTCTGGCGCCAACAACCAGATGGCTCGATGGATTGGTGGGATCAGGACCTACGGATCTGGCATAAGTGGTGAATGGAATGGAACTTGATTGGTTGACAATCCTCGGGTACATTGGCATCAGCATCGTAGGTTTTCTCATTCTGTCAGTTTTGGTTTGGATGGTTCGGGTTCGGCCACGGGTTCCTCAATTGGAAGACGATTGGAATTCCGATTGCGAACGGACGACGACGGCCGATGTCAACGGCGATTCCATACGGTTCAACAACGTTCGAGATTTCTTTTGGAGATCGACTCGGGATCGGGATGAATCATGGGCTGATACCGTTGAAGTTCGTGCAGATGAAATCAAAGATGTGTGGTTTGTTGTCGACCATTTCCACAGCATTCACGGCATGGCCCACACCTTCCTCACTTTCGAATTCAATGATGGGACATGCCTTTCCTTTTCCTTTGAGGCACGCCGAAGAAAGGGTCAGCGTTACCATCCGTGGCTCGGTTTTTGGCGCCATTTTGAGCTCTACCTATTGGTTGGCTTTGAGCGGGATTTATTGGGTCTGCGCACCAATGCCCGAGGTAACAAGGACTACATGTTCCGGGCCATCACGCCTCCAGGCAAAGAGAAGGACTTGCTTCACGCATTAACCAACAAAGCCAATTCATTGGCTGTCAAAGGTGAATGGTATCACTCCTTCTTGACCACGTGTAACACCTCGATCGTAGGTATGGTCAACCGAATCACTCCAGGTCGAGTGCCGTTCACTTGGAGGAATTTCCTGCCTGGTTACACGCCAAAGGCGGCCTATAACCTCAATTTGATTGAGGACTGGGGTGGGTTTGAGCAAACGCTCGAGCGTGCTCGAGTTGATGAACATGCAATGAAGTGGGACGGAGAGGGCGATTACTCTTCCATGATTCGTGATTACTTACCTAAGGGCCCATTGTGAGGGGCTCAACGCAAATCACAACAGCACCATTCTCCACAGTTAGCTTGACACTTGGTTGAGCAGATGTATTGTTCAATCCTCTCGTGCCCGGTTCGAGTGCCTCGTCGTTCAATGGCCAGTCGCACCCCTCGAGGTGAACGCCTTTCGCAGGCCCAATTGCAAATAACGAAACACGGCTTCCTATTTCTATAGAGTTGAACTCTACGAATCCGTTCCGGGCGCACATCATCCTTCCGTGTTCGAAATGAAGGGTGGTGTTTGGAGGGGCATCGTACAAGGCAAAAAGCGGGGCGACTTTGTGACCCAATGTACCCCCTTCGATGCCTATGACGTCAACATTCGTTGCCGAATGTTCGTTGGCATAAGCCAGAGCTTTTGTCAAATCGCTTTGTTCTTGATTTGGCTTTTCGACCCTTGTAATCTGCTCTGGTAAGTCGATGTTCCCAATGCTGTCCATATCTCCAATAATCGCGTCTGGTGTGACGCCGTATTCGAGGCACTGGTGATAGGCGCCATCGCAAGCAATGATCACCGCTGCATCTTGCACGAGTGGCTCCCAAGTGGTTTTCTTTGGCCACATGCCATCGGCACAAATCAGCCAATGACCTCCGCTCATGGCAATAGCAGGTGGCCCCCTTTTGTCAACTTCTCGCTCTTTTTTTCGACAAGCATCCGAGTGGATTATTGTGACCCCCTACGGGGGTCATAGCAGTCATTATTCGACAAGCGTTTTCAAGGAGGGGGGGCGTATAGACGCTATGGCCGAGCAACGCAGTGTCTCCTTTCCAACTTTGGCGCTGACCATCACGGTCTTGTTTTTGATTCAATCAATGACCCCATTGGCCGGTAATTCCATGCCAACAGCTTCGTTGGATTCCGAGCAGACTGTACTCCAAACCAGTGAATATGTGCCTTTTTCGAATGGCTATGGACACGACTTTGCAGGGACTCAATTGGACTTCGATGGCTTGGTGCAGGGTGTTGTCCGAGATGAATCTGGATTGAACACTTGGGTAGAATCAACAGATTCAATTTTTGAAAATTCAACCCCCGGTACGCCCGATATGGTCCTTGCTCGTGGAGAATCTGTGAATCTTTGTTGGACGACCGCCGAGGGTGAAGTGCATTATGCAACCCAAGCCTCGAACGGCAGCTGGAACGATGCTCTGGTCGATACTGTCGCCTCAACTTCTGAAGAGAGTTTGGTGGATTGCTCCCTCGCGATCAGCGAAAACGGCCGACCGTACATCATGTACGCTGACGGAACGGACATCAAAGTCGCACGTGTGGCGTACGCAGGGCAAGTTTATCTGGAAACCACATGGCTTGTTCGAACGATTGTTGAGGACGTCAATCCAACTGATTTCCGCCTTGGACTTCGTCAGAACGAACTCGAATGGGGTGTGTTCCGCGATACCAATGGTTCGCTGTGGGAGATTGATTTCAGTGGCACTCGATGGTCACATGCCATGCTCGACCAAGGCCCTGTGAGCAGGGACATTGAACTGGCAGTGGATGAACATGAGGTGGTCCACATTGCCTATGCCGCCCCGGATGCAGGTGAAATCCGATTGATCCGAGTTGACGGAATGATGTACGATCACCGAGTGCTGCTCCGAGATGCGAACATCGTGCCACATCTCGGCATGGGGCTTGATGGAAATTCACTCGAGCAAATCGTCACAGCCGTCGGTCAAGATGAGAATGTGACGTTGCAGCTATTACGAAGTCTTTCAGGCCAAGAAACCGGTCGGATTAATCCAACTCCTTCACACACCATCATTGGGGCTCAAGGCGCCGATGAGGGGGCGCTTGAAATGGGTGATTTGAACGGTGACGGTTTCGATGATCTTGTGATTGCAGAACCATCTTATGACGGCACAGGGACAGAAATGGGACGAGTGCTCATCCATTACGGTTCAACCAGTGGAGCCTCGCTCGTTGCAGATGTCACACTTGAAGGCGACATGGACGGGGCGATGTTTGGCCACGGGTTATCAGTTGCCGATTTCAACGGAGATGGACTGTCCGATGTCGCCATCGGATCGCCTGGCTGGAACGACACCGATGAAGCCTATACAGGAGCACCAGGTCGGATTGTCATTCACCTCGGCAACGCTTCGGGACTCGAAACTTCATCGTGGTGGAATGTGACTGGAGAAGACAGCACCTCCCTCGGTTGGTCGCTTGCTGCTTCAGAAACCATGAACAACGATTCAATGTCCGATTTGGTGGCGGTTGCATACACTTACGTCGAAGATGTGACTGAAACCATTCAGAACAACGGCCAACTCAAAATTTTCAGTGGAAACACCTCTGGCCTCGATTTCGTTCGAAACATCACTCAAAGCACGGATGGCCCTCGTTTCGGTCAAACCATTGCCGCAAACGGCGATCTGAATGGGGACGGAATGAGTGATTTGCTTGTCGCCAACACAGGAAGTTTCCTTAGCCCACTTGGGTATTCGGCAGTGGAGATTTTCTTTGGACAAGCCACGGGCTATAACGGTACATGCGACCAACGCATTCAATCAAACTTGCAAGGTAAACTCCTTGGCTGGTCGTTAAACTACCTCGGCGATGTCAACGGAGATGGCTTTGATGATTTCATGTTCGGTGAACCATTCAACGGTTCAGGATACCGAAGCGGTAAGATCTGGGCCTACTATGGATCTTCCGAGGGGATTGCCTCCTCAACAGAACCCGATTACACCCTTTCCTCAGGGGTGGCTAACGCCGTCCTTGGGCGCTCCTTTGAGCCTGCAGGCGACGTTAATGAAGACGGATACGATGATGTGCTTATGATGCAAGCCAACCCTGGAAACAGCGGGCAAGTGGAATTGATCCTAGGTTCCTCGATCGGATTGCGATCGGATTGGGAACTTTTAGCGACTGGCCAAACCGGCGAAAACATTGGCCTTTTGGCCGCCACTCAAGGTGATTTGGACGGTGACGGACTCAGCGAGCTCGTTCTGAGCCGCCGGGACATGAGCGCCGAATCCCACACCCTCAATTACCAAATTCATTCGGAAAGAGACTGGGAGTCATCCGTCTTCACCTACTCGTCCAGCCTCACTCAGTTAGAACTCAGCACCTCTGCCCGTGGCGAAACAAGCATGTTTGTCACTTTCTCCAACAACGCATCCCACTTCATTGAGCACGTGGACGATGCCACACCTGCTGGCGTTTGGAGCGAGACCATCGTGGTCGAGAGCAGTGACGAAACCCGAGAATACGCATTCACAACCACGGCATCTGGACGGCCTGTCATCTACCAAGCCGATGGCGAAACCGGTCTTACGCATCGAACAATCGTGGGCTACACTGCGGTTGAGCAATCAATTGTTACAACGGGGCAATTCGGCGAGCATCTGGGCATGACGCTTGATACTTCGGGCCAACAGCGCCTTGCCTTCGCCTCGATTGGAACCGACCAACTCTTCACCTCGATTGAATCCGAAACTGGGTGGACCACTTCCCTCGTGCGATCTCAACTCTTGCTCGATGGCCCAGTGTCCGTCATGGCTCAAGGTCTTGAATCATCCAACAACGAGACGGTGTTGATTTATCGCAATGCTGGAAACGATTCGTTGGAACTCGCCCGACAACCAGCTGGTGGGACCACATGGGCGATTGAATACCCCTCTCCACTCGCCTCTGGAGCATCCATGGCAGTCGTTTCAGAGCAACAATCAGCCGCCTATCTTCACGATGGTTCCCTTGGAGTCTTGGTCATCAACGATGACGGTGTTGACGCAAACCTCGCTCTTTGGGTCATCAACTCAACTTCGACTGAATTGCACAACATCACTGGTTTGACTGACCTTTCCTCTGATCTCCGCCTCGCAGTGACCGATAACGGTTCAATCATTGCAGCCACCCTCACAAGCACGGGTGTCCTTTCGATTCATGAACGCAGTGCGAACGACACCAACTGGACAAGCGCAGTCGTTCCCCAACCTGCGGGCTCAATGGCGCAGTACAACCTCGATCTCGTTGGGGGAAGTGAGCCGACGCTCGCTTTGCGCAGCAACACGCCGACACCTTCGATTTACACCCGCACCAACAGCAGCGAATGGGTGGCCTTTGGAGCACAACCTGAATCGAACTTGGAAGGCGCTTGGGATCTTATCGTGATGGATGCGCATTACCTTCTCATGACCAGCACAGGCTCTGACAACGTCCTAACATGGAACGCGATTGCCAAAGACGCTGCCTCCATGAACAGCACATCATGGTCGACCCTTTCGTTTGGCTACAAAACGGCTGGAAGTCAAACCAACGCACAAACAGACGGCAATGGGACCATCCATCTCGGCGTTTGGGATGACACACTCGACGATGTGAGCGTAATGAGAATTTATCAGGACACAGACCGAGATCTTGTGTTTGACCTCGTTGATGATTTGCCTGCATTGGGCAATCAATGGGCAGACAGCGATTCTGACAATTACGGCGATAACCCCGACGGTCCAATGGCAGATGATTGCTCGACAGTCCCCGCCACATCCGCCTACTACACATATGGTTGCTCTGATTTCGATTCCGATGGTTATGCGGACACGGATGATGCTTGCCAAGATGAAGCTGGAACTTCATGGCTTGGTCGTCTGGGCTGCATTGACTTTGATCAGGACGGCTGGTCTGACAACGATGTCTCGTTTTACGACGGCGATGTGTTCATTCTAAACTGGAAGCAATCCAAGGATTCTGATGGGGACGGTTACGGCGACAATTCAGGGCCTGATTGCTGCGCAACACCCCTCGATCCAAACAACCCTACTGGCGACTTGTTCCCGTTCAACCCATCTCAATACGCCGATTACGACGGTGATGGTTGGGGTGATAACGAATCAGACACCGTGACGGGGGATGCATGCCCATGGGACTGGGGTGCTTCATGGCGAGACCGCAATGGTTGTTTAGATACTGACCTCGACGGGTCTTCGGACCCCTCAGACATTGGAGATTTCCTTGAGTGGAACGAATCCATGGGTGCCGATATGTGGCCACTTGATCCAACACAATGGACGGATTCCGATGGGGACGGCTATGGTGATAACAGCTCTCAAGGAGCGACAAACCCAGATATGTTCCCTGACGACATCGCAGCAGCAGAAGATAACGACAGTGATGGGCACCCTGACCGTTGGACTTCGTTCTATAACCTTTCAGATGAAGATATGACCAACAATGGTGCCGGATTGGAACTCGATGGATGCCCTGGTGTTTGGGGCAATTCCACCAACCCTGTCTTTGGATGCCCTGACGCCGATGGCGACGGATGGGAGGATTCCTCCGATGCCTTCCCTCTCGAACCGACTCAGTGGCTCGACTTCGACGGTGATGGATTTGGAGACAACCCTGAAGGCTACCAAGCAGATGAATGCACCGCTATTGCTGGTGTGCTCGAAGGCACAGTGCCAATCGGTGGTGAAACCGGTATTGGATGTCGGTTTATCGATGACACTGACGACGATGGTGATTTTGTCTCAAATGAACAAGACACATGTCCGAACACCGACGCAGGACTCACGGTCAATCAAGCAGGATGTGCTGACAACCAACTCGATGACGACCAAGATGGCGTGATGAATGACATGGACCAATGTCCACAAACCGAGTACCAAGATGCCGTGGATGCAATTGGATGCAGTGAAGCCCAGCGCGAAACAGATTCTGATGGTGATGGTGTGTTCGACCCTGTTGATTTGTGTCCGCTTACTGTGGAAACCGAAGTCGACGCGAATGGATGTTCAACTGCACAATTGGACAGCGATGACGATGGGGTGAGCGACGCAGACGATGCTTGCCCAAGCACACCAGCAGGCTTCCCTGTTGACGTCACCGGCTGTACCGATGAAACAGCACTGGAGCAGGACCTCGATGGCGATGGTTACAAGGGTACATACACCTACTCTGTGAACGCCACCTCCGGTCTTCGTGAAAACCAAACTGGAGATGCATTCCCGACCGATGCCACACAGTGGTTTGACCAAGATGGTGATGGCTATGGCGACAACATCGATGGACAAAATGCAGATGACTGCCCAATTGAAAATGGGACTTCATTCATTGATTTCTTAGGTTGCATCGATGATGGTGACGGGTACCGTGACTTGTTCGAACCAACAGGTTTGGCAGGCAACCCAACCCAATGGGAAGACTATGATCGAGATGGATATGGAGACAACGCTTCGGGAACGTACCCAGATCTATGCCCTGAGACAGAACCTGGCTACAAGACCGCCGTCGATGAAAACGGTTGCGATCCAACCCAGAGTGACGCTGACAATGATGGCGTCGTCGATTATGATGACAATTGCCCGAATGAGCCTGCTGGCGAGAACGGGTATGATGACGGATGCCCAATTGCATCTGCGAGTGACGATGAAACCTCGTCTGGATTGTTCGGCCTTTCTCCAAACACCGCTGCTCTAGCGGGCGCTGGCGCACTGATTGGCGTCGTGGTGCTTCTGGTTGTTATCCGCCGCTTGGTTAGAAGTGACGAATTCGATTACGATGATGATGACGATGATGACTGGGATGATGATGATGACAATTATGGTTCATCTTCTTCTTCCTTCCCATCAACCCGTGCTTCTCCGCAGCAAAGCAAACCTCGACCAAGTCCAGCCCCTACAGGTGGGCCAAAGGGACGAGGGCCTGCTGGACGAGGGCCTGGTAAACCCAGCGGTGGCCCACCTGGTCGAGGTCCGACATCAGGACCGCCTCAATCCAAAGCCCCCTCTGGTCCACCACGAAACCGCTCGGGCCCGAGTAAGGTGTCCGCAGCCAAGGTGGCCTCGAAAGTCGCCGTCGAAGAAACACCAGAAGAAGACGGTTCGGCGAAGGTTCGTAAAGCAAGAATCAAGATTGACCTCAGCATCTTCGAAGACTGGCAAGCGGACGACCGTGAATCTGCAGCCGACTGGGTGCGAAGCGCCATCGACGATCAGGAACAGGAACGAAGCATCCTCATGCAATTGCAGGAAACGGGCTGGTCAGCACCTCAATCACGTGCCATCTATGACCTCGGAAGGAGTCGATGAAACAATGGCGATTCATCAAACGAAGGGTGGCATCATCCTCAAGAACCACACAGAGGTGGGCAAGGCGTAGGCGGTTGAATCATGGTCGATGAATTGCCTGGAGAATCACTGCCCGATGGCATCGATGTTGACGATGCTGCTGCTTATTTCGGTATCACTGAATCTTCCGACATGGTTCACACATTGATGGCAATGGATCGCCTTGAAGCCATGGAGAAGTTCTTCGAAGTTCTCTCTGACATTGTCCTGCTCCCGGGAGAGTTTGATTTCAATGCAGCAAGCGAGCGAATTCAGTGCGAGGGTGGAGAAATTTACTACCTCGTTGCTGGCCATTTGGGCATCATGACCATGCCAGATCCTCTGTCGCATTACCTTGGAACTCCTGATTCTGCAGGTGACAGTTCAGGCAACACTCCATCGCTCAGCGAACAAGAGTTGGCAAAGCTCACAACCCTCGCCGATCCAATGAAACTGCTGAAACTGTTAGCCGTTGCTTATGCAACAGGAGGGAAAGGGGAAGTTACACGCTACCTCACGACTGTCGAATCGTATCTAGCCCAACCAGAGGCGAACAAAGCATCGTTGCTAACGGTGGCAGAAGAATTGGAGGCTGCTCTCGATGTTGCGGGCCACGCACTTCCTGTCCCTACATTGGCAAGCGGTGTTGCAGCCTCGGCAAGTGTTCCAATGGCTCCAACGCCTTCACCACCCGCATCTGTACCAGTGCCAAAACCTACGGTGAACGAACCAAGCATCCCGCTTCCTACATCCCCTGAACCAGTGCCTTTGCCTGCCGCAGTGGCTCAAGAGTCGCCGTCTGCAAAGGTGGAACTGCCACCAATGATCAATGAACCAGTTGTGGAACCAACTGTGGACACAACGAATGAAAAGCAAGTCGCTAAAGCCACACAGGATGCCTTCGCAGGTGCTTTTGATATCGGCCTCAAAGAGGAGTCCACCGAAGTCCCAGTCTCAACTCCAGCTCCAGAACCAGTCCCAGAACCAATGGTTCCAGTCACACCGGAACCCGTGCAAGAGGTCATTCAGGAACCTGTTCCAGAACCCACTTCCCCGGAGCCAGCAGTTTCTCCGCTAGAAATGCCAGTTACTGAAGAGGAACTGTTCACCAGCGCTGCAGAACACTTCATCGCAGCAGATACTGATGGGAGCGAGCAATTATCGGTTGAAGAGTTAGCCGTGGCAACTGGTACAACCCTTGAGGAAGCAACAGCGTTGCATGCAGAGGCCGACACAGATGGAGACGGAAGCGTCTCCTTGTCTGAGTTCATGTCCTCACCTGCAGCCGGTAAAGCAGCAGCCCTCCCTCGTCCCGTGGCTCCAGTCCGAAAGCCGTTGAACCAACCTGTTCAACAACAGCAACAGCCTCAACAGCAACAGCCTCAACAGCAGCAACCACAGCAACCACAGCAGCATCAAGGTTGGAATCAGCAACCTCAACAACAGGGTTGGAATCAACAGCAACAGCAACAGGGTTGGAATCAACAGCAACAGCAACGAGGCTGGGATCAACAACAACCGACGCATCAGTGGAACCAAGCCCACCCAACAATGCCCTCAGTTCAACCAACGATTCGATCCGGTGTGATGTGCCGTGGATGTGGCATTGGGCTTGATCCATACTGGCGGTTCTGCCCAATCTGTGGAACCCAAAACGCCGTCCAGTAATTACAACTGGAGCAAAAACTGCCCTTTATCGAGAACAGGGGTGTCGTCGAACCAGAGGCTTGGTTCTTTGAGAACCCCTGGAATATGAATGCCAACTGACGAAGATCCACCGAGTGCAGAGTTATCTCCCACAGCAAAATAGCAGGTGCCCAATCGCTTTTCATCTTCGAGAACGTTCCCAAATAAACGAGCGTGCGGGTTCATTCCGAACCCAAATTCGGCCACAGTCCATACGTTCTCTCGGTCCTTCACTCGCAATCGTCCAGCCGCTTCTCCAAACTCTTGGCGAATTGAGGCAGCAATTGTTCCACCTGTTACATCGACAACCATACCGGCTTCGATGGTGAGGGTGACTGGTTCATCAACCAAATTGGATTCCCATGAGCCATCAATGACGACCGTTCCGTTCATGGTTCCTTCCCGGGGCATGATGAATGCTTTTCCTGCTGGAAGGTTTGTTAACATCCTTGGCCGGTTGCAGATTCCATTGTCATCAAGCTTCCATTCACGCCAGTTCACCTCAAAGGTGACATCGGTTCCTTGTTCTGATTTGACGTTGAGGATTCGCCTGCGACGAAGGTGAGGTTGGAGTGCACCAATCCGTTTTTTTACCTCGGTGAAATCTGCAGACATTCCACCTCGGCAGAACATTTCATTGGTCATGCCGGGCATTGTGGCCACCCGCGCCCTATCTTTTTGTGCTTGACGGACTGCTCGAGTGTGCGTCAATGAATACCGAGTTGGCGCAATGACAACCTGCTGTTGGCGCATCAGATTCGCCACCGGGGCTGGCGGTTCTTCGCCATGATGCCTCGCTTTTGGCATAACGATGAGCAGCACCCTGTCGGAACGTTCGTTCGCAGCCTCATGCAACGCTTGACCAATATCGCCAGTGGTTGGATCACAGACAATGAGGACATTTTCACCGCGGCGGATGTCCATGCATGTTTCAACCACCATCTTCGCACTTCGTTTCAACTGTTCACTGATTTCCTCTGAGTTCAGTTTGTCAAATGGGATTTCGTTATCGGGGACGACAGCCATGAGTGGTTCGGCCTCAGGTTGTCCATCTGATTCAAGATCGATGCCTTCGAGCTCGGCGACAGCCAACTCGATTTCATGGTCTTCTTTAGCGGCCAATTTGTCGTCGTCCTTACCGAACGTTTTGGCCATGTCCACACCAAGGAGCCTCGTACCTTGAAGGTGTGGCCGTCATGTCCGTGCATCTCACCCCTTCGACCTGTGGCTCGTACATGCGAGCGTTCATGGGCCACGCCCTAATGGTCAAATCATGAGCGCCTACGAAGCCTTCATCACTGCCGTAAAAGACATCCATCGATTGCAAGCCTTGCAAGGTCATCTTGGGTGGGACAGAGAAACAATCATGCCCGAAAAAGGAGCATCTGCTCGGGCCGATATGCTGTCATGGTTAGCAAAAGAAGCACATTCACGCCTCATTCACCCTGACCTTGGAGAAATGATCGCTCACCTCGAGGCAGAGCCGGGCTTGGACGAAGATCAACAGGCCAATGTGAGAGAGATGCGCCGTGCTCATGACAAGGCGGTCAAGCTTCCAGAACAGTTCGTAGCGGATTACGCTCGAGCCAAATCTGAAGCAATGATGGCTTGGCAAGATGCTCGGGCGGTTTCGGACTTCTCTGCATTTGAGCCACACCTTGAGCGATTGGTTTCCATGACCAAGGAAAAAATCTCGTACCTCGAGGTTGAAGGTACGCCATATGATGCTTTGTTGGATGAGTTCGAGGTCGGAATGAAAGTGTCGGACTATGACCCACTCTTCGCAGGGCTACGCCAACGACTCGTCCCCCTCCTCGACCGCATCATCGCGGCAAAGGAAACGTCACCTGATCCTCCATGGCCGGAGGGTCTTGAATTTTCAATCGAGCAACAAACAGCCTTCTGCACCAAGGTATCAGAAGCAATGGGCTTTGACTTCAAGGCAGGGCGAATGGATGCATCGACCCACCCTTTTTCCGCTGGACTTTGGCCAGGTGACACGCGATTCACCACTCGGTACGACTCGAGTGAACCGTTCTCTTGCCTCTATGGTGTGATGCATGAAACTGGTCATGCCCTGTACGAACAAGGTCTCGACCCAGATCACTCCTACACACCTCGCGGTGCTGCGGTCTCCCTCGGAGTGCATGAGTCTCAAAGTCGATTTTGGGAGAACCAAATCGGTCGCACTCCCGCTTTTTGGAAGGTTGCCCTTCCTTGGTACAAAGAGCACTTCCCTTCCGCTCCGGAGTGGGACCCAACAACCTTGAATCGAATTGCGAACAAAGTGACAACCGGCTACATTCGGGTGGAAGCGGACGAGGTGACCTACAACCTCCATGTGATGCTCAGGTATGAAATTGAGAAGCAGTTGTTCAATGGTGAATTGACCGTCAAAGAGTTGCCAAAGGCTTGGAATACCATGTTTCAGGAGTGGTTTGGTGAAGAGGTTCCAAACGATCGCCTCGGGTGTTTGCAAGACATTCACTGGTCCATGGGTGCATTTGGGTATTTCCCAACCTACACCCTCGGGAATTTGTATGCAGCACAACTTCTCGAATCAATGGCTGAAGAACTTGGTGACATCGATGCACTCGTTGAATCAGGTGACTGGTCGCCGCTCCTCGAATGGTTGAGGCCAAGAATTCATGCCGAAGGAAGCAAATTTTCTCCTGCTGATTTGATTGAAAAAGCGACAGGCGCTCCACCAAGCCCCGAGCCTTTCCTACGCTACGTGGAAGAGAAGTACGGCCGGATTTACGGCCTTTGATCTCACTCTTCTTCGCCAAGCATAGCGTTCATTCTGTTTGTCAAGTCGTTGATGGCATCCATCAAATCGTTTGTCCTGTCGTCTTCATGGCCAGTGCCAAAGGAAATGCCAAGCAGCGTCACCATTCCTCCAGAGAGCATCAGCAACGATGGAACATAGACGTCAGCTGCTGACATGGCGCCGTCAGCGGCTTCAAGCCAACCCATCGTCGCACCAATAATGAACAGCACAACGCCGACAATCACCTGTTGATATCCTTCTCCAATATTTTCATCTAGCCAACTCATGCAGACTTCCTCAATCCGGAATCAAATATCTTGCCATATAATGTTATCCGGCAATATGTGATATTAATTCGTATTTGTGATTAAATCCAAGGGGCCATTTCGATCGCTGTACCAGCTTCGCCTGGTTTCACCAATAGTTGCCCTTTTTGACCAGTTTCGGGCGTTCTCTCGAACACTGGCACGCCTGCGACAACGGTGACAATTGGCCATCCAACAAGGGTTCGGCCTCTGTACGGATTCCAACCAACACGAGTCCATGAATTTTCATCAGTTACTTCGGCCTCATGTTCCATGTCGACCAAGACAAGATCTCCATCATGGCCTTGCCGAAGTGCACCCTTGTTCGTCATGTTGTAACAATCCGCAACATTCGCAGACATCCATCTAACGACATCTTCGATGGTGCATCGGCCCTCCTTGGCATGGGTGAGCATGGCTGGGAGTGAAGTTTCAACACCTGGCATGCCGCTCGGTGCAGCAGGGAAACCTTTCGCCTTTGCTTCCAAAGTGTGGGGTGCGTGATCGGTGGCAATGCATTGCACTGTTCCGTCGTGAATTCTGCGCCACAGGATGTCCATGTCGGCTTGATAGCGTATTGGGGGGTTCATCTTCAGTCGCACACCCTCACGTTCCACATCCGCTTCATTGAATGTCAAATGTTGAGGCAGTACCTCTGTTGTGATGATACCTTTTCCTTCCGCTTGACTTGGCAACGAGGTTCGTCCTTCCAACCAATCAGCTTCGAGTCCAGATGTGAGATGGAGAATGTGGAGTCGATGTTGGTGTCGCTCTGCAAGTTCCACTGCAAGTTGAGTGGCAAGCAGTGCCGTCACATCGTCTCGCCATTCAGCATGGGCGGCCATGTCCGTGCGATGTTCAAAGGAGGGGTAGCGTTCGTTGAGCCGGGCCTCGTCTTCGGCGTGAACGGCAATCAGTCCACCAATTCCACGAAAAATTCTATCCAGTGCTTCACGCTCATTGACGAGCAAGGTTCCAGTTGAAGATCCCATGAACACCTTTGTTCCACAGATTCCAGGAATGGCTCGTGGTGCTTCAGCGGTCCCAACGACTTCCTGAAGTTCTGCAAGGTTGGTTGGCGTAGCGCCGATAAAGAAGCCATAGTTGTTGACGCATGTAGCAGCGGCGCTGTCGAGCTTCATTTGCATGCCCTTCATGTCTGTGATGGCTGGTTTGTTATTTGGCATGTCCAAAAATGAAGTGATGCCTCCACTGACTGCAGCAGCCGATCCACTCCCAAGGTCTTCCTTTTCGGGTTGGCCAGGTTCTCTAAAATGCACCTGAGGATCAATGGCGCCCGGAAGAAGATGCAACCCCGTCGCATCGATGACTTGTTCGTTGTCGTTTGGCTCAAGACCACCGCCAATCTTGATTTCCGAGATGGTCCCATTTTCCGTTCGCAAGTCACCGAGAACAGTCTGTTCGGGTAGGAGCATCATAGCGTTTAGAACGAGCAAATTTCCGTTGTTCTTTGGGTCCATGTGGTTGCCTTGAGAATCTACTCAATGAACTCTTGCTTGGGTTATGCGTTCACCTGCGACGGGCTGAGGCAGGCCTGAATGCTTTGCAGACTTCATCGACGGTGTCGATGTAAGGGCCACCGATTAAATCCACACAATATGGAACGGCTTGCCAAATTTCATCGATGGTCTCCCTGATCGACTTAGGGCGCCCTGGAAGGTTAAAAATCACGGAAGCCCCTCTGGTTCCTCCCAGTTGCCTCGAAAGGATGGCGGTTGGTACATACTTCAGCGATATGGCTCGCATCTGCTCGCCAAATCCAGGAAGGACTCGATCAAGGACGGCCTCAGTCGCTTCCGGCGTTACGTCCCGAGGCGTGGGGCCTGTACCGCCTGTTGTGACGATGACATCACATCCAATCTCATCGGCGAGTTCAATCAGGGCTGATTCAATGGTTGCTTGAACATCTGGGACGCACATGTAGTGGACGATGCACGGGCTAGCAATGGCTTCGTTGAGGAAAGCAAGAATGGCCGGCCCACCTTGGTCTTCGTAGGTTCCATCGCTGGCTCGGTCGCTGACGGTAACGATGCCAATGTTCGATACCTCACCGACGTGTCCTTCCCTACCAGTCGTCTGGGTGATGGCGTCCATTTGAATCCTCATCCTTGCTCGCCGTATTTGGCTTGGATGTTCGCATGGAAATTGTCCAAAAGCGTGTCTTCGAAAAGTTCAGTCTGTCGGCGCATCTTGGTCGAGCGAATGTGCAGGAACGCAGCGCCGACGAAGACGATGATGATCAGTGGAATGACCGCCTCAAGTTTGTATTGGTGCATGAATTTCACAATGCCTTCCGCAGTGTAGGCCCAAGTGACAGAAGCAATCGAACCACCGATGAAGGTGGCAGAGAGCACTCGAGTGAAGTTCATTCTTGAAAGCAATCCAAGCATTGCTCCAACCAGCACACCTGATGCCATGAATGGAATCCAAACGAAGACAATCAAGCCCCAGAAGCCCCACTTATTGATCATTTCACGCTTTTCATTGGCCATGTATTCGACCGTCGAGAGTGTATCACCAAGCAGTTTGGTTTGGAGCATTTTCCCGCCAAGTCCGTCTTGGCGAGCAACGGCCACGATTCGCTCGTCGCTCTTCGAGGCTCGCTCAACCCGGCCAGCACCCGACCGGTCTGCCAAGGTCGAGACTTGGTTTCGTCCTTTGACGATGAGGTCTTGCGACCCCAACAAGTCAGCGTTTCGCTTTGAGATGAATCGATGAAGATCGGTTTGAACTTCGTCCCTGGTTTTCTTGAACCTGAAGAAAGCAAACCGTTGAGTTGGCCGATAGATGACAGAGACGAAGATGACTCGGTCATCGCTGGTAACGACTGCACCCTTCATGGCGAGGTCGTTTCGACGGGCAAAGAACAGTTCGAGACTCTCTCGTACTTCATCTTCGACCCGTGAGAGAGTGTGGAGTTCAGAGAAGAAGGATGAGTAGTTCTGAGTTTCTTCTGTCTCCTCCTCTGCAGAGGTGCCAATTCCAACACCAGAATCAAAATCAATGCCTTGATTGACGCCAATCGTTCGCACCGTCAATTGAACGGGTTTGAAGACACGGAAAATCGCAAACTCGTCAAGGATTTCTCGAAGCACTTCAGCCCGCACGTCCTTGCTGTCTGAGAGTGTGGATTCCGTGTTCTTGTATGGGACCATGATGTCAATGGATAATTCTCGAGGTTCGAGTTTATACAATTCCCAGTCAACATCAATTGACAATCGGCTTGCTGTTTTTGTGAGGATCTCTTCCACAAGGCGGCCAATGTGAGCCCTTGAGAGAATGTCGTCGCTTTCTTGGTGGTAGATTTTGTACATCAACGGATAAATCACAAGCAAAGTGATTGCTGAAAGCGAGAGGGACGTGAAAGCCATCCACCAAGCGGGTATGCCTGCAGAGCCACCGGAGAGCATGGCAGTTTCTCGACCGCCGCCAAGTTCAGCACCGATGAGAATGTAACCCCAGTCTCCCAAATCTTGGACACTCCAGCACGAGCGAGCACCAGTGTCAGTGACTCGAATTTCTTGCTTAGTTTCGTCATCTATAAACGGAAGGAAGGCAAGGGCTTGTTTCGATTCTGAGATTTCGAATTCAATGGTTTTGTCAATTCGTTCGCCGCCTTCAACGATGCTTGCACCTGTGAGGTTTGATTGATTGTAAACTGAAATTTCGAATGTCATCGTATAGTGACCTTCGCTCAAGTCACTGTAGTCAGCTTGGTAATTAGATCGCCCTGTTTCAGAGCCGCCTTTGAACTTGACCGGCGAGACCGTGGCGTTTACTTTCGACCACCATTCTTGACCTTCATCGGTCGATGTAATCTCATATGAGAGTGATGCAAAACCCTCAGGAAGGTTATGGCCTGCCAGAGAGAAAACATGCAGGTCTTCGTTAGGGAACATGTGGATCCACGGCTCTTCTGTGATTTCTTCACATTCACCGCCAATGTCAAGGAAGGTCTTGGAGGCGGCGTGATCGAGTGCCGTTGATTCACCGAGCATTCCAGAAGACATGGCGAAAATCATGAGGGCGTAGACTCCACCGTAAACGATGCCACCAAAGAGGACAAAATTCTCTTTCTTTGCTAAGAAACTGCGGCCTGGCCCCCCAGTTCTTCGGGATCGAATCACTTCGAGTTCTTTGCTGAGTTTATCCTTCCGAGTTTCGTGCTCGGTGCCCTCAGGCGGTGCTGGATTGTCATCATCCTTTCCGCCCATGACTACAAGAAGAGGTTCTTGCAAATGAACCCAACGATGGGAAAAAGATTCACACGGGCTTTTGCCGTGTTAAGAATCATGATTTTGTAGACAGCTTTCGCTCGTGGTGTGTTGAGGTGGGTCAGGCCGGACTTGAACCAGCGACCTCGGCATCTTCAGTGCCGCGCTCTCCCAACTAAGCTACTGACCCGTGCAACTTGGCGATGACCCCTGCCATATCAAGGCTTCCGCCCGAACAGTATGCCTCACTCGATGCCGTCAAGGATTGCTACTTGAGCATCAAAGAGTGTTTCAAGTCCACCATCAGCTCGTGCCAACAGCGCAACGAGTTCTTCGCCAGAAAAAGTTGATTCTTCACCTGTGCCTTGAATTTCGACGTACTTTCCATCGGCAGTTTTGACGACATTCATATCGACATCTGCGTTTGAGTCAAGGACATAATCGAGGTCAAGGTACACTTCGCCGTCGATCAAACCGACTGAAATAGCAGCCAAGTCGTGTGGGATAACAGCGTTTTCGTGGTTGGTTCGTTCTGTATCCGAAAGGGACGGAGCGGTCCATCCGTTGCGTCGTTCGTCTTCGGTTGGCCGCATGTCAATTGGAAGGCAATCGCCTCGAGCAATGAGCCGGCGAACAGCAAGTCGGAGTGCGATGTTTGCTGCGGTAATCGATGCACATCGGGTGCCTCCATCGGCGTTGAGCACATCACAATCAACATTGAGGGCCACTGGGCCAAGTGCTTCAAGATCGACAGCAGCACGGAGTGAGCGAGCAATCAAACGCTCGATTTCCTGAGTGCGTCCTTTTGCCCCGCGACGCTCCCTTCGGAACCTCGAATCGGTCGAACCTGGCAAGAGTGAGTACTCTGCGTGAACCCATCCTTTGGTAGAATCTCGAGGGAACCAACCTGGCAATCGGGCTTCCTTTGTGCAGCATGCAAGAATCACGGTGTCGCCTTGGCGGTAGAGGATTGAAGCAAGTGCGTTCGGTGTGAAATCGATTTCCACCTCGACGTGTCGCATTTCGTTCGCTTCTCGGTCCGTTGTGAATCCAGTCTTGAATTTCGCCATGCCCTCGCCAGCACCTTCACATCATCAAGGCTTCTCATGAAATATAGCTG
>OBPB01000017.1_pt1 | contig 47294 bp, 32 predicted proteins | sample 1534631 | NCBI WGS metagenome assembly OBPB01 (sample SAMEA3275471, study PRJEB22092) | marine metagenome | biome: Marine environment; feature: Belgian marine environment, sample taken at 3 meters depth; material: Sterile flask | collected 2014-06-24T18:06:27+00 | depth 3 m
TTAGGACGCCGCTCCCAAAGTCGGATTTTACCGATGGGTGAGTTTTGATTTCGACGCTTGTTTCGCGACCATGAACGGGCATTGGCAATTGGATGCGTTTTCCGACCAAGTGACTGTACCGTTCGTCATCTGGGTGAACAACAACCACGCCACAGGCGCAAATTAATTCTGGTCGTGTCGTCGAAATCACAATTTCAGTTCCATCATCGCACGTCCATTGAACATCGATGAGTTTTGTTCGACGTGGCAATCGTTCTACTTCAGCATCAGCAATGGTGGTTCCTTCCACAGGGTCGTAGATGTTCGGGCGCAAATCTTCAATGATGGCTCCTTTCTTGAACAATTCAATGAAGATTGACTGAGTGACGGTTCGGTATTCTGGTGAGTCGGTGAGGTACTCTCTGTCATAGTCGCATGAAAGGCCAACTCGGCGGGCGGTTTTCCTCATGGCTTGAGTGAATTCTTCGATGGTTGTTTTGCACATTTCTAAGAATTCAGCACGATCGTATGTCTTCATCTTTCGCTTCGTGTTCTTCTCAACGGTGAATTCGATGTTGATTCCGTTTCGGTCGACCCCCCAAGGGAAGTAGACTTCCTTTCCGAGCAAACGTTGCGAACGGGCAATGACGTCGATCATTGAATATTGAGCCACTGCGCCGATGTGCCATGTGCCTGATGGGTATGGTGGAGGCGTATCAATGACGAAGATTTCCTTGTTGCTTTCAGGGTTGAATGCATACCTGCGTGCATAGACCTGTGGGTCTTCTGTATGCGCTTCTTGGATTCGCTTTTCAAGGTCAATCGACCATCGTTTATCGCTTAGTGTCGGGGCTGGCATGTGCCTCACCTGGCCCCGCTCGCATCAATGGAGCGGGTCCATTTGGGGCTGACACGACTCACCTTTCAAACCAGCGGGTTGCTCGAATGAACCCGTCGTTCTCAGTTTCTAATTTCAAATTGAGTGGACAATTCGTAGGTAGGGCTTTGAAGTGGTTGTGCCCACAGTGATGTGAAGGGGGTTCACCATGCCGAGCGACGGAGCATCAAAGTCACCAGAATCGGGGGGTGACAGCGTTGCAGGTCGCGTATCCAACCTTGCAGAGTACAGCCGCCTCCGCCTCCAGTCAAGTGCTGTGGATTTGTCGGCTCGTGTGAAGGAATTCAAGCCAAAAGACGCTCTTGATGCTGTCTTGGAAGCACCCGACCGCTTCAAGCGGGAATGGCAGAAAAACGGAGCAACGGGTGCCATCACTCGTTTCCCACTTGTCACCGTTGTCATCTTCCTTATGATGACGGCCTTCTTTGTCACACAATCTGGTTTCCTCGACAACACACGATTCGATGATGATTTAGACAATTCAGCACTGAATGTAAATGGAGACTTAGAGGTCTATCTCCCCGATGGTTCGGAGATTGCGAAGTTGCTCGGCAAAGTGGAAGAAGATTGGACCACAAATGTCATGGTTGTCTACATCGAGAGTGACGATCGAAACATTACCGATCAGCGTATTCTCCAAGAAATCAGCTATGTTGAAAACAAACTCAATCCAGATATTTCGGACCCGGGTGACGATGTAATCTACATTCTTTCAATCTCGACCGTTCTCAAGGAAGTGAACTCAAGCGCCCCTCGTATTCGTAAGGCATTCATCGACCAAATTGGGCAACTTGGGTGTGGTGTCCAACAGGGTGACGACTGCGCTTCCTCTGAGCTGACCGATGCACTCAACAGTATACTTGACGACACAACTGCAAACTTGGAAGGTGGCTATGAAATACCGTCGCAACAAACCATTGACTTAATCATCGCTGAGATGTATGAGGATGACGGAACGCCGACGCCAGGTTTGGATAAGTTGGCACGGGACATCAGCGATGGCGCTGAGGATGTCCCAGATGGTAAACTCGACCGAGCGATCATGGCCATTGCTGTCACAGAAGAGAAACCAGCAAAGGAAATCATCGAAAACACACAGGAACTCCTCGATAACATCAGCAAGACTCAACGCCCCTGTGAATTCAATCCTGACGGAACCCCCGCAACAGCTGAGATGTGCACATGGGATTCACTCGGTTTGTCGATGACGCTCACAGGGCCAGTGCCGATTACAAATGCCGTGACAGAGTTTTCCTTCGAGTTATTCTGGTCCATTTTCCCATTGGCTGTTGTGCTCGTGGCAATGGGTCTCTTTGTATTCCACTCCGATCTGTTACAAGCAGGCATCACGGGGATTCGTCCCATTCAAGGAATCAAGGTCGTGATCATTGCGGGTTTGCCGACACTGTGCGCTGTGTTCTGGACACTCGGAATCATCGGTTGGACTGGTTATGAAGTCACGATGACAGTGATTATTGTTGGTCCAATTTTACTTGCACTCGGGGTATCGTATGGGTTGCACATCACCAATCGTTACGCCGAAGAAGGCGGAACGAAATCGGAAAAAATGAAAGCATCGTTGTCATCGACTGGAAAGGCAGTATTCCTGTCTGCCGTCACAACGGTGATTGGTTTCATTTCCTTAGTGTTCACGCCAATGGCACCAATTCAGACGGTTGGTATTGCTTTGTCGGGAGGAATCGTGGTCGTGTATGTATTGACGATGTTCATGGTTCCAAACCTTACGTTGCTCCTTGATTTGAGAAAACCAAAGCACCCACCACTCCGGGCGTTTGAGGTTCTTGTTGACATTCCTGTCAAAAGAAATGTCGGTGTTATTGGACTGTTCGTCATGCTGATTTTGTTTTCCGCAACCGTTGGCCAGGCAAATGTCGAAGAAAACATCGATTTGCTCGGCATGGCACCTGAGGAAGAGTTGCCAGTCATCAAGATGAAGCAATACAGCCGGGAATTTAGTTCAGGTCAAATTGGAATGGTCTTGATTGAATCGAACATCAGCGGGAACACAAATGACAATGATCAGTCAAATGACGACCCTGCTGCGAATTTACAGGCGATTGACGAACTTGAAGGTCTTCTCAACACTGTGGACGACACCACGGCTGTTTCGATTGTGTTTTTGATGAAATCGACGGGTATTGCGCCCACAGTTTCTGGTGCAGGGATCAATGAGATTGTTCAAGCAAATCCTTTCGTTCCACAAGACATCAAAGACACAGCAGCAGTCTTGTTAGACAATTCTGTCACGCAAGACGCCTCGTTCTGGGACTTGCTGATGGCTCCTGATGACTTTGGCCTTCCAGGTGGTCCAGAAAGCGAAATCTTCCTCCTCAACGTCTTCTATGCATCCATCACCGATGAAACACGTGAAATCTTCATCAGCAAAGATTTCAGTCGAAACTTGATCTATGTCGATATGCCGTACCTTCCTGTCGCTGCAACGAGCGGAATGGTTGACGATGTCAATGAATTCGCACAAGGCTTCTCTACGCCCTACCAAGGTGACCAAGCGAACGATCTTGCCGGCGTTGCATCAACAGCGATCGAAGTCAACGAACTGATTGTTGCTTCACAATGGACATCGCTCGGCTTTGCTGTCGTTTTGACGCTGATCACCCTTGCCATCGTGTTCAGGGATGTGAAGTACTCAATGTGGACCACTTCTCCGGTTATTGCGACCGTTGCCATGCAATGGCTGGTAATGTGGCAATTGGATGTTCCGTTATCACTGGTCACGGTCATGATTGGTTCAATTCTCGTTGGTGTGGGTGTCGACTTTTCGATTCACATTGCGAACCGAATCAAGGAATTGGGTGGTGGCATCGATGCAATTCGTAGCGCTGCCATCGGCACCGGCATGTCCTTGTTCGAGGCGGCTGTTGTCACAACGCTTGGTATGCTCACGGCATACCAAATTCCGATTCCTGAAATCAAACCGTTCGTTACTGTTATCTTGATTCTGCTGTGGGTGGCTGCTGCAAGTGCACTGATCCTTCTTCCCGCAATCTTTGTCACACTCGAGAAAGCGGGACTGGGTGCGGTCGGTGGCAGAACCTCCATGGCCAAGCGGCTTGGACTGGGCAATTCGAAAACGGTTGATATTGATGTGCTCGACGCAGCATTGGTCGATGATGTCGTGGATGCTTGGTGAGGAACAGTTCATAGAAGCCCGACTTTTGGGTCAATCATGGTCAACTGTTGGTTGATGAAATCAGAACTTGATGTCTACCCGTACGCCCAGCTCGTGGCCGATGGCTCTACCCATTGGGATGGGGTTCGAAATTATCAGGCGCGAAACATGATGCGCGACGCAATGAAGGTTGGCGACTTCATCCTCTTCTATCATTCCAACTGCAAGCCACCTCACGTCGCGGGTGTTGCCCGGGTGTGCAAAGAGGGCTATCCAGACCATACATCGTGGGATGCATCGAGCAAGTATCACGATCCAAAATCAACAGCAGACTCGCCACGATGGTTCATGGTGGACATTGAACCGGTGTTGGAACTGCCAGAACCTGTATCACTCCAATCGGTTCGAGACAACCCTGCGTGTGAAAACATGCTGTTGATTCGTCGAGGTCAGCGCTTATCGATACAACCTGTCGATGAAGGTGACTTCGACACCATCTTGACGATGGGCGGGGCTTCGAGGGACGCCCTCTGACTCAACCTTCAAGAATGGATTGCTAAAGCAAGGAATGGTGAGGCTATGACAACGGAACAAATTCCCGTCGCACCACGTGCATCGAACATTGAATACGCCATCAGGGATGTCGTCGTACCAGCGACAAAACTGGAAGACCAAGGTCACACCATCCTCAAATTGAACATTGGTGATCCTATCGCCTACCCTGGCTTGCCGACGCCACAACACATGGTGGATGCCTACGCTGCAGCGTTGCATGATGGTCACAATGGATACTCGCCATCGTACGGTTTGCCTTCGCTTCGTGCTGCCATTGCTAAGGACGAACAACGAAAGGGGTGGCCAGCACAACCCGAAGACGTCTATGTGTGTCACGGTGTTACAGAGGCATTGCAAATTCTCTTTGCCTCTGTTCTTTGTGAGGGCGACAAAGTACTCGCACCTGGTCCACATTACCCACCATACATGGCCTATCCGCAGATGTACGGTGCGAGCACCGTTGAATACATGCTCAAACCAAATGACGGTTGGCGCCTTGACCTCGATGACATTCGAGAAAAAATGGATGATTCAGTCCGTTTGCTGGTCCTCATCAACCCCAACAACCCATGTGGGAGTGTCGCAAATGCAGACGAGATTGCAGGTGTTCTCGATATTGCTCGAAATTACCCTAACTGCATTGTTGTAGCCGACGAAATTTACGATGGTTTGGATTTCACAGGTGAACATGTGAGCGTTGCGAAATGTTCGGCGGATGTACCAGTTGTCAGCCTCAATGGCGTCTCTAAGGTCTACTATGCACCGGGTTGGCGAATCGGCTACATGGCGATTCATGACCCATCAAAGCGAATGCTGTTGGTTCGTGATGGTATTGAGCGGATGCTGCGTTCGCGTCTTTGTGCTTCAACGCCGGCCCAACTTGGCTATCTTGCTGGTTTGGAATCCGATCGTTCTTGGATGGAGGGCTATGCGGCAAAGGTCGTGGAGCAACGGGATGTGTGCGTGAATCGCATTCGGTCGATTGATGGTCTCGAAGTACAATCCTCGGGAGGTGCATTCTACATGTTCGTTAAACTCACCGATGAAAAGTGGGCACTCGATGATAAACAATTTGTGTTGGATCTGCTCCATGAAGAGCATGTGCTTGTTGTGCATGGGAGCGGTTTTTCCCCAGAACTTGGGCGTGGACATTTCAGAATCGTCTACCTTCCAGAGGTGGATGTACTCAACGAGGCGTTCGACCGAATTGAGAGGTTCCTAATCCGTCATCGCTGATATCACGTCGCCGATGTATTGATGTTTGATTGATGTGAGGGGCGGTCATGAATGGGAAGACCCGTAAGGTAAGGTTGGCCTTCCTTTCTTCTTTCTTCCTCATTCAACTGCTTCCGCAGGCAGCAGCGGCGAGTGTAACTGACGTGGACGATTTCCGTCTCGAGTACTTCTATCCAGCAATTGTTGCATTTGCCATTGCAATCCCCGTTTGGCGTTGGTTCATTCCCAATCAATTGGCAAACCTTCAGGTCGCTTTCGAAATCGATGATGACCTGTATGAAGTGCACCGAATCACACGCGATGTCGATGACGCCCGTGCATTGTTGCAAGAGGGCGGTACTGCTTTCGGTGTCGGGCTCTATGTCATGGGCATGACTGGTGTTCTGCTTCTGATCACTGAATTGCTGTTCAACGCAGATGTTTATTTCTTGCCGAACCTCTTCTTAATCGGTGTTTTGGTTCTGATTCCGGTGTTCATCTCACCATGGGAAACCCTGAATGCACAGCTGGTTGGCACTCGAAAATCCTCGGGTAAATCAAAGGGTTACGTGAAATTCGTTCGACGTCTCACCACTCTTTTGATTCTCCTTGGTGCCACGTTTGCTGTTGTGTTGTATGGGAGTTCTCAATCCACAGGTGCTGCCTCCATCCGTCCCATTTGGGTGGCAGCGGCCATGCTTACCTTCATGGCACCAACCATCTTTGCCTACGGTCGGATTATGGGTGCCTCATGGAACATGATTCTGATCAACAAGTGGCGAACTGCAAACGGTCGAGCAAATCCGATTGACCCAGATAAGCCAAAATTCCTCAATCGTTTGTTTTCTCTTCTGTTGGTTGTGTTCCTTCTTACCATGCCAATCACGGCCCTCAATGGCATCATCACGGTGTATCATATTCTCTTCAACGATGTTCCAGATCAACGGGCTTTCGACATCCTCAACTATGGCGGTGTTCTTGGCTACATGGTCTTTGAGCGGGTGGACCTTATCGCTCAGATCCTCTTCGAGTGGCAATTCATCAAAGAATTACCTCAATTTCTTTCGCTTTACCTTACAATGAACATTGCCATTGTCGGACTGGCATTCATTTTCGAATTGACTCGGAACCTGGTTCTCGGTGGACAATCCTTCGGTGGTTTGTTTGGTGTGACGCTTGATACACCCCGAGAAATTCGCACCGAAGTTGAGGCTCAATCCAGACAACTGACCTTTGCATTCGCGGGTTTTTCAGGTTATACGGTCCTGCTGCTAATTCTGGTGTGTTACAAAGAATTCGGCTCACTTATGCCATTCACTGACCTCTTGGAGGCCGATCGCTTTGGCTTCGATGAGCGCGCTCGTCTTGAAGCAACATGGATGTTCATCGCACTCGGCCAAGCAGTGTTTTTGTTCACATGGGCCTTGTCCATCATTCGTTTCCGATCGCTTCGTGCGTTGCGGTTTGACTTGAACCCCGATGAACGAAGGGAAGGTGCGGTTACCTTTGCCCAAGGTGATTGGATGCGCACCCTCGTCGAGGAAGCTGCTATTGCGGAAGATCTCGATGCTCTCATTCAATTCCAAAGGCGCTCAATCGAGGGAGATCCATCGTTGATTCGCCATGAAAAGGCACGAGCCCACATGTGGGAAATGGCGATTCGTGGACTTTGGCCGAAGGCGATTGAAGAAGCGAAGAAGGTCCTCGCACAAGCTGGTGGCGACGATGACATCTGCCGAATGATCGTGGCTGTGGGTCACATGGCTTCGAGACGTTTGGACGCCGCTCGTGAGGCACTCCATGGGTTGCAACAACCTGAAGGGTATGATGAACCTGAATTACTCGCGTTCGTTTGTGAGTGGCTTGATCCATGGCAAGGCACCGTTGAAGAAGACGATTTCTGGGATTGGGAGAACAATTCCTGCATCGATCATCTACAGGTCTTAATGCGTATGCTCCGTGGTTGGCAACCCTCTCTGACTGACCAAACAATTCACAATGACCGTTTGACCCATGTTGCTCAACTTTCGATGGTGAGTTTGATGCGTGCGCAACGCAGGCACGATGAGGCGCTGGAATTGTCACTTCAATTGGTTCGTGCAGAACCACTCGGTGTTCGACCGAGAATTGCTGCCTCCCTCTGCCTGATCGATAAAGGAGATTGGCACAGCGCTCGTTCTATTTTGTCGGAACTCAAAGTCAGCGATGGCCAAGACCCTCGCGTTCTTGCGCTGGCGGCTATTCTTGGTCAATCAGTTGACAGTGAAGAATTGGAGGTCGCCCTTGCAGTCGGCGGTGGCCGGAAAGTCCGTCAATTGATCAATGAGGCTCCAGTGAACCCAGTCGCTGGTCTTGTGGTGAAGGGTGGCATGGATGAAGCCATCAATGCGAACGTCCTGATCGCTGCTCATGAAGCAACCCGGCGTGGCATGCCGCCACGGTTCAGCTTTGGATGGTTGAATGTGATTTACAATTACTTCGTTCTAGGGCCCACTTGGATTGTGCTGGCGATTTTCGTTTACGGGCAACAAGGCCAACTTGCGGGGATCCTCGTATTGGTGACCCTCCTGCTGCTTCACACGGCGTCCCGTCGCTTTGCACGCCAGCAACGGCGCGTTATCCGCCATCGTGATCAAAAAGCGATGGTTTCGTATGCCAAACGAATGAAGCGATTCAAGGTTAAACCCGAACGAGGCAACATTCCCGTCGGCACACACCTGCTGTTGTCAGGAATGCTTGTTACCGTCAACGGTGTTGTTCTCGACCTTGGTTTGCCTGCATGGCTCAGTGTTCGCCTACCAAAGGACAGCGATAAGGCAGTCAAGGCTCGCCTGAAGCGGCAATCAAAATCGATTCAAAAATCACGCCCACCGCGCCTTCAACCACTTGGTGACGGGTGGTGGCTCAAACGTCCGAAGGAAGAAGGGGCAGAGATTCCTGCGCTTGAACGATTGATTGGCCAACCTGCCTACCGTGGACGACAACAACAACGTTCGAGAAAGAATTCTCCATCCACCCCTTCGAAGGCCAAGGCCAAAACCGCTTCACCAAAGTCAGTGACTGATGTGAATCTCGGAAAGAGAGGCATACCCACCAATACCCGGGTCTCCGAGCGTGTTCAAAACCGGCCAAAACCAAGCAATGTGGTGGTAGGAAGCAAACAGACCGGGCCAAATGTACGCCCCGATGTGAAGTCGGATGATGACGATTCAATTGATTTCAGCTGAGACAACCGGCATCGTACCACATCAATGGGTTCAAAGACCGGCCAACAAGTGAGAAGAGCATGAGCAGAACACGTGGTTCTTGGGCACCTGATGCGTCAACCATTGAGAAAGCGAATGCCGTCATGAAAGCCGCTGCTGACAGCGGTGATCTCTATCGAAATGGACTCGGAATGATTGCCTCTGAGAACATTGTATCTCCGATGGTTCAGAAAATCGTTGCAAGCGATCTACATGGTCGTTATGCTGAGGGGTTACCTGGGAAGCGATATTACCAGGGCTGCGATGATTTTGATACAATCGAAAGCATCGGTATTGACTTGGCAAAGTCCGTTTTCAATGCACCGTTCGCCAACATTCAGTCAACATCTGGAACCGTTTCTAACATTGGGGCATTCAAAGCACTTGCAAAACCGGGTGACAAAATTACCGCGGTCTCGACGGCCGATGGTGGTCACATCTCCCACGCTCGGATGGGTGCGGTAGGACTTCGTGACCTCAATCTCTCCACCTACCCGTGGAATGAAGATCGGATGGAACCAGATATCGATGGCGCATGTGCTCTGATTCGTGAGCTCGAACCAAAGGTTGCGTTGATTGGTCAGTCAGTGTTCCTGTTCCCAACACCGCTTCGAGAAATAGCAGATGCTGCACATGAAGTCGATGCCAAGGTCATGTACGACGGAGCCCACGTGCTCGGGCTCATCGCTGGTGGTGTCTTCCAAGACCCTCTACGAGAAGGGGCGGATGTGATGACAGGTTCGTCACACAAAACCTTCCCTGGGCCACAAGGTGGTTTTCTTCTATCCAGCAGTGAAGATTCTGCCTTCCAAAAGCGTCTCAATAATGCTATATTTCCTGGTGTTTGCTCTTCATACCATCTCCACCATGTAGCAGGTAAAGTCATCGCATTAGCCGAGTTCGAAGAATACGGTGCTGCATACGCTGAAGATATTGTGGCGAATGCCAAGCATTTTGCTGCATCCCTTGCTGCAGAGGGCTTTGATGTGCTTGCGGAAAGTCGAGGTTACACGGCCTCCCATCAAGTGTTAACTCGCCACGGTTCCAAAGATTCTGGCGCTGGTGCAAAGGCCGCAAGGTTGCTCGAGGACGCAGGTATCATCACCAACATGAACATGCTTCCTGGCGATACCAAAGCCATGACTCCATCGGGGCTTCGACTCGGTGTTCAAGAATTGACTCGAGTCGGCATGGGTCTGCGAGAAATGGAGGAAGTGGCAAAACTGTACGCTAGGGTGCTTGTTCAAGGCGAAGATCCAACCATGGTCAAGAAGGATGTGGCTGCGCTGAAGGCTGATTATCAAACGATTCGATATTGCTTTAACGAAGAAGAACAAACCGGTTATCCGTTCTGAGTGAGGACCATGGGTGACGTTCCCGAGGCGCAAGTCCAAGGCTACGTGGCCGCCTTGAATTCTGAATTCTCGTCGATTAATGGTCACATCATGGATTCGAATGGAAGGCCTTGGATTATTTGGAAAACAACAGATTTGTATGCGTGGTGGCATGCATTTGAAGCAAATTCCAGCACGCCTCTCGGTCGAAAACTCATGAACGCCTGTGCCGACCAAGAAGAGCATCTTCTCATTCAAAATTCACTGCTGGATGTTGGTTGGTTTCGACGTTCAAAACGATTGCAAAACGCGATTGAACATCGCTGGAACATGCATGGATGGGGCTCATTCAATGTAGCCAAAGAGTCTGCTCAGACCCTTCTTTTTGCACCGGTTGCTGCCGGTTTCGCCCTCGCCACCAAAGAGCAATTAGCACAACAACGATTCAAATCTGAGTGGCAACAATTGGGGCAAAAATCCATCCAATTTGATTGGACGGCCGACAGTGCAAATATACCTGCTGCTCCTGAACCACCATCGCTCCCTTGGGGTCAATCCACTGCCCTGGCCATGGATACAGTTTCGATTCTGTCCGAGTTAGAATGGCTGAACGGTGGTTGGGCCCTCTCAGGAGAATCTGTTACTTTTCTTCCAATAGATGCTTTTACGCGGCTTTTTCACACCTGCCGTGCGTACCAACACACCCTCGATACTGAACACACGAATGCTTGGGTTACGCCCCAGTTAACAGACGCCGATCGCTCAGTTTTTCTTATGATCGCTGCGTCAATGGCTGAACTTGTTCAATCAAGCGAACGGCCAATTTACATCGAGGACGTCTCGAGTTGGTCCGCACTTTCAGGCCACTATCTCGCCCCCTTCGGTTGGGGGGTGCCGATGGATGTCGAATCATTGGAATCATCTCACGGTGTGCGCTTCAAGCTCATCGACTCGCCAATGATCCCGTTCCTTGTCGGCTGGCTGGTTGCAATGTGGGAACGCGGTCATGGGAGGAGTTCCAAATTCTCGTTCGAAAAGTCGGACACTTTTTGGCTGCTTGAGGTTGATTCGCGACTCGACTACAATTGAGCATTAGTGGTACGAATGAATGATGTTTCATTCCACAAATCTGCCCATCTATGGTTAAGGACTATAACCACTACATGGTGTCGGGAAACTTGCACAGATGTGCGTGGTGTTCTTTATGTCGCTAAATCACAACCAAATGGCCTATGCCGCTATTGTTTCTACGCTCATATTTGGGTCCATCTTTGTCGGTCTATCCGGGTACTTCCAAACCAGTGAAGGCCTTGGAGGCTACGAAAGCGCCGCTGAAGACGATTTGATTGGAAGCGGTACCTCGTTGGGAATCGCAACCGATACTGACGGCGATGGGCTTTCTGACGTGTTGGAAAACACACAATACGGTACAGATCCCGAGGATCCAGATACCGATAAAGATGGAATGAGCGATGGTTGGGAAGTCGATCATGGGCTCAATCCACTTGATAACGGTGAATCTGAAGATTTGCTTCAGGACCCCGGCGAAGCCGATACGGATGACGCCAACATTGCAAACGAAACCGACTCATGGCCTGACCCAAGTCAGGGGCCAAACGGTGACCCTGACCGAGACGGCCTGATCAACAAGATTGAGGAAGAACTCGGAACGGACCCACAACGAAGTGACACCGACAATGACGGGCTCAACGACCGATGGGAATCTCTCTACACCATGACGGTGCAAACCCCTGGTGGCGATGTTACATTGTTTGACCCACTCAATGGTAACTGGGATTGCCTCCTGCTCGACCAAGCAATGGAAGACACCCTCTCCACTCGATTCAACGGTGAAGGCGATGCAGCAGATTGGGATGACCTAGCAAATTCAATCGGTGCTCACTCTTGCGACATGGTCCTCGATACTGACGATGACGGACTCGCAAATTTCGAAGAGGAAGCGTTTGGCACAAACCCAACCGCCCGTGACTCCGATATGGATCTCATCGACGACATCGTGGAAGTCTCCAACATGTCGGTGAACCTCTTTGTCGGCGTTGGAGAAAACTGCAACATTCCACTCCTTGAATCAATCAACCGTGCTGCTCCGTTCCAAGACCAAGAGCGTTCTTGGTTCATGATGGACATGGATGGTGATGGATTGCTCAACGGACCATCGGACTGGGACACAGACGGTGACGGCATGCCCGACGGTTTCGAATTCTGCTATTCGAACGTACTCGATGAGCCAGATAACAACGCACTCGAAACCCTCAACCCATCAAACGCATCCGATGGATACGGCGACTGGGATGAAGATGGCATGAACAACTACGAAGAGTACCAAGTTGCGAACCTCTTCGGACCAACCAACTTCACTTCGCCATGGCGCATGGACACCGATCTTGACGGAATGCCTGATGGTTGGGAGTCCTCGAACGGCCTCCATCCTCGTGATGGTGCAAACGGTGACCTTGACCCTGACCATGACGGATGGGACGCTGATGGTGACGGTGGTGTTCGATATGAGACCCTCGAATACGCAGCAGTCGTGATTGGCATCGATGTCATAGAAGATCAATGGGTGGAAGCAAACAGCACAGTTGCACGAGCACAAATCACCCTTGCAGGTGGTAACAAGCAAACCATTCCTATGATTGCCCCAGTATCTGGCTACGTGTATGAAATCCACGTGTCCCTTGGAATGGCTGTCGAATCCCGTTTGTTCACTTGGATGGAAATTGTCGAACCTGAAGAACAATTCACCAACTTGATGGAATACAATGCTCGAGATCGTGACGGTGACGGAATCATCGATGGACGCTCGACTGATCCTCTCAATCCAGACACCGATGGTGATGGTTTGATTGACGGCATTGAAGTCATGGGCTGGGAAATTCTCGTTGTTAACAATGGAGTCATTCGCACATGGGTCACATCTGACCCTGGTCTCTTCGACACGGATGAAGACGGATTGTCTGACTACAACGAGTTTGCCACCGTCTGCACAGGTGGATCGAATGCTTCCAACCCTGATACCGACGGCGATGGACTTGGCGACCAAACTGAAGCCCTCGCTGGCTTCTCTTGGGAAGGTGTTGCGTACTTCACCAGCCCTTGTATGTTCGACACTGACAATGATGGACTCGAAGATGGTGAAGAAGTGATTGCAGGCAAGGATAACTTCCTTACTCACGCTAACAACTCTGACACAGACAACGACAGCCTCATTGACGGCAATGAAGTTCTCTTTGTTCCACGACCCTTCCAAAACCCCACCAACCCTCTGATCAACGACACCGATGCAGACGGAATGCTCGATGGATGGGAGATGCAGGTGAAATCCACTGAAGAAAACACCAATTCTCACAGCCTCTGGGTGGCCACCTCGTCGTGGGAACGCCCTGGCTGCGTGCCATCCCAAAATAATGAATGCACAATGGAAGCAGGCGGCTATGTCTGGCAAAACAACCTTGGTGGATTCGTTATTGAACCAATGTTCCAAGTCTCAGAGATGAACCTCACAGGTTTCGCCATGCCGGAGAATCCATTCTGTGAATGCAATGGCCGCTGGGCACTGGATCCATCGCTTGACTCGCTCAAAGATGACACGTACGACATCGATAACGATTCCCTGGCAAACGGCGCAGAAGCACCTGACAAGTGGAACACAAACCCAGTTGATGACGACACAGACGGTGATAAACTCCCTGATGGCTGGGAAGTCTACTACTCCGGGCTCGCACTGGAAGCTGGCATCGTGGACAATGCCTCAATCAACGCATACGGCGCTCGTGGTGTTCTTGATCCATCAATGCCCGACAGCGACCTCGACGGAATCGACGACGGATTGGAAGACCCTGACAACGATGGATTGAACCGTACCGGTTTGGTCAAGAAGTACTGCCCCGGTTACAATGATACAACGAACTCTGAATGTAACATTGACCCGGATTCACCAGACGGCAAGCGATTCTATGATAACCTCGAAAATTACACAAACTTCGAGGAATTCGAGAATGGCACCAACCCAATCTCAAACGACACAGATGGTGATGACTGGAACGATGGCCCCGAAGTTTACTACCAAGACCACGATCAAGACGGTATGGCCACTGGCTGGGAGTTCCACTTCAAGTTCGATCCGTTTGACGGTGCAGACCGTATGGTTGACCAAGACGGCGATGGGCACGTGAACTACTGTGAATACAAGTGGGACACAAACCCGAGAGATCCCACAAGTTTCCCAGGACAAGGTGAATTGTGCGATCCATTCGCCCAATGAGCATGAACAGGCGAGCAAATCGGCCTAAGATTCATGACTAACGGGGTCCGAGAGGTCAATATGAGGAAGCGTCATGCATCATGTGCATCGATTGTTTCCGTCCTCATGCTGTTGCTCACAATGCCGTTTGCCTCCGCATCGGGTGCGTCAACTGATTCACAGGTGAATGGGTTTCAATTGGATTTTTTCCAAGTGGAGGGCCACCATTCCACTGATTTACTCAACCTGAATGGTACCGCAAACATGCCACTCCATGCCGCCCAATGGCGCTTATTTGACCAACAAGGTGACGCTGATTCCCCTCCTCTTCTCACTGGCGATTACCTCTCAAGCGTGACGCCGTCTGGAGAGCAACGGTGGAGTTGGACCCTCGTGGTCGATGTATCGCACCTCAATTGCACGTGCGTTCTTACCATCACTCAGGACGATGAACTTCATTCAACTCGAGCACACATCAATCTGTACATTGGGGACACAAACCACCGCCCGGTTTTACAACAACCGATGCAGTCAACGTACCTCCTGGTGGGGGGCGATCTCGAAATCAGCATTGATGCTATAACGCCCTTTGACACGCTGGATGATTCAGTCATCTCGTTTACTGTGTGCGAAGCGCCAAACGCTGTCTGCCTAAAGGAACCAGAGCCAATGAAGATGAACTCCACCTTGTCTGACAAACTTCACTTGCACCTCAACGCAACAACACTGACGTTGGACGATGGGATTTGGAAAATCACAGTGGTGCTTTCTGATCGGGCGCTGACAGCATCAAATCCTATTTCATACACGCTTCAATTGGATCGCAATGCACCTGTCGTTCTCCTGACGAGTTCGATTCAGCAACTACAACCATCGGTCGGCACGGCCGAGGATGGTTCAGTTGAGGCAGTGGTGTATGAAGGCGAGGAGATCTTTTTCACAGCCGAAGTTAGCGACGGTTACGAAGGCGAATCAGAGGTTCTCACGTGGTCAAAGGTATCTCCAAATGGACAAGTTTCCGCCTTTTCTGATGCGTCTTTCATTCCTCCTGCCAGTGTAACCCTTCGACCCGATGTCGCAGGGGAATGGAGCGTCATTCTTCTCGTTAGGGATTCAGCAGGCCATTTAGTGAAGACAACATCAACCTTTACCGTTGCTAATACTGCCCCAGTCGCTCAAGTGTTCCTTGATGGTTTACAGATCCAGCAAGCTGATGTCCTTGTAGCTCCCACTGGGGATTCATGGGTATTGAACGCAACCAAGACCACGGACACAGACAATGATTTGACATCCCTTCGCTACAAATGGTACGTCGATGGAGCATTGATTCAGACCCAAGGACCTGTCTTTGACTCAGCCAAGATTAACACGACAGGTAGTCATGAAATTGAACTTGTTGTCATCGACGATGATGGGGCCGAAAGCAGGCTTGTGTTTTCTCTCGACATTCCCCAAGACCAAGTCTCGGGCTCCGAAGGAATGCTTGGAAGTAATTACTTCACACTTGGTCTTGTCTTCATCATAGGTCTCGCAGGGTTCCTTTTGGCACGAATGGGTTCCTCTGAACCTGAAACTTCCTTGCCGAAGTGGCAGAGGAAAAAGTGACCATTCATTTGAGGTGAAATCCCCTCCGAAGGTGCATGGACAAGGGCAACGGTTGAAGATGGTGGGCCGCCTCGGGGAATCATGTACGATGCTGCGTTGAAGCTTGTCGGCTCACAGCCCGAGCCGATTTCAGTTGAAGAGTATGCACGTCGAGTGAACCGACTGACTGCTCAACTTCGCCCCGGTGACCTTCTTGTCATTCCTTCTTCCCCAAGCGCCGTTCACTCAAACGATGTTCATTATCCATACCGAACTCAAAGCGATATGCTCTATTTGGTTGGATGGGATGAACCCGAAGCAGTCCTTACTGTCCATCACTCAGACGATGGTTGGATTCGAACGCTCTTTGTCCAGCCAAAGGACACACTCAAGGAAATTTGGGAAGGCCGACGACCGGGTGTCGAAGGTGCTCTCAAGGGTTGGTCTGTTGATGCGGCTCACTCATGTGATGACATGGAGGAAAAGATGAATGAATTGCTCTCCTCCTCGAAAAGGGTGCTCATGCGCACAGGCATTCGCTCTGATTTGGACTTGCTTGTCATGCAATCACTGGAGCGACGTGACCGTGCACGCCAACATTTTGGAACCGGGCCCACATCGATGGAAGATCCAAGTGCAAGGATTGCTGAACTGCGTTTGCGTAAATCACCCGCAGAAATCGAACAAATGCGGTTTGCCTCAGATGTCAGTAGCATTGCTCATGTAGCAGCCATGCGCAACACAAAGCCAGGACGGATGGAGTACCAGCTTCAAGCCACCATCGAAGGCTTCTTCGCTTACGCTGGGACCTCTGGCTGGGCTTATCCATCAATTGTTGGATGCGGCGACAATGCCACAGTTCTTCACTACCACCAAAACAACGATGTGTGTGAAGATGGAGAGGTTATCCTCATCGATGCCGGCGCAGAATACAGAGGCTATGCAGCGGATATCACACGTTCTTGGCCAATCAATGGTCGTTTTAGTGAGGCGCAGAAAGAAATCTACCAGTTAGTCCTCGATGCCCAGCTCGCAGCCATCGACAAATGCCGTCCAGGTTTACCATACAATGCCCCTCATGACGAGGCACGCCGGGTGCTGGCCGAAGGACTGATTGACCTCGGTGTCATTGAGCAAACAATCGATGAGGCTTTGGACCTTGAGACGGGTGATTTGCGAAAGTGGTACATGCATAACACCGGCCATTGGATTGGGTTAGATGTTCATGATGTTGGCACATACAAACCAAATGGAGAACCGAGGTTGCTCGAAGAAGGCATGGTGCTGACTGTAGAGCCAGGTCTTTATTTCGGCGCTTGGAGGCCTGATGTGGATTGCCCTGAGCGATATGCAAACTTGGGAATACGAATCGAGGATGATGTCCTCGTCACAGCAAACAATCCTGATGTCTTGACGGCAGCCTGCCCAAAAACCGTCGAAGAAATTGAAAACATCACCGGCAAACCTTTCTGAGGCGAGCGTATGAATTGGGAATCGATTTTGCATCAACAGGCCGGCTGGACCACTGAAACGGCTCAAGAACTCCGTCTTTCACCAGAAGATGCATTGACATTGTACAATGATGCGCCACTTCACCAATTGATGTCGGCTGCCCACAATCGGCGCATCGCTATGCACGGTCCATCGAAGGTCACCTATCTCGTGGATCGAAACATCAATTACACCAATGTCTGTACCATTAACTGTCAATTCTGTTCATTCTACCGACCACCTGGCCATGATGAGACATACACGCAATCGCTGGAAGAGATTTCCGGACGAATCTCGGCGCTGGAAGAGATTGGAGGCGTCCGCATTCTCATGCAGGGCGGTGTCAATCCCGAACTCCCCTTCGAATGGTACGAAACATTGCTTTCTCACATTCGGACCAACCATCCAAGCATCGCAATCGATTGTTTTAGCCCGATTGAAATTGAAGGCATTGCTGAAGTGAGCGAACTCACGACCCTTGAAGTTCTCACTCGTCTCAAAGCTTCTGGAATGCATGGCCTTCCTGGTGGTGGGGCAGAGATGCTTGTTGATGATGTGCGAAAGGACGTTTCTCCGAAAAAAGGTCTCCCTGCGAATTGGCTACGTGTGATGGAAGAGGCACAAAGTTTGCAGCTCACAACAAGTGCAACAAATGTCATCGGGTTTGGCGAAACAAATGAACAGCGTATCGAACATATGCGGAGACTCCGATCTTTGCAAGATGCGTCGCTTGAAGATCATGGAATCGGTTTCACATCGTTCATTGCTTGGCCAGTGCAACTCGAGACCAACAGCTTTGGCCGTAGAAACCGAGGCAAAAACAAGGTGCTTCTTGGGGCCGGTTCTTCAGAATACCTACGCCATGTGGCTGTTTCTCGCCTGTTCCTTGACTCGATTCCAAACATCCAATCCTCGTGGCCAACAATGGGCATTAAGACAGCGCAGATGGCGCTCTTTGGTGGAGCAAATGATGTCGGTTCCACCATGATGGAAGAAAATGTTGTGTCTGCATCTGGAACGACCAAATTTAGTGCCAGCGAGGTTGAACTTCAGCATGTCATACACAGAGCGGGCTTCGTACCACAGCGCCGAGACAGTGATTATGTCTTCCTCGAAACGCCGATTATTGATGCGAACCACGCCGATCTCCCTGCTCCGGTGCCGGCACAATCGTGAACACAATCAGGCCGTCGTGTTGTAGAACACAACCCAAATTTCAGCGTGAATGTTTCGTTGCCCGTTTCCAATTCCGTCAGATGGTACGTATTCTTGACCATTGAACAGACCTTGGTAGGTGAGGTGATTGTTTCCACCAGTGGAGTCTGTCCATGAAGTGATGTCGTAGGTCCATTGCTTGACATCTTGACCAGCGCACCAACCGGCACGTCCGTATGGCCACGAACCGAATTGGTTGGCGACGACTCCATTGGAGACTTCATTTTCACATCCTTCATTCGAGTACACGATTGGGTGCCACTCGTATGTCGAGAATCCATTCATTTCGTAGTGGTGTTCATGGTCACAAAATTCTGCACAATTGGCATTGTCTTTCCCAAAACCATGCCCCGTGATGGTTGCAACAATCTCTACTTTGGAAGCCCAAGATGGTACAGTGAAATTGAGATGACGGTTGTATCTTGACTCATTGTTGTACGTTCCATCAAATTGCCCGCCAGTAAATGCAAAGACCGCTTCTTCAGCGTGTTCACCAGAGCCCCAATCGCTCAACAAGAGGGTGATCGTCAAATCACCTTTGTTTGCACCTCGATACTTGAAGGTGCGATTGTCTTCATCCTCCAGCATGAAAAGGTAGGGCGAAATGTCAGTTAGCCACTTTCCTTCCCTGCCATAGGTCGTAATCCAACGCATGAACTCTGTGCCACACGAAGAGTCATTGTCTCGGTCACAGATTCGTAGGTTTGCTTCGTAATCCCATTCATGGCAACCACCGTACGATCCATCTGACTTTTGGAATCGGTTGGCACGATCCTCGCAGGCATGTTCATGGTAGACCTCGAGGGTATCGTATTGAGTCATATTTGATGGGAACTCAGCACTTTGGGTTGAGGTGAAACCACCGCCCCATCCCCCTGCGTGACGCTCAAAATCCCATAGAGAGACTTCGTGTACCGCCTCATCACTTCGACGGATCTCTACAGGGAATTCTGCGTTCCACTGGTGAGGCTCATGGATGAGGTGCATCGCATCGTTGGACTGTGAGGTCCAAGCATACAATGAGCCAGTTTCTCTGGCTTGTTGGAATCGATCAATACCCATGTAACGTGGGTTGTTGAAACTTGAGACCATATCACCGATGCCGCCTGATAGCGTGCCGGCTCGTTGGTCGATGTAGTGAATGCGATCTGCCCATCGAGTCTCTTCATTCGGGTTGAGTGCGTTCTCCACTGCAGATTTCCTTTCGAGGACATCGTTGTGATATGTGCTGTCAAATGAACCATAGAACAAATGCACATTCTCCGGCAACGCTCTGATGAAAGGCCCAGGACTTTGGCCCCATGTTCCTGCATTGGAGTTCCCTGAGCTGTCTGTGTACTTGAAGACAAAGAAATAGATGTCGAAGCCAGTCCATTCTTGTTGGAAGTAAAACGTTCCACCAAGCGTTGGCATCGAGAAATGCGGGACTGTTTGCATGGGACCGTTCAGGCTGGAAGCACTCTTCCACGGTACGGGCGATTGAACGACGGCGCATCCTTCTGAATCGATGGTCCATTTCACAGGCGAATCTGGACAAAGGTCGTTATTGGCTGACACCCCATCTGAATCAATATCAGCACAGCCGACCTCGTTGACTGCAAGTCCTACGGGCGTTCCCTCACACACATCCACGGCGTCGTTAACGCCATCTTGGTCACCGTCGCGCTGTTCTGCAGCGCAGCCAAATTGGTCAATGTCAGTACCATTTGCTGGTGTTTGTGGACAGCGATCGAGTGCGTCGCCTGTAGCGTTTACATCGTTGACTCCATCATTGTCATCATCCTCATCTTCGGTAGCATCAGCGCACCCATCATCATCGAAATCAGACTGAGTGGTCCGAATCCAGGAGGTGAACCCCTTTGGGCAAAGGTCATCAGCATCGAGGGCCCCGTCATTGTCATCGTCATCGTCCTCATCCAAATCTAAACAACCATCGCCGTCCCAGTCAGTGTAGAGTGTTGATCCCCAACCGACCCTTCCGTAGGGGCAATCATCGTCAATGTCGAGGACATCATCGTTGTCATCATCTTCGTCGCTATCTGTATCGTGGCAACCATCTGAGTCGAAATCAGCATCTGGCGTAGAAATCCATCCTAAGGAATCGGGGCAGCGGTCATGCAAGTCAAGCACCCCATCGTTGTCATCGTCGTCATCCTCGTCGTTATCTCGACAGCCGTCATCATCTTTGTCGCTGTTTGCGTTGGATTTCCAACCCTCCGCCTCACCGATCCCATTTGGGCATCGATCCTTTGAATCTTGTATGCTGTCTCCATCTGCATCTGCGCCGCCTCCTTCCAGAATAACCAATGTCCCTGTGGTATCAGAAAGGGGTTCAAATTGTCCACATGTTGCCGATGTCGTGATGGTCATCGTGCTTTCAATTTCGGTAAAATCAAGGAGAACCTTCCAAGTTCCGTCAGATTTTACAACAATACTACCGGATGAGCCATCTGAAATGGAGTACTCCATGGTGCATGTTTCGATGCCTTCGTGCGATAAGGTTCCCTCAAACCAAAGGAGGTTAGGTTCCTCCAGAACCTCACGAACAGGTGCAGTAAGCACAGGTGCCAATTCTTCTGGCGGTAGTACTTCGATTGTATGGGTGATCGTTGCCACTGTCGGTGCGATTGAATCTGCGTCAGTCGGTTCGATGGCGACATTCACAGTGTAATTTCCAAGCATTGCTGGTAGGAATTCAAGCGCATATCCGGTCGTGGTTATTGACCACCCATAGGCGTTGACTTGCTTGAATTCTGGTGTGGTGATCGAAGGAGTGAGTGCCCAGCCTTCGCCTTGATAGGCCACTTGCAGCACGATTGGTGTTCCATCGAGGCGAATGGTTTCGACCGGCGATTGCCAATCAAACGTGGGTGTTTCGAGCGATACAGGCTCTCCAATTTCATTTTCCACTTCTGGCTCAACCGCGCCTAAGCACCCTGCAAAACCAAGCAACGCGACGAGAAGGATGGCTGGAAACACACCTTGTTTCATGGCTGTCCTTAGTCGTGGCCGTCTTTCAATGTGTCGTGTTCAGAGTTGATTTGATTCAGTCCGACCATCGTTTGTCGGCAATGCGAAAATCTTTGCTGGTTCGGTCGGATGGGCCACCGTTACAGGTTGAACGTACATGAGCGAACCGCCCTTTTTCCGCTCGATTCTGATAATAATTTCCCAGTGAATGCGAATGAGGGAGGTGGAAACCGTGCCCGGCCATTGGTTTGGAGGGGATTCCAATTCCATCGTTTCGGTTACCCAAGGCTTGCGGCCGCCAAAATCCATGACCCGCATTGGTCGCAAAAAGAGGCCACCCTTCACCTCATGATGTTCCATCGGTGATTCTTCACCACCTCCTGTCCCATCATCCAGCCCGATTTCCCAATGGTGAGGAAGGGAGGTGGTGAGGCCTGGTGGGGGCTGTGATGCTGTCGATCGTCCCAAGGCAGCGAAGACTTCTTCTCTGGCAGGAGATAATATGCCGACACGCCACATCACCTCGATAGCCTTCCAGTTTTCTGGACGTTCTTTGATGTCTACATTTACTTGAAGAGGTTGTCCTGCAGTTGGCACCCCTTCAAAATAAATGACCGGGTCTGTGGGAGCTGAATTGAGAAATTTTCGTTGCGATACCAAATCTACAAAATTTGCCGCCACGCGAAAGAGGAGTGGTGCAAAAAGCAGCGGAACTACGACAATGGCAAGGGTCGGGTAATCGAGCAACCCAATTCGAACGGTGCCTGTTCCGACGCTAGGTACCCCCATCGAACTCAAAACGGGTTCGATGAACAAATAGGCCAAGGATAGTAAGAGCACGACGACTGAAAACGACATAAATTGACGAACCGCTTTGTGGACAGGATTTGGTGTCAAGTACCAACCTTGCCGGTGACGCTTGACAATTCTTGGAATTTCCCTGTCCTCAACGTATTCGTTCGTTCGCTTAATGTTCGAGTCATCAAAGACCTCATTCTCGAAGATGTAGCGTTGTTCAACCAACCAGTTGTTTTCCGTTCCGAGTTGGAAACTCGGTGGTTGTTTGGAAAGATAGTCCACGACATCCGACGGCTCCACATTTGCGGCGATTTCAGTAATAGATGTGGCAATTGGCAGGGTTTCAGGGGCGAACCTACCGGGCTCAAACGGAGGGTATCGCACACGTTGCTCGAGTTTGATTTGTCCCATCAGCAACCCTCTAACGGAACATCAATTTGGTACCTGCCCGAAGCGCAAGTCGTCTAAATGCTGGTACTTTTTTGATGAGGGCTAGTCCGAGGGGCACTGGTTTTTCGATGTCCCCTATTTCGTTGATGAGATCAAGCACATCTTCCCGAGCAAAGTTAGTGAAATGCTTGTTGAGTTCTTTGTCAGTCGTGTCTGATACGAGTAAGTTTCTCAACGTTCGTGCTTTATCCTGATCTTTTTTCATCGCTGTGAAATGCTTGTTGGTGATTTTATGGAGTTGCTTCTCATTCAATTGGTCGGAATTAATCGCTTCTGAAAGCGGCTTGAGAATACCTTTGATTTGTCGGAATCCCGGTCCGATGCCTCCACCTGTGGTTGGTTTGGCCATTCCTGCTGCATCACCCAGAAGCATGACTCGATTGGCGACAGTCTTCTTGACCATACCACTCGGAATTGGTCCACAATACCTTGCAGTTTCGGTTATTTTTGAGAATCGTTCGCTCCACATTTCGTGATTCAACAGATCTTCATAGCATTGCTCCACGCTTTTTCCGCCGAGTCTGTCTGGCGTGGACCAAACCCCAATTCGATGACTTCCAAACCCTGAGGGGATCACCCAAGCGAAGAATCCCGGTGCGATGGCAGAGCCGCTGTACATTTCCAGCCATCGCTCTTTCCCTTCATAGCCTTGAACTTCCGTTTGAAAACCAATCATCATCTCATTTGGACGCCCCATCTTGAAGTGGCGTCTTGTCCAACTGTGGGCTCCGTCACATCCGATGAGCAACTTGGTACGCATGTTGACAATTTCACCACCGATGCTGACCTCAACATCCACGCCAGCGTCAGTTGCCACCGCGTTAACTGGAGTTGACTGGAGCGAGAGGGTTGCACCAGCTTGCATGGCTTGCTGAACCACGCCTTGGTCGAATTGTTTCCTGCAGACAACATATGTTCGCAATTTACCATCGGTACCAACTGGCACTAATGTGCCGTCTGGCCCATGAATACGTGCGCCATCAATTTCTTGCAAGACCGAGTCGTAAAGCGACACTTCATGCATTGCTTTTGGTGTCACGAGGCCGGCGCACTGGAATGGACGACCGATTTCACTGTGCTCTTCGAGCATTAAGACTGAATGCCCAAGGGAGGCAAGATGGGTCGCAGTTCGACCGCCTGTTGGGCCTGCGCCAACGATGATGACGTCCCATGAAGGTTCGAGCATGTTTGGAACAATGGAGCGACACCCATGAATCTTCGCTCATGAACTGCTGCAATTGCGGCTGTTTTCGACGTTCAGCGCTTGGCGAATTTGTAACCAATGCTCTCGTTCTTCTTGATGTAGAGGGAAGAGGAGAAGTCTTTGTTTGTTTTCTTTGACTTGAAGTTGTCAAAGGGACCGAGTGTCTTCTTTTCAATGAGTTCTTTGGCTTCCTCGCGTGTGATTTCTCGCTTGGAAATCTCCCTCGCAATCTGCAATTTGCACCCGACAGCACCTTCCTCCGGTTGGTAATGGGTTTCTGTTTCAACAATGTTCACCTTGTGAGTGGGGCAAATGGCCACCACACCTCCGACAACGGGGAAACGGGTGGCATCTGCTGCAGCCTCACGTGGAGGGAAATCAAATTTCACGCGTGTGTTCTCGATCACTAGGAAGGCCTTGAAGGGTCGTCCTCGCTTTGATGTGAAATCTTCGAGGAGGTCGGATTTTCCTTTCGTCATGATGGCTTTTGCTTCTTCAGGTGTGATGAAACGCTTGCACATTTCCTTCGATAGTCCTCTAAATTTACAGTCATCATAATCGCAAGCGTACATGGTTTGACCAATTCGTATGGTCCCATGGTCACACGATGGGCAAGGGCACAGTTCCTCATCGTTCTCGTCGGTGGATGATTGTCCTCCGCCAACAAATTCGACGCGACCTTCGTCGGTGAGCTTGACGGTTGCCACATAGCCTTCGCCAGAGCGACTGAAGAATCCGTGCAAGTCAGCGAGTTCACGCTCTTGTAGGAGGCGCTTGGCAGTCACACGATCGAACCATCGGCCGCTCGTGTCCTTCCAGAATACGAAGGAGCACCCCTTGTCCCGCCCCTCGTTTTTCTCACACTGGTAGGAAAGGGTGGTTTCACGGATTGGTGCTGAACATGCCGGGCAGTCGCCAATTGATTCATCTTGTAGGTACAACTCGGCTCGGTCGTGATTCTTGATCCGCTCCACAAGCGAGGTTGTCTGGTTCACGATGGTTTGCATGTACGTCGATTTTGGATCATCACCTCGCTGAACACGAAGAAGCGATGCTTCCATTTCTCCGGTTAGTTCAGGTGATGTAATCCATTCGACAGGAATTCTACGGAGCACGTCGATGATTCGAATGCCGTGAGCGGCTGCACTGATGCTGCCTCCTCTTGCACGCAAAATGTAGCCCCGATCAACCAACTTTTCGATCGTGTCAGCACGGGTGGCAGGTGTGCCAAGTCCCTTTTCTTTGAGGGCAGCAGCCAAGTCCTCGTCTTCGATATGCTTTCCTGCGTGTTCCATCAAACGGAGAAGTCCTGCTTCCTTGAGTCGTCCCTTTGGCTTCGATTTCTCTTCTTTGAATTCAAACCCACTGATGTCGGCTTTACAGGGGTTTCCAGGTAGCGAGTTCCAGCCTTCCGGCAAGTCCTGCTTCTTGGGCCGAACAGCGCGCCATCCTGCAGTCTTGATGGTGCGGACTTCCTTCAGGAAACGCTCATTTTCGATGGTTGCAATGCGTTTTTGGACATCCCAGACAGCGTGTGGGTACCATGACGCAAGGAATGTTCGTACGATGAGGTCATACAACTTCTTGTGGTCTGTGCTTGTGAACCCGTCAGGAATTTTACCGGTTGGAATGATGGCGAAGTGATCGCTGACTTTCGCATCATCAAAATTTCGTCCCGTGTTTTGCAATCCATCTGAGATTAATGTAGAACTGTGGTTGTTGTAATCGTCTTGAGCACCCAGTTGACGGACGATTTTGGAAATTTCTTCCTTCATGTCGGTTGGCAAGTGGCGTGAATCAGTACGTGGGTAGGTTGTGAGTTTCAGGTCGGCATACAAATTCTGAGCGATGCCGAGCGTTCGCTTTGCAGACCACGACCAGAGGTTGTTGGCTTCACGTTGGAGGCTGGTTAAGTCAAAGTTTAGTGGAGGCTTTTCCTTTGCATCCCTTCGTGTTTCCTCGACATCAGCCTTGGCGCCTGACTCGACGATCGCCTTGAGTCGGTCATGCTCGGCTTGCTCGACGATTCGGTGTGGTTTGTAGTCGGGTTCATCTGGATTGTCAACGTGGTTCGCTCGTTCCCACCGTGCGTTCCATGAAGCATCACCGGCCTTGAAATCAGCATTGAGTTGCCAAAACGGCAAAGGCTTGTGAGCAAGGACTTCAAGTTCATGGTCGACGACCATTGCGAGTGTGGCTGTTTGGACTCGGCCAAGAGAAATTGCAGCACGCTCATTTCGTTTGCGAGGAAGGAAGGAATTTGCGATTCGTGAACCATTCATTCCAATGATCCAATCCGCTTCAGAACGTGCGTATGCTGCATCTTTCAGTGCATTGTACTCTTCACCATCCCTGCGACCCTCGTACGCCGTTGTGATGGCATCTTTTGTCATCGATTGAAGCCACATTCGTGATGTCTTTGCTTTTGATTTGGTGTGTTGGACAATGGTTCTGAAAATCAATTCACCTTCCCGAGCAGCGTCACATGCGTTGACGATTTCGGTGACTGACTTGTCTTTGATTAGTTTGGAGACGGCGGTAAGTTGTTTCTTTCCTCGCCCACCGATCGGTTTGTATTCGAATGTTTCAGGAACGTAGGGAAGCCGGTCAACAGTTTTCCTCCAATCCTTGAAAGCAGCGTCATAGTCATCCATGTACTTCAGTTGGAGGAGGTGACCAACGGCCCATGTGACGACAATCCCATCACCTTGCCAGTGGGTCTCATGTTTTCCTTTGACACCGAGGACGTTGGCAATATCATTGGCGACGCTTGGTTTCTCGGCCAGAATTACAATCGTCATCGTTCCATACCGCATCGCCGAGGCTACTTGAACTCTCTCTATGCCCTTCTTTGGCAACAGATACTATAGTATCTGTACGAAAAATCCTCAAAAATGTTGCATATTTTCTTCATCGTCCGGACGACCAACTTTGCCTGAATTTCTTTTCATCCCAAGGCAATTCACTGTTCGGCCCACCACATCCAACACATCCAGGGTACCCTGCCTCTAACAGGTCCTCACATGCTTCGAAAATCGCTGCCCATGCGTCATCCGTGTCGAGTGGAATCCAACATACATCGACCGCTGGCTCTTTTGGACCGAGCCGTGCCAAATGAGTTGACTCCGTAGGTGCCTCATTGTGCTGCTCCACATCGATAAAGGGAGCGTTCACCTCAATGACCGACGGGAATGAAAGCCTCGATGGCTGGGCGTCACCCATCAGGAGAATGAGTCGATCGAAATCTTCAACGAATCGAACGGGCGTTCGAATGATGAGCGAATCCTCACGTAAGATTCTTCGAGCAGCCTCGCGAACGGCCGGCCACATATGGTCATCAATCCGCACATTTCACCCCAACAGGCCGAAGTCTTGAAGGATGTCGGTTCAAGGCATCAATCATGGGAATCGGTTACAGGCTCACGAGTCGGCCATTCCTTGCCGTTCAGGACTCTGAGAAAGCCCACGGTCGGGCCATTCTTGGTCTGAAAATTTTAAGCAGCAACCCCGTCACACGAAGCGTACTTCGTGGATTGTATTCACCCAAGGCGCTCCCAGTTCATCGGTTTGGTTCCCACTATCCGACGCCCTTTGGACTCGCTGCTGGAATGGATAAGCGAGCGGAGGCCATACGGGGTTGGGAATCTCTTGGATTGGGCTTTATCGAAATTGGAGGCGTTACGGCGCTTGAACAAGGTGGGAATCCAAAACCGAGGATGTTTCGTTCCGGAACTTCCAAAGCGCTTGTGAACCGCATGGGTTTCAACAACCCAGGGTCCCAAAACATTGCAGCACAACTCGCAAAGCATGTCGCAAAATTTGGCAAACCCTCCGTTCCATTGTGGGCGAATTTGGGTAAATCAAAACTGACACCGTTGGATGAGGCTCCAGGTGACTATGCCACTACCATGGAACGGTTGTGGCCCTTTTGCGATGTTTTTGTGATCAACGTATCATCTCCTAACACCCCAAACTTGCGAGAATTACAGCATGATGATGCATTGGAATCAATTGTGAAGGCCTGCAACGCTGTGAACACCACAATGTCACAACAACACCAGGTCGTCGGGAAACCACTCCTCGTAAAAATAGCACCAGATTTGTCGGATGAACAATTGGTTGCGGTCGTCAAGACAGCCCGTGAGGCTGGATGCGATGGCATTGTTGCGACAAATACAACGATTGAACGTCCCGAGGCAACGACGGAAAAGGACAGGGAAATCTTCGGGCAAACAGGAGGCATGAGTGGTGCACCAGTGAACACCCGCTCGACGGCTATGATTCACCGAATCTATGAACTGACAAATGGTGAATGGCCAATTGTCGGTGTAGGAGGAATTAGCAACGCAGAGGATGCATGGGCAAAAATTGGTGCAGGCGCTTGCTTGCTTCAAGCCTACAGCGGCTTTGTTTTCGAAGGACCTGCTCTCACGAAATCAGTTGTCAACGGTGTTCGCAAGAAACTTCAGCAAAGCCCCTACGATTCCATCGAAGAAGCAATTGGCTTTGCACACCGTGAAAGCCAACGGGTTGATGAATGACCGCAGCGTGGATGTGACTGAATGTACGCTCGTAGAACTCGTTTTCTCATTCTCGGAACGGTCATCACGATTGGCTTGTTGGGTGTGATTCTGCTTCAGGCTCCAGAACCCACTCGGGCTGTTGACGATCTAATGGAAGACCCTGATGCATTTGTCGGGAAGGAGATAGCAGTGCGTGGTGAAGTGTTGGATGGTAGCATCGATAACACCACACTGGTGTTCATTCTCCATGGTGAGTCCCACGAATTAAGCATCGATTATTCGGATGCATCAGTCTCAAACGGTCTCGGTGACAATCGGACGGTGTATGCTCAAGGTATCCTCACGGTCGAGGATGGAGTCTACGTGCTCGAAGCTGACATTATCAAGACTTCATGCCCATCAAAATACGAAGAAGAACCTTCCTCTGACTAAACATCCGAAGTCTGCTACCGGCTCAACGCTTAATTCCAATGGGTCACAAGGGGGCACATGGCTTCCGACTATGAGGGCAAAACAGTCATCCAACTCAAGGAGATGTGCCGTAAGAATGGTCTTCCTGTTTCTGGGACGAAGTCTGTGCTGATTGAACGGCTTCAAAACTTCGATGAGACAGAATCATCACCACCTGCAAGCATACAACTTTCCAACACACCTGAAGATGCGTCAAAGTTGGACAGTCCAGAATCCGCTGTAGAAGAAATGAACGAAATCAGTTGCGTCAATTGCGGTACAATACTGCGAGTTCCGACAAGTTATCACGGTCTAATTTCATGCCCCGCTTGCAAAACCAAACAACAGGCTTCTGAAAAGGCTGCATCACCCACCAGTGACTCCACCTCATCTCGTGCCGGCTTATCTAAAGCGCCATCAGTTGAGGGTCTCACAAACCAACAAAAATCCGTCATTATGATGTTGGTAGGTGTGGGGATCGGTTTGATTGCCATTTGGTTGGCGCTTGCTGAGTGGAATCTATGGTGGGATTGTGAAGTCGACTACAACCAAGCTGCTGGATACGATGAAATGGGTTGTGGCCAAAATACCTTCTTTTCAACGATGTTCACGTCGTGCTGATTGCTTCTACCTCTTGGTTTCTTTCTCACCTCCTTCGGATATAATTTAGGTCAGAATCAAGAAGTTACGCCTCAGGTTCACGCAGGAGCCGTTCCATATGCAGTCCCTGCTGGTCAACTACAAGGCCATCCACCAAATCAACAAACCTCTCCATTGCCTGCCGTCCAACAAGGTGCCTTCGGAAAGGCAGTGCAATCAACAGCTCTTGGCTTGGGTGTAGGGGTTGCTACTGTAACGGCCATTGCCATGGTTGCAGTTGCGTTGATCTTCATGTTGTTTTTGATCATCGTCGTAACTTGGTAAGATGATTCAATCCAACACATTTTCGTTTTGCTGCATCTTAACATATCGAGCAATACAAAAGAAACTACCTCCTTTCGAGGCAATCAGTCGTATTTTGTTTTATGATGTGGCGAGTCTTTTTTGGAGGAAGGATGTATGTTTGTTAGAGGGTTGCGTTCAAATAGAGTCAGTCACAGGATTGCACGGGATAGGTGGGGAGCTAGTCGTACCCTGTACCACAAATCGACTTTATGGTGGACCGAACGCCTTTGGGCGGCGAAAGCGGCCTTTTGGTTTCCATACGCGGACATTGATGTCTCGCCCCCACATGACTCGGGTGCCGAGAACTGTTCCCGGAGGGGAACAGCAATTGGATAACCGGGGGAACAGGTCAGGCCGGGAACGGAGCAGCCCTACCTGGGGCCATGAGTGCTGTGGGGTAACGGGATGGAGGAAGTGTGTGGGCTTGGCCAGAAGGAACGAGCGTCCACCTTAGGCCCTCCCACTTTTTTTTTATCTAAATATCAAAGACAACGTCGGCAAGCCATCCGGGTCCAGCGAAATCTGGAACTTCTTCCCACTTTGAAACCGCAGTTTTTCCGGCTTCAACTTCAAACACTTGCAATTCATGTGTCGTAACGGCTTTGATCTCTACTTCCTGCAGAACATCATCTGCGTTGACCCATGACACTGAGGCATGTGCCTGAAGTTCATGCTCGCTTGAGCGAATCATGACATTGCAAGCAACGCACCACTGCCGGTGAACTTCAGCACGGTAAAGGACTTCTTCAAGCCAATGAACTAAGAGCATCTCATAATCCTGATTTCCTGCTGGAATCGCTACATTCCATTGCGCATTGTGGCGGATGAGACCATCACTTGTACCTGCGGATTCATCCGAAATCAGAATGTTTTGCATACCGATTGTCACTTCATCAAAGAGTCGAACCATCGACGGGGCAAATGCCCTCAAGCCAATATCAGCGGTTGTCGGACGTGGCCAGGCACTCACACGCTCACCTCAACGCTTTGAAATTTGAAGGTTCCACGTCATTTCTCCAATGCGATCCACAAGGTCTTCTCGACTTAGTGAGAAGGCTTCGGTGCGCTCCGCACCAAGGATGCATTCACATGCTGCATTTGCCAAAAGTGCAGTGTTCTGAACGGAGAAGGATTTGGAAATGGCGACCGCAATCGCCACAGCCGCTGCATCGATGAGACCAATCATCTGTCTCAAATCGTCAAGAGTGCACGGAGCGTGCACCGTTTCTTCATCGGCGGAATAAATGGTCACACCGGCTTCACCGGAAAGGACGACGAGGTGTTTCCAGCTGTGTTGGTCGATGAGACGTTGTGCTGCATCAGCACCGGTGGCGCTCCCCAATCGTCTACGCATTAATTCGAGACCTTGGGCTTGGAACAAAATCCAGGACACGCCATGTGTTCGGTGGAGTCCAGTGAGTTTAGGGTCGGCGATAATTGGGACGTTCTTGTCAAGCGCATGTTTGATCAAACGGTCTGCGCCTGAATCATTGACGACACCTTGGCCATAATCAGAGAGAATGACAACTTTTGCGTCGTCCAATTCCTCAATGGCTTGATTGTAAAGAGCGACCGACGCTTCATCGGGTACCGGGTCATCTTCTTCAATGTCCCATCGTAAGAGCAATTGCTCTTCCTGGACGAGGCTCTCTCGAGTCGCCAACAGGCGTGTTTTGACAGTGGTTGTTCTTCCTTCGACAATCGCGATTCCGTCGGTTTTGACACCTTCGTGGTCAAGCGCATCCAATATGCTGAGTCCTGCTCGGTCATCACCAACCACGCCAAACAAGTGGCTTTGCAATCCCATAGAATTGAGGCCTCTGGCTACGTGAGCGGCTGCTCCAACGTCTTCTTCGCGCATCGTTTCACGGAGCACTGGAACAGGGGCGCGAGAATTGAGATTGTTCGCATAACCATGGATATAACAATCCATAATGACATCGCCAATGAGGACAACCTTTGCTTGGTCAACAGTCTTCAATTCTCTTTTCAAATTAGTCAATTGGTCGTGAACCTCAACCTCTTCATCAGACATCCCCATGATTCTTCCTCCTCATTCATTCACGCCGTCTCGTAATTCGGCCAAGAGCGTTGCATGTTGTGCTTCTGTAACATTGAGTGACGCACGCAAGGTGGCGAGCATAGCGCCTTCATCCCCAGTAATGACCCCATCGATCAACGCCGTTTCGAGCGTCATCCTGTATGTTTCTACATTCTCCGACCTGTGCGGTGTCACCTTTGCTTCTGCCAGAAGCTTGTCGTGGGTGAGGCGGTCGAAGCCAAAGGCGGTTCGGACCGTTTCAAGCAAGCGAATTTCATCATCAACCAATTCCCCATCAATCAATGCCTGTCGGAGCATGTCGAGGTAGATCTCCTCCGGCGGGGGTGCTTTTTGTTCTCTCCTCGCCTCGTTTGAGAGTCGGCGAACGCGTTCAGGGTGCATACCGAGGAACTCAACCACTTCTTGCAAGAGGTATTGCTCATCCTTTGTGATCTTTCCATCTTCCCAGGCACGGGCGAACAACCTGCGGACGAGGTGTTCACCAGCCTGTGCGTCAAGAGAGGCTACACCTTCTGGGTTTGACACTGGGGATACGACTGGATTTTCGTGATAACTCATCCCTTCATCAATATGGGATAAGAGGTCGAGCGTCGCTTGTCCTCCCTTTCTTAGATCGAGCAGTGTCTTCATTTCTCCATCACAGCGAACCTTTTGGGCGAGAATGGTGGTACGAAGGGTTTCAGCCGTTGTTTTTCCCGTTTGTGATAAGCCATACACTTGGCGTCGTTGTTTGCTCCCAGGAACATGTCGTTTCGATTTGATGATGTCCCCACGAGTCTCCAATCGCTTTAGCGTCCGCGGTACATGCTTTCGTTGAACATGGATTGCAGCAGAGATTCCAGCCTGCGAGACGGCTGCGGGGGCTTCCCATTCACCTTCGGGAAGTCGGTGGTCAAGCAGGTGCAGCAATGTGCGCTGTTCGGTCGTAAGCGTACCGAGATACCCGTCAACCAATGTGCTCCCCAAACCATTGTCAACGACGGTAGCACATAGGACAATCGGTTGACCAACGAACTCAAATGAAGTGTTCACGACGCAAGGTCATGGGGCGGCAAAAGCGAACCTTCACCCCTCGGGTGCGAACCACGCGCCCCCTTGGCGTTCCAATAACGCCGAATCAAGCACCAGGTGTACCGTTCGAGCCACCCTTCGAAAAGGACGGTCAGTGGTACATTCCAGCCCCCCTCGCCTCAAGGCTCCATCAAAAAAGCGCCATAGGTCGAACTGAAACTGATGGCGGCGTCTATCTTACCAGTGAGGAAATTTTGTTTTGTCATTGGCATCGTCATGTCCCTTTGCCCTCCGAGGAATGGTTTGCACAAAGCGTTGAAACCGATCCTGACTTGGTCGCCCGAGCCGTGGCTTTTGATGTGGCTCGAAGTGGTGGCGAACTTGTTGTTCCGGTGGCGAATCTTCCACCGAAACGAGGCTTTTCTCCTTCCCCTTCTACTTGGGCGCTTCGATGGAACAGGGAGCAGAATTTTTCCAAAGAAGACCCCGTTGCACATGTCCGTTGGGCGTGGACAACTGATGACGTGAACTGGGTCGAACTCGAAGCTTGGACGGCCGATGTTACAAGTCGTGGCTTCTTGGCTGAACTCTTTGTCATCGACGAAGAACTCGACGTCACAATGTATCGGCTCGGTTATGCCGAAATTGCAGGCAACCAAGCGACATGGGCCATGCTCTCTCCCGAACAAATTGAGGATTTACGGACCGGTTGGTCTTCAAGAATTCCACGAGGGGAAGGATGGTACATTCCAAACGAGCATGAATGGCCGTGGCCCGCCATTGGTGTGGAACATCTCTCCGGTCGGCACCTCCGAAATGAGGAAGGATTGTGGCTTTCGTCGAAACTTGAAGAAACTTCGATGCCTGACGAATTAGCCCTCTATGACGATTTGATGGGTCGTGGCGTTGTCCTACGACCGGGTTTCAAATTCGGTAGCCAATGGCGGATTTATGATGCGGCAGTCGGCGAAGCACACGCACCATGGTTGCTTCTTCCATCTGAACGGGCACCCGTCAATTGGAACGGTGCATGTTTGTCAGTCCGCCTTGCTGAAGGCGTTCACAAAATCTGGGTTTGTGCCTTTGAAAATGGTTCAACGTACCGTTACCTCAAGATGCAACGTTGGCTCCCTGGTCGCTGATTACTCGTTTCCGTCTACGGGCCGACCCCACGGATCGAGTTCTTCCAGAGGCCTGTCTGGAATTGGTGCCGGTTGAGCATTCTGTTGTTCCACTGGTTGAGTTTGATCTGGGGATTTCGTCCGTTTCGAATCAATGATTCCCATGCCAACCCAAACAGCCCCAACAAGGCAAACGATGCTGAGGATCCTGCCCGGTGTGCGCCACGCGTCCAGCGCCGAAGCATCGTTCGTTTCAGCTGTATAATCGAGATCATACGTCCATCGATGACCATTGTTGTCAATCAACACCAATTCACCCCGCACCTTCATTCCATCCAAGAGCAATCCATTCGGCACAATTTCAATCTCAAGGAAGTCGTCCCCGTTTAGTACGGCCCGGTTTTCAATTGTTGCAACCCTCGACATCGGCCCGTCAAGGTCTGTCGAGAACGATTGACTTCCGTCACCAGTTGATGGCAAAGCAATGCGAACTGTCGAAGGATTCAGAGCATCCAATGTCCCAACAATTGCTGCCTCGATTGGAATCCGTGCAAGGGTAAGGATTTTGCTCGAAAGGTCAACACGGCTCTCGTCGCATTCAATCACACCGCTAATGAGTGATTCCGAATTGGTTGTTCCATTGTAGGAAAAGGTGAGGGCAACGGAGGTGGTGCCGACGCCCACTGTGTTGGGCACCAAAACAACATCTCGGCCATCCGTCATTGTTAGGTTGTGTGTGAGGTCACAGTCGACGGTTGAATCGACCTCAAGGAGAAACGACTCAGATGGGAGGATGACAGCACCAAAATTAGGAGCATTCACTTGGATCTTCGATGTGCAATGAGGTGCAGTGAATTGAATGGTAATGTTTTCATCACCATTGACATGGGCCGTCCACGACACTAAAATTCCGTCATGGTCCCGAATAAGGACACCTTCTGCGCCAAACTTCGTCCCGTTCGTGAACAGATCGCTTGCTTCACCATCGTTGATTCCCAACAACATCTGATTTCCTTCATCAGCTTCGATCACTCGAAGCCAAGGTTGTTCCACATCTCGGTTTAACTCGTTTCGTTCTTCGTCGCCGATGCTTCGATCTTGTTGGGTGACAAGAATTCCGTGTCCCGGCAAATGGCGATCAAACCCAACATCGGTGTGATGTTCAATCCAAATATATTGATCTTCGCCGAGTGGTATTTTCAAAGCACTGCCTCCTTCAGACATGCCCTCCATCACAATATTTGGGCCAATGCATGGCTGAACACTCGATGCAGGCCATGTCAAATCAAGTGTGGAATATCGTTCTAGACCAATCAATTCCATGGTGGCAGAGGTCCCTAAGGCAGGCCATACGCCGCCACCGTTCCAATTTCCACTCGCCATGATGTCCCAATTGCCAACACCGTGCCAATCCGTTTGTGGACTCACATCGTGCACAGGATAAAGATCCAACGCACCCATCTGATGCATCATTTCATGAAGAATTGTGCCCATGCCACTTGACCCTGTTCTCAAACTCGCCATCGTGTAATGGCCTACAGACTGGTCTTCCGTCACTTGTATTGGGTCTTCAAACTGAGTGAAGTGGCTCCAGATTTTGTTCGTTTGACTTGGATTTTCTTCCTGTCCCTTTGTCGTATGAAGGATTAGAACGCGGTCCACGTTCCCATCGCTATCCAGATCAAACTTCGACCAATTCACATCATCGGCTCGTTGGCGAATGACTTCTTCTGCCAAATTCATTGGTAGGAATTCACCTCGACTGTTTGTGTCTCGTTTTCCACTGCTATCTGCTCCGTAGACTTCGACATTATCGGATGCAAGGGACACTTCTGGATGAACAAGTACTGTCAATTGAGTTTCTTTGTCTGTCAGTTGTTCGATGTACGACCGAGCCACATCATCAAGCATGAGTTGGGCTTGGTTGGTCCCCCATGCTTCGCTGACTCGATCCTCAGGGAATTCAGTCACCAACACCAGCCACTGTTCATCGGGCTGAATGCCAAGCAACTCTGCATCAGATTCTTCTGACTGAAATTGGTTCTCCCTTACCCAATCATCAATTGTTTCTTCATTGGTAAACGCCCAACTGCTGGCCATGAGGAACGCCACCAATATTGGGACGCCGACCCTTGGGTTCATGATGTCACCTCAAGCCCATTTGGTTTCAATCCTTGCGATGTTCGTTCGGTCGCCGATATCTTTCGGGCTCGCGAGTTCCTTTACGCATGTGGGTGGAGATTTCGAATGTTGGCCCCAATTTCTTGCGACCTCTTCGTGAAGTCACTGTGTTCCTCTGGAGATATTTCGATGAACACCTCGTTCGGTTTGAGTTGTTGACCCCATGCCTTTGAGGCATCGCTTGTCGTGTAGACGTAGCTTGGTCCAATGTTGCGTTGCATCACTTCCATTACCCTGTTGAGTCGTTTCGCCTCAGGCCAAGGATTCGAAAGTTGGGCGACCATAATTTCGAATTCAATCTCGGCATGGTGCTGTGGCTGCGTTCGGTAAGATTGCCGCTCTAGCAAATCCATTCCATTCAGACGCACGCCAATGGCTTGACAATTTTGTTTGAATTGTGGATTGAGCGGGTCAGAGGAACACCCCGTGATGTATGCATCAGTGGTTTTTGCATTGAGAACATCACCGTACAGGAGTTCTTGTTCATGCGCAGATGAGCATAAGCCGCTGTAGCGCACCACTGGGACATTGAGGTTCAATGGCGCCGGAAGCGGTGTTGCTGCACCATCACAACGGCATTCCACGATCAGCGGTCTTCGTACGCCACCTTCGTCGTCCATCAATGTGACTGATTTCACTGACTGGAGGGCTGGTTGTTTGAACCATCGACCGCATGTGGTCTCAATGGCCATGATCGAGGCAAGGATTAGGAGGAAAGCAAGCCCACTAAATTCTGGCAGGGATGCATAGAGCAACATGAGCACGAGTGCATAGCATCGCAATCGCCACCAGTCTGCTGTTTCCTCATTGAGTACTCCAATGAATCCCGCTAAGGCCATGCCCAATATTGCCAAGCTAACCACCGTTTGGGTCCAAATTACAGCCAACGCAATTGAGAGCATCAAGACTGGATCGTATTGAGCGCTCAAGCCCATATCAGTTTGAATGCCATGCCCGTATTGGAAGGTCATTGGCACAAGGAACATCATTGTAACAAGCGTGAAGGCGAACGCACTACAGGTGCCTCCAATCATCCACCGCAGCATCCACCTCCGTTCATTTGGCAACAGACCCTTGTTGCTGAACGCCCAGATTTGTTGGATGAGAAGGGGTGCGGAGACAAGAATGGCAGAGATTGTTGCGCTTAACCATCGAACTGCACTCCATTTCGCAGGGTCATAGAGGTTCAAGCAGCCTTCGGTGCATGGATCAATTTGGGTGAGCACTATGTCGAGCCATTCATCGATTTGAGTTGAAAATATCAACGTTAAGCCTGCAATTACAGCAAAAATGAGGGTGACACGACCTGTCAATTCATCGAGATGGTCTTGGACATGTGTCCTGGTATCCCGTTCTAATTGCAGTGGCATGGAGTGGCCTCAATCCTCCAGTAGATGGGGAGTGTGATTTGGTTCAAACGAGGTCTTTCGCATCAGGCTCTGCTCGTGCCTGTTCGATAGTTCGGTAGACTCCGTACATTGCCCACAGGGTGCACATTCCGACTGCAAGTTTGGTTTGCCATCCGGAGTCATTGTCCATCACATAGGCGAACAATAGGAGCAAACCTGCGCTTAGGGCACCTCGGCGAAGGCCTTGCGGTATGGCGAGGCTCTTATCGAGGTGCTCATGGCCTCCACCAAACTTGCGCTGGTAGAATTCGCCTTGAATTACTGCTGCAACGAGGAGAATTGAGAACGTTGCAAAGTAGTAGATGTTCCCTTCTTCGAAGAATGTTTCAGCTATTTGCGCTTGGCGTTCTGCTTCTGCTACTTCTGGGTCGACATCAGCAACAAACAAACTGTCGTAGTCACCAACACTGATGGTGCGAACGGCGAGTTCTTCTTCTCCATCATTGGTTGTGGAACCTGGTTCAGAGATCGAGAATGAGAGGATGTTCCATGCATCGCCTGGATCGAAGTTTCCGTTTCCATTCACTGCGTTACCGACGAGTTGGAAAGGAATGATTCCCACATCTTCGCTAGGCGCAGTCCATGTGAATACCCAGTCGTTGCCAACTGCGTTTTGACCGATTGCACCCGGTTCATCAGCCACAACTGAAGATCCTTCTCCAGGTGTAAGCGTGCCCATGTTGTAATCCCAAATCATGAAACCGCCACCATCGTTTGAAGCATGCTGAAGTGAGACGGTGAATGTGTATGTTTCGTCGAGCGTGTATGAGCGTGGTACGCCGGAAATCGAAACGACGACTTCAGTGGATGGAACGCCATCTCCGTGACAGGTACACCCTGTTTCAACAACGAGTGAGTCACCGTTCTTCCAAGGTGGCCCACCTGGCATCCCTAGAGCGGGTGCAGCGAACAAGAGAACCATCAAGCCAACCATGAGGAGACGGGTATTGCGAGATAGCATGGACTCACCTTGATGTTCCCACTTGACCCAGCCCTTTGAACATTACTTCATGCCCACGAGCCAAATGCTCGCTCAATGGGTAGGAGTGGCCCATTCAAATTTCTTTGACAGCGGTGTTTAATCCACTCATCATAGCCTTACCATCGCCGAAGAGCATCATGGTTTTGTCCATGTAGAATAAGTCGTTGTCAACACCTGCGTAGCCAACCGAAAGGGAGCGCTTGATGATGACCACGGTTCGTGCCTGATCAGCATCGATGATTGGCATACCTGCGAGTGGTCCCTCGCCGCTTCGAGCCGCAGGGTTCGTCGTGTCATTTGCACCAATCACGAGCGCCACATCACAATCTGGGAATTCACCATTGATTTCATCCATTTCGATCAGTTGTTCGTAGGGCACATTGGCTTCAGCGAGGAGCACGTTCATGTGACCTGGCATTCGGCCAGCCACCGGGTGAATTGCGTACTTGATTTCGGTACCAAACTTCTCCTCCATGATGGTGGCAAATTCCTTCACTGCATGTTGGCATTGAGAGACAGCCATGCCATAGCCTGGCACAATGATGACCTTCTGTGCACCATCAAGCATCATGGCGACTTCATCAGCGTCAGAGCCTACCTTGGTTCGAGTGAGGTCTTGCTTTTCGCCGCTTCCACCAAAGGATTTGAACAGCACATCGACCAGCTTCCGATTCATTGCCTTGCACATAATGAAAGTTAGAATCAGTCCAGATGCACCAACGAGCGATCCCGCGATGATGAGGACCGAATTTCCGATGATGAAACCAGTGAACGCTGCTGCGATTCCGGAGAGGGAGTTGAGCAGTGAGACCACAACAGGCATGTCAGCACCGCCAATCGGGAGTACAAGGATGATACCAAGAAGACACGAAATGCCAATGATGGCCCATAGGTAGGTTGCATTTGTTGGCTCTTCAATGCTCATGTAAATCATTGCAATGACGCCGAGCAACAAGAGAACCTTAACTGGATTAAGCCACGTTGGTCCCCATGTTGGTGTCTTGATCCACTTTCCGAAGATTTCGACACCACCCTTGAGTTTGTACATTGCCAGCAGAGAGCCTGTGAGGGTCATCCAGCCAACAAGGGCCGAGAGTCCAGCAGCGACCATCGTGACTGTGAGTTCAAGTCCTTCAGGAAGCGTATTCGAGTCTGCGATGAACTTTTGAATTTCTGAAAGAGCCACGAGCGCCGATGCAGCCCCACCAAATCCATTAAACAAGGCGACTAATTCTGGCATTCCAGTCATTTGAACACGCTTTGCCATCCAATATCCGATCACTGAACCGAGCACGAGTCCTGCGCCGATCAATGTCCAATCAATTACGCCCTCATCGGAGAGTTGCATTTCTAAAATCGTCGTGATGACTGCAACGAGCATTCCCATGGCACCGAGTTGGTTTCCAAATGGTGCTGTTCGAGGGTGGCCTAATTTCTTGAGCCCAAAGATGAACAAAGCTGCAGAGATCAAGTAGCCGATTGAAACCCAGTCTTCCATCTCAGGCACCTCCACGCTTCTTTCCAGCAATCATGTTTAGCATTCTGTTGGTGACAGCAAATCCACCAACCACATTGATCATGGCAAGGGTAACTGCAACGAACGCTAAGATCCCTGAAAGTTCTGTGTTCCCGCCATCAAAGGCGACATTCGATCCGATGAGGGCACCAATGATGGAGATACCAGAAATTGCATTTGCGCCGCTCATCAAAGGGGTGTGCAAGGTTGCCGGCACCTTTGTAATCAGTTCGAAACCGATGAAAATAGCGAGCATGAACAAGGTGATGTTTCCAATTAAAAATTCTGGGCTCATTCGAGTGCACCTCCGAGGCGAGTTTGCTTTGGATGTATTTCTCCGTCTTTGCAGATGAGGACGCCACCCATTCCATTGACGTAGAAATCACTGCCTTCAGGTGCGCCAACAAGAATGTCGTCATCATCTGAAATCATGACTTCGCCATCTTTGACCAATGAGGTCATGAAGGTCGTCAAATTGTTTGAGTAAAGCATGCTTGATGTGGTAGCAAGCGTCCCGGGTAGGTTCGAAGTTCCTACGATGATGACGCCGTTGTCGGTCGTGATAACTTCGCCTTGAACTGTGTCTTCACAGTTGCCTCCAACATCTGCGTTCATGTCAACCACAACAGCACCGGACTTGAAATTTTGAACGGCTGTTGATGGAACAGTGATGGGGGCAGGTCGGCCGAAGATTCGAGCGGTTGTGACAATGATATCTGCGTCAGCAGCAACACCACAAACTGTGTCGTTGACCTTCTGAATGAATTCAGGTGTCAATGGTTTTGCATACCCAGATTCATCTTCGAAGTCATCCATGCCATCGACTTCGATAAAGCGCCCACCGACAGATTCGATTTGCTCAGCGGCGGACTTTCGAACATCGGATGCAAACACAACAGCACCGAGGCGCTTGGCGGTTGCAATCGCCTGCAAGCCTGCGACGCCGCTGCCCATGATGACGACCTTGGCGGGTCGAATGGTTCCCGCTGATGTTGTCATCATTGGAATCCCCTTTGGGACTTGGGCTGCACCAAGGAGAACCGCTTTGTAACCAGCGAGGTTGTCCTGAGATGAATTGACGTCCATGGATTGCGCTCGTGAGAGGCGCCGAGGAATCATGTCCATCGACAGAAGGGTAACCCCTGCTTTCACGCAGGCTTTGACATGCTCCGGATTTCGGAATGGATCTGAGACACACGCAAGGTTTGCTCCTTGTGAAATCCCGTCAAGACCCGGGAAACGGATGCAGACAATGTTTGCACAGCCAAGTGCGTCCGCACGAGAGCCAATGGTTGCACCTGCAGCTTCGTAGTCACTGTCGTGATAATTTGCCGCTTTTCCAGCACCGGTTTCAATCACCACATCAAAGCCAGCTTTCAGCAATTTCTTCATGCTTGAAGGAACGATTCCAACACGAGTTTCGCCTTCAGGTTCCATTGGTACGCCGAGTTTCATCTTGTTGCCTCATGCCCAATCCCCACGAATGTGGGTGTGGGATGTTTTTGTCCAACGGAAGGGGGTTTTTAGACAACTCGCTTAGGATGACTGAATTATTTCAGCGGATTGACAAACCAAGATACCATCTCGGAAGATGCTGTGCTTCATTTTCAACCATGTTCCTTATGGAGGTCCTTTAACTGGAACAATCAACGAAGGGACCACTATGGCGAGTAACCGAAGAAAAATTGCAGTGATTGGAGCAGGAAATGTCGGCGCAACATGCGCATTTGTTTTGGCTCAGATGAAAATTGCCGATGTGGTCATGCTTGACATCTATGAAGGATTTGCAAAGGGCAAGGCCCTCGACATGTCCCAGAATGGACAAGTTTTGAATTACGACGGCGCCATCACAGGCACTGCCAACTACGAGGACATTGCCGGTGCAGAAGTTGTCGTCGTTACTTCCGGGTTCCCACGACAACCTGGAATGACCCGAGAAGACTTGATCGCCAAGAATGCTGGGATTGTTCAGCAAGTTGGTGAAGGTATTCGAGACCACGCTCCTGAAGCAACAATCATCATGGTCACAAATCCACTCGATTTGATGACCTACCACATGCAAAAGGTCACAGGATTCCCTGCAAACCGAGTCTGTGGTCAAGCTGGTGTGCTTGACAGTGCACGCATGACCCACTTCGTGGCAAAGGCTGTTGGATGCTCAGAAGAAGATGTTCAAGCAATGGTTCTCGGCGGCCACGGTGACACCATGGTGCCACTCCCACGCTTCACGACGGTTGGCGGGATCGCTATTACACACCTTCTCGATGCAGAAACCATCGATGCGATCTGCAAGCGCACCGCATCCGGCGGCGGAGAAATTGTCAAGTTGCTCGAACGTGGCTCTGCTTTCTATGCACCAGGTTCAGCGGCTGCCATTATGGCAGAAGCAGTTTTGAACGACCGAAAGCGTTTGATTCCAGCATCAGCACACCTCACTGGACAATATGGTTTGGATGATGTGTACATCGGCGTACCAGTCATCCTCGGTGCAGGTGGCATTGAACGTATTCTTGAATTGGAACTTAGCGAAGAGGAACTCGCTTCACTCCAAGGCTCTGGAAACTTCTACAAGTCACAACTTTCCGAACTTCTTGGCTACTGATTACACTCTGATGATGGCCAGTGAATGGCTTTCGCCCTTCGTTGTAATCTCAGAGGGTTGAACATCGTCATTTGCTACAATTGACAAAGTTCGTCCTTGCTTTTTCCTGCTGATCATCCGAGTCAATACTTCTTGGCCGATGTAACATCCTTTGGAAGGGTGGATGTCTTCTGAAAGACCACATGCAAGCGCATGGTGTTTCGACGTAATTTCATAGCCAGCCCATGGAACGCACTTTTTGATCCGCCATGTGTGAAATGATTCCAAGTTTTCCACTGACTCAACATGCTTTCCTGCGGTTGCAACGATGAGGTCATAACCACTCTCTAGGTGGCCAACGGTCACACCATTTTCCGCCGAATGTAATCCAAGGTTTGCCTGCTCATGTCCGAAACGAATGTAAAATTCATTGTTGGCAGTTGCATCAAAGATCGAAACATCTTGTCCCAATATACGAGGGGATACATGTGCGTGGAGGGCTTGCCAAAATGGTGCGTGGCTTACACAAGCAACAAACTCACCCATGTGGAAAAGTGCCACACGATCGATGACCTTCGCAGTGGTTGTCGTAAACGTCGTCTGTTTGCATTCACCTTTGCGTAAATCGTGCACACGATTTGTCGATAACCCGTCAATGAAAGTGAGCACATCCGCGCCGCGCCAAACACTCAGATGGCCTTCTGAGTAACGGGCCGTTTGCATTTACTCTCCCTCATGCGAAGGATTCGCCGCATCCACATGAGGAGTCAGCGTTTGGATTGTTGATTTTGAAACCGCCGCCCATAAGTCGGTCGACATAATCAATTTCGATTCCATCGAGGAGATGGCTGGAAGCATTAGGGACGAGGACTCTAAATCCATTGATGTTGACTTCTTGACAGGATTGGTCGGTCTCTTCGATGATTTGTAGATCGTACATGTAGCCGGAACAGCCGCCAGACAAAACGCCGACAAGGAGTGCCATGGAACGGTCCTCCCCAAAGGCATCTGCAAGCATTGTTTGTGCTTTATCCGAGATGGTCAATGAGACCTCGACGACATCAGGTTGGACCACTTGAATGGGTCCAGCGGTTTCACAGGTTCCACAGTCCATGATAATCCCACGGGTGACTCGCCTAAGAACCTGCGCTCATAGAGCCGAATCAATCTGTTCAGTTTTACATTGAATCTCAAAATGACATGAATCAGTTCCGTCGCTTGTGCACACTCGATCCTTGGAGAGGACGTCGACTTTGTGTCGAACCATCACGATGCCTTGTAAGACACCTTCATCGAGATGACAAAACATGCCGCCAACGGTTGGCTTTCCACCGCAGGCGCCTCCGTTCTGAACCACGACAGATTCTGGCGGCATTCCTTTCGTAACGATTTCACCCATGCCGAGTTCGCGCCATTCTTCAGTTAAGTGGGTCCAAAATTGTTCATCGTCCTCAACACTGCTCCACTTGTTAGCAAGCTCTTGTCCGATTCGTATGCCTACGCCCCCTAAGACATCATTGAGGTCGATTCCTAACATGGACAGGGCTGCTGCCTGAGGATTCTCTTGGACGGGAATTGGATCGCCAGATCGTCGCAAGAATGCATTTGGCGTTGATAATGATCCATCAACACTTTGCTCAAGGGATGTTCGCAAGCGTTCGTAATACGACCCTTCACCTAAGTTGAGCCGTAATGGTTCGATAATTTTCCCCTCTGTCAGTCTTGCCTTTGCTGCTCTGTAAGACGTTCCTGCACCCCATTGAATGGCCATCAGTTCAAGTTGTGCTGCGAGGAAGGCTTTCGATTCGATCAAGAGAGCGCTGTCATTTTTGCCGCGCCCTGTTGGTGTTTTCTCCACATTGATGAATTGGAGGCCAACTTCATCGTCGACATACACGCCCTGAATGCTGAAATCTTCATGGTGTCGAACTTCGATTCGATTGTCTAAGTCATCGAAGAACTTGACGGTTTTTTCGTTTAAGGATGTTGAAATTTTCACAACAACGCCCCGATTCACTGCTTCGATCATGGCTTCAAAGGCAACCGACCGTCGAAGGTGGAATATTCCCCAATGCCCAAGCATCATCCATACTGATTCTTCAGCTTCGCTGAGAATTGACTGTAGATTTGCCATGATTGCATGACGGTCTTTCAGGACAGTGAAGTTTGGTTCTTGATTCCCATTGTCATGGGAAAGAAGTGCTATGTGTGCATCGGATTTCATTTCACCCAGATGTTCCTGCATCCGACGCAGGTCCATCTCTGATTTGCGGATCAACAAATCAAACACTTCTTCGATTTTAATTCCAAGAAATCGCATGGGTTTGTCAAGCGTTGCTTTGATGAGGCCCATGTCCTGCATCTTTCTCAGTGAATTATATGCATCCATCCGTGATATGCCGATTCGCTTGCCAACTTCGCTGGCTTTTGAGGGCGGGTGGGTTGCTAAATCCATCACAATTTGAGCATGCTTTGCTTCCATTCCACACTCGACGAGTCGAGCATGAATGTCCATACTTGCAGTTTTTGACACAAAAGCACCTCTGTTCACTTGCGACGAGCCTTTCGAGCCCGTTCCTTCTGGAGAATCGAACAGCGACGAATTTGATCCCTTGCACGAGCAACCTCATCTTGTTGCAAACCGCGTGGGATGGATTGCTCGAAGCATTTGATCGCATCAGGGTACCGTTCCATCTCTGCGTAAGCGCTGCCCATGTTGTAGAGGGTCTTGCCACGTACTTCAGCAGGTCGTATGAGCATGGCTTGGTGGTATGCTTCGACACACTTTGGGTATTGTTCTAGGTAGTAGTAGGCGTTTCCTTTGCCGTTGAGAATGCGAATCAACATGTCATCATCATTCGCAAATGATGGAAGCGCTCTGTCAAATGACGACAAGGCCTTGTCGAATTTACCATCATCGATCAATTGAACGCCTTGATTGTACCAAGCAATATCTTGGTTGGCAATGGACATTGAGTTCACTTCACCTGGCGTTGTGAGGGCAACTCGAGATGCAGCATCAAGGGCGGCTTTTGCCAAATCGACTTCTGGTTGTGGTGCTTGTTGTGCAACCAACGGTCGTGCTTCGATTGGTTGCATTAGAATATCACTTGAAGCATCATAGGTTGCTTGCACAGGAGCAGGTTGAGTGTTGAATTCTGGCGCTTGGGGTTCGTTGTTCAAACCGAGTGCTCCCATGTAAAAGTCAGCTGCTGCTTCATCGGGGTTCGGGGGCACCTGAGGTGGAACAGGTACATTTGTTGGAGGGGCGAAGGCACCTGTTAGGGCTGGTGCTGGCACTGCTGGCGCCTCTGCAACAGGGGTGGTCATCAATGCATCAATTGGCGGTGCGGGCTCCATTCCCATTGCAGGTATAGGTACTGGTGCAGGTGCAGGTTCTGGCGGTGCTGCGACTGGAGCAGTTTCTTGCTCCAAACCGTTTGCCTTCGTATGACATTTCTGAGCGGTTTCTAAGTCACCTGCATTTTCGAGTGAACGTGCGAGTCCGCGCCAATTGTCGGCATTCTGTCCATCGTTTTGGATGAGGGAGCGCCATAGGGTGACCGATTGAACATGATCGTTTGCTGCAGAATAGGCTCGGGCATGAAGTTGAGATTCTCCTTGGCCAAGCAATGTGATTGCTTCTTGGGCCATTTGAGGTCCTTCAGGGAGTGTGGGTGGAAGTCCTTGCGATGCTTCGAGGACATGGGCTTCGCCTTCTGCAAGTCCAATGAGAACTTCCACGAGTTGATGGCGAACTTCGTTCGTTGGATCCGCAGTGATAACCGCCCTTGAGGCCGTGAGATAGCGCTCTATGTCCCCGACTTCGTAGCAAAGCATGCTACATTTGAGGGCTGCTTTGAGGTATGTGGGTTGAGCATTGAGTGCTTGCATGTAGGCATCGATTGCTTTGGATGAATCTCCCCTGCGCTGATGAATCGAACCAAGGTTGAACCATCCGCTCGCTTGAGTTGGGTCGAGTGTTTGTGCATGCGTCAACGCACCAATGGCGTGATCGTCGAGATCCAATCGAGCCATTGCGCCTCCGGCGATTCGCCACGCTCCAGCGTGTTGTGCGCCAATCGTTTTCAAATGGGGTTTGAGAACGTCCACGAAAACCTGTTTGAAGAATGGATGAATTGGAGTGCCGTTGACGGCCG
>OBPB01000019.1_pt1 | contig 41331 bp, 24 predicted proteins | sample 1534631 | NCBI WGS metagenome assembly OBPB01 (sample SAMEA3275471, study PRJEB22092) | marine metagenome | biome: Marine environment; feature: Belgian marine environment, sample taken at 3 meters depth; material: Sterile flask | collected 2014-06-24T18:06:27+00 | depth 3 m
GTGTTCCAGGATTGCTGTATTCGTCAACTCCACTCGCCCCAATCGGAATGTAGCGTTTGAGCCTGAAGTCAATGGTAAGGCCAATGTCATCTTCTGTGTGGAGCCACGCATAATTCGAAACTTCGGGGCAATACCACCTGTAGCCATTTGACACACCATCGCTGTTGACTGATTGAAGCTCATACGACGCATTGCATCCACCATAGCCAATCGTTTGGCCGTAGGCGTTGCTTGGTTTTCCGACGCTTGCCACTTCCCAAGTGGTGCTGTTGGTGTCGCTTACTGGGGGTGGGAACGGTGTGATGTAATCGCTTGATCCCGACCACTGTGCAAATGAGGTGGTTGTGGTTGTCCACTGTTCATCAAGACGCAATGGGAAGTCGTAAGTTTCCGAGACTGGACTGTAACTTGTTGTGATCGTAATGTCGCCAAGGATTTGAGTCAGGCTTGAGATTCCATACGGAACGAAGCGAATGTACATGTCAAGTTCGCTTCGAAGGCTGGCTAAATCGCTGACACGGAGGTATTCTGTTTGGCTGTATGTGATGTAGACGTTGCCATCATAGCCTTCTAGCGAAACTCCGGACTTGTCGAAATTGGCGGATGAGCGAAGGGTATAGGCCAGCACCGACATGTTGTCGACGGACTGTTCAGTGATGCCGAGCACCTCCATCGTGGTGTCGCCATTAATTTCTCCGACCGTGGCTTGAACGCCAGTGTTGGTGACGAGCAATGTTGGATCAAAGATGCCCGAGTAAATCCATTTGTCTCCAACTCGCCATGTTGGTACATCGCTCACACCAGGGTCTTGGCTGCTTGACAACATGGGCGTCGTCGGGCTTTCAAGACTGCTTTGGAGCAGCGGAGTTTGCACGCTTGCGAACAACAAGAAGACCAGCAAAAATGCCGGAATGGCTCGCGTCACGCTCGGGCGCATGCTACGCCACACGCTCAATAGAACATCAACACTTCTCCTGTTGGAGAATGACTCTGTTTAGAATCAATATTCCAGCAAGTCTGCCAGTTCGTCCTTGATGATTTCAACAGCCTCGAGGATTTCGTCCTTGTGTCGAGCACCGGTAATCACCATCTTGCCGCTGCCGAAAATCAAGCAGACGACCTTAGGATAGTCAAGGCGGTAGATGAGGCCAGGGAATTGCTCTGGCTCATATTCAACCTTGTCGAATGGTAGGTGGAAGGTCAAGTTGTTCAAGTTCAGTTTGCGAGGCACACCGGCTTGTGGTTCTCCGGTGAACTTGTCGTTTCCAGGGTAGTCTTCAGGGTAGTGAAGGGCGTAGGTTGCGACCATGTTTTGGACTTCAATTTCGACTTGGTCGAGGTTCCAAGTTTCGATGCCAGCAGCCCGTAGGTCGTTGATCATGCGTTCGATACCTGTGTGAATGTTGTCTTCGTTCTTTCCACCGGTGCACACTGCACGGCCTGAACGGAACATGAGAATAGCGAGCTTTGGCTCGGTCACTCGGTACACGACACCAGGAAATTGTTCTGGCTCGTATTCGCAATTCAATTGAATTGCAATATCTGGTAGGTCTAGTTCCTCAGCAACTCGAGTGCTGGCAACCACGTTCACGACGGTTAGACGTTCTTCATCAGTAGTCATATTCAAAGCGAATGTCAACCAGTATATAAAGAAAAGGCAGGGTCCATAACATCGTTTTTCACAATAAACGGATTAAGATGAACTGCTTTGAGGTGACCAAAAAGGCTCGCAGTCAGGCGTTTCAAGGCGCATTCCTTGATTGCCAAATTTTGAGATGAGAGCCTTCCCGCCAGCATTCTTGATTGCTTCGCTTGTCATCTCGGGATTGCGGGTGAGGGCAACCATACAACCGCCGCCTCCAGCCCCCGTGAGTTTTGCACCAAGCGAAGAGGGGGCTGCGGCCCGAACAAGGTCGTCCAACTCATGACAGGAGACACCCAATCCTCTGAGCATCACTTGATTCTCTGTCATGGCCCTTCCAACCGCTTCATAATCACCGTTTTTCAGAGCTTCAATGCCCCGACGAGCAATCAATCCGATGGTTTCGATTTCCTTCATTCGCTCAGGCTCATCCTGAATTGCTTTGGCCACCTTGGCAACCTGATCGGCTGTTGGGGCATGCACGCCAGTGTTCCCAATGACGAGATAGACTTCTTCTCCTCCTTTCGGAACGCCAAGGTCGTGCAGTTCCCAAGTGCGCATTCCATCGCTCATCTCCAATTGACGCTGGTACAGATAATCGTTATCCGACTCGATTTGATCGCTGAGTAAAATAACGCCCCCATGAGCGCAAGTTGAGGCGTCCATGGGCGATGCTCGACCACCTTGAGCAGATGCTTCAACTGAATGACCAATCATCGAACATTCGTCAAGATCTAACGCTTCATTGCCCAAAAGTTGACGTTCTTTTTTGGCGTAGATGTCAGCGCGGATTCCTGAGTTTTCGCCTGTGTAGGCATCGGTGTCTTCGATTTCGCTCGAATAACCTTCAGCCCAAACACGACCCTGTTCTGATTCGATGACCCAACGGCCTCGAGCTGCTCGCAATGCTGCTGAAGCGGCCACACTCAACGCTGCAGACGAGCCAAGCCCCGATGCACGGGGGATGTCTCCATGGATTTCAATTGAAAGTGCAGGAGCGCCGTCTTTCCTTGGCCACAACAGCCTACGCAACATTTTGAGGTGAGGGTGCTTTCTTGGATTCAACTTCGTGCCTTCAAGCGTCCAGTCTTCGCCTTCAATAGGCTGGATGCTGACATGGATTCGCTGCTCAATAGCCACTGCGACAGCAGGCTGACCAAAGACAACAGCATGCTCTCCAAACAGGATGCATTTTCCCGGAGCGCTCGCTTCGATGTTCATTTCACAAGCCCCCTCACCAAGACCATGTGCCCGCGCTTCATATCCCTTGTTGAAACCACAGCGAGATTGATGGTATTTTTACGGTGCATTCAAGGATTGGTTTTCTCTGGAGGTGCTTAGGGGAACCTTTGCCCCCACGGTGATGCTAGATGGAACATCCTCTCTTAATGTCATACGGCCCCCTACCCGGATGGCTGCTTTTGCTCGTTCTTGGAACGATTTCGATCGGTTTTTTCCTCTATCAAGTCATCAAAGCAACTCGCTTGGTGATGGTTGGGGCACCCGACGACCGTTTCGACAACTGGGGCGCTCGAATCAAAGAGGTCATCACTGGATGGCTCGGGCAGAAGCGGGTTCTGGAAGACAAAATTGCAGGCGGCATTCACGTGCTCATGTTTTGGGGGTTCCTTATGCTCTCAACCGACATGTTTGATTTGGCAACTGCAAACTGGTTTTCTCACAACCTCCTTCCTGATTTGGTCCGAGGCCCTTGGAACTTAATCGTCGAAACAGGGTACACAATCGCACTGATTGGATGCGTTGCAGCATTGCTGCGCCGGGTCGTTTTTACCCCTGAGAAACTCAAAGGAAAGTCTCAGTTAGAAGGCAACTTCATTCTCTTGCTCATCATGACCATCACCCTCACCTCCTTCGTGGTCGAGGCAGGCGAAACCGGCGTGTCTTCGACTTGGGAGCCAATCGGTGCATGGGTCGCGAGTGCCTTGGAACCCAGCACCCTCCTTGTTGTTGCTTCCTATTGGATGCACATGCTTGCCATTTCGACCTTCCTTTTCCTCATACCTCTCTCAAAGCACATGCACCTTGTCATGGCCTTCCCGAATGTGTTCTTCCATGACATGCGGCCCATGGCAACCATGGAGCCATTGGCTCGTGGCGAAGATGGTAAGGCAATCCTGCTCGATGATTTGGACATCGAGTCGTTTGGAACGGTCAATTACACTGATTTGACTTGGCGCAATCTCATCGACGGATGGGCGTGCACGTCGTGCGCTCGGTGCCAAGATGTCTGCCCGGCATACGCAAGCGGCAAAGCCCTCAACCCAATGCAAATCATCCACGATGTACGTCATTATGCCAATGAGAATTCCACTGCGCTCATGGCAGGAGAAACTCCAGAGCAGGACATCATCGCCCGATTTGGAGAAGACGCAATTTGGGCGTGCACCACCTGCCATGCTTGCGTAGAGGCTTGTCCAATCTACATCGATCACGTCCCCAAGCTCACCGATGCTCGACGCCACTTGATGATGGAACGAATGGAATTCGACGAAAGCGTCGAAGACACCATCATGCCTTTGATGGCCACCATTGAGAACCTTGAATCCGATTCAAATCCTTACGGACTCCCCGCACATGAACGTGGCGATTGGGCAGAAGGTCTGGATGTGAAGGTTGCAGAGCCTGCAGAATACATCTACTTCGCTGGATGCGCAGCATCGTTTGATGAGCGAAATAAGAAGGTTGCACGCGACACCATCAGCGTCATGAAAGAAGCCGGCCTTGATGTTGGTATTCTTGGTATGCAAGAGGGTTGCAGCGGTGACTCAGCACGACGGGCTGGAAACGAATACTTGTTCCAAATGCTCGCAGAAACGAACCTTGCCACGTTCGAAGAAATCGGCGTGAAGAAGATTGTTGCCTCATGCCCACACTGCTTCCACACCCTTGGAAAGGAATACAAGGATTACGGCGGAGAGGACATCGAAGTGATGCACCACTCACAACTCATCAACCACCTTCAGCAAGAAGGAAAACTCCCTGATCCAAAGCACGACCCGTCTGTCACCTTCCACGATCCGTGTTACTTGGGTCGAATTGGTGGCGAACTGGATGCTCCCCGAAACGCCATCGGTGGCGTGGATGTCGAGATTGAGCGCCACGGAAAACAATCCTTCTGCTGTGGAGCAGGAGGTGCCCAAATGTGGATGGAAGAAGATGCAGATCAGCGCGTGAACGTCATCCGAGCAAAAGAAATTGCAGAAACTGGCGCAGAAACCGTTGCGGTTGGCTGTCCGTTCTGTTCCACAATGGTCAGCGATGGACTCACGGCAATCGATTCGGAAATGGAAGTCAAGGACATTGCAGAGATTGTTTGGGAGCAAATCAAGGCCAACGACGCTGCGATTGAGGCAAAGAAAGCAGCAACCGTAGAAGCTGAAGCCTGACGACCGGAGGTGGCTCATTGCGCCAATCCATCGACCAAGCCTCATTGATGGCGTGGTTTGCTGAGCATCAACGCAACTTGCCTTGGCGAGCCACGAAAGATCCGTGGGCCATTCTTCTCTCGGAAATTCTCTTGCAACAGACTCAAGTGAGTCGCGGCATTCTTTTTTGGCAACGCCTCTCCTCAAGGTACCCAACCGTTATCGAGATGGCCTCATCCACCGAGGAGGAAGTGCTGCATCTATGGCAAGGTGCTGGGTACTACAGTCGAGCAAGACGTCTGTTTCAATTGTCCAAGCTCGTCTGTGAGTCTTCTGAACATGGAGGCTTCGATGGTGTTCTCCCAACCGATTCAAAGACCCTCAAAACTCTTCCAGGAATCGGCCCCTACACGGCCGCAGCGGTAGCAAGCATCGCCCATGGTGAGGCCGTCGCCTGTGTCGATGGGAACATTCGCAGAGTGATGGCGCGCCAAACTGCAAATGAGAACCCAAGTTCGAATTTGGTCCAAGAATGGGCTGATCAATCGCTTTGGAAAGCAGACGCTGGCAATTGGAATCAAGCGTTGATGGAACTGGGTGCAACCTTGTGCACGCCTAAGCGTCCTGACTGTGCCGCCTGCCCCGTGCAGCCTTCATGCTCAGGCATGGCTGAACCAACTCGGTATCCAGCACCAAAAGTTCGCACCAAAAAGCGCCTTGATTTGATGTGCATCCTCCGAGTAGATGAGAACGGTCTTCCTGAACTCGTTCAACGAGGTTCGACAGGGATCCTCGCAGGCATGTGGGGTCCAGTGATGGGCGAATCGCTTGATGTTGATTCTCTCACCTACCTTGGGGAAGTGCATCATGTTCTTTCTCACCGAGACATGCACATTCGTGTGTGGAAAGGCAAGGTGGAAACAGGCGTTGATCCAAAAAGCGTCCCGCTTTCGTCCTTGGATGTGAAAATACTCCGACTCGGTGACATAGATTGATGCAGGAACAGACGTTTCCTGCGACGAATCCTCTAAGCGCCAATCGTTGGTTTCTCTTGGCGTGCCTCGGCAAGGTCGTGGTCAAAGGACGCTAACATCATGACGACGCTAAAGAAAAACAGGTATTCAGCGGGAGCAGCGATGTTGATCGAGGATTGGGCGAGGTTCATCACTTCGGTGCCTCCAGTCAATCCCTGCTCGAGGACCAACCGGCGAGCAGACTGAGCGAGTGCGAGGTTCATCACGAGGTAGGACAGCCCTCCAATGGCCAACCATACTCGCCGCTTTTCATGGCCAGTTCCTCGTTTGTGCGAGTTCGAGGCATGCATGCTGTACGACCAAACATAGGCTCCAACAAACGTGATGGAGGCAAAAATAACGTGAATCACAAGATGCTCATGCATGCTAAACCAAGACAACAAGATGGTTGAGATGCCCGTGATCATCCCGCTTGATTGAGCGATCGTTCTCAGTCGTGTGTTGTGTGAGAGGTCCAGTGCATGGGGGAGCCTCAAGGCAAGACAACACAGCATCAGTCCGGTTGCGTTCAAACCGCCCCTGAACACCATTCGTTCCAAACCGGGGAAATCTGATTCTGAAATGAAAAACGGGATGGCTCTTGCGTTGCCTGAAAGGGCGTGGATTGCCATGGAGGCAGTGCACGCGCACAGCATGGTCATCCACGCAGTGCGCAACAATAAGCGGTCATCGACCTCGACGCCATTGAGGATGAGTCCATTTTTTCCAGAGAACTGAATCATTGGAACTCCCTCACCGTATCATGGATGCAATCGTCAAAAGAACGCCATTCGATGCCGAGCACGTCGGTTGCTTTCTGCGATGATAAGTTGGAATCCCCCTTGAAGTAGCCCTTGACGGCTTTTCTTGTCATCCGACGAGGTGCGCCAAACAGGCCCATCAGCCAGTCTTGAAACACAACGATGAACATGAGGGATACGGGGATTGCTCGTTTTGGGGATTTCGTGTTCGGGTAGAGTTCACGGATGCGTTTGCACACAGCAGCAACTGTGGAATTGTTATGTGGCGCGAGAATGAACCGTCCTTCTGCCTCTTCGATTTCGTATGCTTTTCGATGCGCAAGAGCGACATCCGCTACGTGAACAAAGGCCATTGGAATCTTTGGCGCTGCTGGAAAGACACCTTTCATGGCATCTTCAAACCACTCCACGCTCGGTGTTGGGCGTACAAACCCTCCACCCAGAACGCCGCCTGGATTGACGATTCGAACATCCAGCGACATCTCTTCGGCTAAAGCCCAAGCTAATTGTTCAGATTCCGTTTTGGCGATGACATAAGGCGAACTTCGATCGGTTTGCCAGTCGTTTTCAGTCTTCTCTCTCCCCTTTGGGGTCGAGCCGACGGCGGCGATGCTGGACGTGTAGACAATGCGCTGAATGCCACAAGTTTTTGCCGCAGAAAACAGGTGTTGAGTGCCAAGATTAGCCGTATCAATGATGGTTGTTGCCTCTCCACTCGTGGCGTACACTGTTGCTGTATGGAACAAACCATCGCACCCGTTTAGGTGGCCTTCCCAAACATCAGCATCCAAGACATCCCCTTCGACCAGTTCGAGCCGTTCAGGGACGCCCAAATCGATGGCGTGCTGACGAACATGATCGACCTTCTTTGGGTCGTTTAAATCTCGAACAGAGCCTTTGAGCGAGTACCCATGAGCAAGAAGGTCACGGACGATGTGATTGCCAATGTGGCCGTTCACCCCTGTGACGAAAATCGTCTGCCCGTTCGCAACAATTTCCTCGCTCATGGATTTCCGAAACGCCCAACCATCTTAACCTTCAAGTGAGGATGGGCTCACCCCAACATGAATCCCATGCCCATCCGCTTGCATGACACCCGCCGCCGAACCAAGGTCGATTTCACGACCATGGAACCAGGAAAGGTGTCCATGTATGTCTGTGGCGTAACGGTCTATGACCGATGTCACCTTGGCCATGCCAGATGTTACCTTGCGTTTGATTTGATTCACCGCTGGCTCGAATCATCTGGTTTTGACGTTCATTATGTCCAAAATTTCACTGACATTGATGACAAAATCATCGTGAGAGCCAATGAATTGGATGGGGATTGGAAAGCGCTGGTGGACGCCAACATCGAGGCCTACTACGAAGACATGGACGCCCTCAACATCTTGCGGGCTGACGATTACCCGCGATGCACTGAATACGTTGATGACATGATTCGAATCATACAGGATCTCATCGACAAAGATCATGCCTACCACGCCAATGATGGCGTCTATTTCCACATTGACTCCGCACCAGAAAAGTACGGTGCACTGACCGGGCAAAACATCGAAGCAGTCCGCTCAGGCGCAGGTGGTCGCGTTGACCTCACAGGTTCGGGAAAGCGAGATCACAAGGATTTCGCATTGTGGAAAGCAGCGAAACCGGGTGAACCAACCTGGGACTCGCCATGGGGGCCCGGTCGGCCCGGGTGGCACATAGAATGCACAGCGATGAGCATGGATCACTTTGGCGCTCAATTTGACATTCATGGTGGTGGCCATGATTTGAGATTCCCCCACCACGAGGCAGAAATTTTCCAAGGCGAGTGTCACACTGGGTGCTCACCAGTTGTCCATCACTGGCTTCACAACGGTTTCGTGAACATCGATGGGGAAAAGATGAGTAAATCCCTTGGAAATTTTTGGACAATAAGCGACATCTTACAACAAGTCGATGCAATGGTGCTGCGGTTTGCATTGGTGAACGCCCACTACCGCTCACCAATTGATATGAATGAAACATTGTTGAAAAACGCAGAGCGCAATTACAACAAAGTGCTCGAGACCTACGTGACAGCACTCAAGAATCGAATCACAGAAAAGCCAGTTGAATTGCCGCAAGCAGACATCACCTCCTCCCTCCCCCTTTCGAAATCACTCGGATTGTTAGAGAAAATGGGCGAAGGTTTCGCCAAGGCAATGGATGATGATTTCAACAGCCGTGAAGCGGTTGCCAAAGTGCTTGGGGCGGTGCGAGAGATGAGCAAAACCATGTCAAGTGATTTGGACGCTGCAGACGCAGATGCATTTGCTCACTATGCAGTGGACTGGCTTGAAGAAAGCGCTGGCGCTGTGCTTGGCGTGCTGCCTTCTCGAGAAATGGCCCTAGCAGAACCTGAAGAGGACCCTCGAAAGGCCGCTATTGCTGAACAAGTGGAAGATTTACTTCTTCAGCGTGGCGAAGCTCGTGGGGCGAAGGATTGGCCAAGAGCAGACAAGATACGTGATCAACTCGGGGAACTTGGCGTTATTGTGACCGATACTGCCTCTGGTCCCACTTGGGACCTCGCCTGATGCTTACTCGGCTTCATCTGCAGCAGAATCCATCGCATCCATTGGTGGTGGCGCTGGAACGAAAACGGAGTCTGACGATGAAGGTTCAAGTTCCTCCTCATCCCAAATTTTCTCGATTCGCGCCTCCTCGCTCAGGTTCAAATCTTCTCCACCAGTTTTGCTGATTAAGAACAAACCAAGACCCATCACGACCATGATTCCAACCATTGCCAACAGTGCTTTCTGCTTGATGTCCTCCGAATCTGATGCATCTGAATCAACCGCTGATGATCCGTCATCACCGGAATTTGGATTGACGATGCAAGGAGGAAGGCTTCCATCCTCGCACAACACAATGGTGGTTCCATCGCCGTTGTCTGCGTTGTTTTGCCCATCACCGTTGTTTGTTGTGCCATCGTTTGTACCGGAACCATCGTTGGTGTTGGAGCCATCATTGCCTCCATCACTGTTTCCGCCCGTGTTGCCCCCGGTGTTGTCGTTGCTTCCAGTGTTGTCTTCAGTGTCTGTTCCAAGATTCACGTCAACCTCAATTCGGTTCCCATCAGCGTCCATTTCGATGTCATAATAGGCGTACAGTTGAGTGAGGTCAACATGCGTGTTTCCGTGAGAACTTCGATTGATGACATCGAAGTATCGCTCATCACCTGTGGTGAAAATTGGATCGACGGTCATGTTCTTCAAACGGTTCTGATTGTCTTTGTAATCGCCGTCAAACGAGCTCCCTAGCCAAGTGTTGATTTCAGCATCTGACATGCCAGATACATCGTTCCAATGTGTCTTGATGTCTTCAAAGTTATTTTGCATAGCCATGGTCATGCCTTCTTCGATGGAGGCCCATGTTTGGCTTCCGTCAGTTTCACTCAATGAGGTCACGTCGACTGCCTTGTTGACGCCTCCACCACTGATTGGCTCCCAATCATCTTGATTGATTGCAGTCATGATGTCAACGTCTCCAAACACGGCTTTGCCTTGGACGACCGTCAACCGAACATCGGCATCGATGGATTCAATCAAGTTTCGATAAGGATCTTCATGGAAGGTGTCCATGACCACGAGGTCTGCGTACATCCCTGCCTTCAGTTGTCCGACAAAAGAGTCCCATTTTGCCGCCTTAGCCGGGTTGCTGGTGACCATTTTAGCCATGTCATAATCTGAAAAGTACGAGTCCATCACGTCCCTGTTCCACAGATCGGCTACCTTCAACTCGTGGAGGTTGTTCTTTGAGCCACTTGGACCCCAATCCGGTGCGATTGAGATTGGAACTCCTGCCGCATCAGCGGCACGAACATTGGTCGTGTTTCCGTAAAGGAGGAGGTTGGAGACTGGAGACCACACCAAGTCTGAACCAACTGTCGCCATCTTGTCGAATTGAGCACGGTCAAGAGCAGTCCCGTGAATCACAACGGTCTCATCCATGATGAGTCCCTTGTTCCAAAGAGCATCAAATTCTGCCTTACTGCTGCTGTCCACGCCTTCTGCGAGGTGAACAAACCAACCGTTGAGGGAGCCAGATTGGTTCTGAGAAATCAAGTGACTTCCAGTGTAATCTGAATCAGCCGCACCACAGACTGCACAGGTCGTGATGCCATCTTGCCCGAAGTTGTACAACTCGATGTTCCTCGAAAGCATGCTGTCCCAAGCGTCGGTGTTTGAACCAGGGGATCCTTGGACGGCTGTCACGCCACCAGAGACTGCTTGAACTTCTGCATACTTCATTTGCTCACTTGCCATGTCCCACCGGTTGTAGGACTGCACGTTTGTTTTCATCCATGTGATGCTTGGACCGTAGTCCCAGTTGTTGCCCCACTGGTACCTGTTGGTGTACCCACCTTCGTCGGAGCGTTGGTTTTCATTCAAGTGGACCTCAAAATCCCACAGCGGAATGTGGTTGTAATGCATGTGGTTGTGCAAGTCAATCAGACCGGGGTAAATCGTACCGTTGGTCTCAATGACAGGAACATTCGTCAAATCCACATTGGCTGGAATGGACAGGTCGGATGACCACACGCCTTCGATTTTACCATCTCGGATCAGCACGTTTCCTTGGTTAAACACGCTGTCTTGGTTTTCCATGGTCACGACGCGTCCTTTGAGAATGTAAGCGTCCGAACTCTGCTCTTGCACCTTGTAACATTTGACGATGTTGACGGCAGTGTTGGATGCCGGGTCTTCGGGTCCAAATCCAGGTGTGGGCGTGACTTCAATGAGCGTGCCCGATGAATCTTCAACGACTGAATTGCCCCAAAACGCAAATTGCGGAGAAACGCTCATTGTGTCCATGACGGAGCCTGAGGTGTCTGAAACGGACACGGTTTCACCATCGAAATAATCCAACATGAGTCCCGAGTCGGCACTAAAAATAACGATTCGCCCATCGGCAGGAACTGTTGTGTTCCATGCAAGTTGACAAGGTGCACTGCCTGAGGTGATGCTCAAGATCCAATCTGAAACGTCCACTCCAGTTGAACCAGTGTTCCACAATTCAATGAATTGGTCGGAATATTTTCCATATTCGCCATCCCCATTCCAATCGACTGCGCCATAGATGTTCTGCGTGGTGTCATTGGAAACAAGATTGTTTGGGCTGATGAAGACTTCAGAGACCACAAGCGTTGATTCACGGCCCTGTGTCGGTGTCGAATCATTGCTTGCTCCTACGGTGAGGAGAGGTACGAGCATAATCAGTAGGACGAGGCCGGTGGCAAACTGCGTGAGGCGCATGGGTGCCCCTTGAGCACCAAGCACATGAAGCCGTCGCACGGGAAATCTCCTGTGGTATTGAAGAACCTCCTCTCCTGACATCCCCTCATGGCTGCTGTGAACCTTACTGAACCAGAATTTGCTGATGTTGTCGACACCAATGAAATTGTCTTGCTTGATTTTTGGGCAGAGTGGTGCGGGCCTTGCAAGGCGTACGGCCCGGTGTATGAACGAGTGTCCGAGGATTTTCCAGATGTCGTATTTGGCAAAATCGACACAGAAGCAGAGCCTCAACTCGCACAGGCATTCAACATTCGTTCAATCCCAACAACCATTGCCTTCAAGCAAGGCATTGGCGTTTTCATGCAACCTGGCGCCCTTCCAGAAGATGCTCTACGCGATCTTGTGACGAAACTTGGCGGCCTTGACATGGACGAAGTTCGAGCCGAACTTGAGGCCCAAAAGGCACAAGAAGATTCGGCAGAATAACCACAGATTGTCTGGCTCTTGCCCCTTTTTTCATCTCCTGCTGGTAAGGTGGCCGCCATTCCAGTGTTATCCAAGGAACCAATGCGTTCAAAAATCACTCATGGCAGGGATGGCCATGCACCTGCGCACATTGTTCCTCGTTTCAGTGATGATGAGCGCCAGTCTTTCGGGTTGCTTCGGCGAACAAAAAATCGATGACGGTGGCATTGAAGCCCCCTACGATGTCTATCCAGAACCGTGGGACCGAACTGAAATGAAGTACGATGATTCAGATGTCTTTGCACGGGTAACCATCAACGGCTCTTATGGAATTGACCAAGTTCGTTCCGTCTTTGTCCCAGTCCCAAGCATCACAGCGGCAGATGGTGGGGCAGGCCTCACGGGAGGAGCGGAAGTTCATCTTGGATTGTGGCTACCAGTCATCGAAGGTTGCGATTGGGAATCTGGGAATGTTTCAGAGGAATGTCAAGTTCCAGTGATTGCTGAGGTTGGTCCTTACTACAACGACGGGGACGTCGATGCCCTCACACCAGCCGACCGGTTAGGACGTATGCTGATTGAGAACTATGTTCCACACGGCTACGGCGTGGCCCAAGTGTCTGTGTTCGGCACAGGCGATTCAAACCACTGCATGGACTTGATGGGAACCGATGAACAACGAGGCATCGATGCTGCGGTGACTTGGCTCGGCACCCAAGGTTGGTCCAACGGAAAAGTTGGATTGATCGGTAAGTCGTACGACGGTTCTACCCCTTGGCAAGCAGCAACATTCGGCAACCCTCACTTAGCTACAATTGTTCCAATGTCTGGCCTGATTGGCGTTCACGAATTGATGTGGCGCAACGGCAGCATGGAAGCACGGGGCATGATCATGCACAATGGCGTCTATGGCTCCTTTGGCGTTGATGGTGACGGAGGCGATGCCGAAAACCTCTGCGAAGGTTACATCCAAGGCTACGCAAATGGACCTGCAGCCTACCTGTCAGGTGGCATGGTTGACTACGCTGGCAATGACTACTGGACCTCTCGCTCTTTCCTCGGAAGGGTTGTCGAGAATTACAACGGCTCGGTGTACATCATTCAAGGAATGCAAGATTGGAACGTCGATCCGCACATGGCGTTCCCCACTCACCAAATCGTCGAAGACGCAGGCCTCGAAGTCAAGACGTTAGCAGGTCAATGGGCGCACGATTATCCAGACCGACGCACAGGCCATGAATCTCTTCCATCTGGCGAGGGTGCTGAAGCATACCCCTACACCCTTCGTTGGGATTGGGCTGATGAAATGCTCTACTGGTTCGATTGGTACCTCCGCGACGAGGGCCGAGCCCCTACACTTGGTGTTGAAATGCAAGACAACCAAGGGGGATGGAGATTCGAAGCAACCTACCCTTCCGATGACACTGAATACCTCATTGTCAATGCTGCCGAACTCAATCCTAGCAGCGCAGGCATGGTCACAACGACTGAAACGATCACGCTGACCTATGGGCCGTTTGAGGAGGACACCTACATTGCAGGAATGCCTTCATTCCACATTGCCGTGACTCCACACACAACGAACGGTGCTCACGCCTTTTTGGACATGACCGATTCCTCGGGAATGCACCTTGGACACGCTGTGATGGATTTCAGATTCGCAGACGGTGGCCGTGATGGCACCGAATTGATGCCTGCTTTCTCAACCGTTATCGGGAAAATGGAATTCATGCCAATGGATGTGTTCATTGCAGCTGGCGAATCGATCACCATCACCATGACTCAAACAGGCCGTGACTACGTTCCTTCACCAGGGGCTGCAGGTGGCTACAGCGTAAACTGGGCCAGTTCAGAATTGACCCTCCCCATCGTCTACCGCACCTGTGAAGATTTATTCCAAGCACCTCTTCACCAATACGGTGACGAAAGCGGTCGACTCTGTTGATCACTTGAACATCGTCAGGATGTCTTTGAACAGGCTCTGTGCAGGCCCGTCGCTGCGCTCGACCAATCGCTTCACAATCAATTCGGGTGTTGAGCGAGCCAAATGATTTCGCTTTGGTGTGCGGTCGACCATCAATTCGAGATCAGCATCCAGGCCCGTTGCCTCAATGCCGTCGACGCGTAAATCCTTGCGCCCTGTCGCCTCCAATATTGCTGGGGCAAGGTGGGTGACCAGCATCATCGTCGTGTCCTCTTGCGCTTCAGCGGCCAACAGCATTCCAGCAATAATTCGAGCGCCAGCACCTGGTTCAGTGATCGCTTCTAGTTCATCTGCGAGGATCAGTTTTGGTGTTGGGTCGCTGACCACATTGGCTAATTCCACCAGCGTTTGTTCAAGGGCGCCGGCGCTCTGTGTCCCTCCTGCCTTTGCAAGGATGTGCAGAGCCTCCACTTGCCCAACCCTGGCATGATCTGCTGGTACAGGCAGGCCCATGTGAGCGAGGATGCTTGTGTGTGCGAGCAATTCGAGCAACGTCGTCTTACCACCGGAGTTTGCTCCGGTCAACAACGCAAGCGTTTGCCGATCTTTTGCGTCCGCACAACGGCCTAATCCGTATGTCACAGCGTCAGGCTCGACGCCCAAGAGGAGGTGCCGTCCTTGTTCGATATGGATGCCGTGGTCCGCGAGTTCGGGCATGGTGCATTGATGATCAAGCGCCCATCTCGCCACAGCGACCCACTGGTCCAATTCGACCAGTGTCCGTACTGCAGTTTCACATTTTGGCTGAAGCGGGCCGAGGTTTTTGGCCAGCGTCAACATTCGTTCAGTTTCTCCTGTTGCCAACTTTGCGCCCAAGGCAGTGTCCAGTTCATCAATGATCTTACGGTCGATTTTGGCCGGCCAATCCTTCGTGAAAATCGAGTATGGGACCCGTACGCCAGTTCCTTCCAATTCTTCCGACAGACGCTGCTTGGCGGCTTCCATAGCATCGGTGATGACGTCACTCGTTGCTTGTTGCAATTTCCGTTGAAATGCAGCACCATCGGAAAGCGCTTCAAGCAATTCGCTTCCACTCAGATTCATCTTAGCGTTGTTCATTGCCTCAGCCACTTCTTCGTTCACTTCAGCTTCGAGTGATTTTCCAATTTTCCACAATCTGTCTTTCACATCAGCGATGGTATCGAGGTCACCTTGCTCATCGATGTTTCCAAGCCATTCAGGCAACTTTTCCAAACCTGCAACGGTTTGATGAATCTCTGCAAGAAACTCATGTCCATCGTGACCCTTTCGAGCGTCTTCGACAAGGGCGACAAGGGCTGAAAGCGGACGTTGATTGGTACGGAACCAGTCGATGGTTCGTTCAGGGATCACCATTTCAGCGGCAGGGTTCGCACTGAGAACAACCCAGCCATCCGGTGCATCTGAAGGAGCTCCACTTCCGATCCATGTGACGAGTTTGAACACCGTGTAATCTTTCCAAGTTTCTCCCTCACCTGGTTGAATGACACGGCATGATTTCTTGAGGTGGTCCATTGGACGGGTGCTGACCACGACTCGTTCGTAGCGCTCACTGCTGTGTCTTGTTTGACCTAGACCCTTCAAAATGGACGATAAGGCTTCCATGCGTTCAGGGTCCTTTGCGGCAAACGACATCGCTGATGTTGACATTTCTCTTCGCTTCGTGGGGTCTTGAACTGGCATAAGCAATTGCATGCGCTGTCGGGTTGCAGGTGCAGAAGCATAGCCTTGAATGTGGTTGAGGATTTCTTTGTGCAACCGTTCCGCCTCTTTCGTGGCGAGGAATGAACCAGAATCTCCTGCCACCATTCGAGCCAAGGAAAGGGCGCGCTTCGGAGACACACCATCAATTTCAGCAACCCTTGCAATATCCCCGCAACGCAATGAGGCTAGGGCCAATTGCTCATCACCAAAATGATCGGTGATTTTCTTGGCCAATCGTTCTCCTACGCCGGGCAATGCACTCAGAACCATGCCCTTCATCGATTGTCAAGGGCTTTTGAGGATATTGCTCAAAAAGTGTAATTCGACGGTTAAATCGATGTGTTCTGTGCTCGCCCTCAGGCTTCAGGCAGTTCCAATTCGACGGCAAACAAAGGGTCTGGGTCAGTTGAGTCATGGTAAGCAACAACCACTCCACCGTCGTTCAGGATGGCCAGAGAAGCAAAGTCGAAGCGAATATCATTGCCTGCACCGGATGTAGAGTCAAGGTCCCCTTGGCCGATGTAGGTCATGGTGTCTGGAGCCAGACTTTCGCTGTACCCTCGCACGTGGAACACAGTGTCCACGTCGGGTCCTTCGCTGCTTTGATAGCGAACATTGAGAATAAACAGGTCCAATTCCCCGTTGGCTTGAAACTCCCATTCTTCAATTTGTGTTGCCATGGCTCCCATTTCGTAGGATTGGTTGGTCCAAGTTTGTGCACCATCAAGCGACATGTAATGGGTGAATGTAGTGCCGCTGTTGGACACACAGTGAAGAGCGCCAGAGCGGTCGATCTGGCAATATTCGGATGGGAATTGGACGGCAAGTTCGTTCCATGAAAGCGAGGTGTCCATGAAGGCAGCGTTCCCGTTGTCGAAGTAACTCGGGAACAGCAGTCCGCCGCTTGGCACCGGGAACGCCCTCATTTCCTTGTGCGGCTTATTGACGTCCCAGTAGGCGGGCAGGTCCGCTGAGGTGAAATCCAAATCCAGTTCAATTGCAGGCTCTCCACCATCTCGGCCAGGGAATTGGAAGGGGTAGTAATTGAGTCCATCAACGCTGATTTGTCCACCTGCGTTTTGAGTTTGGTGCCAAAAATTAGAGACCACAATGCTTGCCCATTCACCATTACCGAGCGATGAACTGACTGGCCCAATGACTTCGACTTGCCACGAGCGATCGTAGAACGGCTCAGTGATTCGGTTGTAACACCAACTCCACTCATCTTCCGATTCGTCGTAAAGGATGGCGTAGAATTTGTCGAGTTTCAAATCTCCACCGACGTATGGGAACCAGGACATTGAGATGATGTCACCATTCGTGGCTTGGACGATGCTTCCTTCACCCAACCCCTCTTGTCCTTCGTTGGTTGGCACGAAGGTTCGGCATTGTGAATCAGGGATGAATCCCGGGATGTAGGTGTCCCAAGTGTGGGCCCTGTCCATCGAGTAAACGGGGTACTCTCCACCAATGTTGAGGATCTGCCCCTCGATTGAAGTGGCGATGTAATGCTCGCAGCAATTGCCACCCTTTGATTTGTCAAAGACCGCCCATGATGTGTTCGTCGTTTGGTTGGTTGCCAAATCCACGGTCATGAACATCCTCGCATCTTCGTGAGGAGCGGAATCAATGAGTGCGTATGTGGTCCAGATTGGCTCTTCATTGGCCTCATTGACAATGGTTTCCCCACCACCAAAGCAGCCTGCAAGGACCATTGAGGACATCAGCAGAACACTCAGGACCGCTCGACGCATGGAGGGTGGTCATTGTGGTTCAATTTGAAGTCGTCGCTTCGCCAAGTCCCTGATTTACTAGGCTTCGTTCAAGGTTTTATGGAGCGTTTCCAATCCTGCAAGTGTGGCTGTGCCGAACCAAGTCAAAGCTTCCCCGTCAATGCATGTCGAACGCACAACTTGGCCGCCTAACTTGCGTATTTCTTCTGCGATTGCTTCGCCCTCTTCAAGGGCGAAATCGTGTGGTTCACTTGAGAGAAGCAACCACTCCACATTGTGTTCGATTAAGGCCTCTGGCGTGACGACGGGGTATCCATTTCCACCCTCAACCAACGCCGGCACCTCTAACCCGAGGGCAGTGAGCAAACCTCCAGCGTACTTCTCCGGGCCAACCGACATCAACGGTTCATGCCAAATCATGGGGGCCACCCTCGCGCTTTGAAGTGGGTTGAGTTTCATCGATTGCAACTTGGATTCGATGGAGGATGCCCATTCTTCAGCGGCCTCTTGGCGCTCGATTGCCTTACCGAGTTGCCGCAACATTTCGGGGACCTCTGAGGGATGTTCGACGGATGAAACGAACACATTGATGCCTGCTGCAACCAATTCATCGTGGATGCTTTTTGGGTTTTCTTCTCGATCAAGCACCACAAGTGCAGGCTCCAGCGCCATGATCTTCTTGACATTGGGAGTTTTTGTCCCACCTACGACTTGAACATGTTCAACGGCATCTTTCGGATGAATGCACCAAGGTGTGCGCCCGACGATTTCTTCGACGGTGCAGCCCAATTCAAACAACGTCAATGTGAGGCTTGGGACCAACGAGACGATTCTCATCTGGAGTTCGCCCCTACGAGACCGCAAACCAAACGGTGATTCCATCAACTTCGAACGAATCTGCATCGGCTGGTGCTTGAACGTCGGTTGGGTGGAAAGCGGCCGCAGCACACCGTGTCTCGTTGACAATCCATTGTTGGTCCTCATCGAACAATTCTGGGGCGTCTTTCATCCAAATTTCAAGGTCAATGGTCGCTTCAATTTCCATATTGAGGGTTTTCCGCTTTGCTTGAATTCGACGGGTGATGTCCCGAGCCAATCCCTTGGAGAGAAGTGCTGGAGTATCGTTCATGTCCAAGACGAGGCTGATGTGGCTGGCCTCATCGCCTTGCCCGGTTTGAACGGTGGATGCAGCAAACCCTTCCCGCTCAGCTCGCTTCAGTTCGACATCTGACATCTCAATTTGAATGCCCATGATTTCGCAAGTTCCTGCCTCAATAGCAGCGAGAAGAGCCTCTGGGTCTTGGCTGGCTTTGATTTCATTGGCCACAGCGTTGACGTTTGCCCTTGCCTTGGGTGCAAGCGCTCTGAAGTTTGGCGCCAACTCAATGCGTTGGAAGCGGTCCAAGTCTTGTTCCACTTCAATGGCTTCAACGTTCAATTCCTCAGCAAGAATGTCGTGGAAGTCAGCCAGATCAGGTCCGGCGACAATCCATCCTTGGGCGCATGGTAATCGCTGACGGCGACCAGCATCAACACGGATGCGGCGACCGACTTCTGCCAGCTCACGAACAAGCGCCATTGAGGCTTCAAGATCAAGGTCTTGAGGTGGTAAATCTGCTGTAGCGGCAGCGGCATCAAGGTCCCATGAATCGGCGGTTGCACCTTCGAGGGTACCAGGGACTCCTAACGGCCATGAAGCCTGATGGACAGTTTCGCCAGTGAGGTTTCGGTGGATGATGTCAACCATGAATGGACTCACAGGTGCCATCAGTTTGCACACGGTGGTCAGCACTTCGTGAAGGGTGTGTTGGCAGGCGAGTTTATCGGTCGATTCTGCATCATCCCAAAGCCGTCGGCGGCTGCGACGTACGTACCAGTTTGACAAGTCGTTCACGACAAACTCCTCTAAATCTCGGCAAGCCTTGTGGAAATTCCATCCAACAAAATCCGCATGGTAATTCGTTGCTGTTGAGGCCAAGCGGGAGAGAATCCATCGATCCAAGGTCGGTCGTTGTTCCACTGGCACTGGGTTGTGTTCAGGGTCAAACCCGTCCAAAGCAGCGTAATCTGCATGGAACTTGTAGATGTTCCACAGCGTTAAGAACATCTTCGCATAGGTTTCTCGAACTCCGTTTGAATCAAATTTTAGAGGGTTCCATGGTGCTCCTGCGGTGACCATGTACCACCGGGTTGCATCCGCACCTTCTCGGTTGAAATGGTCCCAAGGGTCGACGATGTTCCCTTTTGATTTTGACATTTTCTTGCCTTCAGCATCGAGGATCAATCCGAGGCTCAAGCATCGCTTGTAGGCGGGTTTGTCAAACACGGCCGTGGACACGGCCAAGAGCGTGTAGAACCACCCTCGCGTCTGGTCGACGCCTTCACAGATGTAATCCACAGGGGAAGATGCCTCGAAGGTCTCTCCGCCATCGAAGGGGTGGTGCCATTGGGCGAATGGAGCGCATCCAGAGTCGAACCAGCAATCCATCACAAAGGGTTCTCTGTGCATTGGTTTTCCTTGTTCATCGACAAGGGTGAATGCATCAACGACAGGTCGATGCAAATCGACATCATCAGGGCAAGGTGGATTTTCGATGCCAGCAGCGACTGCTTTTGCCACTTCAGATTGCAACTCAGCAATTGAACCAACGCACTTCATTTCGCCGTTTTCTCCGCGCCATACAGGGAGTGGAGTACCCCAGTAGCGCTCACGAGAAATAGCCCAATCCTTGACGTTGCGCAACCACTCACCGAATCGGCCTTCACCGACCCAATCAGGAGCCCATTCAACGCCATCGTTGAATTCTAACAGCCGCTCCTTGACCGCAGTCATCCGCACAAACCATGAATCCATGGCGTAATACAACAACGGGTGGTCGGTTCGCCAGCAGTGAGGGTAGTCGTGGAGGTAGGCTTTTTCTCTGTACAGAAGCCCACTTGAGGGTCCTTTGCCATTGCTTCCACCTTGTGCTGAGAGCAAATCGATCACGGTTTGATCGCAATCCTTGACGTAACGCCCGTCGAGTTGAGGATGGGTGCCTTCAATGAAGGCTCCATCCATACCCACGGTGTGGTGGGCAGGCAGTCCCGCTGCCATACCAAGGTTGTAATCGTCTTCACCATACATGACGGCGGTGTGAACGACACCGGTTCCGTCGGTTGTGGTCACCCAGTCGGCTTCCAATACGGTCCATGCGGTTGTGGAATCATTGCGAGGTACTGCATCTGGGAACAACGGTTCATAGGCCATGCCGACCAGTGATTTCCCTTGAATTTCTTCGATAATTTCGACGTTGTGACGAAGGACTTCCTTCATCAAATCCTTTGCCAAGATCACCACCTCGCCGACCTCTGCGCCTCCTGCACCGGTCCAATTTTCGGCTTGTTCGGTCACACGAGCGCGAACATAGGTGACTTCAGGCCCAACCGCCAAACCTACGTTGCCGGGAAGGGTCCAAGGGGTGGTGGTCCAGGCGAGGATGCTTGCATCCTCGTCGACGAGTTTGAATTTGACATACACCGATGGTTCTTCGACTTCTTTGTAGCCCAGTGCCACTTCGTGGCTGGAATACGAGGTGCCCGTTTGTGGGCAATAAGGCAACACTTTGTGGCCTCTGTACAGCAGTCCTTTGTCGAACATTTGCTTCAATGCCCACCAGCATGATTCGACATAATTGTTGTCGAGGGTGACGTACGGGTTGTCCAAATCGACCCAGTAGGCCATTCGCTCAGTCATTTCCCTCCATGCCGATTCATAAGTCCATACAGATTCTCTGCACGCTTGGTTGAAGTTGTCCATTCCGAAGGCTTCAATGGCCTCGTTTGACATCAAATCCATTCGCTTCTGCACTTCGATTTCGACAGGCAAACCGTGTGTGTCCCAACCACCTTTGCGTTGCACTTGGAATCCTTCCATCGTCTTCCATCGGCACACGAGATCCTTGTAGGCTCTGGCAACAACGTGGTGAATTCCTGGTTTGCCGTTCGCCGTAGGAGGCCCTTCAAGGAAAATGAAAGGAGCACCGTTGCTTCGTGTATCAATGGAGGCTTGGAAGGCGTTTTCTTGTTTCCAAGCCTCGAGCAGAGCCGTCTCAAGTGCAACTGCGTCGAGTTCGCCAGCAGCCTGGGGTTGAGCCATGCTTCGCCGAGCGGCGGTATTGTCTTGAACCTCACCCTTCTTCTCGCATCAGAAAAGATACATTTCTCTGCTGAAGTTCTTTGCAAAATCACCTTTCTACTCAGCATTTTCCGAAATCTGTTGGGGTATGTTTGAAGTTCTTGAACGCATAGGCAGAAGCATGGCGGGTGCCTCGGGGCTGAAAACTGCGTTGTTTCTCGGCCTGTTGATGGTCCTTGGTGGTCCATTGAACACCATGATGCTCGACCATCCAGCATCGGCACCAACACCGGTTCTCGAAGAAATGAATGTGGCATCCGCTATGGCGGGTGAAAACGCTTCATTCCTGCTCCCTGGTAACAACCTCGCTTCGACCTCATTCACAGTGGACGTGCCAAGCGATGCTCCCGTGACGAGCATCCATCTCGAAATGCAACCCGCTGTTCAACCCACACAGACAGGCTTCGTTTGGAATGACAATACGGCGTGGTCCGCATCAACAGCGACCCACAACGGCACGTTCGGTTCCGACGGTTACCTGACCGGGGACGGAGGAGGGACCCTTTGGGACTTCAATTCAGGTCTCCAAGGATGGACGGTTTCAGCCTCGACCTATGTTGGCCGATACACGGGTACCGGTGCTGGTTCGGGTGCAACTGGATGTGGGTACAACGGCAGCGCCGGAGGTTCGATCAAAACTCAAGCCCAGTCCACGCCAGAACACGCCACCTCACCGATTGTCAATCTCGCTGGATTGAACACGATTCCACTTCACGCATGGATCCGGCAAGGTTCCTCAAGTTGCGGCGAAGAAGCTGACAGCGGAGAAGATCTCAAGGTGCAATACAAAACCACATCCGGTTCTTGGACCACGCTCAACACATGGTCAGGAGCGACCTCTGGTGGCGCGCCAACTCAATGGATGGGTACCTTGCCTGCTGCAGCACTCCATGCAAACACCCAAATCAGGTTTGAGCAAGTTCGCGGTTCAGGTACATGCTGTGATTTTTGGTTCATCGATGACGTCCACCTTGCATTGCCCCCTTCAGCAGATTGGACAAGCCCCACAATTGGATTCTCTCAGAGCGATCATCAGCGGGTGAACGGCGGACCATGGGCGCCTCTCTACATCAACGCAGAAGTTCCTGCGGGTGCTCACCTCAATTGGACGGTGCTTGACGCATCAACCGGCGAGCCAATCGATGGTATGTCAGGCAGCAACGATCGCGTGATTCCTGTCAACGCATTGGATTGGCAAACATACACTTCGCTGCAAGTGCAGTTGCTGCTCAAACCATCACCAAGCGGAGAAATGGCGACGGTGTATTCCATCAGCGGTGATGGGCATTACTCGGTCGATTCAACACACAGCGCCGCTTTCGACGGTTGGATCAGTGAAACTGGCGGCGTGAATTTCATAGAAGGCATGGACGTTTATGTCGGTGAAGTGAATGATTCCTTCACTTCGCCATGGTTCACGCCTTCAGCAGCGCTTTCAGAAATCACCATCGACGCAACCATGTCCCTTGCACAGGCCCAAATTCGAACGCCAGGAAATATGCTCTGGACCAACATCACCCTGCCTTACAGCCTCGATCTTGTTGGTCATGAAGGCACCTTTGGCATGCACCAAGTCCAATTTATTGCAGCCTCAAACAACTCAAGTGACATGTGGGAACTCACAGCGTTTAAGACCAGTTCTCTCGGAGGATTGCAACCCACCAGCCCCTCCATCGATTTCGGCCAAGATGGCCTTATCGAATGGGGAGGAAGCGATGCAAGGGTTGGTTCGTGGGGTTGGCAAGACCGTTTTGAAAACGGTGAGACTTCAATTGATGCAAATCCAGGTATTTCGGGAAGTTCATCAGCAAAAGCATGGGTTCCAGTGACCGACCTCACGTCGTTCGCATTCACCGCACTGTCCAGCCAAGGGACCCTTGATGGCGTCACGCTCCGTATTGGAAACGATCAGATCGCTTCCTGGGACTTAAACGGTTCAACTTCCCTTGCCCTCAACGCCACCCAACTCGAATCAATGAGCACCGTTTTGGCCAGCCTTACTTCCACAGTGGGTGCTCTTGGTACTTCTTTTGCAGAAGTGACGTTTGAGGTGATTGGTACAGGGAATGTGACGCTCGGAGGTCTTGGTGTTCCATACAGTGTCTCAGCCTCGGTCGACACAGGTTCGGATTCCTCTTTCGTCTTGGCGTTAAACGCCGCACGCTACGGACTTTCACCGAGCAATGGTTTGCACCAAATAACGCTCCCTTTTGCCTCTGAAACACCCGGTGGGATTCGAGTTTCAATCGAAGGATTGAACAGTTCTTCCGCTGTTCAAATGGTCAGTTCACAGATGCTTGTCGACGAACCAGTCTTGACTCCAAGTCAACACTGGCAGACGATGAACACCACATACAATGTCTATGGTTCACAAGCTTCGATGGCTCGTCTGGAAGTCAGCGATGGAACCACCTCTGGGACATGGTTGTTGCCGTTTGCAGGTGGTTCGGTCGGTCTTGGTGCATCCGAACACATTGAACTTCATCCCGATCACGCATTGGTGGTGATCGAAAGTGGCGTTCAAATCACCACCAGCGTCACCTTCCGCATCGAACCGACTTGGGATGATGCTGAAGTCATGACCGTTCGTTCTAGGTTGGTGCTCTCCAACAGCGTCATTTCGATTCCGTCGGTTCATGTGTGGGGGGCCATTGGTGGACAAGGCTACGAAAACGACCTTGAAATCAAAGAGGTTATGTTCACCGATGTGGGGGCATCTCGAACCCTCAATTCAGCAGATTACTATCTCAAAGCAGGAATTGATGTTGATCTCTCAGTGCGTGTTGGTTTTGAGGGCCTTGACACGACAGACGCTTTCGCAGATGGCGATGCGATGTTATCGTTGTACCGCGGAGAAACCATGGTGGCAAACACCACGATGCTCGATGAGAATTACTGGAACTACTCCGATGTGGTTCCGTTCACCTTTGGAACGTTGACGTGGCGAATTGAATTGACTTCGCTCAACGGTTCGGGTTTGACCGAGGATGCCATCTTTGAACGGACCTTCCACGTGGACTCTGTCAATCCACAGGTGCTCTCGACCTCGATGGATCTCTACGATCACCGCACGCCCTCAAGCACTCAAACCATCCAAATCCAAATCACAGACCAGCCTGTGCTTCCAACCAATGTTCAAGCCATGGTATGGCGCGAATGGATCGATGATGACAATGCCAATCAATGGCCAGATCCAGGTGAATACCAGGGCCTTGGCTTGTATGTGCCCAATGATTTGACGTCGTTGATTGGCCAGTACACACTGCTTCTCGATGACACCGGTGGTAGCCTTGGGCAGAAGGTGTCAGTGTACATTTCAGGCACCGATGACGCTGGCCAAGCAATCGAGAAAGGTGGGTCCAACGAAAGTGGCGAACACCTGTTCATGTACCAACTCGCAATTGACGGTGCCCCTGCTGTCGCCTCAGGTGCGTTTGCTTACGAAACAGGACGCGAACCTTGGCTGCACCCTCAGACGCCTTACACCATCAACGTCGACCTTACAGAGCCGAACGGAGGTTCTGACCTCACCGATGTCTTCGTGGAATTGGCCTCGAACCAAGGCAGCGACACCTTGCCAATACAATGGGATTTCTCGACCGGTAACTGCACCACAACAAGCCCTCATCTCATCATCATTGATTGCACCATGTTAGGGGCAAACGGGCCAGCAGACCCTTACGAACGGGACATTACACTGAACATTGAATTCATGCTCGCGTGGACCACTCCCGATTTGGGAGAGACCCGCAGAGAGCCTGGCGTGCGCGTCATTGACCGAGCTGGTCAAGAGGTGTTCAAGGCCTTCCCCGAACACCGGTGGCGCTTCTCTGCAGCAATGGAAATCCCCGAGGAATCCGTTGGTCTGATCCTCTCCCAAGGCTCACTGCTTGGCGACGGTGCGCGACTTGCCCCGAACAGTCCGCTTGAGGTCGCTGGTGGGGTTGTGTTTAGCCAAACCAATGCTGTACCTGTCTTTGATTGTGAAGTGAATGTCTTGTTTGCAGGTACGACCTATTCTGCGACAACCTACGAGGGCGTCTGGTCGATGGAACTCCGGGCACCCTCCCAGTCAGGCACTCTGCCACTGACCTGGAGCGTTGGATGTTTACAAGGTCAAGGCGTTGATGCAACCGACAAGGAAACTTCAGTTCGGTGGATCGTCGTCGATGGAACCGGGCCGGAGCCTGTCGAAGTACTGAATCCGAGACCCGCAGCGATCTTAGCTGCAGATCTTCACGAAGTTCGAGTCATGCTTTCCGAAGAAGGTGGACTTGAGGTGGATTCCCTCGAACTTGTCTGGTGGGTTGAAGAAAAAGCGACCGGTGACCGACTTCGTAATGGCGTGGAACCATTGACGCTGGTCGGTACTGAAATTTCAGGCCTGAGGTTGGAAGTCTTCGGCAGCATTGATTTGAGCGTGGTCACGGCAGAGATGCTTGAGAACCGATTGGAACTGCATGTCGTCGTTACTGGTCGGGACCTAGCCGACAATGAAGTCTTGGGGCTCGGGGCAACTCCAGTCGGAACGCCGGTTGGCGTTTGGGAAATGGAGTGGCTCAAGCCGCAGTTCGAAATTGAACAGGGGTCTGTCGAATACTCACGTGTGATCATTGAAGTCGGTCAAACATCGATTGTGACAGCCTATGTGAAAAACACCGGCACCCTTGATGGGAGCGTCGATGTCGTGTTCACCATCGTGAACGCAGATGGCAACCGCTCCACACTAAGGCGGACTTCAGCAGAAGTTCAGCAAGGGGGCGAAGTGCCTGTTCAGGTCGATTGGAATCCAGAATCCCCTGGTCTTCAATGGATTGAAGTCACGCTTGAAAACGACCAAACTTCGAGTGGACCGTCCATCGATGTGCGGCCAACACGAGCAGAATCCTTGTCCGAGCGTGTGTTTGGCAATGTCAATCCCGTTCTCGGCAGCGTTGCTGCCTTGTTGTTTGTCTCGATCATCGTCACCGGTCTTCTCTATGCTGCGAGGATGACCCGTCGTAAAGGTTCCAAAGCCGAATACGATTGGGATGAGTATTCCTCTGAGTTGGAAGACGATGAGTATGAAGATGAAGCGGTTCACGTCGAAGCAACTGCAGCTGCGGCAACCGCAAGCACAGCGGCCACCAGCACCAATGCAGATTCAGAAGAAACCGATTGGGTTCGAGGCTCCGATGGCTACTGGTGGTATCACGATAAAGCCGCCAACGAATGGTGGTACAAAGATTCAGAAGGGAACATCGTGCGGCACGATTGAGACGGGCGTTGAGTTCAATGAACCGGACAATTGCATTGCTTCAAGTCGACTCCACAGTGGGTGATCTAAGCGGTAATGCCAGCCGCATCGAATCGCTTGCGGCCCTCGCTGCAACCAACGGTGCTGCCCTTGCATTGAGCACTGAACTTGCCATTTGTGGTTACCCACCCCGGGATTTACTGCTCCAAGCAGAATTTGTCGCCCTCGCTCAAACGAAGGCTCGTGAACTCAAAGTGGCCATGCCAGTGCTCGTCGGGACCCCTCTGTCACCCGACAACGACAAACAATTGCCAAGCAACGGCGTTGTTCGATGTGGCCCCTCGGCAACCTCTGAGCATTCGAACAGAATTGTTGCCCGAAAGCAACTCCTTCCAACCTACGATGTCTTTGATGAAGCGCGTTACTTCAAGCCCGATAATCGCTCGGGGATCGCCCGAACAATCGCGGGTTTAGATCTCGGTGTGACGATTTGCGAAGACGCTTGGCAGGCTGCTGGCATGACACCATCCGCATACGCAGCCGACCCAATCGAATCGCTCGCTGAATGGGGTCGCCAAGGCGTGCACCTCGATGCAACGGTGAACCTCTCTGCATCACCCTACCATGCTGACAAATTAGCAGATCGCATTCATGTGTGCCGAACAGCCGCTTCCGTGCTTGTTCATCCATTCCTCATGGCGAACCAAGTGGGTGGAAACGATGACCTCCTGTTCGATGGCAACTCCCTTGCCGCTTGGCCAGATGGACGGGTGGTTATTGCCCCTGCTTGGAAAGAAGGTGTGCTCATGGTTGACCTTGATGATCCCGATGCTTGCGTTTGGATTGCTTCAACTTCAGACGATGCTTTGGACGTTGGCAATGATGCACTTCGGCAAGTTTCTCCTCACGAAGACGGCAGAGAACACGAGCGAGAAATTCTCGATGATTTGGCGGATGCTGTGGTGACTGGCTTGAGCGATTATTGCCGAAAGTCCGGTATCACCTCGATTGTTCTGGGGCTTTCTGGCGGGATTGATTCCGCTGTCGCAGCGTGTGTTGCAGCAGCAGCGGTTGGACCGCACAATGTGACTGGGTTGGCGCTCCCATCTCGGCATTCTTCGCAACATTCCATCGATGACGCCGCTCATACTGCGCAAGCGCTTGGGTTGGTGTTTGAAACCATTCCAATTGACGGCATGCATGTGGCGGTTGAAGCCTCCATTGGTTCAATGCTTGATGCGGGTGCAGCGGTCGCCGGTGAGAACCTGCAAGCGAGGCTGCGTGGATTGACGGTCATGGCTCATGCCAACGCACAAGGTAAAATGGCCATTGCTACAGGAAATAAATCTGAACTGGCTCAAGGGTATTGTACCCTCTATGGAGACATGGCTGGCGGATACACGCCCCTTGGCGACCTCTACAAAATGCAGGTCTATGGCTTGGCAGAAGTCTTCAATCGTCGCGCCATCGAAGGCGGCCTCACACCTCCGGTCAACGCTTCCACACTGACAAAACCTCCATCTGCTGAACTTGCACCCGATCAAATTGATGAAGATTCACTGCCGCCATATCCCGAACTTGACGCAATTCTGAGTGCGCACATCGAAGAAGGCTTGGACGGAACAAGCATTGCCGAGCGTGGGCATGACCCTGCCGTCGTTCTCGATGTCCTCACAAGGCTTGAGCGCAACGAACACAAGCGCTGGCAAATGTCACCTGCGCCTCGCGTTTCAACCAGAGCCTTCGGCCAAGGATGGCGTCGACCGCTTGCATCACGCCATGATTGGCGTCGCTCCTGATGTCGGAATGACTCAAAAACAGGACCTACTGCCCCAAGCATGGAGCAGGCAATTGTGAACATAGCGGGGTACCGTTTTGTTGACTTGCCCGACCGCGATTCCCTTCGCCAACCCATGATTGATGCCTGCGCATCCTCTCAATTGAGGGGAACCATCCTTCTTGCTCATGAAGGCATCAATTTTTTCTTGGCTGGTGACGAACAAGGCATCGAGGCCTTCTTGTCTTTTCTTGATCAGGATGTTCGGTTCCTCGATATCCCGCTCAAACGATCCCACACCACCTACCAACCGTTCAATCGAATGAACGTGAGGTTGAAGCAAGAAATTATTTCGATTGGAATGGATGAAGTCAAGCCAGCAGAATTCACTGGAGAAACGATTGCACCAACCGAGTTCAAACAATGGCTCGATGAAGGAAAAAGCGTTACTGTCCTCGATACCCGCAACGATTACGAGATTCGCTTAGGGACATTCGAGAACGCTGTCGATCTTGACATCACCAGTTTCCGAGCCTTCCCAGCCGCCATTGAAGCCTTGCCAGAAGACATCAAAGACACGCCAGTGGTGATGTTTTGCACGGGAGGCATTCGATGTGAGAAAGCCAGTGTTGTCATGCTTGAAGCTGGCTTCAAAGATGTTCGTCAACTTGAGGGTGGAATTCTTGGTTACTTCGAACAGGTAGGCGGCGCACACTGGAACGGAGATTGTTTTGTCTTTGATCATCGTGTGGCTTTGACTCCCGAACTGGAGGAATCAGATGCAGTGCAGTGCTTTGCCTGCAGGCAACCTCTCTCAATGGAAGAGCAAGAATCTCCGGATTATGTGGTGGAAGTGTCCTGCCCTTACTGCATTCACCTTCGGTGATTATGCCGGCCAAATCAACCATTTACCGTTTAGACTTCCGTGGCTGAATGCTTGCCATTCATGGCCTGTTGTTCCATCGTTGGCAATGAAAAACACTTGATGTTCGGACACCACAAGCCCTCCAAAGGTCCCTGCGTTGGAGTTGTTGTTGAGACCCGACCACGGGTCGTGAACCATCTGTGGTGGGTTTGTTTCATCCAACACCCAAAGGCATGAACCAGTTTCTACGCCATCGATTTGACCACTGGCGATCATAAACAGAACCTCGCCCGATGTTGCAAAACCACGAATAAGAGCGCTGGCTGAACCTGCACGCAAGTCCGTTTCAGTTCGGGTTCCAGGTGCAGTGCCATCGGTGGAGCACACCTCTTGAGCAATCGATGGTGCGACGCAATCGAACCACAATCGGTCCTGATGCACAACGCCCCCAGCCAAATCACCCGGGGCCAGAATGGTTTCAGAAAGCAAAGAGGTTGTCGCCTCAGTCAAGTGATGGCTCCACACCTGGGGATCGACACCGGAGGTGAGTGCATCAAACACAATCACATCGCCAAGCAGGTGTAGCCCAAGGTGCTCCCCCACGTATTGAGTTGGATTCCCCGTTCCAGAGTGACTCATGGCTGTCAGCCAAAGGTGCGATGAATCGTGATTCAAACGAACCAATTGCCGACCTTGACCGTTGTCTGCGACCGTCACGAGGCCTCCTGAGACACCGACTGAAGCACTCGGGGTTGAATCGCCCTGTGTCAAATCCCAACTTCGCAACATTCCATTCTCATTCAAGGCGTATGGTTCAATTCCTGCAGATGATTTTGCGCTGAACCACAACCATCCTTCTTCGACCGTCAACAATGACGACTGGTATGAGGTGAGGTTGGCCATCATCGCTCGTTCGTTGGCTCCCAAGGCAACGTTGAGTCTTGGATGATCAAACGCATCGATGGTTGAACTTCCGTTGGTCCATAAGAGTGCGTCAATTCCATTGAGCATCACCACGCCATCGAGCCACGCTACAGATTGGACCTGGCCATTGACGTTGGTGTTCACCGGGCCGTTGAGCCTCTGGGTTCCAGCTGCCGTACCGTCGGTCATCCAAAGATGCCGACCATTGATGCCATCGTCAGCATCGAAGACAACCGCTTCTGTACCGTTGTTGTTCAAGGGTATGAATCCAGTGTATCGCCCGGGGAGGGAATCTCCTGTGGGGTTCAAATCGACCAGCATCGATGCTGTTCCAGTGCTGTTTTTCGACCACAATTCACACCCGTGGGACCCGTCGCTACCAGCGGTGATCAGCACCGAGGATTGGGGCATCCATGCCAGTTGGTCGCAACCAGAGTTGACACCGTTTGTTATGCCTGGAGTGAAATCCCCAACAGGGCCTGAGTTGAGCGGTTGGCTGCACAAGTTGAGGCTGCTGCGAACTTCATCTGCATGAAGCATGCCATCAAAGGCTTGGCCCTCACCCATGCCGTCATCGATTCCAAATTGGATGCTGATGCCGCTTGAACAGACGCTGGCTAAAGGTGTGCGTTGTTCCACAAGCGCTGGAGCGCCGTCCACGCCACTCGCACCGTTGGACCCTTGGCCACCGTTCGCACCTGACGGGCCAACGGCTCCATTGCAAAGCAACTGAACTTCCAAAACTTCGTCAGAATCGAGGCCCCCATTGGCATTTTCGTCAACGCCGGTCGAAATGGCCGAACCGCCTGAAGGACAGGTTTCATTGCCAAACGGTATGGGTTCTGTTTCGACCCAACTCGACGGCCCTGTTGCTCCAACGATTGAAACGCCATTGTTACCACGCTCACCGTGGCAAAGGTTCGTGGTTGAGGTGACTTCCTCGCCATCCAAGTACTGATTGAGGTTGTGATCAACGCCGATGAGGATGAGAGAACCACCTTCAGCGCACAGTCCATCCGCATCGCGTCCCTCGGTTCGGACGAGCAATTCATTGGGCTCAGTTGTCCGATCGGATTCTTCCGTCCATGTGGCAACGGTGTACGCAGCATAACTGGAACCAGCTAAGGCAAGCATGAGCATGAAGACTTGGAGCACAGCAAGGAACATCGGTTTTCGGGCTGGACTGACGCTTTGTGGCGCGGTGGAGTGTTGCCTCGCCGTTAGAGCAGGCACCGGTTTTGATGCGGTGTCGGTTGCAGGTTCGCCTGCGATAAGTCTGGGGCCTTCCAGTTCGTCGGGGGGTGACATGTGATTGGAAAATGACCTCAATGGTATCAAATCCTTCGGTTGAAGCGAAATTTCGCAGATTATAGAGGTTTGAGCGAACTTCCGTTGTGATTTTTGAGGGGGTGAGTTCATGAGCGTCCTTTGCGTGCGTCACTCATGGAGTTGCCACCTCGCCTCTCAGCCCAACTGAATGGAGATGAAGGTCCAACTCGGCAAAAAGCCGCACGCTTGGTCGTTGACCTTGCCATCACCGCCAATGCAAGCGGGTTCATTGAAGTGGACCATGCACACGTTTCAGGCGTTTCTGTCATCACCGGCGGGCATGGACTTCGCCGTTTTCTGGCCGACCTCTCGAGTTCAGGCGACGGAAAAGTGGTCATCCCGACCACATTGAACTCAGCCGGTTGCGATAAGGAAAAGATGGAAGAGATGGATATTGAATGGCCAGACTTCCTTGAACAACAATTCGAAATCGTCCAAGCATACGATGCTCTCGGGCTCGAGGCGACGCTATCCTGTACGCCATACGACCGTGGTATTGAGCAAGAAGAGGGGGTGGCCTCTTGGGCTGAATCAAATGCAGTGTGTTTCTCAAACACATGGACCTCCTTGATCACAAACCGTGAGTCTGGCCTATCTGCACTTGCCACCGCATTAACCGGTTTCGCTCCTAAATGGGGCCTTCATCTGGAATCTAACAGAACGCCAAACATTCGTGTTCAGGTTGAATGTGAACTCCATACACTTGCAGATTGGTCGGTTCTTGGGGATTGGATTGGCAAGCAAGTTCTCCCTGGATGGAAGCTTCCTTGGGGCCCGATGCCGTTTATCCAAGGGTTGCCTCAACGAGCAACTTTTGCCCGTAAAAAAGCACTCACTGCAGCAGCAGCGAATTATGGAACACCTATGCTTTGGGCAGAAGGTTTGTCGCAGGCCCCTCCGTTGAAGCAAGACGAGGATGGAGCATGGAGCGCACCTGATGGAGGCTGGCAAGGGGAACTCACCTTTACCGCAGACGACCTCGCCTCTCGGTACGCTGACCTTGCGCCTGAGGGCCAAGTTGATTTGGTCGTGATTGGATGCCCACAAGCAAGTTTGGAAGAAATCAGAATCACGGCTTCAACCGTTCGCTCCTATGCCGAAATGGGCTCCAAAATTCCAGACCAACGGCTTTGGGTGTTCACAAGCGGGGCCAATTACGATCTTGCTCTTGCCGATGGCAGCATCGAATTGCTCGAGCAAGCTGGCGCTGTCATTTTGAAGGACACCTGCCCCGAAGTGACGCCTTACAACCGAACCAAATACAATCACCTGCTGACCAACTCGCTCAAGGCAGAGCATTACCTCACCAGCGGCTTGAATCGCCTGCCAACGAGCGTCCTTCCCATTCAACAGTGTGTTGCCCACGCCTTTGACCCCGATCTTTCATCGGGTGAACGTCCGCAACTGGCAGCAAAAGCACAACCGCAGCATGCAAGCAATAAGACGCCACAAACTGGTTTGGTGACCCTCAAAGGAGAAGGCCTGCTGAGTCAAAAGGAGTTCTCGGTTCGCGGCCGAGCGATGGTAACCGATGTGCCCATCACCTACCTTGGCTATGTGAATCGGGACACAGGTGTGGTGGAAGAATTTGGTCACCCACTTGATGGTCGGGCCATTGAAGACACGATTTTGATGTATCCAAAGGGCTCAGGTTCGACGGTTGCGCCCTATGTCTTGATGGGTTTGCTCTACACTGGTAAGGGCCCGAAAGCCATCGTCAACAGCGATGTTTGCCCACTCACCTTGCCAGCATGTTCCCTGCTCAACCTCCCCTACGGTCACGCCTTTGATCAAGACCCATGCATGAACATCAACGATGGTGATCTGATTGAAATGACCTCTTTGGATGGCGTGGTCCACATCAAGGTCCTTGAACGTGCGAGTTGAAGGTATGGCATTGCAAATTCTTGTCACCGGTGGCGCTGGGTTCCTCGGCTCGTCCTTGTGCGAGGCTTTGATTGCAGATGGGCATCGAGTGGTGGCCTTAGACTCCTTGTTCCGAGGTTCGCTCGACAACATCGCCTCACTTGAATCTCATCCAGATTTTTTCTTTGTCCAGGGTGACGTGAGAAGCATTGAGGCACTGGATGCCTGTGCTGAAATGCTGGGCGGTCTCGACCTCATCTATCACCTGGCTGCAATTAACGGGACCAAATGGTTTCATGAAGCAGCCCATTCCGTGATTGATGTCAACATCAATGGGACCTTGAGAACCCTTGAATTAGCTATGGCGCACGACGCTCGGTATGTTTTGGCCTCATCTCCCGAAGCGTTTGGAGAGGCGGAAATCCAGCCGATCAAGAATGGAAACCCAATGTCGTTCACCGACCCACAGGTCCATCAACGCCACTCCTATGGTGCGAGCAAGTACCTCGATGAAGTCGCGGCGCAACACGCTGCACGCGACGGGTTAGATGTTCGAATTGTGCGGCCCTTCAATGCCTACGGCCCTCGTTTGAACGGGGGCGCCTACGGGCAAGTTGTGGCGATGTTCTTTGAGGCCATCCTCTCTTCGAATCCAATAGAGATTCATAATCAGGGCACCCAAACGCGCTCGTTCACGTGGATTGATGACATCACCGATGGATTCCTCAAAGCAGGACTTACGCCAGATGACGCTTCCAAACGCTTGAGCAGTGTGGCGTTCAACATTGGTTCTTCAGAGGAAGTCAGCATCACAGAATTGCAAGAAAAAATCTACAGAATTGTCCAAAGCGATTCAAAATGGACCTCTGCCTTACCTGAGGTCAAGTTCACTCCTGGGTACCATGGTGACGCTCAACGACGGTTGCCAGATGCTTCATTGAGTCAGTCGTTGCTTGACTGGAAGCCAACCACTAGCCTCGATGAAGGGCTGGCGTTCATGTGGGCTCGTCTGCGTGATGATCAGCGGTTGTAGTGCTTTTGCACCTTTTCACCCCAGCCGCTTGGGGCTGGAGATAAACGATCATGGCCGTGTTGGCACAGCACATCGAGACCTTCTGGTGGCAATGTTTGCTCCGTAGTCCACAGCGCCTTTACTCGAAGCACTGCCAATCGAGCTACGGCATCTGGAAGCGGGCGATCTTCTATGAATTCAACTTCGATGGCAGCTACAGCCTCATTGATGAGCAGTGGTTCATCTGCATGATGGGTGAAGGCCGTCATGTTCCATTCGCTCTCATCGCTGGGCAATGGTGCCGCAGTTTCATCGACGGCTTTGACGGTGGACAGATTCGCTGGCATCAGGTGGAGCATGGCTCGCTTCGTCGCTCTTAGGTTGTGCAATGTGTCCCGGTATGTTCCATCCCGATTGCAACTGAAAGAGGCAATAAGCAACGGGGGGCCGGTGGATACAGCCATCACCGAAGTGTACGGTGCGAGATTGAAATGGCCGTTTTCATCTTGAGTTGAAGCGACGATCAGTGGTCGTGGGGAAAGGATGCCAGACAGCCATCCTGCGCGAACAGCGTGGTCAAGTTGGTCAGCATCCAGCCTGCGAGCATCGCTCAAGGAGTGCGTCGGTGCAGGTGTGAACCATGCATCGAGTTTGCCGTTTCCAAGTTCTTCTATGGCGTGTTCATTGAACGCGATGTAACTTCGCCATGCATCGAGTTCGGAATCTTCCCCACGCTCGGTTTTCCGAGCAATCGATGCTTCTGCATAGGCATTGCATTTTTTCAAATAATCAACAATGACGCCCTTTTCATCCATTCAATCCTCTCCATTTGTTGTGCTTTCTCGACCGCCTTTGCGTTCGTACTCTTCTCGAGTTGAGTGGTACCGAGCGGGTGTTCCGACCCATACCTCGTTTTTTGGGAGGTTACGTGTGAGGGTGGCCCCGGCTCCAAGAACTGAATTTTCACCGATGCTCACGCCAGCCACCACTGTGGCTCCACCTCCAACCACTGCTCCAGAAGCGACTCGGACGGGCAACCATTTGGTTGAATCCTTCGAGGGTGGATAGAGATCGTTCAGGAGCGTTGCATTTGGCCCGATGAACACATTGCTGCCAAGAATCGATCCATCAGCGATGTAAGCCCCTCCTTGAATCCGGCAACCATCGCCAAGCCGCACGTTTCTTCCAATGTGCGCAAGTGCACCGATTGAACACTCACGGCCAACCGTCAGTCCTTCTCCAAGGTGACAAGGGCTCCACGCAACGCTTTCTGCGCCAACGTCGATTCTTTCGTTCATGGCCCCACGCTCATTCGGTCATACCGAGTTCACGCATCAACATGGGTACGTGTCCTTTGGCTTTGACGTTGTATCGGAGCCATTCGAAGCATCCCTCCGGGCCAATCACAAACGTTGATCGGGCGCACCCCATGTATTCTCTTCCGTAATTCTTCTTCATTCGCCAAGTTCCAAAGGCCTCATGGAGCACACCTTCGGAATCAAGCAGGAGCGGGAAATTGAGGTCTTGCTTCTGAATGAATTTCTCGTGGGAAGCCGCAGAGTCTTTTGAAACTCCAAGGACGACATAGCCTTCGTGGACGAGGCGTTCCATTGAGTCGCGGAAATCGCAGGCTTGGGTGGTGCATCCGGGGGTTGAATCTCTCGGGTAGAAGTAAAGAATGACCGTTTTTCCCTCGGCCATGTAGGCTTCAAGGTCGTGTTGGTGGCCAGCAGAGTCTTGCACAGAGAACCTTGGGGACTCTGACCCAACAGTGTGTGAAATGGCTTCGTTCATGGTGTATGCAACCGCTGGTACATCATGAAGGGTTGCTTTTTCCAATTCGGAGGTATTTGACCCTGTTTCGCGAGCCTTTTTGGGTTTAAATTGACCTCTGTATGCCTTTTATGCGAAATGCATAGATGTCGACTCAGATGTGGTAAAACCTATAATGGTGACCGATTCTTTCAATAACCGGCAGGTAAACGAAGCGGTATGGTCGCATCGCGTATGTCTCGACGTTCTCGTCGGTACTTCAAGCGCATACAGCGTGTGACGACCAAGTTTGATCTTCAGGCCATAGCCAGCTCGATTCAAACTGATTTGGACAAAAGAAACGTGTCGTACGATGAGGCTCTCACACTGGGCAACTTGATTCAACACCGTGCCGATCAGTTGCCCGGGGACACCATTGTCTATGCGATTTCAGACCGTGACGCTTACCGGCGCACCCTCGAACTCTATCTTCGCGACGCCTTGCTCACACGCACTGAACAACTGCTTCTTTGGGAGGAGCGACGTCGATTAGGGATTTCAGAGCAAGAGCATGATCGCCTCCTCCACCAATTGCTGTTGCAGTGGAAGTCACAAGGCAAGCGAGTCACCATTGACCGCTTTGACAAACCGGGAGGGGAAGCCTCTGCGTGAACACCGCTCCTCAACGACGAAGCTTGCTTTGGCGTTGGTCATCCTCTTCTTGGTCCCAATGGCCACTCCCCTGATTGGGAGCAGTGGCGCTCAAACTTCGGGCAGGGCTGCACCTGACTTTGGTGTCACCCTCCTGACCTTTAGCGGAGCAGGATCGATTGACCGCGGGGTTGGAATTTATCTCGAACCAGCAGAACATGATGTGCGAGTTGTTGTTCGAAACACAGGCGATTTGAGCGGAAGTGCGTCCCTGCAACTCGTTCACAAAGGCTCGCCTACATCCGGCGAGTACATCGTGACCACCATCGCCCTGGGGTCCATTCCTGCGCTCACCACTTCCAATCCAATCGTTATTCCTTGGACAGCCACCACCGGGGACGCTCAAACGCTCTTTGCCCGCGTCTCTGGCGCAGGTGACAGCAACCCGGGCAACAACGAACAACGCAAGGATTTCGATGTCAAAAACAACCACAGCGGGATCACAACCGATGACAACCTCCCGGACATTTCACCTGGCGAAACAGAAGTTGGTATCACTCGCACCATGAAGACATTCAATGTCTCGGTTCGAAATGCTGGGGTGAAAACAATTTCAGCAGTGATGAATATAACCGTGACCGATTCGAACGACCCCTCCACTTCCTTCACGTTCTGGTCGAACACCCAGACGCTTCAAGCAGGCTCCCTGTTTTCCGCCTCGGGTGTTGAGAATTTGACCTACTCGTTCGATTCTTCCACCTTTAGTGGCCTTTGGGAGATGACCTTCACGGTGACCTACAACGGTACAATGTGGAATTACAACGAAACTGTTGATTCATTCACGGCACGATTCTCCAACTATACAGCCTCCTTGTCTTCGCTGGGCGACCGCTCCATCGAACCGGGTCAAACGGGAACCCTCACGTTCCTTCTGAAGAACACAGGTGGCTTGATGGATTCCTATCGCATACAATCGATCAGCGCTTCGCCCGTCAGTCGAAGTTGGGCCGACACCTCACTTGTCACCACATCCACTCCCACGATTGCCCCTGGCGCAACGACCTCCATCGCCATTGCCGTGACGGTTCCAGTGGACGAAAACAGGACCAATGCGACCTCCATCACACTCACACTTCTGTCGCTTCAAGACGGATACACTCTGGTGACAACCGCTGTGGTCCAAGCTGGCGAGTCCTACCTTGCATCAATCGAAATGCCAAGCACCACGACCATGCTCAAACCAGGCGTTTCAGCCTCGGTGATGGCCAACATCACCAATGAGGGGAACGTAGGCGGAGAATTCACCTTTGATTGTGGCCTCTCCGTGGCTGCAGTGAACTGGGTGTTGGACCTCCAAGGTCAGCCATGCGAGGAAGTTTCGATGTACATCAATCGTTCCCAAACCATTCAAGTTCCAATCGACATCAAGGTTCCACCAATCAAGAGCCCGTTGGATCCTGGCGAATTCAATCTGGCAGGCCAACCGCTCCAAGTTTGGTTGCAGGTTCAGGCAAATGGTGGCGGCCTCCCAGTTCAAAACTCCTCCAACATCGAAGTCCTTCCAACGATTGTGGTGGACCCAGGTTTGCCTGTTGAGGAAATGACCTTGACCGCAGAAGATGTAATTGCAGCAAGAAACGGTCAAGGCCTCGAAGACATCTTGTCGCTTGATGTCGAAGTCCGACACAATTTGTTTTCCAACATTGATGAAACACTCTCCGCTGAAGTTGTGGTGTCGAGCATTTCTTTCCTAGCAGCAAACACTGGCGGTTTCACCGAAGCCGAACGTTGGTCCGCCTCAGTTTCTCCACCAAGTTTGACCGGACTGCGCCCGGGCGATACGCAACCGGCAATCCTCGCCATTCAAGGTCCCGATGATGACTATCCCTTGGCAGGTACGCTCACCCTCTCAGTGACTGTGACGCCCTTCCTCGGTGGCGTGCACACTGGTAGCGGCGTTGGCGCCACGTCAGTCACACGAAACTTATCGATCATCATTCCAACCGTCTACGGTGCGGATATTCTAGAAGACGGACCGGTCGATGTGATGGTCGGTGTCCAAACTCCTGTGGCCTTCCAACTGGCAAACACCGGAAACGACCTCACATCTTACCGATTGCGAGTGGCAGATGTACCAAGCGACTGGACTGTTGAATTCAATGGAACCACTGACACAATCGATAACCTCTCTGCGGATGTTGCTGACCACCCAGATGTCGGAGGTGCTCACAAAACTATTGTTGAGTTGCTGATCACAACCGACCCCTTTGTTCCAGCAAATTCGATTATCCCACTCACCCTTACGGTTGAACACCGAGACACAGGCGAGATCATCACCGAACACATTCTGCCGATTCGAGTTGGTGAAATCCGCAATGGTACTCTTTTCCCGCTGACCCAAACTCTATCTCTGGCACCTACGGATGTGGGCGAATTCAAGACCATCAAGATCACAAACACTGGAAACGCTCCAACGACCTTCTATGTCTGGCTTGACAACAGCGAAGCAGGCGACGTCATGTTCGAACTTGATTCGAATCCATCGATGTTAATCGCTCCCAATTACGAGGACATCATCAAGGTGAGGGCTACACCTTCCTCCACTGCCAGTGCTGATCAAAACTACGTCACCACCGTTTGGGTCGAAGATTCAAGCGGCGTCGTCAACATGTCTGCAAACATTACAGCCAACATCACCAAGAGTTCGGACATTCAAGTCGAAGGCCCTCAGGTCGTTGCTGTCACACCTGGTGAAATGACCATGGTCGAGTTCAATGTGACCAACATTGGCAACCTTCAGGAGTCAGTGGTGGTCAAGCCTACTGTTGAAGGAGAATGGTCAACCGATGTCAGTGAAATCGGCATGACCTTGTCGATCAACCAAACCATTGCAGGGCAGGTTGTTGTGAGCGTTCCAAGCCTCGGTGGCGAAACCACGTTGCTCGACGGTTCAGTGCACAACTTGACGATCTCAGTGTACGATGCCGATTCCTCCGCTTTCAAAACAAGCATAGTGATTCAACTGAGGGTTGGTGCGCTGTTCACCTTGGAAGCAGAAGACTGGCCTACAGAGATGGAATTTTATCGCCAAGGCACACGAACATGGGAAGTGTCGTTGCTCAACACTGGAAACCGAGATGTTGAGGTTGAAGTCGGTTACGTCATTCATGCACCCGGTCTGACCATCCAATCGACTGATTGGGCAATGGTTTCAGACGCTCCAACCACGCTTTTATTGCCAATTGGTGTCCCTGTGACTCATATCTTTAGCGTCGAGGCTCTGAATTTCGAACCCGATTTGTCGACAACTGCAGACTTCAAAATCTACTACCAGCCAAGCGATGCGCTGGTCGAAGGAAACGCCTCGTTCGCAACTCAACTCAAGATGTCTCGGTTCTTCAGCACTGGCGAAATTGTGCTTCGCCCGGAAGTCGGTGACCCACCATTGGACATCGACCTGACGTATTCGCACATTCCAAACGGCCAAGCATTGAGCGCTGCTTATGAGCTTGAATTGTGCGGCGCTACCCGCATGCTGGACTTCAGTTCTTTGAACCTGAACGAAGCAGACTACCCATGGTCATTCACAGTCATCCTCCCAGATGCCAACAACACGGAAATCACTTTGCCGCTTGAGTCCTCTTCTTGTGCCACTGGTACCCAAGGCGAGGCGGCCAGAATCTCTCTGCCAGAACGCAGTGCGTGGGACGCAACCGACCCGATTAAGATCCGAGTCCAAACCCCCGTTCGTCCAAACATCCTCTCTGGAGATGGATGGCACTTAGAATTCCGTTTGTACCATCCGACGGAG
>OBPB01000021.1_pt1 | contig 38067 bp, 37 predicted proteins | sample 1534631 | NCBI WGS metagenome assembly OBPB01 (sample SAMEA3275471, study PRJEB22092) | marine metagenome | biome: Marine environment; feature: Belgian marine environment, sample taken at 3 meters depth; material: Sterile flask | collected 2014-06-24T18:06:27+00 | depth 3 m
GATTTTACTCGCCCACAAAAACTCGCAATACCCACCATTATGGACGGCGGCCATTTGCTACTTTGCTCACCTACAGGTTCTGGTAAAACACTTACTGCATTCCTTACAATTATAGATCAACTCGTAAGAAAAGCTCTTGACGGTAAATTGGAAAAGCGTATTCATTGCGTATATATTTCACCGATTAAGGCATTAGCAAACGATATCCAAAAGAATCTAATTGGACCATTAACCGAAATTTCAGAACGATTTCTTCCAGATCGAGCTCAAGAAATTAAAGTAGGATTGAGAACTGGTGATACGCCTCAGTCAGAACGCCAAAAGATGCTTAGGAACCCACCACACATCCTTATCACAACTCCTGAAAGTTTGGCAATTGCGATTACATCTCCTCGATTCCAACCGATCATTAGTGATGTTGAATACATGATTATTGACGAATTACACTCTCTTGTCCCGACAAAGAGAGGTGTTCATCTGGCTCTTACCCTCGCATACCTTGACACCCTTCTTGACCGCCCAGTGCAACGTATTGGAATTTCTGCTACAATGGAGCCTTTGGAGACTGTTGCCGAATATCTTGTCGCAAGTGATGATCGAGAGTCTCGGGGAGAAGGTCAAAAAGTATACATCGCTAAAGTATCAGGTTCGAGGGAACTTGACTTGGACATCATCATTCCACATCAGAAATTTAGTGATATGGCAGTGTTAAAAATATTAGACGCCAATATCGATGTTATTGCAGATTTAATAACTGCTCACACAACAACACTGGTTTTTGCAAACACTAGGAAGATGACTGAAACACTCGTACAGCGTCTACGACCTCAACTTGGGGAACTCATAGCAGGACATCACGGCTCAATGGATAAGAAAATCCGCCTTGATGTTGAACAGAAACTCAAGAAGGGCCACCTTCGTGCAGTCGTTACATCTTCTTCACTCGAGATGGGAATTGATATTGGTACTGTTGACATGGTGATACAACTCGGTTCGCCTGGAGACATCGCAACAGCATTGCAGCGTATTGGAAGAGCAGGTCACCACGTAGGTGGAATCCCTCGTGCTCGATTCTTACCATCGAGTGTTGATGATCTTATCGAACTGGCTGCACTTCAAGCAGCGATACAAACTGGAGACATGGACCGTTTAGATTTCCCTGAGAATTGCCTTGACGTCGTTGCTCAATTCCTTATCGGCCTTGTCATTATCAATCAAATTGATATTGATGAAGCCTATGAAATTGTTTCAAGTGCTTGGAATTATAGAAATTTTGCTTATGATGATTTCATCGAAGTTCTTGATATGCTTGAGGAAGAACGTCGTGTATGGATAGACTGGGAAGAAAATACCTATGGCAAGCGTGGCTATGCCAGAATGATCTATTACACCAATATTGGAACAATTGCTCCAGATAACTCCTACCTTGTATTCAATGCAGAAGGTTCGATTCTAGGACAACTCTCCGGTTCTTTCGTCTCGAATCTACGTGGGGGCGATGTCATTTTACTCGGTGGTTCAACCTACAGAGTAACCAATATTCAAGGTACGAGAGTCAACGTTGCTTCTGTAACAGGATACAGGCCTACTGTACCCTCATGGTCTGGAGAAGCGCGTTCACGAAGTAGGGAACTTTCAGCCTCGTTACTTTCATTGATTCGCCACTGCATGATATCCCTTCGAAGAGAACAAGATCCGAGGGTTATGCTTACTGAAGCATACGGTCTATCGAAACCAGTTTCAAATGCTATTGCACGTCACCTCGAAGAGCATACCATTGATTCGTTCCAGGTCCCTGAACCCAACAGGATTCTCATTGAACAGATTATTGGAAGTGGGCACCCAGCCTACCTCATCACGACCTGTAGGGGTCGTGGATTCAATACAGCGCTTGGATACTTCATGGCAGGTATCGCTGAGACTTCAGGTGTAAGTGTAATCGAATTATCTTTCGATGAAAATGGCTTATTGATTCGTACAGCGCAAGAGGTTGATCCATCCCAACTGTACGAAGCATTCCGTTCAAACAACCACATCGAAGTCATCGAACGATATATCCTCAATACACAGATATTTGCAAAGCGATTTAGAGAAGTCGCAGGGCGTTCAATGATCATTCCTAAGCGTGTTGGATCCGAAGAAATTAGTCCCCAGCAATTCCAACAAAAGGCTGACGCCCTTTTGAATCGACACCGAACGATGGAAAATTCATTGTTGATGAGAGAAGCTAAGAATGAGATTCTCTTTGGAGACATTGACATCATTAGCCTCAATCAATTTTTACAATCATGCATAGAAGGTGATGCACGAATAGTCCACACAAAGGTAACTGTGCCATCGAGACTCGGAATGAGTCTGTTCATGTCAGCATTTGAGGACTTAATGTCGATGAAGACAAGGGCGTTCCTTGTCAAGGACATTGACCCTGAAGTTCTAAGGAGACTCCTAGGTACTCGTTCACTCGCCACTGAATTAACCACTGAACAACTCGACCGTTACTACAGTGACAAAGCCCCTGTTCCAAGTAATCCTGAAACATTGTATGAGTTAATGCAACATGGTGGTGGACTTGATCGTTCATTCCACAATCCACTCTACAAGGAAAAATTAGAGGGTATTGACCTTGAAATGATTCGAAGTTGGGTAGAGGACCTTTGTACCTCTGGTAAAATCACCAAATTGGAAGGAACTGGGATGCCAGAACTGGATGGAAAGTGGTTTAGCCCATTCATGGCTGAAATTCACGGAACACTTGGTTGCTTAGCAGCAAATAAATCAGATTCCATTATTGATTTGCGGGATTACGATACATCGGGTATGTCCTTCAAGGTGGCAACTGCATTCCAAGGCACACAACCCACTGAATGGAAGACAATGACCGTTGGAGACCCACACGAAGCAATGCGTGTGAAAGTCCTTGAAATGCTTGGTTCTGAAGGACCTAAAACCGCAGATATCATTCACAATAGGCTACCCTTTTCCGAAAAAGCAGTGGACCGAATTTTACATGAACTTGAAACTAGAAACGTTATTTCAGTCGGATTCTTTACGCAAACGGATGAAGCAGAATTTATCCTTAAGGTTGATGAGCACATCATCACAGGCGGTGAAGAAGAAGTCGTAGAATATCGATGGATTCAGAACCTTGTCCTTGAAAAATCATTCAAGCAGTATGCAGATGTTTTCGATGCGTTTAATGAACACGTTTTCGTACAAAAACAACAAGAGTTATTGTATCGAATCAAAGATTTCCGATTCAAAGATTGGAAAGATTTGCAACTGGATTCTGATGTCATAAGTGGACGATTATTACATAATCGAATGGGCTATACAACAAAGAACAACATCCCGATGTTACTTGGTTTGAAACCCGAACCTTGGGTGGGCGCTATGGAAGATGTCGTGCTCTCAAAACTGACACCACATGAAAATATCACCCGCCAAGAATTGATTCAAGATTTCCCGAAAGGCGAAGAACATCGCCAAATGGAACGTGATGTGAAGAATGCGATATCGAATCTAGATCGCCAAATGCTCTTTGTTAAGCAATTTGAAGAAGTCATAGGGAGAAGAAGACGATTGTCCCTATTCCACAAGGTTCACGGTGTTTATGACCCTATGGAATTCGAAGATGCATTAGCAGAAGTAATTCGTCGGATGGGGCCAGTAAAAGCAAGTACGCTTCGCTTTTATGTTTCCCGCAACTATGAAGATCTACTCGTTGCATTATCAAATCTTGAGAAAGATGGACGGATTGCAAAAGTCACAGCACTCGTACCAGATCCAGAGAATTTCTATTGTGCTCCGGGTGAAGTCGAATTGCTTCGAACTCCGCGAAGAGAAGACCGTGAAATGCGGATATTGACCCAATCCGACCCTTATGTTTCCCGATTCATTTGGGAAGTTCGCTCAGCACTTGACCGTGGATGGTATCTCCCTGTATTCAAGGGTGTAGATCCAGTCGGAAAGGTCCTCATGTTCAAGGTAAATGATTATCTTGAAATCAAGGACATGCACGTACCAACAGCGTACTTTGAGGAATTCTGTGATGCATTCCACATCTTACTGGATAATCACGCTGACCAACTTGTGGATGTTGCTGTATTGACGAATGTCAACAGTGAACCCATCTCTGAATTGAGTGTTCCGATGCGTTCTGGATTGGAACGTATAGGTTTCAAACAAGTTGGAGAACGCATGATACGTGGCGGTGTTGTCGATCCGCAACCTCGAGAAATTGCAGAACGTGCTCTCTTCCACAAACACCACCTTCATCAAGAAACACGTCATGAAAATGAAACCTTAGCTCTCAAAACCATCAAAGAAATACGTGATGATTTCGCATTACGTGGTCGTTGTGAAGTATTCCGTACAAACCTCAAATCCATGGCGAGTGCGAACAGACTCCACAAAGGTGTCAACATGAGGGGGCACCAAGTATGGGCTCCTTACGAGCATTTCGAAACATTGCTCACAATTCGAGGTATTCCTCCAGAAGATGATCTGGTTGATATTGTGGATTTCTTTAGCACACAATCCGATCCTAATCTCTTCAAGGAACGCCATGCGTTAACTCAGTCTGAATTCAGGAAGCTCGTCCAACCACTGATTCGAACAGGGCATATTGTGGAAGATTTCCGAGGTGGATTTAGAGCAGTACATGCTCGAACTGATGTGGATCCTGTAGAATTGCGAAGAGAATACCTCCGAAGTCTTGTCAGTGATTATCCTGTGATTACCCTCAAACAATTATTACGACTCTCAGGGACACCATTCAAGCCAGAAGAACTGAAAGCCATTCTCAATGGATTTGAAGAGGATGAAACCTTAGTCAAAGGATTCCTTATCGAAAACCTACATGAAGTGTGTTGGGGTCGTAAGGAACTTCTCTCATCGGCCAAAGAAATTAATCCAATTCGAGACTTTGTCTTACCACCGACAGATCCAATCGCACCATACTTTGGTGATGTTTTGAAAGAACGTTTCGGATTTGGAAGTGCTTATCTCGTCTTCCGAAATGCTGAACCTGTTGCAGCTTTCAAAGCCAATACACGGAACAAAACGATTGACGTCACCGATTATGAAGGCAGCGAAAAGGGATGGAGAGTTGTCAAGGAATTCGCGTGGGAACATCAAATGCCACTCAAAACAGAGTTACGTATTGGTGGCAAGAAACTCCAATAAATAGTTTGTAAAATCTCTTTACCAATCTGTTATAATAGGACCCATCATTAGAAATTAACATGAGCCTAGTAGGCAATGGTCTTATCAATCACCAACGAGTGAAAAGAATCATGGAGTCTCGTAAGAGAATTATCGGCCCAAGTCTCGCATTCATGCTATTGGCATCTACATTGCTGGTATTCGCATCACCAACACAAGCTGATATCACCGAGGAAATTTCGATTTTACATACTGCAGTAAATCCTGAAAATAACAAGACGTATCACCTTCTTTCTGCATCTTCTTGGGAAGATGCAGCATTCCGAGCACGATCATTGGATGGCTATCTTACCACCGTGGATTCAGATCTTGAAAACGCCTGGATTTTCGATACATTTGCTGGATACGATAATCAAAGTCGCCATATCTGGATTGGATTGAACGATGTTCAAGATGAAGGGATGTATCGTTGGCATGATGGAACACCATTTTTGTACAGAAGTTGGGGAGAAGCCCAACCAACTGGAAGTGATGATGCAGATTACGTACACATCGCCTCAACGAACATGGGCAACATTATGCCTGGTACTTGGAATGATTTAGAAAATAATCCAGAGTACTTTCCAGTCTATGGTGTCGTAGAAGTGGGCCAAGGTGCAGATTTTTCACTCCGATTTAATGGCATAGAGGATCATATTAAGATTTCAAATGATGATGGTCTTCAACCAAATGCGTCACTGCTTATTGAAGCCACAATTAAACCATCTGATTTGAGTGGGATACGATTCATTACAATGAAGGGTGATTATGGCTGGGGCATGTACCTCTCAGAGGGATACATCGGCTATTCTTCAGAATACAGTCTCTCGAAACACCCATTATCGAACATGTCGGTTACTGTCGATAACTGGTCAACCATTGAAGTTGAGATCATAGAGGGTGTTGGCGGTGAATTCAGAATTGATGGAATGCCTGTTGGGAATATTTCTGCTGAAGATGCAAACATACCTGCAGGTGATTTCGGTTCGAATGATTGTTTCACTTCCGGAGCATCATGTGACGAACTGTACATAGCTCGTATGGGCGCAGGATGTGATTGCTACCATTTCGAAGGTATCATTGATGATGTAACCATCAAGTCAATGGATGATGTAACCTGGGAAATTATGACTCAATGGACGTTCTGGGAAGGCGAAGGCAATGATGTTGGTGATTCTTTAAACGATGAAATGTTTGAACGGAATGGAGAAATTCATGGAGCAGATTGGGTTATGCCTGATGGCTCTATTATCGCTCAGGCTATTGAATTGATTAATGAAGATTATATCATTATCGAAGATGTCAAAGAAGGAGATACACTTCTTTTCTATGTCGATGTTGAGGATTTGACACGATATCTCGATGTATCCTTTTGGGCTTGGTCAGATTACTATTGGGAAGAAGATGTAGAAGAGGATCAATTCAATGTGTATGTCGGATACGATGAAATTCCTGCCCCGTGGGACTATGATATGGAATTGACTGGATGGTATGGTTCAGTATATGGAAGTTTTACTTGGCCAGAACATGATGTCATGTGGTTTGCTCTTGTAGCAAATCAAGACCTAGAAGAACTCGAAGTCAGCACGTACTGGGATCTTGCAAAGGCTCCACCAAGTCTTGAAGAGATGACAGAATTGTTCAAGGGTGTGCCAATCACACAGCAATCGAATCAAGCAGAGGATTACGAAGCTGCAATCAATTACTATTTCGTCAACGTCACCGAACCACTTACTGAACTTAAAGTCGAGACATATGGCGGAAAAGGGAACATTCAGTTAGCCATATCGAAGGGTGGGCCAGTTGATCCTGATTATGGATGGGATATCGGATTTATTGATGATATATTACCGGGAGACGGAACCACGTCATACACTATGGAAGATTGGTCTACGGGCCAAGGAAATAACGAGGAAGTCAATTTGTTTGATGTTGAACCTGGAATCTATTATGTGGTCACTTATACGTACCGAAAAGCCAACGATTACACAATTCTTGCAGACATGAACTATGCTCCTACAAATGCTGACCCAACAACTGCTGTGGAACTCACACCTGGTATTTCTTATGGTCCTATGAGTGGCTATGATGGACTTGATCAATACTTCTTCATTGACGTACCAACAGGTACCGAACGACTTGAAGTGGATCTAGATGGAGGATTTGGTGAAGCAAGTCTCCATATGCGTATCGAGAATACTCCTACTGCAAGTGAAGCCGACCATCATTCAGGTTCACCAGGGGCAGGTGATAAAATTGCATTCAATAATCCAACTCCTGGAAAATGGTACATCCTTCTTGATTCAGAAACAGTATTCAGCGGTGTTGAAATTACAGCATCCTTTGAAGACCTCTACATTTGGGAATATGATGGAACTCCAGTTCAACTGTTTAAGGATGAGCAAATCGATGGATTGAGTGCCCCTTCTGGAGAAGACTTATTCTTCTACGTTGAAGTTGGAAGAAATACTCAAACCTTGATCATCAATACATTCGGAGGCTCTGGAGAATTGCTTATTGAAGGAGATGGTGAGACTGACTTTGGATTTGATGACTTTGATTTCTTTGATGAAGATATGATGGCATCTGGCAGACAATTCGGTGGAGAAGAGTGGATTTCGTATGGCGAAGGTACATATCAAGAATTGTACATCTACTTCCCTGCAGAGGGTAGGTTTGACATTACCGTTACTTCGATGGACGATTTCTCTGAAGTCTCAATTGTTGCAACATGGGATGGGCGAGATGGTGGCCCTGATGGCCCTGATGAACCAGTTGACCCAGAAGAAATCATGCCTTGCGACGAAGGTTTGAAAGAAATGATGACTGATAATGACATTAACGGCGATGGACTCATTAGTGCATCAGAATTCAAATATTTTGATGACTTTGACGGAAGAACAATCGAATTTTCTGAAATCAATCAAAACGATGATTCATACCTTGAATTCAATGAAATTGTAGCCTTTGCTTGTTCCTGTGAAAACGAATTGGCCTTACTTGATATGCAAATCGATGGACTTCTATCGCTTTCAGATTTTGATGAGATTGAATTTAAGAACGACTATCAGTCTATCAAATTAGATTTCAACCAAGATGAATTCATTGATTCATTTGAATTAAGTGAATTTGCCCTCGTTTGTACAACATCCTACAACCCAATGGATACAGATGGAGATGGTGTTCTTGATCCTGATGACCAGTTCCCGAACGATCCTGATGAACAATCCGATGCTGATGGAGATGGGGTTGGAGATAATGCGGACTTTGCCCCAAGCGTATCCAACGACATCGTCTACAGCGCTGGTGCAGTAATGTTACTCGTTCTCTTTGGTGTACTTGTTCTGATTGTTCGTGGCAGTTCGAAAAGTCCTGAGGATTTACAACAAGAACAATGGAACAAGACCGATGCATTTGCAGAACGAATGATGGCTATGGATGGAGGAGAAACTATGCTAGAAGCTCCTAATCTTGGACCTGTAAGCGATACGATCGCTCCAATAACTGACGAACCAGTTCAAGCCTTTGAAGCTCCTGAGGAATTAGAAGGATATGATTTCGGTAACGAATCCTCCTTTACAACTGAATCACAACCACCTGCAAGTTTGATGGGTATGATGGATAGTCAAGGCCGTGAGCATATCGAATATCCTGCACAAAGTGGAAAGTATTGGCACAGAACCTCTCCAGACTCGCCTTGGATGAAGGATTAACTGGGCTGCTTCTGACGTTTCCGTAAACCGACAGATTCCAGTAAACGTAGTATATGTCTATGTAACTCTGGTAAGAGTTCAAACATTGCAATTGCCATGATGAACATCGCAAAGAGAGATACAACTCGAGAAGCGTAAGAGTGTCCAAACTCAAACATACTCATACCGAGGTATTCCCATCCCTCATAAGAGAGATGCATCCAAACCAATCCTGCATTTCTGAACAAGTTCAAAATGTGGATGATGGGGACTGTGAAGAGAAGAGCACGTATTCGTCGCTTACGATCGATATCAAGAACAGAGATGGCTCCAATGAAGACGATCATCGATTGAAGAGCTGTACAAGCAAGAACGAAATTGATACCGATCATGCCCCCATCAGCCATGATCAGCTCTGTCTGATACGGGTGTTCAGCAAAAGAATCTGTCATAAACCACTTATTACCATCCCACTCAGACCAAAGAAACGTTCCAGAATCTGTGTTGACATATGTCTCTCCAAGTTGTATGTCTGCAGTTCCAGTAAACGATAGAAAGAGAGCTACTTGAGAGGCTACAAACCAGATTGCTAGCACACTGAACCAAGGTACAGAAGCAATCAGAAGGTATGGACCCCCTGCATAAGCAATACATCCTCTCGCCCAATTCAGAGCATCACGGTCTCTTTTAGTTAAGGAACGTGCCTCAGCGATAACCAATCCCACACCAAGTGGAAGAGCTAATGCCGTCATTATTGTTAGAACAAGATCACCGATTTCAAAGTAATAACCTGATTCATTGAAAAAATATAGAGCGACAAGCATCCAGCCTGTTTGTGCAGGTCTGCTTACTCCGCTCTGGTGACGCTTATGCCATGAAAATCCAAGCAAAATCATACCAAGAGCACCACAAATAGTGGCATACTCCTTTGGTATCAGCATAGTAGGTCCTAGAGTATCCTAGATAGAAACATTTGCTCTTACTCTCTCCACTAAATCCAACAACCCCCAATCCTTGGGTTGACCATGAAGGGACCTGTCATTGACGGAGAAGGGTGGGCAAAGGGCCCCATCGCTTTTCTCGACCGTGATGGTGTACTCAATTATGGACGTGAAGGATATGTCAACAATCCATCACAAATGAATGTCATTCCTGGTGCAGGTCATGCTATTGCTCAATTAAGAGAATCTGGATTCACGATTTGTGTTGTAACCAATCAATCCCCAATTATGCGTGGTTTATGGGATGTTGAACAATTACATACAATCCATGAAGAGTTGCGTAAACAATTGTTGAATGAGAATAAAGATGCTGTAATTGATATGATCCTCACATGTCCACATCGAAATCGTGATCGTTGTGGTTGCAGAAAGCCGTGGCCAGGTATGCTTCGAACAGGTCACGAACTTTTGAGAAATCAGCGTGTACTTCATTCCAAAATTGATTGGGCGGGAAGTAAACCAAATTCATGGAACCCATTGGACACGATGGTTGGCGATCGTAAATCCGATATGGGCGCAGGCTGGGCAGTAGGTGCTCGTACGTTTGAAGTCTCATCACAACAGGGTTTACCCCAAGTGATTAATCGTGTTCTTGATACATTGGATTCTGGCGATGACTACGATCCCATGAGGTGGTAAGATGGGGTGGCTGGGGCTTGATGATACAGATTCACTCAAGGGTGGTTGTACCACTGAAGTACTGTTCCAATTATTGAACGATTTACCAAATACTGTTTCATTTAGAAGCCCCCGACTTGTCAGGCTATGGCCATTTGCAAAACAGCGAACAAGAGGAAATGCTGCGGTGGCTGTTGAATTGATTACTGAAAATGAGGCAGAACTTCTGAATCACCTCGACCAGTGGTGGAAGCAACATATTGAATCACTCAAAGGAATTCTTGGAACAAGCGACCATAGTGAACGTACACAATATCCAGCAGATCCCGGCATGGTATGGACAAGCGAATTAATGACAGATGAAGCGTTTTACAAATCGGCTGTATCTTCTGAAATTGAACTTCAAAATGTACCGGAAGTAACACGATACTGGGGTGGAAATGGAAGAATCGGCGCAACTGCTGCAGTCCTATGGCCGGCGGCTCAGTGTACCTACGAAGCCATTGCTTGGAGAAGCAATAAAGCAGAAGGAAGACGTCAATTGGATGAAGTAGCATTAGCTGAAGTTGAGGACTTAAAGGATACATTTCTGTGTAGAAATCCAAAACTGGGCACCAGCCTTCTAGCACCGAGAGGAAATTCTCCAGTTCTTTTTGGAATTCGTTCATGGACAAAGGAAGGGGCGCAGCATGCACTCGAGGTTCTTGAACAAGGAGAGGATACTGAGCCAACCAAAGGTTCTCTCGTTTTCCAAACCAACCAAGCAACAGGTGATCATTTAGAAGAACCAATAGAAGCCTTTGTCCGGTCCAAATCTATTTTGAAAAAGGGTCATGTTGTTCTGGAAACAACGCAAGGAACATGGATGGCTTTTCGACAAAGTGGACATATCGCTTTGCTCTCACAGTGGGTCATAAAAGGAGATTTACTAATCGGAAATGGACTAAGAGATGAAGACAATGTTCTTCATCTTGAATTACTGAAGGTTAAGAAGTCAATAAGTGAACAGAAAAGACCTCTTTGTGTGAGGTGTAATAAGTCGATGAAATCGATGGGTAAAAACCAGGGTCTTCGTTGCAAAAGATGCAACTTAACCTCTGATCGAGGTTGGGTTGAAGTTGAACGAATCCCGCCATTCAAAGATTGGGTCCAACCCCCTCCGTCCTCGAGAAGACATCTCTCAAAACCCCTTGAAGAGAAGTAATCTCCATCAAAACAATATTTACTGAGAAGACATAAGAAGGCTCATGGCAGACGACCTTACCAAGTTCGTAACAACGTTCATTCTCATTCTGATGTTTATCGGAATGATTGTCTATGTTGCAATTCGTGCAAAACAAAATCGAGAAAACATGATTGAAAATCATGCTCCTAAAGTTGCAGGAGAGGACGAATTGGAAGGAGGAGCACGCCACCCTCAACGATTTGATGAACCTGATGAAGAAGCCCTCGAAGAAATGGCAGAACTTCTCGGTGAAGACTCAGAAGATGAAGCCTGAATCCTCTATTTTTCCAACGAGTTTTGTTCCATCACAGATCAGAATTTTAGATCCTTGTTCTGTTTCTTGCAATGTCCATATCTCAAATCCACCATCCTTTAGAACCGCTTCACTACGTGGCTTAACCTCTGTATTGTTTCCATTTACTTCAGTCCCTGCTTTTGAGATAAGCAAAAGTGTAGTGGAATCATCAATCCGCTTTTTCAGATCGGTCACCGCCTTCATGTGACGAGAAGGAATACGTCCAGTTGGTTCACACCAATCATCAAGAACAATCAAACCGACACTCGGTAAATTCTGTTCTGCTTCAACAATTGCATCAACACAACGTTCCATATTACCAATCAAATTCATCGCATGAAACCGGCTGGCTTCCACAATGTTAAGGGATGAAAAAAGTTGAGAAAAGCGAGTTGCATTTGGCATATGCGGAGATGCCCAGAGAACTCTCCCCCCGTCTTGTATTTCGTCGACAGCACAATGCAAACCAAGAGTTGTTCCTCCACAGCCTCCGTCCACTGAAAGATGGATTCTTTTTCCTTGCAGATCAAGCACCCAACGTTCGGCCATAACAATCCCAACCAGTTCACAGATTTGACATTAACATCAGCGCAATGCTCATGACCTTCCATACGAACCCACAATCATGAGCGGAGAAGTTCGAGAAGGGGAGCGTATTCCAAGAAGAGAACCTCCGCCCTATGAAGAAGCAAAGGGATTCGCCTCCGCAGTAGCCCGTGATGGCTTTTTGGCAACAGCAATTAAGGACACAAATCAATATGGCCCAGTTGGAATGATGATCTTGCTTTTCATCGTTGCCACCATTACTGGATTTGCCATCAAGATGCTCGGTCTTGTCGTGTGAACTGAATATATTTCATTCACTGCAAAGTCTGCTATATTCGGTCTGTAGTAGGACAAAATACAAACCCTTTACTGCCTCTGATAAAGATATGAGTGAAGGTTCCGTCAATGTTGAGAGTAGAACCTCTTCACAAGATAAGCGCTGGACAATCATGGCTGCGTTATTAGGAACAAATACAGCAGTAATGCTCTTTCAAGGTATTGAACAGGAAGCAAATCCAACTCAAATGAGAGAAGTCGCTTTGGCGATTATTGCAGGTACCCTTCCCTTCCAAGCAATTTATTTTCTAATTTACACGTACCTTCTTGAGAATAAGGGAACGCTGAGTGAAAAAATGGTTAAAAAACTGGGTTTCGCTTCAGCCATTTGCCAGATCTTTGGATATGCATCCCTTGTCGGTGTAGCTATGATGTGGTACAACCTTTCTGTCTATGTTGGCCTATCATTTTTGATATCGAGTATATTGGCAATGATTCTGATTCGAACAGCAATGATGCCAGATAAATCTGAACTCTAGAGGCTTTATTTCCAAAAATGCTCTCAAGTAAGGTTCATGAAGCCTCTTCTTGAGCGTGTATTATGGCGTTCTGTCCACTCGATTATCGATACGGCTGTCAAGAGTTCAAACACATCTGGTCAGAGCTGGGTCGTCATGAGCGCCAGTTAGAAGTTGAACGAGCCCTCATATGGGCTCACATGCAACTCGGAAGAGTCTCTCAAGCAGATTATGATATTGTAAAGTCAATTGCCAATCCAACATCGGTTACAAAGGAAAGAGTTTCAGAAATTGAAGCGGAAACGCGACATGACATCATGGCCTTAACAAAAGCAATGGCTGAAGCGGCTGGCGAAGCAGGGTGGTGCATCCACCTTGGGGCAACCTCGAACGATATTGTCGATACAGCAGTGGCTCTTCAACTTCGAGACAGTATTGTTATGCTAAGAGAACAATTATGCCTACTCATTGGTGTTTGTGCCGATGTTGCAGAACGAGAACGAGATACTGTTATGCTTGGGAGAACGCATGGTCAAGCAGCAGTTCCAATTACCTTTGGTCTCAAAGCAGCAGTTTGGCTGGATGAATTGAGAAGACAACTTGTAAGACTGGATGAATCTACGCCTCGTATTGCAGTGGGTAAATTCCTGGGTGCTGTAGGAACAGGTGCTGCTCAAGGAGAAAATGCACGTGAATTACAGCGATTGATTCTAACACACTTAGGACTTGGTGTTCCTCTAGCAACAACTCAGGTTGTTGGCAGAGATCGTTATGTTGAATATGTGTCTTGGCTTGCCAATGTTGCTACATCTTGTGAGAAGATTCTCCAAGAGATACGAAACCTACAACGCTCAGAATTGGCAGAAGCAGGAGAAGGATTTGACGTAAAGAAACAAGTCGGATCATCGACAATGGCGCATAAGAAGAATCCAATCAAGTCTGAAAACGCTTCTGGATTAGCTCGAATCGTTCGTTCATTCATTATTCCAACCTATGAAAATGCGCTACTTTGGCATGAGAGAGATCTTGCAAATTCGAGCAGTGAACGATTTACTCTATCACATGGTTCTGCTCTTTGCGAAGATGTCATTGCTAAAACACGAGATGTGTTGACCAATATGTGGGTCGATGCTGAACGTTGTATGGAGAATATCAAATCACAACGTGGATTGGTTATGGCTGAGAAGGTAATGATCGATTTAGTCGACCATGGTATCGCTCGTGATGAAGCACATGAGATTCTTCGTGAAGCTTCGTTTACCGCCGTTGCAAATAAAGAGGAACTCATCGATGTTTGCAGTCGAACACCAGCAATTGTTGCTGCTTTTAGTGCAGAAGAACTCGAAGCAATGTTTGAGCCTGCAAATCACATCGGCGTCTCAGGAGAAATTGTTGATGAAGCAGTTGAACTTGCTCGTAAGGCAATTCAGTGAACAGTTGTTATTGTAAATACGCCGCGTATTGAATCAAACGATGCAGTCCCCTCCACGTGTAAGGTTCGTGGCAAGTGTGGGCCTCCAACTACAAACGTCTCGTATTCCCCTCCTTCCCCATCGACATTAAATCGATATTTTTCAGAAAGTGATCGAAGTTCTTTGACATTTTCTAAATCTAATATTCTTCCGAGCCATAGACCATCTAAACCGTCACAAGAAACAGAATTTATCATAATCTTAAATCCATTTTCAATCATCCCATGAAGATGAGAGTAAGGGTCTTGATGCCACAGTGGGGAGAACGAATGAATTCCAAGTCGATGAGCCATATTTTCAAGTTTCACCTTTTGGAAATCACTGCGCAATGCTCCACTGACGATTGCATCAAGGTTCAATTCCTCCAATACAGTCTCCAAACTTGAAATTTCATTATCAACAGAACCTTCAGCATTGACTGAATACCACTCAACCTGGGCGGCGAGGGCTTGATGTTCAACCCATTGCGTGGATGGAACTTGGAACATGTGCGAATCACCGTCTTGGATTTGGACAGTAACTAACGCAACGACATCCCAGCCTCTGCATTGCGCCCACCACCATGCTGCTGAAGAATCCTTACCACCAGAGGAGAGCACGGCGATGCGCATGGATGAGCGTACAAGTTCAACTTCATGAGATTAAGGGATTCAAAGCCAAGTGTTCAAATGGGTCCTGTTCTTGGTTTGATTCAAGGGTCGCCTACCCGCACCCTCATAAAGCGTCGACGACGAGAAGGAAATGGTGAGATAATGCAACCAAGTGGAAGAGGATACGATCACGGAATTACGACATTCAGCCCAGACGGACGATTATTCCAAGTTGAATACGCACGTGAGTCTGTAAAAAGAGGAACAACAACCGCTGGTCTGAAGTTCAAGGAAGGAGTCGTTCTTGTCTGTGACAAGAGAATCGCATCTCGCCTTATCATTCCAGAATCCATCGAAAAGATGTTCAAAATCGATGAACACATTGGTGTCGCAACATCTGGACTCGTAGCTGATGCTCGACAACTCGTTGCTCGTGCACGTGTTGAATCCCAAATCAACAGAATCACGTACGCAGATACTGTCCCAGTTGACGTATTGGTCAAGAAATTGTGTGACTTCAAGCAATCATTCACACAATACGGAGGGTCACGACCTTTCGGAACTGCCCTACTTCTTGGTGGCGTTGATGATGAAGGAATTCATCTCTACGAAACCGATCCATCTGGTGCTTACCAATCATACCATGCAGGTGCAATTGGTAGCAACAGGAATACAGTTATCGAATATTTCGAAAAGAACTGGAAGGCTGGTATGACACTCAATGCTGCTATGAAGATGGGATTAGAAGCACTTCGTTCAGCAAACGATACTGAACTCAACCGTGAAGCGGTTGAAGTTGTTGTCATTGATGGAGATGGATACAGAATCCTCGACCGTGGCGAAGTTACAAAGCAACTAGACAGACTCAAGCCTCTAGAAGACTGAAAACAGGTAGGTTCATTGGGACCTTGCTCCATCGTCCAATTGGTGGAACCATGGTAAGCCTCGATAATTCTGTTCTTGCTCGCATAGAAAAGGGTGGAAAGCGCTACGAAGCTCTTGTCGATCCAGACCAGATTGAAGAGTGGAAAATAGACCCATCCAAATTCGACCTTGACGATGTTATGGCTATGGATGAAATATTCCATGATGCTCGAAGTGGCGAAAGGCCAACTGAAGAAATACTCATGAAAACATTCGATACACTCGATGTTGGAAAAATTCTCATGATCATTCTCAAAAAGGGAAGTATTCAGCTTACAACTTCCCAACGAAAAGCACGTGTTGCAACAATGCGTCAACAGATTATTCATCACATCCAAACACAAGCGATCGACCCACGTTCAAAATCCCCCCATCCAAGAACTCGCATCGAACTGGCTTTGGAAGAATCAAAATACACTGTTGACCCCTTCAAACGTTTAGAAGATCAAGTGAAAGATGCTATTGCTAAACTAAAACCACTGATTCCACTTAGTTTTGAATCCTTACGTTTGGCATTCCGTATCCCAGGCTCCTCTTATGGAAGCGTGAGTAACCTTTTGAGGACCTATCAACAAAAAGAAGGATGGCTTGAAAATGGAGATTGGGCATGTGTCGTCGAGATACCTGCTGGAATGAAAGGAGACCTCATTGGTCAAGTTTTGAAGCGGGCATCTGAAGCAGAAGTCAAAGAATTGTAACACAGGCTCAGGGGTGTCCTTTATCATGGGATGTCCAGTGGCCGGGACTGGAGAGAAAAGAATGTCCGAAGGTCAAGTTGGCGCCGAGCAGCGCCTAGTGACCCCGGGAATGGTCATCGGACCATCCACCGGGAAGCACGCAGGTTCTGGTGCAATAGCACAGAACGAAGAATTCATCGCAACCCGTCTTGGGTGGCTTAACGAACAGAACGATGTCGTATCAGTTCGTCCAATTAACAGCGCATACATGCCACGATCAGGAGACTTGATTGTAGGTGTTGTTGCAGAAGTAAGAAACAACCTTTGGTTCTTCGACGTTAACGGACCTTTTCAGGCACTTTTGCCTATGTCTCTCGCCCCTTGGAAAGTTGAATTCGGATCAACCCGACAACACCTTGGAATCGGAGACGCAGCACTCGCTCGTGTCCAGGAAGTTGATGAGGCCCACAACATGGTCCTTACAATGAAGGGCATTGGACTACGCAGACTCAACGAAGGTTGCGTTGTTGCTATTCCAGTCAATCTCATCGATACACTTCGAGGAGAGAACAATTCAATGGTTAGCAGAATCAGAGACTTATCAGATTGCCGAATTATCGTAGCAGATAACGGCAGAGTATGGGTCGATGGAGATGCTGACAACATGTTCACAGTACGTGGACTGATACAAACACTGGTCGATGAAGGCCACATGAACAATTTCGAAGATGCAGTACATGCACTAGAACAACAACGAGGTGAAAACTAATGGGAGGATATGGAGACGTCAAGCTATTGCGAGACGATGGAAAAAGACTAGACGGACGCACAGTAGATGAAATGCGTCCAGTATCGATTGAAGCAGGTGTATTACCTGCGGCTGATGGTTCAGCCATGGTAACCCATGGACTGAATGTTGCAGTCGCTGCAGTATATGGGCCAATGGAAGCACATCCTCGTAAGATTCAACGACAAGATCGTGCAGTTATTGACGTACGATACAACATGGCTCCGTTCTCAACTGGAGATCGTATCAGGCCTGGATTCAATCGACGTTCTCGTGAAATTTCCAAGGTAACAGCAGAAGCGCTTGAATCTGTTGTTCTTGTTGAGCGTTACCCACGTTCTAAGATTCGAGTTGAAATTGAAATTCTTGCTGCTGAAGCAGGAACTCGATGTGTTGGCATCACCGCAGCAGCAGTTGCATTAGCCGATGCAGGTATTCCAATGCGTGACATGATTGTCGGTGTTGCTTCAGGAAAAATCGAAGACACGGTTGTCCTCGATTTGGACAAAGCAGAAGACAACTATGGACAAGCGGATCTACCGGTTGGAATTCTTCCGAACACTGGAGAAATTGCCTTCTTGCAAATGGATGGAGACCTCTCTATTGAAGAGTTTAATCTTGCAATGGAATATAATTTCAAAGCGGCTTCTGAAATTCATGAACTCATGGTTGATGCGCTTAAGCGTCGTTATGAACGAGGTGATAACTGATGGTTGAACTTGTACCTACACTCTTGCGCCAAGAACTTGAACGACTCGCAGCAGAGAATCAGCGAATTGACGGACGTGGACAATGGGATAGCAGAGATGTATCCCTTGAAGTCGACTGCCTCTACAATGCTGAAGGATCGGCAAAGGTTGTTTGGGGAGACACCATCATCTATGCTGGTGTAAAATTCGAAATTAGAACCCCTTGGCCAGACCGACCGACACAAGGTTCCTTGATGTGCGGTGCTGAACTCCGACCTGTTGCTCACAGAAAGTACGAGCCGGGCCCACCATCTCCTCAATCCATTGAATTGGGTCGAGTTGTCGATAGAGGAATCCGTGAATCTGGTTGTATCGATATGGAGAAACTCTGTATCGTTCCTGGAGAGAAAGTATGGGGTGTCATGATCGATATTCACGTACTCTCTGACGGTGGAAATATCTTCGATGCTGCTGGACTTGCTGCGATTGCTGCATTGCGAACTGCAGTTGTTCCTGCTGAACGATTTGATGTTGGTGAAGATCATCGACTCTTGGTCAACGGCTCTCCAATTATGGCATCGTTCACTCGAGCTGGCGGAAGATTCGTTTACGACCCATCTGAAGAAGAAGAATTAGGCGGAGATGAGCGAATCCACATCACTCTCGGTGATGAGGGACACCTCCATTCTCTACAGAAGGGACTAAGAGGAGTGTTCACTCCGAGCGAATTTGCAGAGATTCTTGCGGTCGCAGAGCAGAAGTGTACTAAACTACGAGAAATGGTTGCAGAAAAGGAGGGGAACTGATTGGCTAAGAGAACCCAGAAAGCAAAGGCTACAGCACGATTTGGAGCACGTTACGGTGTTAGCGTACGACGAAATGCAGGCAGTGCACTCGCTAAGAAAAATGCAAAATATACATGTCCAGTTTGCCATTACCGCAAGGTTACCCGACAGTCCGTAGGAATTTGGTCCTGTGGAAAGTGCGGACACACCTTTGCTGGTGGCGCATGGGAACCCTTCACACGTGCTAGCGATGCTAATTCACGTATTCTTCGACGATCTGTCGAAGGAGCAACGACTGCTGATATGGCATTCATTGCACAACAAGCCGCACTCGACTTCGAGCGTAAGGCATCTGAAGAAGAGGAGTGATAGCGAATGGCGGAGACGCCCTTTTCACTCGTTTGCACAATTCAGCGTTCAAATGTGCGTCAGCGCAAAGCAATGCAAGAATCTATGGCGAGTGAGTCTGAAACAACTTCAATTGACGACACTCAATTCAGTTTCGATTTACACGAAGCAAATGCAAAAGATCTCAGAGCAATGTGGAACACGCGTATTCGTGGACTCATCGCAGCCGATGAAATTCTCAAGGTAATCGAAACCGCAGGTTCATCAACCAATAGCGATTCGAATGAATCATGAGCACCATGGAACAACTCCAAGTTGTCGTTTCCGAAGTACAAAATGCACGCCATCAAGTTGCCACAGTTCGTGCCCAATTGCAAGAATTGAAGACCACAATTGATGCAGTTGAAAAGCATCCAGAAGGCCTATCACTTCATCGACAACTCGGCGGAGTCTTGGTCGAAGTTGACAATCGCGACGAACTTGTTGAAGAATTGAAAGCCACTCATTCCACACTTTCAGAACATGCAGAGCGTCTCGCAGAGCATGAAGCAAAACTTGTAACAGCATATGAAGAACTCAAGAACTCACTTGAGGGAGAAGCTTGACCTCGCATAAAGAACAACTCGAAGCCATGAAAGTATGGCTTGATAATGCTCTAGCCGCAGGTGCAGTTCCAGTCGTAACTGGACAGAATGGTGACATGGATACCGTGGGATCAGCAGTTGCGCTGTCATCATACCACTCTGGAATGCTATCATGTGGATTACATCTTGGTAGAGTAGCCAAAAAGATGGTTTCAAAATACGATGCTCCATTTCGAAAAATAACAGAGAAAGGAACTGCTTGGCCACAACATATGGGCGGTATCGTAATCGTTGATGCAGGTTCACCAGATCAGGTGGGATTTGACCTACCAGATGTTCCTTTGCTCGTCATTGACCATCATGCTACCAATGGATGGGATCTCAAAGAAGAGGATTTAATGCTGCAATGGGATGTGCGAGCAACAACAGAAATAATTACTCAATTTCTATCAAACCATGCTCCTAATTGCCTCTCAACGAATGTACGTAAAATGTTACTAGCAGGACTCATTACTGACACTGGACGATTCAAGCATGCTGATCAATCATCGTTCAACACTGCATCAGTTCTGCTTGAGGATTCCAATATCGACTATGCTGAATTCTCAGAACATCTCGAAAAAGAACAGACAAACCCGAGCGAACGAGGTAGTTTGCTTCGAGGTATGGCTCGTTCTAAAATTCATGCAGCAGGAGATTGGTCTCTTGTAACAACGTATGCAGGAACTCTCGAAGGAAGACTTGCCTCGATGCTTCTCGGCGTTGGTTCAGACGTAACACTGGTTTCACGATTTAGAGATGGCTCTACACGATTGACTGCACGAGCAACGCGTAATGCCACTCTACGTGGAGTACATCTTGGTAAAATTATGCAAGAGGTTGCTCAACAACATGGTGGTGAAGGTGGCGGCCATGATGGCGCAGCAGGTTGGACTGGTGAAATCGATCGTATTCGAGCAGAATCGTCCTTTATTGCGCACCTAACATTACAAAAGGAGTTGAACGAATGAGACCAAAAGCTCCTGGATTATTTATTTCGAAATGGCGAGAAGAAGGTCCTGTTGGAATTGAGATTGCTGAACAATGGCGATCTGATTCAGGTTGGAATGACTGGATGGCAATCATGGAAGCTGCATTGTATCTTGATGCTGCGGAATTAGTTGAACTTATCTTGCCAGAACTAACGCCTGCACAACGAGCTACATTCGACCTTGTACGCAGAAGAATGCTTGGAGATACTCGCCTTGAAGAAGCGATTGAACACGCCCTTACCGTTTGTAGAACTCCAGATACAAGGGACTTAGCCCTCGAAGGAAGGCTTCGTATGGAACGTGGATTGCAACGTTTCGAACGTGGCGACACTGCTGGTGCTGAAGAGGACCTAACCTGGGCAGAAACTCGATTGAAATCAGTCTCAAAAGCCAGCAGAGATCATGACTTATCCCTTTTGAATAAAGCAGCATATCATATGGCTAATGGTGAAGATCTGATGGCTTTGCAAGTCTATGGTGACATATCACGGAAAGAGAATCATGCTCATGAAACAATCGCTATTTCCAGAATAGGGGCAACAAGAATTCATGCCAGATATGGCCATATGTTCGATGCAGCGAGAAATGCGTGGAATGGGCACGGTCATGCTATCTTGGCACAACAACCAACGATGGCCATCGAGGCAGGTTCTCTCTTCCTTGACTTAACGATCGACCATCAAGATGAGGAAGCAGTTCGTTTCCAAGACCAGGTTGATGAAGCAAAACCGAGAGATGCGAGTGAAGATACACCACCTCTTTCAGTCCATCCAGATGATATTAATGGTGTCTTTTCATGGTGCATGGAGCGTCTCGATAAGACTCCAAATGGAGAAGATCGTCCAGACTTAAGAGCGATGGTTATGATGGCAAATCGACTTGGACAATTTGAACAAATGGATTGGCTAGTATCGAAACCAGAACTGGTTCAAGATTCTATGCTCGTCGCTGTCATTCTTGGTTGCTCACTGGATGAAAACCAGACAAAAGCATGGACAGAACGTCTCCAAGAATTAATGCCCTAATTCTATAGAGTCGACCCATTGGCTCAAATCAATAACTTCTTGAGCATCCCAATGAGTGAATGGTGGCACATGTTCAAACCATCGTACTTCACTAACCACTTTGTCTGCAACCGTCCAAGTATCTCCATCAAATGGGGAATGTTCTGAATCAACAGAAACCAAGCCAACCCATCCATCAGGATAATATTCAGTATTCCATGAAATCAGTGTACCATTCCCACCAACTTCTTCCTGAAGTTCCCTCATTAGGGCATCTTCTGGAGTTTCCCCTTCTTCGACGTGTCCACCTGGGAATTCCCACCCTCGATCAGGATGACGAACCATCAAAATATTCCCACCATTGATCACAGAGTTAGGATTCTTAGATTGAACAACGTAAGCCAGTACAAAGGTTGGAGGCATTACAAAACCTACATCAGATTACGACATTTCTCAAGGTAAGAATCAGCCCAATTCTCACCTGAGGCGACTAGTCTCCGGGCTAAGAAGAAGGCTTCAGAAATATTATTCGATTCGATTAAGACATCTAATTTTGACCTATCTGGATGGACAAATTCTTCAGGCATCTCTGGAACTAGTTCATCTGAATCAATGAATTCTACCGTTCTAACACGACGTGTTAATGATTCCATCTGTTCCAGGAACGCTGTTCGATGGTTCAGTTCAGGACCGCTCCATGGTTGTGACTCTCCACCATCCATTGATGTTGTGAGTCTTGAGAGGAACTCATCACGTGCAAGAAGATGAGGCCGTAATGTTTGCACATGGTCATAACAAGACCATGCCGAATCAGTTTCCTCTCTTCGTTCGTGCAATCTCCCAAGTTGCATCCATAGTTCATGGTTTGAAGGACGATGTGCGAGAAGATGTCGACATAATTCGATGAACAAATCTTCGAATCCCTGGAGTCGTAATTGTTCAATACGGCGACCATAAATGATGTTTGCACGCTGATCTCTGAAATCTAAATCTCTGCATCGGTCGGCAAAATCTGCAATCTCAAGAAGGACTTCATCACTTTGAGAATCACCTCCACCGCGAACAACGAGTGCCTCCCACCAAGCGTCTGCTGTGAGAGGATCCCTGGTAAAGGCAGCTTCAAGCATCTCTACTCCATACTCAAGATAATTCAGATTCTTCAACTTTTCAAATTGATCAACATCTCTTCCCAGAACTGTGAATATATCTTCAAGAACAATTCCTAAACCATCATTATCGCTGAGTAGTACTTTGATATCAGAAAGGCAACGCCAGTTTCTCTCATCGGTAAAATCATGCAAAATGGCCTGTCTTGCATTCTGTTCTGCCCATTGGAAATTAGAATCTGAGCGCTCTGGATCACTCTTCGCCAAGCGAACGAACTTCTGGGCTTGAGAACGATATCTATTGCCTAAATTCCTTCGTGGATGTTGTAAGTTATCTCCACTATGCTCTCGCATGGCGACCCTCCTATTGGACACTCTGATAGCCTTCTGGGTTATCTCCGTGATGGATAGTTGCATCGAAACCAACCTTGGACGTTTTACCATCCTCGTATCTCGATGGGTCGAGACTCGACCCTTTTTGATCACTGTAAATGTAGGTATCTCGGTCAGGTTGCCAACGAGTAACCATAGCCCACTCGACACGAACTGGGTTACCAATATCGATGTCCTCATCAACGATGGTAACCATCTTCATTGAACGATGACCTGCTAACGCTGCTTCGATCGCTTTCTTTGAATCCCCTTCATCATGCTTTCGGATCTTTACGACTGCAGCAAGCCATCCACAACCGCCTTCCGACATATACACATCAATACAATCAACAACTTCAGAAACTGCATCTTTAATCGTAGGTGCTCGAGGCAATCCCATGAGGGTCTTATGCTCAGCTTCGCCAGGGATAAGAGCATGGAAAATCGGCTCATTCCTATGAAGAACGCCATCAACTTCTATGACAGGTTGCTGACGAACATCATCAACTGTTCCAGTGATGTCAACGTATGGCCCTTCATCATCATCTTCTGTAGTAATTCGCCCCCACATTGCATATTCAGCATTTGCAGGAACTTGGATACCGTTTGGCAACTCCACAAGTTCAAGAGAAGAATCGTAAAGTTTCTCATGAAGGGCTGCTGCGATTGATAATTCATCAATTGGTTCATCGAAAGACATCGCCCCTGCAAGAAGAACGACAGGATCAGGAGCATTGACGATTGCAATTTTTACTTCATGTCCCTTTGATCTCGCTTCGTCGACCATTGTTCTAAGATGACGTGGTACAAGACGAACAACAAGATGAGATTCATCTCGAAGGAATTGCCGATGAAAACTCATGTTTCTTCGACCATCGACTTCTGCAATAATTACGCTAGCAGACATGTATCTACCACGGTCTTGTGGCCAATGGTGTGGAATAGGTAGGACTGTGAGATTTACTTCGTCTTGCATACAATCATACACGGGTGCATCAGAAGGCGAAACAATGACTGGCTCCGTCGGATTCTTCATAGCCCATGCAAGTGTATCGATGTAAACGTCTGGTTCAATTCCTATTGCTTCACAAAGCCGGTCTCTAGTAAGCATATTGACTGCGATTTTGTGACCATTGGCTTCAGTGATATTGTCGAACAACAGCATAGGATGATTGTGTTCTCTGCTGTAATTCCATACACCATGAATCAAGCTAACCTCGTCTTGGACAAGACGAGCATTGGTCAAATGGTCGCGGAAAGCCATGATTCACACCTCAGAATTTAGTCTGAGAATCTTCTTGGTATCGTGCTTGAACTTCTTCATGGTCCTCAGATGGTGCAGAAAGTAAGTTCATTCCCAAGAGAAGGCATACGAATCCTAGAACGTGACTCGACAATAGGTCGCTGGTTTCAGACACAACCTCAATCCAGTGATTTACAATGACGAGAAGGCCCAAAAGAATAGTTATCAGCGCCAATAATGGCCGCATAGACTTTGGAATCATATCTATACCATAGGCATCGTATTTATGATGTTATTCTTTGGTTGGTTTCTGTAAATATTTCAGGCCTATCAAACGGCGACTTGATATATGAAAGCAAAGTCGCAAAGTTGCTCGAATGAGGGATTATCATGGGTAGAGGACTGTTTGCAGGCGCCAAGATGGCTAAGGATCGACAAAAATTCCGCTGGTCGGATCGTCGTTACAAAAAGCGTATGCTCAAGTCTCGAGCACGCCATGACCCGCTTGCTGGGTCCACACAAGCCAAAGGTATCGTTATCGAAAAAGTCGGTATTGAAGCAAAACAACCAAACTCAGGAATTCGAAAAGCCGTCAAGATTTCCCTTATCAAAAACGGTAACAAACTCACAGCTTTCGCTCCCGGCGATGGTGCAATCAACTTTATCGATGAACACGATGAAGTCATGGTAGAAGGTATTGGTGGACGCATGGGTCGTTCATACGGAGATATTCCTGGTGTCCGATACAAGGTCATCCAAGTCAACGGTGTTTCACTCGATGAAATGGTCCGTGGCCGAAAGGAGAAGCCTGTACGCTGAGGTGTTGAAGATGACAGAAGAAGTAATCGAAGACGAACGACCAATCGCTGGAATCGGAACTTTAGTTTTCGGAAAGTGGGATGCTGCTGAAGTAACCTGCAACGATCCAGGACTTGCTCCATATGTTAATCTCTCAACTGTCGGAGTACCTCACTCTGGTGGACGACACGCAAACATGTGGTTCGGAAAATCTAAACTTAGCGTTGTAGAACGCTACATCAACAAACTCATGCGAACTGGATCTTACACAGGTAAGAAACAAAGTGCAATGAAGGCTTTTGAAACTGCACTCGACTCTATTGCAGAGCGCCGTAAGACAAACCCATTGCAGGTTTTCGTCGATGCCATCTGTCATGCAGCACCAATGGAAGAAATCACTCGAATTAAATTCGGTGCTGTCTCCCAACCTAAGGCTGTTGACTCTTCACCTTCACGCCGACTCGATGTTGCCCTCAAGAACCTTGCAAAAGGTGCACAACAAGGAACTCACAAATCCAAGAGAACCTTGAAGCAGTGTATCATCAATGAACTCAACAAAGCTTCAGAAGGAGACTCCACATCATATGCAGTTTCTAAGAGAGAAGAAGTTGAAAGAATCGCTGCTTCCGCACGATGAAGACGACAAGGTCACGGAAGAATTCCGTGGAACTTTTGCGACTCACTTAAGAACCCCATTCAAGTGGGCGAATTGAACCAGACAGGTGGACACCATGGGACGAAAAGAAGACAACATCAAAAAGGCTACAGAAGTCATGCACATCCTACCGCAAATTCGCAATCTATGTATTGCTGCGCACATTGATCACGGAAAGACAACGCTCTCTGACAACCTCATTGCAGGTGCAGGTATGATGTCAAGCGACCTCGCAGGTGCTGCTCGTGTTCTCGACTTCGATGAACAAGAATCTGCACGTGGAATCACCATCAACGCAGCTTCAGCATCTATGGTACACGCTGTTGAAGGAACAGATTATCTCATCAATCTCATTGACACTCCAGGTCACGTAGACTTTGGTGGAGACGTCACTCGTGCTATGCGTGCTGTTGACGGATGTTTCATCTTGGCTTGTGCTGTTGAAGGCCCAATGCCTCAAACCGAAACAGTCGTTCGTCAAGCACTCAAGGAAAAGGTAAAGCCAGTTCTTTTCATTAACAAGGTCGATCGACTCATCAATGAATTGCAAGTAACTCCTGAAGACATGCTTAAGCGATTTGAAGAGACCATTACCAAGGTAAACAGACTCATCAAGCAATTCGCTCCTGAAGAATTCAAGAAATCATGGCAAGTCAGTGTCATGGACGGAACTGTTGCTTTCGGCAGTGCATACCACAACTGGGGAATTACCATTCCATACATGAAGAAGTCTGGTGTTTCAATGACCCAGATTTTTGAATACTGTAACAACGAAGATCAGAAGACACTTGCTTCCAAGGCTCCTGTTCACGAAGTTCTACTCGATATGGCAGTTACCAAACTTCCAGGTCCAGTTCAAGCACAACCATACCGTATCCCAAATATCTGGACAGGAGATTTGGACTCGACTATTGGAAAAGCAATGGTTAGTTGCGATCCTGATGCAGAACTGGCTATGATGATCACAAAAATTTGGATGGACCCTCACGCAGGAGAAGTTGCTGTCGGCCGTATTTACTCCGGATCAATTTCACAAGGTGAATCTGTCTTCGCAATTGGAGCATCCAAGCCAGAACGTGTTCAACAAGTCAGCATGATGGTTGGCGGCGACAGAATCACAGTTCCAAAAGTTGTTGCAGGAAACATTGCAGCGCTCACGGGTATTCGAAGTGCTGCAGCTGGTGTAACACTTTCACGAGACAAGGATTTCACTCCATTCGAAGCAATCCGTCACTACTCAGACCCTGTTGTCACAGTAGCTGTTGAACCGAAGAGCATGAAAGATCTACCAAAGTTCATCGATGCTCTACGTTCCCTTGCTAAGTCAGACGCTTCACTAAAGGTTACAACAAACCAAGAAACTGGAGAAGCATTGTTGGCAGGAATGGGAGAACTTCACCTTGAGATTACTGTTTACAGAATCGAAGAGGAACAAAATATCAAGGTAAGCGTCAGCCCACCTATTGTTGTTTACAGAGAAGGTCTGCAAGGAAGCAACCGTGGCCGTGCGTTCGAAGGCAAGTCCCCGAACCGACACAACCGTTTCTTCTTCGAAGTCGAACCGCTAACACCAGAAGTTGTAGAAGCCCTACGCTCTGGAGAATTCAAGGAAGGAACAGTCCGTCCAAATGATGGTAAGGAAGTTGGAAACAAATTCGGTGCTCTCGGTATGGACAAAGATTTGATGCGTAAGATTTACGCGATCAATGGAACCAATGTTCTGGTTAACGATACCAAGGGTATTCAAGGACTTCATGAAACACGTGAATTGATTATTGAAGCTTTCAATGAAGTCTGTGTTAAGGGACCAATCGCTGATGAACCTGTTCAAGGAATGTTTGTTCGTCTTACTGACGCAAAACTTCACGAGGACGCAATTCACAGAGGACCTGCACAAACAATCCCTGCAGTTCGTAATGGACTCAAGGGAGCAATGATGCGAGCTAAGACAATCATCCTCGAACCTATGCAGAAAGCATTCGTTTCAGTACCAAACGACTGGCTTGGTCAAGTAACTCGTGAAGTTACTAACCGACGTGGAATTATCGAAGACATGCCGAGTGAAGGCGAAGTTACAACAGTTATCGGTGTACTTCCAATCGCAGAAACATTCGGATTCTCCAACGATATTCGTGCAGCTTCTCAAGGCCGTGCGGTCTGGAACACAGAGAATCTTGGATTTGAAATGCTCCCACCACAATTATTCGACAAGGTAGTCGCTCAAATTCGAACCCGTAAGGGATTGAAGCCTGAGCCTAACTCAGAATCTTACTACTCTGATTGAGCATGTTGACTGGATCCGTCCTCGGCATCTTTGCCACAGAGGAAGGTGGTGTACCAAAACCGTCTGTTGATTCAATAGACGTACGTCTAAACGGTGTCCATGGAGAACGTATTCGTGATACAAAGCATCACGGAGGTCCTGAACGAGCAGTTTGTATCCTTTCGAATCAAACACTCGAATTCCTTCAGCAAGATGGACATCCAATACGTGGTGGTTCAACTGGAGAAAATCTTCTCATCGATGTTGATGAAGACGTATTAGAGCCAGGTATTCGGTTGAAGTTTACAGATGTTGAATTAGAGATTACATCTCCTGCTCCTCCATGTAAAACAATTAAAGAATCATTTACAAATGGAGATTTCAAACAATTATCCCACAAACTGAATCCTCAAAGGACTCGTTGGTATGCGAAAGTCATCCATGAAGGAATTATTCGTATAGATGAAATTGTTGAAATCAACTCAAACGCTTGAGTTGAAGATCGGTTAATTCACGAAGGGCGAGCATTGCCGGACCATCTGGCAAACGATCAAGACATGCATGAGCATTCTTGTGATAGTGGTTGGCTTTTTCACGTGCATATTCAATTGAACCTAATTGATTCAGAGACTCCACACCTTGTTGAATCATTTCAGCAGAGGCTTCTTCACCCATCCCCAGTACGTTAAGTAAGTTATTTTTCACTTCACTTTCTGGTTGATTTAAAGCATGGATGACCATCAGAGTTTGCTTGCCTTGAGCAACATCAGATCCAGTAGGCTTACCCAATGTTTTGGAATCTGAAAGAACATCAATTAAATCATCCATAAGTTGGAAACATAGGCCAACAGAAAGTCCCCATTCAGACATACAATCGATAACATCTTGATCTGATCCTGCAACTTGTGCTCCCAATTCAGCACAAATTTGGAACATGACTGCTGTTTTACCCTCAATCATCTCCAAGTATTCATCTTCTGTTACTCTTTCACGAGTTTCAAATTCAATGTCAAGTTGTTGACCTTCAGAAACACGACGAACCATCCAAGCAATTCGGTTTACTAACGATGGTATGTCTTGAAGTTCTATGTTTGCAGACATTACAAGACGTTCGAATGCAATGGCTAACATTGCATCTCCTGCATTGATAGCAGTTGGAATATCATATTCAACGTGAACAGCATTCCTCCCTCGTCGAATTTCATCATCATCCATAATATCATCATGAACGAGGGTGAAATTATGAATCGTTTCAATTGCAGCACCGATATCGAGCAAACCGGAATGCGTGTCTCCAACGGCTCTTCCTACAAGCCATGGAAGTGTTGCACGCATTCTCTTGCCACCACCCTCAATCAGGTGAAGCATAGCTGCAGCAAGACGAGCATGGCGTGATGCTTGCAGACTTTCGACAATACGGCGCTCAATGAATGGTCGCACTTCTTTCAAACTCGTGGACAAATCTGCGCCAATAGCGCCAGGCAACATATGAGTTACATCACCCATATCATGAATCAAATCATCACGTAGAGATGCACATGCATCCTCGTCTCCAATAGCTTTCCACCAATCTTCGGTCATAACTCTTGCAGCAATACAGCGGAACCATGGTGCGATGATATCATCTGAATCTTCTGTTACAAGCATTTGTTCAAGTTCTTGCTCGTCAACCCAACGAACTTCTGCGACCTCATTTGGATTAGGATGCACTTCAACATCGGCTTGAATCATAAGTATGTGATCGATTTCACGCTCAATCCATTCAGCATTCATACGAGCACTATACTTCATTTTGGTTATGAAATGGAAGTTTTCTAGAGGAACAGACTTAGGATCAATACCTAATTCTTGCTCGAGTTTACGAACTGCTGCTATTTTCACGCCCATGGCATTCTCTTCGTTCATCTCTTCTGCACTGGCGAGTGGATGAGAACAACAGGAATTTGCCCATACACTTGGAAATGTGATTTTGTCATGCGCTCGTTGCTGTAAGAGCAGTCTGTTGTCCTTATCGAACAAAAGAATACTAAAGGCACGGTGTAATGAACCCGGCCCGTAGTGACTATCGGCTTTACTTATAGGACCTACAACACTATCATTTTCATCAACTTGTAAAACGGCTTCCGCCATCATAGTTGCTTGGGTTTCATCAACAGTGGAAGATGCCATTAAACCAGCAGCCTGCTCATCAATAGCAGCTTCTGGAACATCTCCTGATGCATAGTTCGACATATGAGCCCCATCCTGTCTTCCAGCACCCAATACATAGACAGTTCGCCTCTGTTCGGAGAGATGGATGACTACTTCCTGCGAATTGACCAGTTCTTACGACCGAGACCTTCCAAGGCTACTCCAGTAAGAATTCCCCATAGAATGGGATACTCAAGTTCAAAATAGAACAAAGGGATCATGGCTACAAATGCAATTATCCAATGATGAACCCAGACGAAATTGTTGCGGATGTGGAATTTAATGTTTTCAGTAAGCCAACGAATTACCGCAAATCCAAGAATAATTCCAATTGAATAGATTGCAAACTCCATCGTATCACCTTATCCTAAAATCGTCGTCCCTTTCCATGGCTGATTACGAACCAAATTAAGAATACGCTCAGGATATTCACCATTGATCAAATGAACACTTATTCCGTTTTTGGCAACTAAATGGCCTCGTTGAATTTTCAAACCAATACCACCGGTAACATCGATATCGGTTTGGTGGAGTCCTTCATAGGACACATCCGGCGACCAGTGTTCAATCAAGTCGTCATCCGTAGCGAGGTGTGGAGGGACTTTGAGCAGACCATCGACTCCGCCCATAGCAAAGACAAGAGATTCTACATCAGGTAATTCCATTGAAAGCCTTGCAACGAGATCATCGCCTGAGAGAATACCGAATTTAGTATCACCATCAACATCGACAACGTCTCCAAATGTGACATGGACAGTTCCAACATCATCTGATTTGAAGCGAACAAGAGCTCCATCAAATTGGGGCCCCAAATTCGATGCCCATTGATGGGGTGGATGAGATAAAGCATTGAGATCAACTCGTTGTAATTCTGAAAGAACAATGGCATTAAGCGTTAACATATCTTTTCGAACATCCTCAACTGCTTCTTGTTGTGATGAGCAAGTGTCATCGACGAGCTCAAAGTCTGGGAGATAACCTTCGTTTAATCTCCAGCGTTTTGCTTTTAGATGGCCAAACGAACCTGCTCCATGGACAATAATGACCTGAATACCTTCCTCAGTGATTTCTTTAATGGTCGAGCAAAGGTTTCTGATAATTTGAAGATGAGCGACGGACTGTTCGTCTTTCTTGGTGATGAGAGCACCACCAAATTTGACCACAATTCGCCTCCCCATGAATATTGCAGGCATCAATACCACATGAGGATGCCTACAAAAACACAGGATTCAATAGGCTGCTCTCGTTGAGTCGGCCATGAGCGATGATGAGCCTAAACTCGATGCCTTCCTTCGACATCTACAAGCCGAAGTGGATACTGCATCTGAAATCGCAGACAATAAAGAGCGTGATGAACGTCTTTTTCAACTTGAAGTGGCTATACAAGAAGCGATTATATTCGCCAATAGGTATAGAGAATTACAAAGTCAAGGTGTTAACCCAATGATGCTTGTTGACCCGAAAATTCAGGCAGACCATCCTGCACCACCTGCAACGAAGAGTCAATCGATTCTACTTGGAGCACACGTGTGTGAGAGTTGTGGAAAGCTACTCGAAAGTGATCTTGACTTCTGCCCATCTTGTGGTGCAAAGAAGTAATCACTCTTCTTCTTCTTGTTCCCAGCGAGAAACTGTTTCAACGATCATTGGATCGTCTTCGCCTACTTTGTACAAGTATTCTGGAGGAACTTCATCAGTCAGATAGACTGTCGTTCCAGCACGGTAAATGGTGTGGCCATCGGCAACAGCACGAACTGTGTCAACTTCAATGATTGTAGGACGGCTGATTCTAACGTGCCCTGCTTCCAAAGCATTGACGATTGTTTTTGATAAGTGAATGTGGTTTCGGTTTCCTGATGTGATACCCAATTGTACAATCGCTTCTGCTTCAGTTGGTTCACAAGGCCAGTAAAGAGCCTCTGGAATATCATCGGTTGGCAGGTCAAGTTCAATTTCAATGGAATGACCATAGGTCGCTCGAATCATTTCACCTTCGACCTGGTAACGTCCTTTTTCATCAGCATTAGCGATGGCTTCGAAGTGCCATCCACGGAGCCAATGATAATGGCGACGTTGTCCCGAAATTGAATCTGCTAGTTCACGAGTACTTACCCATCCGTTGATGTCCATTTCAACATTGAACTTTTCTGGAGCGTGTCTCAAAACGAGAGCAAGCATACGACCGAGGCTTCCCGATTCTCGATCACTCATGATGAATTTTCCTTCTTCGTTACAGACAGGGCAGTTTGTACCACTAAAGTGTCCGTGCTTCTTACATTGGCGCAGCATAGTTACGGCCTATCGCCTTTCATTCATGAACCCTGCGGGTGATTGAACCGACTCAATCAAATGCTAGTTTGAACTCGCAACGTCATGGTCGATGTTGCAATGGTCGGTGCTGGTCAAACAAAATTTGGCAACCATCCATTAGGCCTCAAAGGCATGTGGTCAGAGGCTATCGAGAAGGCTTTTTCCAGTGTTGATAACGATTGCTTGCCGAGTATGGTGGATGAGGCGTTCATCGGTAGTATTGCTTTTGGTGGATCACAATTAGGCAATACAGCAGCTCTCTTAACCGAACATTCTGGCATGGACGGTGTAAGTGTACGACGGGTCGAAAATGCATGTGCATCGTCTGGTTTCGCCCTTAGAGATGCATGGATGACAATCAAAAGCGGACAGGCAGATATCGTCGTTGCCGGTGGAATTGAAAAAATGAATGATTTATCAGCCGAAAGGAAGCGATACTGGCTTGGAGTTTCTGGTGACACGGAATGGGAACGTTTGGCAGGACTTACATTCCCTGGCACTTATGCGTTAACTGCTCGACGTTACTTTCACGAGTTTGAATCAACACATGATGACCTTGTCCATGTATCTGTGAAGAACCACATGCATGGCTTTGACAATGAAGTCGCTCATTTACGCAAAGATGTCTCGTTTGAGAAAGCAAGTTCTGGAGCGATGGTCGCCGATCCGCTCACTCTTTACGACTGTTGCCCAACATCAGACGGTGCTTCCGCAGTTATTCTCGTAGCAGACCATCTCGCACATCAGTTTACTGACACGCCAATTTGGGTCAAAGGGTCTGGAGCAGGTTCAGATAAATTAGCCCTGCATGACAGGCCGAGTTTAACACAACTACGAGCAACTCAATTGGCATCTCAAAAAGCATACTCAATCGCCAATATTCAGGCGAACCAAATCGACTTGGCTGAAGTCCATGACTGTTTCACAATTGCAGAAGTTCTCGCCACAGAAGACCTTGGATTTGCAGGACGTGGAGAGGGAGGACGCTTTGCACGTGATGGTCAAGGTCGGCGAAATGAAGGTGATGTTACAATTAATGCAAGTGGAGGACTGAAATCAAAAGGCCACCCCCTTGGTGCAACAGGAACTGGACAAGCGGTCGAAGTCTTCAAACAATTACGACATCAAGTAGAATCACCACGACAAGTACGTGATGCAGAAGTTGGCTTGACACATAATGTAGGAGGCTCAGGAGCAACCTGTGCCGTTCATATCTTTGGGAGGGAGAGATGATGCCTATCTCAAAATCTTCTGTTGACAACGTAATCTTTGCAACCAGTGCCTATGGTGATCGATGGGCAGGTCCTGATGGAGATCGACTCACAATCGCTTTGCAACTCCTACAGTCAGAGACTGCATCGACGATTCAAATCGATTCCTTTGTAGAATCACTTGAGTATACGCCGAGTACTGCGGTCTCTTCAATTATCGAATCGACAACCGATTGGAAAGTAGACTCGGATGGACAATATCATTTGATTGCATCCAATTCATCATTCATTGTAGCCCTTACAAAAGATGAACATATTTCACAATGGCCAGACTTATCTCTTGGGAAAATGATTGATGAAGATCATAAAAATTCAATCCATGGGGCATGGAAAAAAGAAGTCGCTGGCGTAAGTCAAGGTGCCTACGTATCCCAATCCCAGCATAGGCTTGCCATGCCATCACGCCTTGGTTTACATGCTCAAGAAGACGCTTCTACCATCGTCTGGCCGCCTCGACAACTCAATGCAGAAGGAGAACGAATCGCTCCAGCATCAAACAAACTGGACAATCGTGCATCCATCCTAACTTGGACAAGACTAAGGGCAGCGGGAGCCCCTTCCGAATTCTCATTGAGAGCTCCATTACTCGGTGGAGTATCCACGGTTCTTGTTGAATTTTCATCAGGGCCAAAAGGAGTATTCATGCTTGCAGATGATGAAGATGGACAGGCATCGATAGGTCAAGAAGTCTCATTTGAGGTACGACGCTTGTATGGTCAAGATGAACTGATCCACTACGGACTCAAAGCACTTCTGATTTAATTTCTAACCTCTCGATAGAAGCCTTCATAGAAAGATTCGCTAGTGGCGATGCATGGCTGGCTTTGGTGGCATCCGTAAAGGTCGAAATGAAGCGATTGAGAACATCTCCGTACAAGACGAAGGGGATTGTGCACGTTGTGGTGGAGAAAGCCAACCATCTACAATGGATGGATACCTCACCTGTAGTCGTTGTTCTTACGAATGGAAAGATCCAAACTATGTTTCTAAAAAGACAAGAGGACCACCACCAAATCATCGTAGAGATAACGAATTGATTCAAGAATTCAAGAATGAAATGGAACGAGGAGACCTCAAAGGCATTCTCGGAGTCGATTCCAACCTCTCAGAAGCACAAGAAAAGTCTCTGCAACGATTGGAAGATAAGTGGATGACTGGAATGCAAGGGCACTACAACGCTGCTTCTGAAGATAGAAAACCACTTATGATCAGTTTTGATGATGATGACAACATTGTTTCCACTGAAGTGGCAGCATTAACCATCGTATCAAACGGATTTGATGGCGGTGAAGAAATACGACTCGAATATCCAGGTAGAGGAACTGAATTTTATGCATACAACGAGAAAAGTTCTACAGGTTGGAGGCGAGGAGATTCCAGCGAATCGACAGCTCGCTCGATTTGTAACGTTATTAATCGCTCATCTGAACTTGTTTATGCAAACTTGAATGGAAATCGAATCTCCTTTGAATTACGTGGTGATGACTTGAAACCAGAATCCTTAGTCTTGTTTGTCGATGACCCTGGTGGCCAAGATATCGTGGCTGAGAAGGGTGGAGTCATCCTCGATTTCAGAGACGTGACTGTATGGGATGATTATCGCAACGTTGTCGCTCTTGTTTTGGAAGATGGAATCATCTCACCAAGTGAAGATCAGATGCTTTGGGTTATGCGCCAACAACTTGGAATCGAAGAAGAACAACATGTTGCTCTTGTTTTGGAAATGTTTGGAGATAACGCATTGAAAGAATGTCCCAATTGCAATAACATGGGACAACTGTACCCTGAGTACTCAGCATGGTACTGCCAGGCTTGCGAAAGTTGGCTTTAACCATCATTCTATAGAAAATAGAGTCGACCTATTTCTGCTCCATTTTAAGGGAGTTGAGAGAGGGATGCTTCATAAAGTGGGTGGATGTCCGTAAAATAGGCGAACGCTATGGCTGAAGACGTATTGTATATTGGAATTGACTTGGGGACTTTCCGCTCCGTAATGGTTTCATCAGGAAATCACGAAGAAGAAGAACTCACTGTAATTGGAACACCAAAAGATCCAATTGCTCGAAACTTTTTGAAGAGAGATGTTCTCTTTGGAGAAGAAGCACTCAAGAACAGACTGGCTCTCAATCTATTCAGACCTCTTGAACTTGGTGTCATCAAAGATACAAAAGAGGACCGAGAATTCATTGCTCACTTCATTACCCACCTTATTGGGCTATCTGATCCTGAAGACCACGACCGTGTTGTCGCAGTTATTGGAGCACCAGCTGAAGCAAGCCACGTTGACAAGACCGCAATCTTCGATGCTGCTGCAGGATCAGTTAACGCTGCTATGATTATTTCAGAGCCGTTCGCTGTTGCATATGCACTGGACATGATTGAGCACACACTCGTTATCGACATCGGAGCAGGAACAACTGACCTTTGCCGTGTTTACGGAACTATTCCAGGACCTGGTGACCAGATGCACACTGGATATGCTGGAGACTACGTTGACGCTCAAATCATCAAGGAAGTTCAATCCAAGTACAATGGGGCTCAAATCACCAAGGATATGGCTCGCCGATGGAAGGAACAATACTCCTTTGTTTCCACATCCACTCCTGATGGCCCGATTATGGTAGATTTCTCTATTGAAGGAAAGGCAATGAATCTTGACATCACTGATTGTATGCAACGTGCTTGTGAATCAATCGTTTAACCAATCGTTGAGAACGTCAAGAAACTTATCGCTGACTCCAACCCGGAATACCACAACGAGTTCCGCCGAAATATGGTTCTCGCTGGTGGCGTATCAGGAATTCGTGGACTCGGTGCTCTCATCTAACGCCGACTCTCCGACATGGGCGATGTCAACGTACACGTTGTCGATGACCCAGTCAGACTCGGTGCAATGGGTGGCCTCAGACTCGCTATGGAAGTTCCAGAAGAGATGTGGAAGAACCTCACACTGGCTTCAACATGATTGTGGTCTAGATGAAGAAAGGCCTCGTTATTGGTGGCAGTATTCTATCGGGCGTATGCATAATTGTTGCTTTGATTAGTCTCTTTGCAGCAATTGGTTTCGAACCTGAATCGGATAACATTCTTCACGATACAAGATCAGATGGAACAACATACACCTTTGAAGAAGGTGATTCATTTGTTCTGCAAGTATATGCGGTAGGTCAAGTTGATTGTAACGATTTTTCACTATCAGTCATTGGACCTGGTGATGAAAACTATGAGTACTATAAGCCCGATTGTGATGATACATTTGATACAAATGAATACACATATCTTGGAGATTTATCAATTTCCCAAACAGGCACATACCAAATTGTTGCCACAGGAGATATTGTCATTACAAATGCGAATAGCATCGGAATCGGTGGAATTGTCTCAATGGTTAGTTGTGGCTGTTGTTTCATCGGCTTGATTATACTAATCGTCGGTCTTGTAACTGGAAAATCTAAGCCACAGGTGGTGATGGTTCAACCAGATGGATCTTTAGTTGCAGTACAAGGACAAGTTGTTGAACAATCAATGGACAGTCAGATCATTACTCAACCGCAACAAATTGCAACTCAGCCCCAGCAATATATCCCTCAACCAC
>OBPB01000023.1_pt1 | contig 37003 bp, 27 predicted proteins | sample 1534631 | NCBI WGS metagenome assembly OBPB01 (sample SAMEA3275471, study PRJEB22092) | marine metagenome | biome: Marine environment; feature: Belgian marine environment, sample taken at 3 meters depth; material: Sterile flask | collected 2014-06-24T18:06:27+00 | depth 3 m
GTCCCGGCCATGTCGTGGCCATGTGAAGCTCACACATAGCCATGACCGGTGCTGACACAGGCGCAACTGCTCGGCCACTGCCTCGTTATCGGCGTGGTAGGTGCGAACGGTTGCAGCGATTTCAGAAAGATAGGAAATTCGCTCAGGAGGAATGACGCCCTTTCGCGCACCCATTTCATCAATGGGTTCTGAAGCTTCAAAGCCAACCATAGCGGCCAACTTGACCCACAATCGATCGACACCACCATCTGCAAACTGGCTGGCGATGGTGGCCACGACTGGAAGTTCTTCATCAGCCACATCGAATTTGTTTCGGTTGCGTCGAACCTGCTTGCGAATGGCGCGCAGAGCATCCTCACTGCCTCGCTTCTCATACTTGTTGAGGATGACAAGGTCGGCCACATCGAGCATCTCAATCTTCTCAAGTTGCGTGTGAGCGCCGAATTCAGCGGTCATCACATAGAGCGAACGGTCGGCGACTGACGTGATGGCGTCGCTGCCTTGACCGATGCCACTTGTTTCACAGAAAATGAGATCGAACCCAACGGCCTTGGCCACTTCGATGGCTCGATCGAGGTTCGCACTGATCTCAGAACCGGACCCTCTGCTCGCAAGACTGCGCATGTAGAGGTCGTTGTTGGAGAGTGAGTTCATTCGGATGCGGTCGCCAAGCAGGGCGCCACCGGTCCGCTTTCGAGTCGGGTCAACACAGAGCAAGCAGACCTTCTTGCCGGGGTTGTCGCGCTGAATGCGCAACATCAACTCATCGAGCAGGCTTGACTTTCCTGCACCACCTGTGCCGGTGAATCCAATCACAGGTACATCAGCGGTCGAGGAACGGCAGGTTTCAACAGCCGCCTTGAAGGTTGCATCATCGGCAGATTCAGACAGGGTGAGCAAGAGTCCAACCTTTGCCATATCGTTTGGCGTGACGGGGCCGTTGAGGCTCTTCATGCGCTCCTTGCCGATGAGATCGACTTCGGCAGCTTGGCCCATGAGGTGGTGAATCATGCCCATGAGGCCCATGCTGCGTCCATCGTCGGGTGAGTAAATCTTCGAGATACCAGCCTGGTGGAGGGTTCGAATTTCAGGAGGGGTGATGGTTCCTCCACCGCCTCCAAAGATGCGGACATGCTCGCAGCCGGCCTCGTCCAAGAGTTCTCGAATGTAAGAAAAGTACTCGACGTGACCGCCTTGATAGGAAGTGAGTGCCACGGCGTGAGCATCTTCCTGCACGGCACAATCGACCACGGCCTTTGCTGACTGGTCGTGGCCGAGGTGAATCACTTCTGCCCCAGAGGATTGAATCAAACGTCGCATGACATTGATGGCGGCGTCGTGACCGTCGAACAGTGAAGCTGCCGTAATAACACGGACTGGACCTGCTGTGGTCTCGAACACAGGTTCCTCGTCGGCCATGTTGCTTCCACGCACCTTTGGTTCATCAATTCAAGGGTGAGGGGTTGTGCACATTTACCAGCCTTGCTGCTGTTCATAGGCCACATCGCTCGGGACATCTGGAATGGTTTTGGCCACCGGCGCTTGCTGCCCTTGTTCGTGAATCGCTTGTTCCAAAACGTCGTCCAATTCAGTCCGCAATCTCTCCAAACGAATGGCTTGGTGCGCTCCAAGCATTCGCATCATGACCGCTCGCTCGTAAGCCGAAGCAATTTCATCGAGTTCATCTCGCTGTGTTGCTCCCTTCAGAGAGGTTTCAAACCGCTTGGCTCGTCCGCCTCGAGTCACGATGCCAAGACCGATCCAAAGCGAGAGGGGCACACCAACGAGGATGCCGATAAGGTCCCACGCCCCAAGACCGATTTGCGTGCCGGGGACGATGATTTCGAAACTGTCAATCGGCTTTGAGTCCGAGTCGTACGGGTCTGTTCCTGCGTTGCGTTCTGCATCGTCGAGGAACCCATCGTTGTCATCATCGGGATCCGCATAGTCGCCAATACCATCGTTATCGAAGTCCTTCTGTTCGAGTGGATCATCAGGGAATGCATCGTCTGCATCAAGTGTTTTGTCACCATCAAGGTCGCCCGGAGATGCATAGTCTGGCAAGACATCGATGCTGTCATTGTAACCATCGTTGTCCCTGTCAAACAACGACGGGTCTGCATTGTTGCCAGATTGGTTGTCACCAAATCCATCGCCGTCTTCATCTTTGCATTGGGTTGGATCGTTTGGGAAGGCATCCGCATTTCGTCCAAACGGATTGTCGCCACACCCGTCGTTGTCAATGTCTGACCACTGGCTTGGTTCTGCGAGGAAGGCATCGTAATTGTTGCCTGCTGGATTGTCACCGTAACCATCACCGTCGATGTCATACCATTGGGAATCATCCATTGGGAATCGATCTGCATTTGAGCCAAAGGAGTTGTCGCCAAATCCATCGCCGTCCGAATCGAGGTGCTGTGAGGGGTCGTAAGGGAACGCATCAGCGCTGTCTTCGTATCCGTCGTTGTCGGTATCAAGCCAGCGGAGTTTGTCGGCAGGGAATCCATCGCCTGCATCCGACCATCCGTCGCCATCGCTGTCGGTGCAGCCGTACCGGTCTTCGGTCGAGTTGCCGGGAACCGTCATACAGGCATCCCCGCGTGTGCCACCAATGTTATCACCGTAGCCATCGCCATCCAAATCGGACGACTGTGTTGGATCGAATGTGAATTCATCATAGTCAATACCGAGGCTGTTATCACCATAGCCATCGCCATCCAAATCGTTCCATTGAGTGATTTCGTCTGGAAGTGCATCCACAAGATCGGCAAACCCATCGCCGTCCATGTCGACGCAGCCAAGCAAACCTTCTGTGCTGTTACCGCTGGTCGTTGGGCAGTTGTCACCTTCGATCCCGGATGGGTTATCGCCGTAACCATCTCCATCGGAGTCTGCCCACTGGCTTGGGTCGTTTGGATAGGCATCACCTGTGTTGCTGAATCCGTCGAAATCGTTGTCCAAGCAGCCGTAGGCATCCCGGTTGGAAGTGCCTGCTACATCAGGGCAATCATCTGCGAAATTGCCAGTCGATTCATCACCAAATCCATCGCCGTCTTCGTCTGCCCACTGGGTAGCGTCGTGAGGGAATGCATCGGAGTCATCCGCCCATGCGTCGCCATCAATGTCGCCACAGCCTTGACGGCCAGCGGTCGAGGTTCCCGGTGTGTAGGGGCAATCATCGCTCGTGGCAAAACCGCCGTTGTCGCCGAATCCGTCAGCATCTTGGTCGCTCCACTGATTGCCATCGGCGGGGAATGCATCTTGAGTCGCACCAAATCCATCACCGTCATAATCATCTGAAAAGATCGACAAGGTCTGCAACGCTCCATCGTTTTGCAACAACGCAAAGCTTCCAGCATTTGTTGCAATTGCTTGAGGGCAACCTGCGTTCACATCGTGGGTCGTGACGTTGTCGACGGTGTCTTGATTCCAAGCAATAATGCTAATTTGTTCGTTTTGGCCACCAGAAACAAGCGCTTGACCGTTGCTGGCCAACGTGCCGGTGTGGCAAACCGCAGCAAAGCCAACATCGGGTGTACTTGTCGCAGCCATCGAGAGAATCTCACGCGTGGACATCACCGCGAAGGAAGATGAAAAATCAGTTGAGCCGAGCACCACCATGTTAGTGTCCAAGCCCGAAAACTCGACGGAGTTCGATGCGCCACTTGTCGCATTGAACGAAACAAAGTCACATGGTGAGCTTCCACCGGTGTTCCACCCTTCGACGAGCATGGCTGATTGATGGTTAAACACACGGAGACTTGCATCAGCAAGCAGGCCAATCGAGCAATCCTTGATGCCGTTCCATTGCGCATCGAAGGCATCAATTCCGGTGGAAAGATTCCTCGCCGCATAGACATGTGCAGCGCTTGCTTCGACTTCACCCGTCGACCATGCGACTGTTGTTCCAAGGAGCGAGATGGCGTTGCTTGCTGTGTTGTGATCTCGTTCATCGCAATGTGCGTTGCCTGCGCTGAAGAGGGTGGTTGAAGTGGCATAGAGTGCGTGTGTGCATTCAGGATTTGGTCCAAGGACTTCAGTCATGGCGCCATTTTCGCCCCCAATTTCAAGGCCGTTTGAAAGTGGCGTGAACCATTCTGCAGTCGCCTCAATCGAGGTGGTGTTGGCTTGGAGGTCCCATTCCATGGTGATCATGCGCTGGCGGCCGTTCGCAAGCGTGCAATCAATCCCTGAAAGGGTAACAAGCCCTTGGTCAGTCGGGCAACTAACAGTGAAGAAGGCGCTGTCTTGATTGGAGGTCAAGGCATGCACATTCAATGAACTTGCACTGCTTGAGGCGATTCCAATCATCTCCTCTCGTACACCAAGCGTATCGATGGCTTCGAGCATGATGCCTGTGTTGGTATGGGCAATGATGACCAATCCATCAGTGTGAGCAGCTTGCATCACGGGCTCGCCTGCAAGGTTGCTATCGGAACGAATCGTGCCATCATGTTCGACGATCACAACTTTTCCACCAGCGATTTCGTTGGTCCATGTGTGGTTGCCAACGGTGCCTTCTCCATCGTGTGAAACAATAAGGGCGTAACCGTTGCCAAGCGAGGCGATATCAAGCGCCTCAGCGCCTCCGCTGACTTCGACATTGACGTCCCAGACCCATGTTGACTGGGCTGCTACTTGCATGCCGGTTGGAGTGTCCTGAAGGGCTGTTTGAGCCATTGGTGAGGTGGCTTGGGCTATGAAAAAGAACAAGACAAAGGATACCAGCCAGCGAGCATTCATTGCTTACCTCTCGTCGGAAGCGGGTATCAATGTTTGCTTCCACGCAAATGATGCACGAAGAAATCAGACATCGGAGACTTCATCCTCTGCCAACGGAGGTAGTCCCTTCTTTGCACGGATGTAATCGGTGTAGTTTCCGTAGTAGACGGTGACAATTCCATCTTCTAATTCCCAAATTCGGTTGACGACTTGGTCAAGGAACCATCGGTCGTGGGATACGGTGATGAGCGAGCCCTCGTAACCAATCAGGGCCTCCTCGAGGGTGTCCTTTGAATCCATGTCCAAGTGATTGGTTGGTTCGTCCATCAGCAAGAGGTTGTTTTCTTCAAGCAATAATTTGAGCAAAGCGACTCGCGCTCGTTCACCACCAGACAGTTGTGAAAGTTTGGTGGTGACTTGGTCGCCTGAGAATTGGAAGCGCCCGAGCGCAGCACGGATGTCGCCATATCCGAAATCAGGACGCAATTTTTGAATTTGTTCTACTGGGTTGAGGTTGAAATCAAGCGTTGCGTGATCTTGGTGGAAGTAGCCGATTTCAGCTCCTGGTGCAAGGTCTCGAACGCCGCTTGTGAGTTTCTCATCACCGTTGATGATTTTCAAAAGAGTGGTTTTTCCTTGGCCGTTTCCGCCAACAATGCCGATTCGATCGCCCTTGCGAACTTCCAAGTCTTGGTTGTTGAGGATTGGTCGCTTGAGACCTTCGAAGGTTTTTGTTGCACCATCCAACTGAAGCACGTCCATGCTCGCCTTGTCGGTCGCTTCGAGTTTGAGGATCAGTGGCTTCCGCTTCTTTGGAACCCGTGCTCGCAGGGCTTTGAGTTCCTGTTGCATGCGCTCAATCATTTTCTGTTTGGCTGAAATTGACTTGTCATATTTGTTGGCTCGCTTCATTTGCTTGAGTGCGCCTGTGGTCGCAGCAATTTTCTTCTCGACCGTGTGAATCATATCGCCAAGAGCGGCTTCAGTAGCCACTTTCTGACGAAGAAATTGACTGTAGTTGCCCTTCCAAGGCCACGCTCGAAGGTTGTCTACTTCGACAATGCGGGTGCACACTTGGTCGAGGAAATACCGATCGTGAGAAACGATGAGTTGTGCCCCTTTGAAATCCTTGAGAAAAGCCTCAAGCCATTCAGTCGTTTCAATGTCCAAGTGGTTGGTCGGTTCGTCAAGGAACATGACATCGACGCCAGCGAGTCCGACAAGTTGCCGAGCGAGGGCCAATTTCGCCTTTTCACCACCTGAGAGTTTGTTGACTTTCATGTCCATTGGATGCTTATCCAAACCAAGCCGTGCGAGGGTAGCTTTTGCAATGCTTGCGACGTTGCCGCCACCGCTTGCACCGAGCGTTTGTTGAAGTTCACTGTAACGTTCCATCACCCCTTCCCAATCGCCATCGTAGAATGCAGGGTCAACCATTTGTGCTTCGATCGAGGCAATTTCTTCCTCTAACTCCTGAAATTGGCGCCCCTTTCGCCCCAGTTCTTCCTCGATGGTCGAATCAGAGTCGATGTCCCTGATCTGCGTAAGGTAGGCAATGCGAATACCAGGTGCATAGTCGATTTCACCGACATCCTGCGATTGTTCACTGATGGTGTTGAGGAGCGTGGTTTTTCCTGCCCCGTTGTGGCCGACAATACCGATGCGATCGCCGTCTTGAACAAGGAGGTTAATGTCGACCAGCACATCAACTGGACCAAAACTTCGGTCGACCCCTTCGATGTTGATGAGTTGGCGTGCCATGTTCTCCCCGTTTATGCGCCTCTGTGCACCCCTCATAAACTGAATGGCAGGTCAAAGGTTGTGGTATCTCTTGGTGTGGTTTATTCACCATCGCCAATTTGTAGGTCCCATGAGGCGGAAGCGATGGACGCCTGAACGCCAACGAACGTTGCGAGAAGCGGACTGGATTGTTGGTTGGTTGAGGCAAAACGGGCCCGCATCGACCCGTGAGATCACCAAGGCAATGCAGCAGGAAGGGCTCGAACTTCGTGCCCATGTTCTCAACAAGGCCCTGCGCAAATCACCATTCATCGTTCATTGTGGGTTCCAAAAGGTGGATGGCCATGACCTCAGCCAGTGGGACTTCGATCGTTCTTTGCGTGAGGAAGATGAGTGAGGAAGAGGAATTCAATCGAACTGAGTGAAGGCTCCAGAACGACCTCTTCGTCGCTTGAGTGAACGTTTGTATTCGTTGTCAATCCGCTTCTGTTCTGCGAGTTGGTGCCGCATGCCCGGTGATGCTACGATGCAGACAGCGATGCCCAGCAAGACACCAGCGGGGGCGCTGAGGTACAATGGGATGCTGAGTATGGCCCAGTTGAGTGTTCCAACCACGAGGCCGACAACAGCGCCGACACACATCGGTTTTTGCATGATTCGTGGGAGCAGAGGAGGGGCCTTTCTTGGCTTTGAAAGGTCGATGCTCAGATTCGAACGCTTGTCCTTTTCTGTAGCAATCATGGTGCCGAGTTGACATGACAGGTTATAATATAATCGCCGGGCAACCGGAATGCGGGACAAATTGAACCTCTATGGCGCGAAAGCGGTAGTTCCGCCTTCTTCAACAGAAGCGGTCTCAAATGGCCTTGATCGCTTCTTCGTGGAGGGTCAACAAGTTTCGTAGCTTGACCTTCATCGAAGGGGTGAGCATGTCGTTGTCTGTGGTCCACTCAACTGGATCCAAGATGAGGGTTGCTGCGACTTCGTAGCCCTTCCAAACTGGAGCCTTCATGCTGTTTGTCTTCAACTCGTTCAGCAACCAAGCGTTGACCTCAGGTCGTGCGCAGATGTCTGCATTCGAGCCGGATACATCGACGCCTGCGGATTTCAACGCGGGCTTGAGGTTCTCCATGTTCGGGTGGACCACAAGGAAGGTCCGGAGCATGTTTCGCCCGTCCAGAACTGCTTGTTCGACAAATGGCGAGAGTTTGACGTTCTCTTCAAGTGGTGCAGGCGATACGTACTTTCCATTTTCCAGTTTGAATTGACTCTTCACACGCCCGGTGATTGAAAGATAGCCGTCGGAAGAGAGCTTTCCAAGGTCACCCGTTCGGAAGACGCCAGGTTCGATGATCACTTCCTTCGTAGCCTTCTCATTGTTCCAGTAGCCCATCATGACGTTTGGACCGTGAACGATGATTTCACCTTCTTCAGGTCGGGCTGGATCGTCCCAAGCATCTGTGTCGATGGTGACGCTCACGCCATTGGCGACCAAACCAACACAGCGAAGTTTCGAGGTGCCGGGTCCTGCCCATCCGTTTGCAGCGACAAGCGGGGAGGTCTCCGTAAGTCCGTAGCCTTCGTAGCAACTGAATCCAACCATTTGGATGAATTCGGCGACATCGGGTGAAAGCGCAGCCGCACCTGACATGCAGAAGCGGATGTTTCCACCAAATCGGGCTCGTACTTTGGACCAGATGAGCTTGTCATAGAATTTGTCGAGGACGCCTTTTGCAGGAACAGCGTCACATTCAACGCCGGCCTTGGCAATACGCTTTTGTGCGTGCTTACGTGCCTTTCCAGACAGGAATCGCTTGACTGGAGACGAAGCAAACTGACTGTTGACACGGTCGTAGAATTTGTTCCAAACACGTGGCACTGCGAGAAGGACTGCCGGCTTGATTTCGATGCATTCATCGGCGATGCGAGTGAGATCGGAGATGAGGTTAATGTGAACGCCACAGCGGATCATCCAATGCAAATCGAAGGTGCTTCCAAAGGAGTGGGCCCAAGGGAGGAACGCAGCGTTCTTATCGCCGACGTAGACCTTGAATGCAGATTGAACACACAGGATGTTGGAAAGTGTGTTCCAATTGCTGAGCATGACACCCTTTGGGTTGCCTGTGGTTCCTGATGTGTAGATCAGGGTGTTGAGGGCGAATGGGTCGTCTGCAACTTCAAAGGTGTTCTCGGACTTTCGTCCAAGCGCCACAAATTCAGTCCATCCGTGGACAGGGATGCCTTCTGGCGGCAGTTCATTTGCTGGGTCTTCGCCCATCAAAAGAATTCCAGCGCTCGGCCATCCGCTTGCTTCTTTCGGCATGTGTTCAACAAGTTTGTCGAGCACACCTGTGTTTGCAACTGCAAGAAGAGAAGGGGTCGAATCAGCGAGAATGTAAGCCCACTCAGCACCATGCTGATGAGTGTACATAGCAGTGTAAGCAGCGCCGATAGCGTTTGCTCCGTAGGCAAGGGATGCCCATTCTACGCTGTTGTCGAGGATGAGTGCCACTCGGTCGCCAGTTGAAACGCCAAGATCAGCAAGTCGTTGACCGACTGCTGTTGAAAGGCTTCCAAATTCGTCGTAGGTGATGTGGGTTCGGGGCATGCCCTTTTCCGGGATGTATCCAAAGCATTGGTTCGAGCCAAAGCGCTCTACGCTGGTCATCATCATTTGGTAAAGAGTGCGGGGATCTTCGCCCTCAGGTTGTTTCCATTGTCGGTCGTTGGGTTGTCGTTCCCAGGCCATCTGCAGTTCTGCCATGCACAGCAAGTGTTGCATTAAGCACTTGAATGGTTCGCCGGTTTTGCATGAAGGTTAGCAACCATTTCGCTCAAGGCAGGCCACGACATTTGCACGCCAATCCGCACCGTCATTTTTGTTGGCCAATGGGCTTGCAGGGCTTGGGTGCCAACATGTATCAATGGTGATGGTTCGCCCCGATGCTGTGAGTCCTGTGCCTTTTTTTGGTGCGTTGAATGCAGCACGAGCCCGCTGTTCTGCGTATTTTCCGACCCCAATGATGTGCGTGATGCCCATGATGTCAACCACCGCTCTCAAGTGATCATCGCAAGCATCAAGCAAAGGCTCGATGATTGATTTTGGTACTTTGTTCGGCGTGATGTTTTGGCCTCGTTCTCCAAGCAAAAGCAGCGGGCAATGATTGACAACAAAAATTCGCCCGAATGTAGCTGTTGCTGTGCCATAGTGTTGCTCCATAAGGTTCCACAAACGAGTGCCTGAAACTTCCTGTCGCTCGAGGGCCATCCCTTCAATGGGTCGCTTTGGGTGTGCATTGGATGGCGTCACGAGGTCACGTGATTGGATGGCCAAGAACTGTTGTGCGACGTCAGTGGCGCCAAATGGAACGCCGGTTTGTGCCATGCCCCACGGCCCTGGGTTCATGCCCAGAAGCAGAACTCGAGCGCCGAGTCCCCCCCACTGCTCGAGGTACTGTACGTGATGTGGCCAAGCGTAATCCAATGGGTTCGTTGCATGAGCAACTTCGGAGTTTTTCTCGATCCCCTTGATGGCCTGATCGCACTTTGACGAGAGTGTTTGAGCGGCCACAATCAATGCCTCAACAGTGTCCATGCAGTGCCCATGTTGGGTGCATTACATGATTCTATGCGAATCACTTCCTGCGGCTGACGGCCCGGGGTTGCGCCTGATCTCAGGTGTGAAGGGTGTACGTTGCCGAGGTGACTCACGCCTCCTCCTCTCGCCGAGTCGCAACGAAGCGTCCTACATTGATTGCTGCCATGGATGTCCTCACGGGCTTTTATTCATCCCGAGTTGAATATTATGCAAATTGAATCACTCAGAAAAATGGACGGCGTACGTATCCTTCCAATCGGCAGAGGATGCATTAAACCAAGATTCAGCTTCCTCAAAGGCTTCTTTTCCTTTCGATCGGCGCTTAGCACGCTGACTAATCAACTTCCATGCCGTTTTTTCGCCAATTCCCGGAATGGATTCAAGTTGTTTCTGAGTGACCGTAAGATGGTTGAAGTTTGTCTCAACGCCCGTAATCGATCGTGCTCCGTGGCCAGTGACAATGATGTCAGAAGAAGTTTCCAATGGAATGTGGTATTCGACGCCAACAAGGATTGGATATGCCCCGATTTGACGTCCGAAGGTAATGCCCGCTTTCCCTCGACATTGCTCCGCAGTGTGCGCATCTTCCATGTGTGCTGGGAGCCTTGTTCGTCCGTCATGCGTCTCCCAATGCACATTGGATAATTTACTACCCAAGGGGAATAATTCTTGCAAAAGAGGGCCATCGATGGTGTCTCGGACATTGGTTTTGAACGTGTTAAATGCCTTTTGTGGGATCTCTTGGAAGCCTTCACCTTCGACTTGCCGGATGTTGATCCTGCGCAAAAGCAACCCCTCTCTCCTGATTTCATGGAGTAAATCGAGGTTTAATTGATAACTCGCTTCAGTTTCTCCATTGAGTCCTGCAATGAAATTGAGTCCAGGTAACAGCTTTGGCAACCCTCGCTTGCCTCGGGTTTTCCCATATTTGTTGATGAGGCGAATGGCCGTCTTCAACTGAGCGGGGTCGCAATTCAGCCAATTTGCTTCGTGGACGGATGGGTCTGCGGATTCGAGGCCAAACGAAAGCACAGCGCCATCAGAAAGCGTTTCAACGAGGGTTTTGGTGATTTCCTCAGACGGTTCAAGGTTTTCTGCAATGATGGATGGATTGCCGTTGTCAGTGTGAAGGATGCCAAGACGTTCATCGTCACGCAGCCCATAGAGGAGTCGAGCAATCGGTTCCGGGTTTGGAATTGGGTATTCCAGTTCCCGAACACCATCTGCCATGTAGGTGTAGGTGTCCGTCATGCCCCCTAAGCGAACATGTTGTACGCCCGCATCATGAGCCAATCGGACTTCTTCGATGATGTCTTCAGGTGTTCGCCAGATGGGTACGCCTTTCTTTGGCTCGATGCAGAACTTACACCCACGCTTGTAGCGTACACAGCCTTGGTAGACTTCGACTTCATAGGTCAGAGGGCCTGGTTTTGCCTCATTTCCGAGGTCCGGATGGCTTGTCACGGCTTTGCTTCCAGCACCTGCTTGGGCCCATTCGGTCCACTGCTCAGCCGATCTTCGCTGATGGGACCATGCGCCAGTCTTGAGGTAAGCGTGCAATGTGGCATCGGTGTCTTGTAAGGCGAGAAACAGGTTGGCTTGAAGCGGTGCCCAACCTTGTTGACGCCAGCCACGGATGGCCCAACCACCGAACAAGGCCGGTGTCGAAGAGGGAAGGCTTCGTATGATTTCTCGAGTTTCTTTGAGGGAGATGGGGGTTCCTCGAAGGTAACGCCCTGGAACAACAGCACCAGCGACGCATGCCAAACCTGCAATGCTGCTCAGACGCGTTCGAACAGCGTCTTCTCCTGCTTGCTTGAGGTACATGCGCCATGCGTCAATCGTTGTGTATTCATACGGGATCTTGGCTTGTTCAAGCACGCCACAAAGGTAGCGAATATGGAACCCAACATACGGTGGGACCCCGAATGCTGCAGGCTCATCCTCATAGCCATCGATGACAAGCCAAGCAGGCTCTTGTTGTTCGACCATATTGACCAACTCATCAGAGGTGGACTTCAATCCTTCTTGGGGCCTCGGCGTCGGCGGCGCTTCTTGCCATCCTCTTCCTCTTCCCGCATCGCTTGGATTTCACGGTTGGATTTTCCGGCGGATTGGTTGGGTTTTCCACCTTTGCCACCCTTCTTGCCGCCCTGCGAAACATCGACCTTGATTTTGCGGCCTAACAGTTCTGTGCCGTTGAGTTTTGCGACGATTGCCTCACCTTGATCCGTTTCCTTGACGAATGCGAAAGCGAATCCCTTGGGCTTACCTGCGTTGTCGGTTGCCATCACCAATTCATTAACGGTTGCAACACCCTCAAAGATGGCTTTGAGTTGCTCTTCAGTTGCCTTGAATGGCAGGTTACCAACGTAAAGTTTGAGTCCTTCTGGATCCTTGCGCTTTCCTCGCTTGCTCTTCTTGTCGTCGCTGTCAGCATCACGAACGCCGATCTTCCGACCGTTGATTTTGTGGCCATCCAACTTGGCAATTGCTGCGTCAGCTTGGGCCTTCTCGCTGTAGGTGACGAATCCAAATCCACGGTTCACACCGTTATCGTCTGTGAGGACGATGCAATCGGTCATGTCGCCATGCTCGGCAAAGAGTGCTCTGAGTTCTTCAGTTCCAACTTCTCGTGGCAATCCACCGACAAACAATCGGCAGCCAGGGGCGTTTCGAGGTCGGCGACCTTTTCCACCGCTTTCGCCTTCGAATCGGAAGTAGGTGCGCTCCCGTCCATCCTCTCGGACGTCGGCTGCGATGAATGTGGCTCGGCCTGCAGGCCCTTTACCGAACATTGCTTCTGCTGCTGCACCCCAGCGCTTTCCTGCATTGTTGAGGGCGCTTGCGCCTTGTTCAAGTTCTGCCCATCCAGCACCGTAGTTGTCCGCAAGGGCACGGTAGGATTGGAATCCACATGAAGGGCATTGAACGTTCCAGTCACCATCGAGGTGTGGGAGCAAGGTGTCGCCACAAGGTGGGCAGATGGCATGGAGCACGCCACAGTCGTCTCGATCTCTGAACGAGATGCGGAGAACAGGGGAGGTTTCCTTGACTTCGGCACGGCAGACGTCGCGGCGTCGCACTGCGTCTGCGGTCTGGTGCATGTAGCGGTCGACGATGTTGGTCACGTGGAATTGTCCATAGAGGTGTTCTGGAAGGACACTTCCAGGCTTCCCTTCAACGCAAATGACTTGTGCTTCACCATTTTTCTCATTGAGTTTGACAACTTCACAAAGAACGGTGTCACCGATTTCGGGTGTCACAATTGGCTTTGATGCTACGACCGTTCCGATTCCGTCATTGATTGAAAATGCGCCAACGGCGGTTGCAACAATGCGGCCGTCGACTTCGATTGTTCCTTCTCCAGCTTCGCAATCTGCGGTGCTGGATACATTCATTCCTGGGGTGACGAGGCTCGGCGTCATGTGATTCATTCCTTGTGCAAACATGGCCCGAGGTGGGTCGCATGTTGTTTCGCTTGTTTGAACGGGCGGGTTGTCCCCTTTTCAACCCCTCATACGAGGTTTCACGCCTCTTCATTTTCGTCAATGATTAATTTTGCATCGCCCGGGCGGTGAAAACGCCAACAGCGAACCGGTGTGGTCGCCTTTCCTTTGCTATGGTGGGCGTAGGTTGGTGGCAGCCTGAACTCTGTTTCCAACATGATTTCTCCATCATAGCCGTGATCTCGTGCGATGGCATGGACGTGTTTTGCTTTCGCACTGTGAAGAATATGCACCGCATCGGCGCCAAGTGAGAATGCAAACTCAAGCAATGGACGGTCAGCCCGTGCCGTCTGCACGCCCCACGGGGGGTTCATCACCACAAGATCGATTGGCTGGTCAAGTTCAATCGAATCACTGCCAATCATGGCTTGAATGACGTTCGCCCGCCCTTCGACCTTCGCCTGCGTACGCTTGATGTTGGCCTCTGCCACATCGATGGCTTGCTCATCCGCTTCGACAAGGGTGACCTTCGAAGCGCCGAGAAGCATGGTGGCAAGACCGAGTACGCCGTTGCCAGCAGCCAAGTCAAGGATGTGCTTTCCATAAACCTCGTCCACTTGATCGACACCAAGCATCCAATATGCCGCTAGGTCGCCTTCTGTAGCGTACTGTTCGAGTTCAACTGATTGACATGGATGGGGCTTGAGTTTGGACAATTCAATGGCCAAGTGCTTCGGCCGCATGCCGTTCACCAGCGGGGTGGTTGCTGTTGATACTGGTTGTTTGCAGCGTATTGTTGCTGAGCTGCTTGCATCTGAAGACGCATGTAATGAATTTGTTCAGCCTCTTGGCGAAGTCGCATCAGCAACTGTTCGCCAGGTTGTTGGTTGCCACAAAATCGGCAGAACCGAATACCGTCTTGGTGTTGTTGTCCACAGCTGATACAGAATCCCATGGTTGTGCCTCCAGTTCTTGGTTGGGTCGAGCCGTCTTGAATCTTGTCATTCCATCGTTGCGAGTTCAAGGAACACTGGCCACGTTTCAAACCCAACCGCAGTTGCTCGTTCGTTGATGTTTTCCCAACGTGGGTCGTCCATCATGTCGGAAGGATCCACGCCAGCGGCGAGCAAACCGTTGACCAATTCTCGGAACTCGATTTCAATGTCACTCATCGGCTCGCCAGCCTCTTCGACAACCTCTGGCACTGGGACATTTTGCGTATCGATGGTCGCAGGTTGGACATCGGGTGCAGATGCTGGGACGGGGGCTGGTTCGGATTGTTGATCCGCGCCGGGCGGTAATGGGACAAAGACATGCTCTGGAGCAGCAACAGGTTCGCTTGGACCAGGTTCTGACTCAACAGGTCTTTCGTGCGTTGAGGCGGGGGATTCAGGTTTGGTTTCGGACGCTGCAACAATGCCAGCAATCAAATCGGTTGAGAAGGCATCCATCATCGCATCCATGCTTTCCCCCTCAACTTGTTCAGCAACAACAGGAAGCTCTTCGGGCGTTGCTTCACTGACGGTCACTTTCTTTTCCAAACGGCCGACGCCGAGAACTTCTGCCTGTTGACGTGCCAACTCAGCAGCTTGCCTTCGAGGGAGGCTGACAAAGCACTTGCCGGGGATGTCGTGAGGCGGGAAGGGGAGGTAGTACTTTTCCAACGCAGCAATCGATGGGTGGCGGAAGCAGATGATGCGCTGATTTTCAAAACCCCGTTGCGATGGATGGTCGATTGAGTATGGAAGCGGCATGACTTCGATTGAGCCCCTTAGCCACCCTTCACTTGTCACAAGGTGCTGCATCCATGGTCCGAGGTCAGGACTCGCAATATCGACGAATTGGAAGGATGCACTTCGAGGGTCAAAGCCCTGGTCTTCGAGCAACTGAGCACCGGCTCTTGGTCGGTGAAACGATGTGACAACGGGTTGGCCGTGTTCAATCATGTCGCCGTGCAACTCCATCAACTTGCGTTCCTTTCGAGGGCACATGAGCAAAAGCGTCATTCGAGCAGCATGAGGGTCCCATATTTCACCCCAACGAGCATCGGCCTCATTCTTGAGTTGACCAATGGTCATATCGGGAATCATTGCCGTAATACCCATGTCCGCACCGGTTCCTTCGTGGCGCTGTACGCCTTTATGCCTACTGCTGTTTCGGAAGCCTTCGTTCAGTGTAGGCTTGCTCAGCAAGCAACATGGTTCCACCCGCCGCTCCACGGACCGTGTTGTGGGAATACGCTGAGAATTCAACCGTGGTTGGATTGATCATCACGACGGAGCCAACCACCACGGCCATTCCGGCTTTCAGGTGTTTACTGGGGTTCGGTTGGCTCGAAAAGAGTACGCCATCTGACCATAAGTGGGCATCCACATCGATTTTGTCGACGAGGTGCATGCTTTGTTTTGGTGCGCTTGGGCAGATTTGCAGCGATGGCGAAGGTGACCATTTTTGGAAGCATGAAAGCACTTCGTCTTCTGTGGCCTCATGCTTGAGGCGAACGGTGGCAAAAATTTGATGTCCATCGATGCGGGTCACTCGCTTACAGTTCACATCAACCTCGAAAGAGGCAGCGACGACGTGTTTTTTTGACTCGCTAAAGGCAGGGTGAATTCGCTGAACTGCTGGTAGACTACCGCCCGTACGTCGCCCTTCAACTGCCTCGCCAAGAACATGAAGCAGTTCTGCTGCCGTTTTTTCTGCTTCGCCTTCAATTTCTGAAGAATGCTCACCAGCGAGTGCCGTTTGACTCAACACGAGTTCGTACCCTGCACCCGAAAGCGCTTGTTCGCTGTTCATGCTCACATGCGTGATTCCAAACTCTTGAGAGAGTGCGGCGACCGGCACTGCCAGGGGAATCAAGGTACAGTTGGTAGCGCATGCCAAGGTGTAATCGGCTGCATCGAATTGATCGAGATGAGTGGGATTGACGTCTGGAATGACAAGGGGCACACCATCGCACCGTCGGAACGCACTGGCGTTGGAAAAAACAGCAATGCCTGATGAGGCGAGCATGAGTTCCAACGGGTCGGCGATTGAAGCGGGCAGGCATGAAAAGGCGACGGTGATGTTCTCTTCCTTGAGACGTTCCACGAGGTGTTCATCTTCTGCGCTAAGTACGGTGAGGTTCGGGAGTTTTGGGCGTGCTTCTTGGAGGTTCCACTCAATGAAATCCAGCTTTTTTCCAGCCGTTCGTACACTTCCCACAACGGCCGCAAGACGAAACCATGGGTGGTTTGCAAGCCTTTGCTGCATCCTTTGTCCAACCAATCCCGATGCCCCAAGGACGACGGTGTTGTGATGCTGCATGGATACGCCTCAGTGCGGTGTGCTTTGAGTCTTGTCGGTCAGTCAATGTTGAGGTTTCCTTGGCCGAGTGAGGATTGCGGAGGCGCTCGAAAGATTCGTCGAACCATCAATTTGCGCAAAATATTCCATCCATCCTTGACCGAACCAAGTTTCGCTTCCCCGAGCCGTCGTGAGTATCGAATCGGTACATGCGCCATCTCGAGTTGCTCAAGTGTGCACGCAGTGTACATCTCGGCCTCGATTTCAAACCGCATCGAATTCAGTTTCAAGAGGCTGATCGATCTTCGGGAGAAGGCCCAGTACCCTGAGCATAGGTCGTGCATTGGTACGCCATACAAGGCCACGGCGCACCATGTGAGCAGGTGATTTCCAAAATAGTTGGTTCTCGTCATTGCGTCCGGGTCCATCGCCCCTTTGAGTCGGTCACCAATAACCACGTCAGCGGTTTGCAACCCATTGAGGAAGGTTGGGATCTCTTCGGGATGGTAGGTTCCATCTGCATCAAGCATCACAAGTGAATCGTATTTCCCCTCGAGAAAGAGCGAGAATCCATGGCGCATTGCAGCACCTTTCCCCTTTCCATGTTGGCGAACAGTGGAACAACCAAGCGATGCAGCGACTTCAATTGTCCCGTCATCACTCCCGCCGTCAATCACGAGTGCTTCAACCTGCCATCCGAGGTCATAGAGTTGCTCCGTCGGAATACGAGGGACCACTTCTGCAATTCCCTCAACCTCATCCAAGGTTGGAAGCAACACCATGACGCGCTTCATGGTGGTTGCTGGCGCCACGTGGTTTTCACCGCTTCGCTTAAAATCCCGCTTAAGGCTTGAATTCGAGCCAATGGAGTCGAATTCCATTGGAATCTAGAAGTGCATCACTTCGCCCAGAGATGCCGAGGGGGTTGAGCCACCGTTGCGCAGGTTTCTGTTCCCCATCCCATGAGATGTCGAGCGCGAATTCAGTCGATTCGATGCCTGTCGAAAGAAAGCATTCCGAGTGCCAACCTGCTGAAACTCCTCCTTGCGTGGAAGACATACCTTCATCGCCGTTGAGCATGAACGTTACGCCCTCAAGATCGCCGACAGCTTCGAAGACAACGCATGCCGTACCGTTGGGGTCGATTTCGTTTGGCGATGTCATCATCACCGAAGCCGATTTCGATTGTTCGAGAAAAGGTCGTGTCTCTCCGAGGCCAAATGGATCCCTAAATCGATGGTCCCTCCACGGGTCCACTCGAATCTCACACGCCTCTGTGCAAGTTTCTAGGGATGTTGAGGCATAGCCATGTTGGGGACTTTGGCCACTGGCATCAAATGCCCAGAGGGCGCTTCCGTCATGTTCGGCCATAACTGACCAGTGCGCTGAAGCACCAAGGTACCAGCCAACGGTTCCGATTGGGGAAGAGATCGCATGTGTGATGTTCAGGCTTTGAATGATGTCAATTTGGTTGCCGAAAACAGCAGATGTTGCTTTGGATTGAATTGAATCTTCCATTTGGACCAAGCCAAGTGTTGGGACGCTGGTAAACTGAACATGGGTTGGAGCATCCAACACATAGCCCCACTGTGCGTTCTCAGAATAAACGATGCTGCCTTTCGGTAACTGATCAACATCGTCCATCAATTTTACATCGCCTTGAGCAATTGGCCGCAGCTCATCATGCTCACTGATTTGAAGCAGCAGACCATTTCCAACCAACACGCCTGCCATCAAGGCGACCATTAGTCCTGTTGTGATGTATTTGTGCACATGTGGGTCCCAACCAACGCCAACGAACCCTCGTTTTTGCTCAACCGATGTCAGGTTCGTACTGTCACTCCACACAAGGGCGAACAACACTGCCAATGGAACGTGGAACGCATGCAAGCCCATTGAATAGAGCACATATGAGAGCAGAGAAAGGATTGGAATCTGTTCGAGACCTTCGATAAGGTGGATGCCGCTCAACAGCCAAAGCCCTGCAAACCACGAACCGAGGAGCATTCCTTCGACTGATTTTCGTAGCCGCCATGCAGCATAGATTCCACCAACCAAAAGCAAGAGATTGTAGGTCAGCAAAGGGCGACCTCCTTGCCATCCGTATTCTGCAAACACAGACGCTTCGAGCATTCGTGGGGCTAAGACCAGCAGAGCGATTGCAGCGGCTGATGTGAGGAGAAAGGCACTTGTCATCAATAGTTTCTGAATGCTTGCGCCATGCTTCTCATCAAGTCGAAGGCCAATCAGGAGATGCGCCCCCATGAGCATGCCGAGGTAAATGGCGCCCGTGGGATGAATCAGCGCGACGCAAACAAATGCAAGCATGAAGCCGCGAGTATGATGCTTGCCACGGGTCGAGGATGGTCTCAAGAGCACCAACAAGCCAACCACCAAACCAAGTTGGCTTGCCACGGTCGGATAGCCTGAATCAAACACCTTTGCAAAAAGTCCAGCACCGAGGCCCATCGCCATCATGGCTTGGGCGCCTGCGCCTTGTCGGTCCATAGCGCCACCAATGCCAAGCAAGAGGGCGAAGAGGCTGTAATGGCCGAGGTGGAAGACTGCTTGGCCAGATGACAGGCCGAGGCTGCCTTGTAGCCACGCAGCCATTGCCGGGAATGCCGGTGGATAGGTCCAAAAGCCGTCATTCGTGCCAGGTAAATTCATTGTACCAGTCGCGTGAATTTGACCTGACAACATGGAAAAACCGATCCAGTCGACGCCAAAAGGAAGGGATTGGAAAAAAGGGAGACTCAAACAACTCAGCGCGATCACGCCTGCAAGAGCAAATGACCCCGTCCTCCTATGGTCTTGGAACCAACGTTGGGTGCTCGCTTCTTCACTCAGAGTCGTCTCTTCAGTGGTGCTGATCTCGCCATGCATGGCCGCTTCAAGGGCCTGCCAAGGCGTGAGTTCCTTTTTGTCGGTATTTTTCTGCTGAATATGGGCAAGTGCAAACGCGTTGAGCAGCAATACACATGCCGACATCAACCCCCATGTCCAGAGATTTGAGTACAGCAATCCACCAGCCACACCGTACATCAAAAGGAGTCCCAAAGCAGGGGTGAGCAACGCCTTTCGCATTCGGTCAGCGCTTCCGTCGAGGACCCTGCAAAGGGCATAACCGGGCATGCAACTCGCCATGAGCAAGAGCATCACAGTCAAGAGCATGCACGAGCATCATGGTTGAGGTTTTCATTGTTCGGCCAACAATCAAATGAAAGCATCCAATCCACAACCCATGGCCGGTCACCCAACTGCATTCGCTCAGGTTGTCAACCTCCCTGAGTCGTACTGGGTGTACAATTTTACACGAGGTCCAGCGGAATGGGATTGCCCCTACGCCTATCAAATTGGTCGATATGATGAGGTCCGCCCAGGCATGTACACGACGCCATTGTTTGGTGGTGAGCGTGACCTCCATGTCGGCATTGACATCGGGGCACCAGCGGGGACTGATGTTCATTCATTTGCGGATGGTGTCGTCCATTCCTTTGGCATCAATGACGAAGCAGGTTCGTACGGGCCAACAATCGTCGTCGAGCACCAACTTTCGTGGCCCCCTACCGCAAACAACGAGCACACAGTGCGGCCCGTTTGGGCTTTGTATGGTCACCTTTCCACTGAAAGCCTCGAGGGTTTAGAAGTTGGCCAGCCTGTGCAAAAGGGGGCCCTTCTTGCATCCATGGGCACGAAGGATGAGAACGGTGGGTGGGAGCCTCATGTCCACTTCCAATTGTCGCTTATTGAGCCAAAGACACCGGATCTTCCGGGGGTCGTTCGTCGTGATGACCGTGAGCAAGCGCTGCGAGACTATCCTGATCCACGGCTTGTTCTTGGGCCCCTGTACTGATCACTCAACAGAATTCAAGTGCTCCTTAAGCGCAGAAATAGGTCCAATCGAGGCAGGGTCCTTCCCGTGTAAGAATGACAGCGCCAGCGAAATCCAATCGGTCAAAATGCACAAGTGAAGCATCGATTCGAGCAGTGTCGCCCCCTCGCCCTCTATTTTCCAGGCAAAATCAGTTGCTGCGTGGGCAATCATCCAATCCATTCGTCGTTGAACTCTGTTATGCATGCCCTTCCATGTCAACAAAAGCAGCACATGATCGATGCCAGATGTGTCGCGATCGTCGCCAACACCCCCCCACGCCACACTCTCGTTGTGGTTCATCTCAGGCACGATGCCCACTCTTGCAAATCTTGCAGCGTTTTCATTGAGTTGATTTTTGAATCGGTTCAGAACGGGGGTGAGTTCGGTCGGGCCCAAGAGTGCAATGGGTCGTTCGACCATGCACATCGCCAATTGAGCAATGTCGCCTTCCGGATCCTTTAGCAGGTCAAATCCATCCATGGCTTGTTGCAATCGTTCCATCATTGCCTCGTCAGCGCCGTCCTGCGGCATTGGAAGCACTCGGAGCTGACGCAAGAGACCTAATTGACGGCTAAATATGTGTCCAAACGCAGTCCGAGGTGGTTGGCCTCCAATTGATGGAACCAAGTGACAGTTCGTGTACAATTCCGGAAGTCCAGCAAGAATGCCGCCAGTCGAAATTGCTACGACGGTCGCACCTGCTTTGAGCGCTGTTTCTGTGGCTTCAAGCGTTTCTTCAGTGTTGCCACTGTGCGATGTGGCGAGAATCAACCATGTTGGATTCCACCATGCAGGCAGAATGTAATCTCGCTGGACTTGAACTGGAATCGTACCTTGGAAGGAAGCGAGCGCAGAAAGGAAATCACCGCCAGCGGCAGACCCACCCATTCCAAGACAGAGGATACCTGTCCATTTTTTGTTGGCGAGTTCGCTGATCCAGTCAAAGCGTTCCAAGGAAACGTGGTTCAATCCTTGGCGGAAATCGTGGACAAAGGCACGGGTGTAGCCGATCATGCCTTCATTGTCCAATGCGTGAGCCAGTTCCACCAAGCTCGGGGTTGTGGACGGGGTCGTGGAGGTCTCACTCATCTGATTTCCCTCCTTCAACATCGCATCCAAGATGGTGCAGGGCTAACCATTCACCGTCCACCTTTGTTACACGGAGTGGACGGTTGCGATCGTGGTCCCATGGCAATCGTATGGGCGTCATCTGCCAGGTGCTTGGGTCGAGGAATTCGCCAACAGAATCGTCTTGTGTGATCAAATCAACCACGAGGTGATCATTCATTTGCGTGACCACATTGGCAGATTCAAGATCACGCCAACTTGCGCCCGTGCGTTCTTGTCGATCGATTCGGCTCATAATTGCTCCATCTTTGGTCCAAGTCGATGGGCGCCAGTAGTGGTCTCTCCATCTGAGCACATCACCGATATCGTACCCCGGCTTGCGGTACAAGAGCGTCAATCGAGTGACGTCAATTCCGTCTTTTCGACCTGCGGTCGTGTTCGATTCTGCCACTTGTCCGCCGTATTCAGTTACGAGGTGACGCCCCCATGTTCGAGCGAGTCCTTTGCTTCCCAGAACAATGTCATAGCCGCCTGTGACGGGTCCTTCGGAGGTGATGAAAAACATTGGATCATCCGCCAAGTCCTCGAGCACCTTGTCCAACGTTGCTCGAAGGGAAGTGAATTCTTCTTCACTCAACCTTCGCCCGGTTGAACGAAGTTGCACTGTTGCTTCGAAATAATTCCCAGCACGTCGGGTGCATGTCAAGCACACGCCATTGGCCATTCTGGCGCGCATGGTGTGTTCTTCTTGGAACAGCAAATCTTCAATCACGCCCTCGACCTGAATGTGCAAAAGCGTGTGGCGATCGGAGACCGTTCGCGTTTCGAGGGCCAGTCCGACATCTTCAGCATCTTTGTGGAAATGGACGTGGCGTTGAATCAGTTCATCCCAAATCTCTTCTTCTGAGATTTGGACCCATTTGCCCTGAATTTCGACGATTCCACATCGTGCGCAACGGACCCAAGGGATGTTTTCAGGGACTTTCACGAGATTGACCCGCTTTCGTAAACAAGGCTCGCACATTCGCTCGCCGTAGAGTGGCGGATCCGCTCCACAAACCAAGCAGAATTCACCTCCAAGACTCTTAGCCATAACGGTCCCCTATCCTGTCCCTCGTGGTTCTCGGCTTGAACCTGTGGCCTTTCTTGCACTCAATTTTCCTGTTCTTTGCTGATTGAATCCGCTTCAGAAGCGCGAATGCCCATGCTGGATTCAACAGCCGCAAGCCTCGCTTCAATGGTCCGAGATCGGTTCACCACGGTCCACGTCCAAATGGCGATGCCAGCAATCATGCCAAGATAAGCCACCGTTAGGTATGTCATTCCGTCCATTCACTTTCCTCCATCGATGTGGTGTTGTGCTTGCTCAAGTCGCTGCTCAAGACTTGTAATTCGCATTGAGATGAGGATATGGCCGATGATGAAGATGGTGAATGACAGCGCACCGATGAATAACACAATGGCCATGTCGCCTGAAAGAGAACCACCATCATCCCCCGCCCCAACAACCGGCCCGGGGTGGCGTATTTCCCAGATTCGTGTGGCGATGTAGGTGAAGGGGACAAGCACGAAACCAAACAATCCGAAGGTGGAGAAGGTATCTCGAGTCTCGACTCCGTCCGGTTGAGATTGCCTTCCCAAAACGAGAAACAATGCAAGAAGAGTAAGGAGGCCAAAGGTGTTCAGCCGAACGTCGGTCCAATCCCATGGAGTGCCCCATTCGGCTGCACCCCAAACGCAGCCAGACCATACGGCAATCAAACCACATGCTAAGCCTGCCTCGGCTCCTGCAACATGCAACCTCCATCCGAGTGGGCTTCGATTGAAGAACCACATTGTAGATCCGGTGAAAAGAACGGCGAAGGCAATGAACGCTGCCCATGCAGCGGGGACATGCCAATAGAAAATTCGCTGAGCAGCGGGCGATTCGAACGCATCGATAGCGACGCTTGGTGCCCATTGGAATCCAAGAAAGAGGGTCGTCATGATGCCGGCAAAGCCGAGCCCGAGAAGGACCTCTGCGCTTCGACCTGCCATGTGCAAACCTCCTCAGTTCCCCTTCTTGAACTTGGGCGTTGTCATCTTCCGGCCGCCCAACTTACGATGAGGGCCCATGGGAGAATGAATGCTGGGAGGAGAAGTCGAATGAACACAGCATTTGGTCGGGCAAGTCGCTGAGTGGAAGCATGCAAGAAGCGCACGCCGATCATGGTGGCTTCGCAAATCATGGCTCCAATGAGGACCAGCGTGATGTCAATTTCGTTGATGTACACGTAGCAAGCACCTGCCGTTACAATGCCACCAATCAACACGCCAAGGCCCAACGCACTGGGTGTTCGTTGGACTTGGGAACGCCACCAATCATTGGCACGAGCTTCTTGCATCAAGTGCGATGTAGGATCGCCGGCCAAGCCGGAGGCGAAGGCGGGTGCCAAGATCCCTCCAGTCAGCCATAATCCACTCGGCAGAATGGACGGGTCGCCAAGCGCAAGCATGCATCCGAGAATCATCATCGCTGCAAGCCCATTGCGCGCCAATCCAGCGTGCGTTGATGAGGCGTACCTGTGGCCCGTGCGAACCAACACATTCCTTGCTTGCTTTGGCTGGCCCTTTGTTTCCCAAGGTTTGGCTTTGTTCTCAACACCGGGTTCTTCCCCAGTGAGGTTGTGTAATCTCGTTCCGATTTTACGCAGGGAGGGATTGTGAGAGGCAATGAGGAAACCATGGCCAGCTGAAGCAAGCGAAACGATGTGCTGCGTCAACGTGGTGATGGCTGCATCATCGAGTCCAGCGTCCGGTTCGTCAAGGAGCACGAGGGTCGGCTCCCTGCTGATCATTGCTGGCAAAAGTCCTGCTAAAACAGCCACCTTGCGTTGTTGTCCACCGGAGAGGTGAGCGATGATGTCTTGGGTGCGATGCTTGATGTCGTACGATTCCAACAGTGGGGCGAGATCGACTTCCTTTTCGGAAAGTGCCGCCACGGTCCGAAGGTGGTTTTCGATGGTTTCACTTCCAATCACTCCGTTGCTTTGAAGGGTTAATCCAAACGGTTTAACTGGTTTTTTTCGCCTTCCATCAGAATGCATTGTCATCTGTTGATGATGCGAGACTTGACCTTTCTCCAATGGGAGGAGACGTGCTGCTGTCTCAATCACTGTGGACTTCCCACTGCCGTTTGCACCATGAATCACGGTAATGTCGCCGCTGTTGACTTCTAAACCGAACGAGGATAGAACGACGCTCATGCCTCGTCTGACTTCAACCCCTTTGATGCTCAAAAGGACCTCTGCCATGATTTTCCCACTCGGGGGGGCGACATGAATGCTCCCCTGCCAAAAGTTACCCCATGACCTCAAAAGTCGGGGGTGCCTCCAACTGCCATGGCCATCGCCTTGGAGGTGTTCGGAATTGCAGAGTGGGCATTGCTTCTGCTCTGGTTTGCAGCCATTGGTTGGCCGATTTTTTACGCCATCCGCCACAACACTTCAATCGCTTTGTCACTGACCGTTGGCCTGCTTTTGGCATACCTCGTGCAGGTGGTGTATCTTTTGGGGGTGCGGCAGGCTTGGCTTAGTGCCGACAGTTGGTACATGTGGGGGGACTTCTGGCTCGTTCCAGGTCGGACCGCTGATTTGGCTTGGTTGCACACATTGATTTCTGCAGGGTTTTTACACAATCCATTCGATCCTCTGCATGTCCTTGGAAATATTTTGGTCATCGCTTTGATTGGTGTACCGCTTGAACAACGCCTCGGAATGAAGCGATTCAGTGCCATGTATGCGATCGGCCTGATTGGAGGATCGGTCTCATGGTGGGTCATGAATTTCGATTCAGTCACGCCCTCGCTCGGGGCATCAGGGGCTGCTTTCGGGTTGTTCGGGGCGTACTTGGCAGGATGGCCAAGGGATGAAGTGGCTTTCCCACTGATTTTGATTCGCCGCTGGCCCGTGTATGTCATTGCCTTGATCTACTTTGCATTGGAAGTGGCCAGAGCCTACCAAACGCTTGGTTTGCAGCAGGCAAGCGATGTGGCTCACATGGCTCACTTAGGTGGATTTTTAGCGGCGTATTTCCTTCTTCCATTGGTGGCTCGGGGTGGGCCGTATGAGCTTGGTGTAGAGGATGGAGGGCCAACTTCTTCGAGCGATGTTCGGGCTCGCCTCAACCGCATGAAAGCCCACATGCCCGACCTATCAGAAATTGAAGACCCATGGGCTGCGAAGGGGTTGGAAGCACCTCGGAAAGTAAAGGAAACACTGCTGAAATTACGTGCCTCCTCCGATGAACCGGAAACCCGCCAAGCTTGGATGGAACACCTTGCAGACATTGCTGTTTGCATCGATTGTGAGGGTCCATTGGTTGTGGTTGAACGAAAGGGTGGACCACATTTGCAATGTGCGGCTGACCCATCACACCTCCATTGGCCATGATTGCCCTCCCCAAGCCCCTTAGGGGCTGGGGAGAGGACAAAATACGGATAGCCTCAAAACCATGCGGCTTTACCCTGTGGTGAGTGGATGATGATGTTGGACCATGGTTCGAAGAAGACCCACCTTGTTTCCTTGATGCTTGTCGCCGTTTTTTTGGTTGCAGATCTGGGTGCAATCGCTACGCCATCCACCGAACTTGTTGAACCAAGTCACGAAGCCTTCACCGATCCAATCCTTGTTGACGGCCTCCCTCCCTTAATGTGCGGAGAAAGCCTCTGCATGCGCCCTGTTCGTGACCTCGATCGTGGCGCACGCCCCTCATCTGAAGCCCCAATGTGGTGGCAATCCTATGGCCCCGACTTGGACTGGAACGGAATGGATGATCGATTGCAACGTGTGCTGGCCGGTGCCGAATCCGATTCCCCCACTGCCATCCTCGGTAACGACGGCCGTGCAACTGTTGCCATTGTCGTCGATTATGCATGGCACCCAACAGAAAGCGAAATCGAAACCCTGCGTGTCATCCTCGAAGCTCATGGCTGGGTCGGCGAGGAAGGGGGCGCTTGGTTCCAAGTGCTTGATGACATCGATTCAATCGCTCTTGACAAAGTCCCCGTAAGCGCCTTGATGGACATTTACGCATCCTACGGAGTTGTCGTCATCGAGATGCAAAACGTCATGGTTCCAATGAATGATGTTGCAGCCAAAGCCGCTCGTTCGAGACCGTCAGAGGTTTACACCGAAACCGCCTATGAACGAGATTACATCGGTGAAGGCGTTGTTGTCGCCGTGCTTGACACCGGCGTAGATAACGAACACGAATCCCTCAATGATTTCGATGACATGGACGATGAACCAGACCAGGACGCAACATCCTATGACGACCAAAAATGGGTTGCAGGATACGATGCAACCTCCTCTGCTGGTGCCGCCGACGGGTCACAAGACCCTGACGATGGAAACGGGCATGGAACGCACGTTGCTGGCTCAGTTGTTGGAACTGGCGATGCTTCACGGGTTCACATGGGAACCGCTCCCGGTGCCTACCTCGTCGATGTGAAGGTCCTCACAGATTCAGGTGGTACAAACTCACAGGCCTCGCTGAACGGCATTCAATGGATCATCAACAACGCCAATACTGATTGGGGCAACAACGCTTCAAGCCGCGGAATTCAAGTGGCATCCATGTCCTTTGGCTCTGCTTCATCACCGCTCAACCCAGGCGATCAAGGCGACAATGGAACTGGTGCTGAAGCCAGACTCGTCAACGATGCAGTGAACGCCTCGATTGTGTGCGTAGTTGCCATGGGGAATGATGGTACAAACCGAGTTCCATCCCCCGCAAGTTCAGATCTTGCAATCTCTGTCGGTGCGGCCACTGACCGTGGCACCATCAACCGAACCAACGACAATGTGGCAGATTACTCGAACACAGGCCCTCGTCTCAGTGACGCCGACGATGACGAATGGGATGAACTCAAACCAGACATCACATCCTTCGGCTCAGGCATCATGTCTGCAACAGCCGCCACCGGCCCCTCGTTACCGGGTCAGCCAGGGCGCCCTCTTGCAGGAAACGAATATGACGAAAAAGACGGTACCAGCATGGCAACTCCGATTGCCTCTGGCGTTGTGGCAACGATGCTTCAAGCCGAGCCATCCCTTACTCCTCAAGAAGTGAAAGATATCCTACGGAATTCCTCGGAGCAACGGGGCAGTGCAAGTGAGCCCTCCGTATCCGATCGGTGGAACTCCGATTGGGGCTTTGGCCTCATCGATGCATCATGTGCTATCGACATGGCACTCAATAGGGCTTGTACACCCCTCGAAGGCGCTGGTGTTGTTGCGCCGCCTCCAACCGGCAACGGCAGTGGCGACCACGTCACAATCAACAACCCATCCAACGGATCGTGGTGGGTCGAAGGCGATCGAGAACGAATCTCGGGGGTCGCTCTCGAATCTGAGGTTGGTCCTTACGACGAAGTGCAAATCCGAATCGAGCAACATCTGGAGTCTGGCACAGTGCGGGAACTTCAGGGATGGATTACTGCTGGTGGCGATGTCAGCAATTGGTACCTCGATGTTTCCGTCAGTTCCGATTGGGTTCGGGCAGATGAAGACTACACCCTCATTCTCGCAAGAGCAATCAGCGACGACGGTGAGGAGTCCCTGCTCGATGCAAGGTACGTTCGCCTCGCTCGCATGCTCGTCACACTCGCAGGTCCATCGGTCGGCACCCTGTTGGATGGGTCAGTGGAGTTCTCAGGAACGGTTGAGGGACTTGAACACGATCGTTTGGAGTACAAAGTCGACAGTGGGGAGTGGCTTCTCGGAGAAGAACTTGATTTCCTTGACGTCGGCACCCAAGACTGGTCTTTTTCATGGAATTCAAACTCTGTAGAAGATGGCTCCCACCGTTTGAGTTTCCGAATGGTGAACGACAGTGGGGTCGCTACAGACACCATTCGCCGTACATACACCATCGACAATCAGCCCGCAGCTCCTGATTTTGTTTTCCAAAGCACCGTTGAGATTCTCGATCAAGGCTTGCCGGTTTACTCGGCTGTGGCTGGAACGGTCCTCGAAGTCGATTTCACAATTGCCAACGTCGGTGATTTAGACGCGACCGATGTCTATGTCCGCCTCGAAGCAGCGGGGTCGGCATCAGAGACCTATCCATCGGAAACAAGCATCGGCATTCTAAATGAAGGCGAAAGCAGGCAAATCACGTTGTATTGGTGGGCCACAGAACCTGGTCAGCAAGAAGTCACCATCACCATTGATCCAACCAGTCAGCATGCTGATCCCACCCCCGACAACAACGTCTACAGTTTCACATTCGAGGTGGAAGAACGCCCCGTTGAGTCCATGCTGCGCTATTTGCCGGGTTCTGTGACCACTGTTCCAAACATCCCTACCCCCAACACACCGTTCACTCTTCGGCTGCGGGTTGACAATCTTGGTCAAACGGATGCAACCAGTTTGACGATGAAACTCTTCTACGACAGCGAAGATGGGTGGAGTCCACTCGGAACCGAAGATATCCTCGTTGTCCCCGGGTCTGATACAAGTTCTGGATACGCCATTGCTACGTTTTCTGTGAATTCCATCACTGATCCGGGTGCAATGAAATTCAAGGCGGAACTCGATGGAAATGGGGTCGAGGCCGAATTCAGTCAACATCGATTTACCATCGCTGTTGATGATGTGTCGCTCGGCGCACAGGTCGGGGTTGACCTCGCCACTGGCGAAGTACCAGTTGAGTTCATCGGTCTTGAAGACGGGGCGTTGCTGTTCACAACAGTCAACGGTGAACTGCATGTGCGCAGCATCACCGAATCCATGAGTGTTCAAACAGATTTGTTGCTCGAGGATATGTGGGGCGGAGAACTCGCTGTTCTTGAACGGGAAGATGGCCTCATTCAAGCTGCATGGACTCGAAAGAGCATCAGCGCTGACGGTTACACACTCACCAACATCGGTATGACTGCGCTTTCTAAGGTCGAAATAGTCACGCCTGTTCACTACCAAATGCCAGCACAGAAGCTTTCTGAGGGCTCCTATTGGGGATTGGACTTGACAGAATACGATGGGATGATGGTTTTGGCAGGGTACCACAGAGACATCAAAACAGAAGGATCTTGGCAAGATGTGACATCCATTTTCACCCTTGTGTCCAACAACCCAGACGGTGCCACGAGTTGGGGGAACCCAATCAACGTGCTTTCCAACATCGATATTCGCCCTTCGAAGGGTGACGCCCTTGCGATTGCGTACGGTGAAGAAAACCTTCACATTCTCTACCAAGAGATGCGGGATGATGTAACAGGCATCAATCGTGTGGGTCTGATGTACACTCACGGTGACGCAACCCTCTCTTCATGGAGTTTCCAATCATCTGTTGGCGATGAGGCATCGAACGCACGTCTGGATGCCAAGCAAGATGAAGACGGAGACGATGTGCTCATTGCAGCGTGGATTGAAGGCCGGGGTAAAGATGCGAAAATCGCCCATGTCGTGACCGGAAACTCATGGTCTGTCAATGAACCAACGTACATTTCAGCGCCTGGTGTTACATACGTTGAACTCCATTCTGCCAAGCAAGGCATGCAAATCTTCTATGATGAAATCAACACGTTCGGACCAACAACTCGTTACGGCCTTTTGACAGACGCTGACCACCAATCAACTGACGCTATGTCGAACCTCATGGCCGAAGGGTTCTTGCAAGGATATGCGGGATTAGAATACGATGGAATTGTGATGCTAACGACGGCGTCAGGTTCGATTAAACTACGGACGCTTGCCTCGCTAGCGGCCAAGGATTTACCCCAAGATGATGGAGGTTCAATCCTCGACTCCCTCCTCGCCCCATTGCCTGGTGATCGGGACGCTCAGTTGATGATGCTTGGCGGCGTTAGCTTCCTCCTTGTGATGCTCCTTACCACGATTGTTGTCTCCATACGCCGGGGTCGGCTTGAGGAGCAAAAGGCCTACGTGGCCACAGAGGTTGTCACTGCAACGGATGATTCCGTTGAGTTGATGATTCAACCCGAAGGGGATGACGGCCCGTTGTTGGCGATTGACACAGAAAGCGAAGAACTGGTCGTGGACACCACCGCAGCAACTGTGGTCCTCGAAGATGAGGACATCTCGCTCGCGGACAGCCTTGAAGCGAAAGCTGAAGCAGGTGCCGGAAACGCTCGATTAAACAGAAGGATGCAACGAAAGCAGCAACGAGAGTTTGCTGAAATCACTCAGAATCTTCCACCACTTCCTCCCCCTCCCGGGCCAAATGCAACCGCAGCGTCTCCCTCGGCGTTACCTCCATTGCCGGCACCTGGTGAATTGCCCCCGCTCCCTGCACCGGGCGAACTCCCAATGTTGGGTGGCTTACCTCCGCTACCGGGCATTGCTCCCCCTCAACGGGATTTGACATGCCCCGAGTGCAGTGCTAAATTCGTCGTCAAAGACATGACGCTGAGAAAGGTTGCCTGCCCGATTTGTTCAACCAACGTCCAATGCTGAGGTGACAGTTATGTGCGGCATTTTTGGATACATCGGACCTCATCAAGCAGCACCATTGTTGGTTGAAGGATTGCGCCGTTTGGAATACCGTGGTTACGATTCAACGGGAATCGCCGTCAAAAACGGTGCGGTCACAATTCACAAGAAAGTGGGCAAGGTGCAAGAATTGCGCACAATTCTTCCTGCCTCCATCAAGGGACAAATCGGAATTGCTCACACTCGCTGGGCTACCCACGGCGGCGTGACCGATGAAAACGCTCACCCACACGCCTCATCTGAGGGGAAAGTTGTCATTGTTCACAACGGGATCATCGAAAACGCCCGTTTGTTGCGCACGAGTCTCGAAGTTCAAGGCGTGGAACTCCAAAGCGAGACCGATTCAGAGGCGCTTGCTCACATTATCGAACGGGAATTATCCATCGATAATAACCCTGAAGAAGCGGTTCGTAGAACACTCCGACAGGCACGTGGTACATGGGGAATATGCGTCCTGTTTACCGACCATGACACGATCGTTTGTGCACGCAATGGTTCACCGTTAATCATTGGGCAAGGCGTGGAGGAAATGTTCATCTCAAGCGATCCTCATGCCCTCACAGCTCACACTCAGCAGGTCATCTACCTCGAAGATGGAGACATAGCCACACTGACTGCAACTTCAGTGAAACTCTCCACATTGACTGGTGGGGCCAGTGACACCAAAAGCAGCGTGCTCGAAAACAATTGGGGCGAGGCTGAACTTGGTGATTTCCCGCACTATATGTTGAAGGAGATCTATGAGCAACCCGATGCAATCCGACACTGCATCAGCGGCCGTCTCGACCGTGCTGGTGGAAGCGGCCGGTTGGGTGGCTTGAAACTCACACCAGCAACCTTGGCAAAGATCCCTCATGTTCGTCTGCTAGGGTGCGGCACCTCGTACAACGCTGCTGATATTGGCGGGTTGCTGATTGAGAAGTTGGCTCGCATCCCTGCTGTCGCTCAGATATCAAGCGAATTTAGACACAACGACCCAGTCATCAATCCAAGTGCGCTTCACTTTGCAGTCACACAGTCAGGCGAAACTGCTGATACGATTTCTGCGATCAAAGAGATTCAACTCAAGGGTGGGAATGTCCACGGTGTTGTCAACGTTGTCGGTTCGACCATTGCTCGCCTTTGTGGACGTGGTGTCTACATCCACTCTGGCCCAGAACAGGCGGTTGCTTCCACCAAGGCATTCTCAAACATGGTCACGGCGCTTACCATGTTCGCTTTGCAAGTGGGCCGTTCTCGAAACATTACGAAGGAGAAAGGGATCGAACTCATTCATGGCCTTCAACAGATTCCACATCTGTTGGAAGAGTACCTCGAATCACAAGGGCCGATTCAAGAAGCTGTGGAACTGGTCAAGGATGCCAAGAGCGTGTTGTTCCTTGGACGTGGCATCTCGGCTCCGGTCGCTCAAGAGGGCGCATTGAAACTCATGGAGATTGCCTACATTCCGTGTTTGGCTTACCCTGCTGGAGAAATGAAGCATGGTCCAATTGCCTTGCTCGAAGAAGGCAGCCCAGTCATCTTCATCGCACCAAATGATCACGTCAAGACAAAGACAGTCTCAGCCATCCACGAATGCCGTGCACGGGGTGCTAAAATCATCCTCATCCACGAAGAAGGCGACGACATTGCTCAGGAAGGCGATGTCTGTATTTCAGTGCCAAAGGTTCACAACCTCCTTTCCCCGTTGCTCACCGTTGTACCCCTGCAACTGATTGCATACCACACTGCACTTGCGCTGGGTTGCGACGTGGACCGGCCACGGAATTTGGCCAAATCTGTGACCGTCGAGTGATCGAATCACAGAATGGTGAACCGCTGTTCGTCTTCCTTCCAGTTGAATGGTTTGTATCCAAGGGAGTGACGGGTGTGGCGCATTTTGACAATGCCAAGCTTTCGCTTCACGTCGTCTCCAGAACGTTCCATCACCAAGTGAACGACACCATCTGAAAGGTAATCCTCGACGCCATATTCACCAAACTGCTTGTGGTCATCACCTGTCATTTCACAGATGAAGAACGACGTCAAGCCGAGTCTACGAACTGCCTCAAAGAGTCGGAAAATCTCATCGCGAGGGTTTTCCATCTTCGTTAATGTGAAGAAGGCACCAAGGGAATCGAAGACCAAGAGTTCGAAGCCGATCGCTTCCCGGTACGAGGTGAGTTGCTTGATGAGTTGGCCCATCCAATCAACACGGTCGCTCATGCCTTGCTTGTCGAGTTCCACGCGAAGGTCGGATAGATCGATAATTGCGATTCGGTTTCGAACCCTTGCATCATCAACGTTCATTCCCATGTTGGCCATATGAGAGCGCAGCGAATCCTTGCCTTGTTCGAGCGTCACATAGATGCCGCTTGTTTCCCCATACAAGACCGCGTTGTAAAGCATGGAAAAGGTCAGACTTGACTTCATTGCACCCGAGGCACCTGCCACGATGCAAATGTGTCCTTGAGGGACACCACCTTGCATATTTTCATCTAATCCTTCAATGTGTGTAGGGATTCTTTCAACATCGCTCATGCCGGCACCGTTTGCTGGAAGACGAGTCGATTCTTCAACCTCTCCCTTGTGAATTTTGAATGAAGTCAGGAAAAATGATGTCAAATCGTAAATGTGATGTTGCTTTAGCCCACTTGAATACCATGGTTTCGCTTTGGCTCGCCTCCCAATCCCCACGACGGGCTTCAATGATTAAGCACGCCTTTCCAAACGCCCACTGCCAAGGGTTGGAGGGCGTCGATGAAACTCCAACTGCTTCGGGATCCGTGGCTGACAAGGTCGCTTCAATCTGTCAAGCAAAAGCCAACGCCATTCCAAGCGATCACGGTTACGACATCGTACTTGTCTGCGATACGGTCCTTGCAGACCCCGATGAGCTCAACGCCCTCATGGGGAAACCCAACGATGCAGTTCATGCTGCAACGATGCTCCATCGACTCTCTGGCCGCCGCCATCAAGTGTGGTCTGCTGCAGGCGTATGTGTTCATGGGCACTGGTCTTTTTTCACTGAATACGCCGTCGTGGAGATCGATGAACTTCCCGACGAAGTCTTGGTTGATTTGGTTCTCAACGAATCATGGAAAGGAAAGGCGGGGGGCTATGACCTCGCTGGACCAATGGGGGTGCACGCCAAGATCATCCATGGCTCCACCTCAACGGTTCTTGGGATTCCACAAGCAGCGATGGATGTTTTGGCCTCAATTGTCTGAGTTGTCTTGTAGGTAACGCCCGTAAAACATCGGAATTCGCTGCCACGGTTGGAGACTCAAAAGCGTCATTCGCACGAAATTGAAAGCAATGACGACCGATCCGAAGAGTGAAGATGCAATCCAAATCATTTGCTCAGTTTGATTGTCGACGTCGCCTCGTGCGTTCTCTAAAAAGAGCAGTTGAATCGCCACGAATGCCGTGAAGAAACTCCCTATGAACAGCCAATTGACCCTTCGCTTGTGGATGTTGATGTGGAGGTGATCTTCGTGAAGGTACCACGCATAACCCCAAATGCACAGCAGTGCTGATGTGCACAGGAATGTAGCGTAGCCAGGCATGCCGGGGCGACTTGTGTACGATGCTGCATTGAAGGCGTGAAAACTGGAAAATGGCAGCATCCACAATGCGGCGAATATTGGTCGGCTGTGAGCCATGCCTCCCTTCGTCAAGGCCATGCGTGTTATCTTCACCGGGTTGCACATGATGAAGACCCATATCATGGCCAGACCAAGTGTGATGTTTTGCATCTGGACAATCAGCGTTATGTCATCAGAGTTCTCTCTACCTGCTAAGAATGCGAACAAAATGTGGGCGAGTGCCAAAGCGAAAAACAAACCAAAACGAACCCCCACTTTCTTTGGATCAATGACTTGCCAATTTAATCGACGGTTGAAGTGACTTACAATCATAATGAGTGTTATGAGGAGGAAAAACATGATCATGAACGAGCGACCGAGTTCAAGGACCCCTGCCGTTTCTCTGTAAAGCCAACAGCCCAAAATGAACGAACCAAAGAAAGGGAATACCAAGCCTGGTATGAGTGATGCATACCCGACTTCATCATCCTTGGATGGGACCATTGATTCCTTAGACAATCGTCGCCCGGGGCCGCCGAGCAAAAGCACTGAGAGACAAAGAAAAGAGATTCCAACAGTGGAAAATTCGAGCATTTTCTCTATTGTTTGCATAAATGTCGCTATGCAAAGCACAGATTGGCCTGCGAAGTTGATGATCAAAAATTGCCTCATGGCGTTTTCGTGGAAGGGTTTGGAGCCGTGAATTAATGGGAGTATATCGAATCCAATCCCTGCGATTAAACACATCAACCAGCCGAGTCCAACCCAAGCAATCACGATGTAAATGAACGCTAAGTATTCTGCCTCAAATGCCGCTCTAAAAGGTGAACCAGAAAGCAAGTGCCATAAAAAGGCACAGATGAACATCGCCGTTGTTAATGCAGAAACTGCGTAGAAACCGAGGTAAGAACCAGCAGAACTGGTCTTCAAACTCGAAAACTTGCTCATTAGTTGATACTCGAAAGGGCGAGATATAAAGACGGTCCCGATACTATGATTTCAAGAGTGGAATTAATCCCAACTCATGGCCGTTCACATCGACAACGACGTTATTTCCCGGCATGAGGAGTAATTTGTCCTCTGCATCAAGCGCAAAAACGCCCACGCCTACATCGTCGCTCAATTGTTTGAGTTCCCGCCTGCATACATTTTGATGAGTGTCCATATGGACCAGAGGACGAAGGTCAACAATGACTGTATCGCCTTGCTGAATTCGTTTGGCAATCTCTCGTGTTGGGAGACGATTCATCGAATCGGGGGATAGTTATCAATTCAGTCCAAAATATAAAGCAAGAGTATGGGATGGAACCATTCGACTCTTTCAACCAATGCGTCCTGTATTATATGTTGGCCTACTTCCACACCTTAAAAAGTTTTGTAAAGATAGAGATTATATATTAGAAGCACCGGCCGAGATCGGAGAACCAGAAATCATAGAGGATGGATACGTTGAGGAATTGGCTGAAACGATTAACTGTAAATTTAAACCAAGAGACTATCAGATCGAATATATCACTAACGCTTTGCGTAACCGCAGATCTTTATCTCTATCACCGACATCATCTGGTAAGTCTTTAATTATTTACCTAATACAACAACATTACTATCAAACCTTTGGATTAAGAACATTAATTATTGTTCCTACCATTTCTTTGGTACATCAGATGGCTGGTGACTTTGTTGATTACGGTTGTGATGAAAATGATATCTATAAAATACAGGGTGGAGTTGATAAGAATACCAAAGCACCTATAGTAATATCTACATGGCAATCTTTAGTTAAACAGGATAAGAATTGGTTTGGTCAATTTGGTTGTGTGATGGGTGATGAAGCTCATACCTTCCAAGCAAAGTCATTAACAACCATTATGCATAAACTCGAAGATTGTACTTATCGTCACGGATTTACAGGTACACTCAAATCAGCAGAAAGTAAAACACATAGGTTAGTACTTGAAGGTTGTTTTGGAGAAGTAAAAAGAATCGTATCCACAAAGAAATTAATAGATGAAGGTACGGTTGCAGATTTTGAAGTTAAGGCAATTGTATTGAATCATAGTAACGAAGCGAAGGCTGCGTTTAAAAAGGCAATGGGTCAGGTTAAAGAATCAGTTAAGAAGTGGTCAGCTGAAAGAGAGTTTATTGTATTCCATGAAAAGAGAAACAATTTTATTAAGAACCTTGTTCATTCTCTAAAAGAT
>OBPB01000025.1_pt1 | contig 35298 bp, 33 predicted proteins | sample 1534631 | NCBI WGS metagenome assembly OBPB01 (sample SAMEA3275471, study PRJEB22092) | marine metagenome | biome: Marine environment; feature: Belgian marine environment, sample taken at 3 meters depth; material: Sterile flask | collected 2014-06-24T18:06:27+00 | depth 3 m
AAACCACACGCGGCGGTTGGATTTACATCCACGACATGACCGTCCAACTCTGGCCGGGGGAAGATCCAAACGATCCTCGCTACGGCCACACGTTCATCTATGGCAGCTATTGGGAAGCAGGACTTCGAATTGGGGACGTCACAGACGTCCCTCACCCGGTCAATTCCCCAGAAGAATACACCCTTCACGCTACATTGTGCCAAACCGGCCAGGGCAACCCAATTCAATGCCGTTGGCGAGCCGAAGAGGTTGGCCTGTGGATGGATTTCCTTGACTTGGATGGGGACGGCCAGCCAGACAGTGGAACCACAGGCAATGAAAACGGCGGAAGGGTTTCCTACATCCATTACGCCGAACCTTTCCCAAACATGGTCGATCTTTCGCATGTTGGATATTCTGACGAACCAGTCCACCTTGTGACTGCTGCGGTTGAGGTGCTTTCAACCAACGTTGGTACGGGCATCATCTACCTCCTTGACACCACCGACTACACCATGGTAGACGGGCAATTCAAATTCAAGCCCAAATTGATACGGGATTGGGAAATCCCCTATGCTGAAGATCACTGCTATGGCGAGGATTGCGAAGCATTCCCTGTGGCGAATGAGTGGTTGCTTTTCTCACCCCACAACCTCGACAGTGCGTACTTTGAGACAGATGAAACAACCGATCAAAGCCACGGCGGCGGATGGGACGGGCGCCTCTACATCTCCCACTACCACGCAGGTCTGTGGATCATCGATGTCGAAACCCTTGTCGCTCCAACCAATCCCGATGACCGTACAGCAACAAACTTCGAAGCAACCGTTGGATGGTACCTCCCTCACGGTGAAGATGGAACAGAAATCCAATCGAGTTTCTATGACTTTAGCTGGGCTCCATTCTTGTGGGCCGTTGAACATCACGACGGCCTCACCTACGCATCTTGTATTTCCACGGGGTTGTACATCGTACAGCTCGAGGCAGATTTGCCATACCTAGGGACTTCAGTTTGAGGTGGAGTTATGCAAAAAATTGTCACAGCACTTTTTCTCACCCTCTCGCTGATTTTGTCCGGTTGTTTTGCACCAGAATCATTCAAAACAGAATCACAATTCCACGGAGAAGATATTTCTCCAGTCGTTGGAGTCGATAATTTCACCCTCAACAACGCCACGGGGGATGCATGGAATTTTGGACAAGAAACCGATAACAAAGTCGTCGTTATCGCCTTCCTTTTCACCAACTGCATCGATATTTGCCCAATTGTCACTGAAAATCTTCGGTGGATGTCCAGTCAATTAACTGAAGAAGAACACAATGCAACGGAATTTATCACTGTCACAGTTGACCCGTGGCGAGACGACCCCGGCACGATGCTGGCATGGAAAGATGGGCGAGGGACAGATTGGACCCATCTGTCAATTAATGATGTCAATAATGAAACTCAACTTGCGGCGATTACAGACGTATGGGTTAACTTCGGTGTTGGCCTTTGGATTGAAGAAGCCCCTTCGGATCTTGACGAGAACAACAGCAACAATGCCAATGAAAGCAGCGAAAGCGACAGTGGAAACAGCACTGAAGAATCGAACGATACCAGCACAACAACCAGCGGGCGACACCACCCCGATGCTTACAGTGTCAACCACAGCACGGGAACGGTTCTCGTCGACCACACTGGGCTGCAACAAGTTTGGTGGGGCGATAACGATTGGTTCCCAGAACTTGTGCTTGAGGATGTTCAAGCACTCATCGAGGCCCGGAACGCTGAATAAAACTCACAGTTCATTTGGAACCGGAGTTTGATCCATGTGCAGGAATGCATAGACTGCCCACCACGTGACAATATCCCAGGAATGGGCTAAATTGTTAATTCCAGTGGATTCATCCGTGTCCATGTATTCAATCATGGTCTCCATTGTATCGCATTCACGGTGATAGCAAGGATAGCCGTCAACAACCCCATTCCATCCTAACGTGGCGACGCCGATGTTTTGGAACGATTGGTGGTCGCTGCGGGCAGTAGGTGATTCGTAAATTGCTACAGTATCGGTGTATTGGTTGCCCCATAGCGGACTTTCGCCACCGTCCAACCATTCAGCTCTTCCGCGCTCCATTTGTGATGCAAGGTCGAGGGCGTCGGCACCAATCCATTCAGCCAAGTGGAACATACCGGCTTGGTCCACTACCTCTTCAGTCCCATCGGGCCCAAGATAGACCGAAAGCGCATAATCCCCGGGATAGTTGACTCCAGCCATGTCGAGGTTGAGGTAATTGCTGACGGTAACACCGTCGGGCAGATCGTTGGCGAACGAGCGCGAGCCCCACAACCCTTCTTCCTCAGATGACCAGAGGCAGAACACCATGGTTCTCCGAGCGTCAAACTCAGCCAAGACACTTGCCGTTGTTAGCACCATGCTTGAACCCGCCGCATTGTCGTAAGCCCCATGTCTTGTCCCATATCCGGGAAGGACGCCCGGCGTGTACGCCACAGGAGGGGCGATGTCGAAATGGGCTCCAAAAATCAACCACTCATCAGGGTATACAGAACCGGTTTTGTAGCCACAAATGTTCACTGCCCAGGCCGTGTTTGATTGGAACCTGTGAACCTCAACAGAGTCCAAGCCATACCCTTTCATCACACCTTCAAAATACGTGATGGCGTGTTCATAGGAAGGGTTTGCATTCCCAATCCATCGATCGAGGTATCCAACGGCACCATCGGGGCCACAGGTCGCACAGGGGGTGTCGTCGGTGATGAAATCGACCCATTCATAGACGTCGCGTCCGTTGACCCAACCGCCACTTGCCCCAACGCCATCGGCTTCAGTTAAGTCAGCGCGTTGGTCGCGAACCGTTTCCATTTGCTTGACAATCACTTCCCCACCAGGTGAATCCGATGGAACAATCCAAGGCCAAAGCCCACCTTCGTCTTCATTGGTCGAGGCCATGACTGCAGAACCACTCGATGGATCGTTCATCCAGTCGCCCCAGGACTCACCCGCTGCTCGAATTGGCCAATCAATGCGCCCATACTCTCCTAGAAGCATCACAATGTCGCTGTTTCGAGGCGGAAACAAAACACTGATACCGATTGAATCACCTTTGAGGAGGTCGAGTGCGGTACCGTTCTGAGCGCGTAATGAACCCGGGTCTTGAACAAAGTAAGGAATGAAAACACTCATGTCTCTTGAAGCGGAGAGCACGATGGTTGTCCACTCGCCACCAGGTATGATTTCAGGTGCGACGGTGAGGGCGCTTTCGTCAGGTAAATCTTCACCGCTGTTTTCACCCATGCACCCTGCAAAAGGGGCTGTGAACATCAACAAGACGAGCAAACCAGCACGCGCATGGTGTGGATTCATGACCTGCCGTGACCCCTTTCGTTGTTGAACCCAACGGCCTTAGACATCATCTATCTTTGAACTCAAATAAAAACGAGACTTCCGGACCCCGGAAATCGAATTCCTAGAACAGGCGAACGGTTAAGTGGGGACATTGGTCCGGTTTGGACATGGCAACGGTTCGTTTGGACCAGAAGGGCCGGGCTCTCACCCGAGCAATCCCCTCTTCCTTTGACCAAGCAATTGCCAAATTCTTCGGCACAGGGCCGACTGACTTGGACGAGGCCAGAGTGCAACATTTGGCATACCGAGAAGCGCTTCTCAATGCAGGCGTGGAAGTCACAGTCCTTCCATCCGATGATCAATTACCAGATTCCATTTTCGTTGAGGACCAAGCCGTTGTTATCGATGGACATGTTCTCCTTCCAGTTCCAGGCCACCCTTCTCGGGTCCCAGAACAACCCCCGATTGCAGAGTTCGTAACCCGCCAACTCTCTGGAACTCAAGTCTGCCGCATGCATGGTGAGGCGCGAATGGATGGGGGCGACATCATCCGACTTGGAGATTTGTTCTTCGTCGGTCGCTCATCGAGGACAAACGATGCTGGGATCGAAGAACTCCGGGACCTTTTGACTCACCTCGGACACGATCTCCGTGTGGTCGACATACCAGGACACGCCCTTCATCTCACAAGCATCAGTTCTACGCCAACGGACTCAGTCATCCTTGCCCCAGAAGGATATCTTCCTGAGGATGCCTTCGGTGAACTCCCCGAAGGTTGTGAAGTGAGGTGGATGCCGAAAGAGGAAGCCTATGGATGCAACACGATTGGATTGCCGAACGGGCAAGTCCTTGTCGCAGACGGCTATCCAGCCGTCCTTGACGCAATCAAGTCATTGGGGCTCGAACCCGTCGTTCTCGACATGAGTCAAATCCGTGCAGCAGATGGCTCGTTGACATGCTGCTCGTTGTTTTACTGAATGAATTCAATCAAATCTTCCGCTGTCAGTGTACACGGTTTGATGCCAATGTGTGAGTTGTTTTGCAGCGTCCTCCTCATCCCTAACCGTGTGAATATTTCCATGAAAAGCACCAGATGCGCTTGCATCAGCGAGAACGATTCCATCTTTCGAAGCAACGAGTTCAATTGTGTTGGTGTGATCAAGATAGACGCCGATTTCAAAGACAACAAAGGGAGGCCGGTTGCCAACGAGTCCTTGGAACATTGGTGAATAAAGGAAACTCGCTAAATCTTCAGTCGTGTGAAAGGAACACAACATCGACAATGTGTCGAGCAAGGCTTGTTCTCCTGGCTCAAGCGGGGGTTCTGCTTCATCAACCACTCGCGATTTCACAACGGTCAACAATGGCTTCTCCTCTTCCATATGATCCCCTCTAGCCCCTTTGCATACTTCTATCCAACGCAGCCCCTCACCAAGGCAACAGTTCTCCATCGAACTGAATGAACCGCCCACTCGTTTCAAGTGTTAAAGAATCGACAACGTTGCGCATTCCTTCAACGCTTTCAGGAATTTCAACAGGGGCCCTGTCGCCTCCCATGCTTGTTTTGACCCAACCAGGGTGCAAAAGAACAAAACTGATTTGGTCTTCAATGGCTTCTTTCTTCATAGCTACTGTGAACATGTTAAGCGCCGTTTTACTGGCTCTGTAGGCATACGATCGTCCCATGTGGCAATCATCAATCGAAGCCATCAAACTGCTTATCATCGCCACCTTTGTCAAGCCGCTATGGTTCATTTTTCCGTAGAGAGCTTGAACAACTCGAACTGGCCCAAGTGCGTTAATGTCGATCACTTCAAGCGCCCACGCATCATCGATTTCCGATATGTTTCGCCATCGTCCATCCGCTACACCTGCGTTGTTGACAAGCAAGTCGATGTTGGCGGGTGCAGCATCTGCAAATGCTTGAACAGACGCACGGTCTTGCACGTCCAATTGGTGCGTAGACAGTGCCTCACAGGCCAACGAATCAAGGCGGCCTTTATCGCTTCGATATCCAGCATACACAGTCCAACCTTGCTCAATCAATTGAGCCACCCATTCGGCACCAAGTCCTCTGTTTGCTCCTGTTATAACCGCTGTTCCCATACAGATGCGTGCTTGTGGCCGCTTCTTGAACCTTTCAAAGAAGATGGAAATTTAATGACCCACAGAAAGTTAATATCAATGCCAACGTATCGTTTTTTGAGGGTTGATGAGTGGAGCAGCCCTACGCACCGTCTCCTCCAATCATCGACCTGAACCCGTCGCCGTGGTGGTCGTGGGGCGTTGCGATTTTCTTGGGCGTCATGGTGGCGTTTGCTGCTTTGGGGGCGCTCGTCCTCGCCCTCATTCCATACGAATACATCGCTACTGAATACACATGGGCCGAAGACCCAGGAGCCTACCCCGCTAATGGAAGCCAAGAAGAGCAAGATGGTTGGAATGAGTCAAAAGAATTGTGGGATTTACAACAATTGACACAAAACCTTCTGCTTGAGATGGAAGACGAGGTGCCAATGCAACTCGCCCTGTTTACAGGGGTCACCCTTGTCGGCATAGCGGCTATGATTTTGCTTGCCCGGCAAAATCCAAACGGATTCAATCTCGCCTATCTTTGGCTCTTTCTCTCAACATGTTCCAACGTCTACACCACCCTACGCTACAATTCTCTGATGAGCGATTTGGATCAGTTTTTTCCCGATGAAACATTATCTGGCACACCTCAAGTCGCAGCGAACATCGGCGGAACATTAGCGTGCAATATTATTGTGCTCGCAGTCTTGATTACATGCGCCGTCAACAGCCAACCCAAACATCTTGAAGAGAGCGGTTTCCACCTCTACCACAACCCTCCAATCTCTCATCTTCAACAACCGGCTAAAGATTGAATAACTTACTGAGTAGACAACGATCCATGCAACCCGAAGTCAACATCCCATTCTCCAACACCGAAACGATTCCTGGTGTCACCATCACCCAGATGATGGGCGTCGTCACTGGTTCAACGGTTCGAGCAAAGAACGTCTTCAAAGACATTGGCGCAGGTCTGAAAAACATGGTTGGTGGAGAGTTGAAAGCGTACACAGAGTTGCTCCAAGAATCAAGGAATGAAGCCCTGTACAGGATGCTTGTCGATGCACAAGCTCGTGGAGCAAACGCAGTTGTGAACGTTCGCTTTGCAACATCCTCTGTCGCAGGTGGGGCAGCCGAATTACTTGCATATGGAACGGCCGTCGTCGTCCAATGAGGTGATTCACTTGGCTGTCTTGTATGTTGCTTTCGCAATTTTAGCCCCCCTCCTTCCTTGGTTGATAAGTGGGGCTGGTACAGTGCTGTATCAGCCTAAAAAGAAACAGGAATTGCTCGAGCGCGAACAATCATTCGCCAAAACAGGGGATGTTCTAAGCAGCCTTAGCAAACCCCTCGCTGGCAAGGAAGTGAAAGAATACCGAGTGCTGATGACCAATGTCGTCATGTCTCCAAGTTGGATTCAAATTCTGGTAGGTGGTATATTGTCACTCTTTGGTGGTGAAATCAATGTCTTCACAAAGGTTGTCGATTGGTCAAGGCGTGAGGCTCAACAACGCCTCCGCGAGGAAGTGGCCGCTCTTGGGTTTGATGAAGTCATCAATCTCAGAATGGAAACCACCACGCTCACGAAAACCAAAGGTGGCAAAGATAAAACCACGGGAATCGAAGTCCTTGCGTACGGCACCGCCATCAAATACTGAGTTTTACCTGTGCTCTTTCTCGGCGCCATTGTTCTCGCATTGCAAGCAGAAACATCGATTTTTGTTTACACGAGCCACAAGGACATGCAACGGGCCTGAAACAGACTTTTGGCTGAAACGTGATTATTTCGAACCCGGTGAAAAGAAGCCAAACCAACGTTTCAACATCTCCCCAAGAGATTCCTTCCGAAAGTATTCGCCTGTTTCTGGATCATACCATGTCCCATCACCTTGTGGAATTGGGCCTTGCCTGTGAGGATCGTTGACGGGGATGTATGCTCCGTGATTCCTGTGGTGGCGGGGTGAGTGAAACCGATTGAACGCGCTTGAACGGCCCATACGTGGCCGAAACTGACGACGGTGAGGTGAAGAAGCGCCGGAAGAATAACCCCCACTTCTTCGCCCACGGGGCTTGTACGTCCGCCGTCCTCTCGAGGAACCCATGATACCGCCTTTCCCTTCGTGGTTTTAATTGTCATGCTCGGTATGTGGAAGCAGTGGTGTTTTCCATGAATTATAGAGCACGCAAGAGCAAAATGGCTCGCGGTCTTTCATTAGAGTGCAGAGGGCAGGATTCGAACCTGCGAACTCATAGAGACTGGGACCTCATCCCAGCGCCGTTGACCAAGCTTGGCAACCCCTGCTTCGACCCCCCCTCATGCCGCGTGTATATCAATGACGCGACACCCCCTCTTCGGTGAGTCAAACCGTTTCACTCTTCGATGAAACATGCGATTTCATCCAGCGGTTTACGGTGAATGTCTGGCACCATCGCATCTGCAGCCGGGTACCCCACAGGCATCACCAACATCGCCTCTTCGTGTGTTGGGCGATTGAGCAACGCCCCAAGGAATTTCATCGGCGAGGGGGTGTGGGTGAGGGTCGTAAGACCCATACGGTGGACTGCGTTGATGAACAGGCCTGCCGCAATACCACACGATTCGGTAGAGTAGTACGTTGGCCCCCATTCCCCATTGACCCTCATGCGCTTTTTTTGCTTGAATAAAACGACGATCCATGGCGCATCAGTCAGATGCTTCTTCACCGCATCAGTTCCAAGCGGTGCCAACACTTCTGCCCACGCTTCAGGCATCCTTTCCTCGTATGTTTTCCGTTCTTCTTCCTCTGCAGCGTCCCTCATCTTCTGTTTCAATTCAGCGTTTGAGACTGCGACCCACGTCCACGGTTGTAAATGCGCTCCGTTCGGCGCGGTGCCCCCTGAAAGGATTGCTAACTCGATCAATTTCCGATCGACCTTTTTCGATGAAAAATGGCGCGTCGTACGCCGTTTCCTATTTTCATCATAGGCTTCAGCGGCCTTTGAAATCATCTGATCTTCAGACATTTCGTTCCACTCAAGTGGAATAAAACCGTTCTCATTCATACACCTCCGACACCGACGGTGGTTTTCAGTGCTTTTCGTTGAGATCAAGCTTCGGGCATCCGGCCGCGCATCCTGAGCCACGATTCACTGCCAAACATGAGAGCGTACATTGCGGCGAGCCAAAGCGTTGGTCTGCCCCATGCCTCGAACGCCATGGTCTCGGGGCCAATGCCTTGTCCAAACGCAAGAAGTGCGGTAAGCCAGGCCAAGGTGAGGCCGTGAAGCGCCCAGCGAACCGACGCCATAATTTGTGTTGAGTTCGCTTTCATTTCAGTCATTTCTACCTCAGTCAATACAGCGGTGACGCCCTTCAGTTTATCCAAGGCCGTGCCACCATTCCATCGAATTTGGCCCAACTTGAACCGGCTGAAAATTTCAATTCCTGTGAACATGGTGACCCACACCACAACCACCTCAAGGAAGGGCTCAGCGCCGAGTAAATCCAGGTCACCTTGCGTGGACCACAGCAACAGCCCCCACAGCCATGAGATCAGGAGCAGTTGGAAGGTTCGGGCAAACTTGGTGATGCGATGCAGCAATTCAGCGTCATGCGAAAGCAACATTTCGAGTGCAATCACAAGACACGTCGTTGCAGAAAGGCCAACGCTGACGAGCAACCACCACCAATCTAAATTCCCATCACGCCATGCAAACATCAACGCAATCATCGTCCATGCTAAGGCGAACACGGAAGCAACATTTGCTGTTGCTTGCATGGTGTAGAGCGGATCCCGTCCGTCTTTGAGGACAGCAAAACCGCCCATGAGGCGAGTTTCAAAAGCTGAATCATCAACAATACCATGCGCAGCAGCGGTCATGCCACCAACAGCCTTGATGCGGGCCTTGTCAATGATCGACTCCGCTTCACCCAACGACCACTCATCGTCAAGCCCACCACGGTTCCAGGCCGAGCCACGGCTCGCAGAATGAGCAGCTCCCGCCCCCTTGTGTTTGGTGTTTCCAGACGAGCGTGTTTTGGCCCAGGCTCTGATTTCATCGGATATGATTTCTTCGACTTGATCTTCATTCAACGGGGCACCATGGTCGGTGTAGAGCCATCGACACTGAATCGGCACAGGGGCAGGATCAACATCTGGTGCAACCATCTGGAATTGCCCCGGCCCGAGCGTTGGCAGTTGGGCAACCAAATCTTGGTCGCCCCCACTTTCTTTCAACAAATGACGGACCTTTTCGACGTCTTGTGGTTGGGTGAAGCGACCGATGAACGTCGTGTTCGCCTGCGCCAAGATTTTGTAATCAACGTCGCTGACATTCTGCGTAGCAAGAACACACGCAACACCGTATTTTCGGGCTTGTTTGAATATGAGTTTGATGAGGTCCTTTGCAGGAGGATTCCTTGGATGGGGCGGCAAATATGGCGCCACTTCATCCATGAAGAATAACAACTTCAATTCTCCATCAGCGGGTTGTTGTGTCAACATCCAATCATAGAGCTCACGTGACAGTTCTTGGACGAAATACTGCTTCTGAGCTTCGTCTTGAATGGTGTTGAGGTACACAATGTTGAGTGGTATTTTCCCTGGGACAGCAGGCTCGACGAAGGAATCGATGTCGATTGGGACGCCGTTGGAAAAGAGCAACTGATTGACGCCGGAGGAATAGGCTGACAGTCGCCTGGCCAAATCGTTTCGAGTGGTTTTTGGTAAACGCTCTTCGAAATCAGTGAGTCGGTGATCAATCATTACTTCTTCCCACGTAGGGACATCTGGTTTCTCTTCACCTTCTTCGACTTCGTAGAAACATTCAGGGTAGAGATGGCGTGTGAACTCTTGATTTGGCTCACGTACAACCTTTGCAAGGGCTTGGAAATCGCCTACATCAAGGCCATGTTTTGTTCCCTCAACAAGAATTTCATAGAGGAATGGCTTGACGATTTTCCCTTGTGCCTTTTCAACATCATACCCTGCAAGACTTGTGAATCCAGCAGCCACCATGTCCCAGGCAGTGATCGCTTCTTCAGCATCTAAATCCGGTGGAGGTGCTCGAAACGGGTCGATGCAGAGCGGCAATCCTTTGGAACGCAACGGGGTCCAAATTCGGACTTCGCACATTTCCATCAATTTCTTTGCTCTGCTAACATCCCCGCCTTCCTTTTCCAATTCAGCAGGTTCGATGCCGAGCGCGAGCCTTGCCAAGTCGCCTTGCGGATCGATGATGAGCGAAGGGATTTTTGCCAACGCAGCCTCTTCAATGAGGGCCTTTGCCATGACTGTTTTTCCAGAACCAGTGGATCCAAGCATCGCAGCGTGTCGAGCTAAAACCATTGATTTGATGTCGATTGGTTCACCCGTGTCACGCCTCGAACCGAGAAACAATCCCTTGGGTTTGAATTTCTTTTTCTTGGGCGCAGGGGTTTCTGGAGCCTGTTCAGGTTGAAGGGGGCCCGGTGACAGAATTTCATCCACCAAGTCGGCATAACTCGGTTCGTTCGACGAAGAGGGGGTATCGGGAAACCCATCCTCACCTGACACCATGGACGGTGCAAACTGGTTGGAGGTCTTGAAGACCGCGCTGTTCACGCGGGCAAATGCGCACACTCAAGGGGGTCGAACATTTCGCCGAAGCATGGAACGCATCCCGACTGGCCGCCCATCTTGGAACAACGCCATGAGACAGGCCGCGGTCGAGACGCTTGATTCCAAACGTTGGGTCAAGGGACCGAAGGTTGCTGCCTTCGGAACCGCCTTCGCTGCACACTCTGGGGCACTCAACGCCCACCCTTGTCAAAACGGGTCCTCCTCACTTTGGGCAGCCCTTCGCATCGCTGGCATTGGCCCTGGCGACGAGGTCATCGTCCCTTCTTACACTTTCATTTCAACGGCGACGTGCATTGAATTGGTTGGTGCAACAACCGTGTTTGTTGATGTTGAACCTGACTACTACTGCCTCGATGTCCAAGCTGTTCGAAACGCAATCACACCCTCGACAAAAGCCGTGATTGGCGTTCACTTGTTTGGCCAACCATACGACCCTGAACTCATCAGGGTGTGTGATGAAAACAAGCTCGTCTTGATCGAAGACGCAGCGCAAGCACACGGTGCGGCCCAAGACATGGCGGACGGGACATCTCGCGTTGCTGGTTCGATGGGCGACATTGGGTGTTTCTCCTTTTTCCCATCGAAAAACATGGCTGTTGGCGGCGAGGGAGGGATGCTCACCACAACAAAAGCAGCGTATGCGGAGAAAATCTCTGGTATCACGAACCATGGTCGTTCGCCGAATCTTGAGGCGATGGAACTCGGTAGCAACCTTCGGATGTCGGAAGTCTCTGCAGCCATTGGTCTTGTGCAATTGGAACATTTGGATGGCTGGGTGCAACGGAGAAACGCAATCGCAATCCGGTACACTGAGGCATTGACAGATCATCCCCACCTTTCCCCTCCGCTTGTCAGGCCGGGGGCGTATCATGCATGGCACCAATACTGCATTCAAACCGATCACGCCTCAGCGTTTGTGAACCACATGGATGTCAACCACATCGACGCACGCAGGTACTACACGACCCCAATTCATTGCCAAAAGGTGTTTCAGAATCATTCCCAGTATCAAACCACTCTATCTGTCACTGACCACCTTGGACAAACCTTGGTTGCAATCCCAGTGATGCATGAGTTGCACGATGACGAGGTTGAACGAATTCTCCAAGCACTCCGTGCTTTCAATCCAGTGTGAATTCAGATTTTCGGTGAGCAAGGCTTGCGTTTGACCAACTGTGGTCACCCGTGATTTCTTCACCGAGCCACGGCGGTAATTCGACGGATGCGTCTTCCGAGGGGAGTTCAACTTCAGCAAGAACAAGAGGCGAGAGTTCACCCTCAAACTCATCCACTTCCCAAACAAAACCGTCGACGCCATCCCATAGGTACCGACGTTTTTCCACAAAGGGGTGCTCCCGCTGCGCGACAATCTGTTCTGCAAGCCTTCGTTCAATGCTCCATTCAAGTTCAGCCGCTGTTGCGTTTGTCCGCCTTCCCTTGAGCGTAAGCGTTGTATGTTCGTCACGGAATCGAATGCGCACGGTCCAATCCTTTTCACTCAAGAAAACCGCACGAGTGTCCTCCTCAAGGCTGATGATTTCAACCGCTTCGTTGTAAACGAGTGTGTGCCCTTGAAGGTGCAAGAAGTTGGCATCGAGGTAATGTTGGATTACTTTGGATGATGCTTCAAGCACCCTCCATGGCTTTTCGCCCCCATGTTCGACAAAAAACCTACGTTCGATTTCGAGGTGTTCTTCCATGCAACTCCTCCACCGGACATTCTTCGCAATGCACTTGCGGTCTTAGTGTCACCGAATTTTTCATCACTTGAAAGGTGAATTTGTCAAATCATCGAACCAAGTTCTTGAAGAGTGTAAGGGCGATGTGAGGCCATGATTGGCCGTTGGTTGGTCCGAATTCTCTTCGTCGGGGCGCTGGCTTCAATTTCCTTCGGCATCCTCTCTTTCGATGCAACAAATGATGCCCTGCAATCACCAGAAGGCCTTGATGAGTTTTCACCCACAGACGCATCAAACGAGGAAAGCGACTCCCCTGAGTTTGCAGAAAGAGGCGATGATGGAGGGTCAGAAGCGGGCTCGATCGGCGATTCCGACGCCAAAGGAAACCTCTTCATTGGTTTAGGAAGCGGAATATTAGCAGCTTTGCTGGTTGGCTCTGGTGCCTTTGAAATTGTAAAGATCGCCGTCTTAATGGCCCTCATGACGCCTCTTCTCGCACGAAAATCAAAGGAAGATGAGATGAAAAAGGGGCGAATTCTTGGATTCATCGAAGGAAATGCAGGCATTCATTTTTCCGCCCTTCGCGACGCACTGCACTTGGCGAACGGTGTGACCGCCCACCACCTACAATCCTTGGAGGCATCAAAACAAATCGTTTCTTGGCGAGACGGGAAATTGAGACGGTACGCTGCCGCCAACCTTCCTGCGGACAGAAGGACCTCCATCGCCCATCCAATCCTTGGGACACGGCTGGCCATTCTTGAGACGTTGTCAGATGCGGGGCAAGTGGGTCTTTCGAACACCCAGTTAGCAGAGAAATTACACCTTTCAAGGCAACTGACATCCTACCATGTGAAGTACCTAAGTCATGCTTCTTTCATCGAACGTACACAGTCAAAGAAACGATCACCATGGAAACTTACGGTGCAAGGCCTTGACATCATCGCCCCAGCCCAAGACCTCTAGGAAAGTAAAATCAATTTACCAATTTCTTCATAGCCGAGGGTTCTGTAGTATTACCATGAAAGAACACAAGACGCTGGCACTCGCCATGATTTCCCTGTTCCTATTTTCCGGTTGCTTGGGCGCGGTTGAACCTGCCGTGGAAGTCCCCTCGATTGAGTTGCCAGAGGACTGGTCAACCACGGTCCAACGAACGGTTTCAAACCCCCAATTGAATCAGTTTTCCGATTGCGATGAACTCGAACGAGCTCTCAAAATATCGATTGAGGAAGAAGCTCGAACTCAAATCCTCCAAGCCATTGAGGAGCAATATTTCTACGGCGGGATGTGGATGGAAGACGACATGGCTATGGCGGAATCAGCAGATGGCGGCACAGGAACATCCGGTCAACCTCAACAAACACGCCGCGTTGAAGGGAGTGACTATTCGGGGACGAACAACCAGGAACAAGGGGTCGATGAGGCTGATTTCGTCAAAACTGACGGCTACAATATCTACTTCATCAACGGACGCAACCTCGTCATCTTCGGGGTTCCAGAATTTGGTGAATTGAACCTTCTTTCAACCACCGGCATCCAAGGCAATCCGACAGCGATGATGCTCGATGGCGATCGCCTCGTGGTCATCTCTTCAGTCTCGACGTGGACCCTTGCCAGCAATGATCCATTGTCTGAGGAACTCGGATGGGATGATAGCAACGTCTGGCGGACCAACTCACTGACCAAGTTCACGGTGCTCGACATCACCAACCGCTCTTCACCAGAAACGGCGAAAGAGTTGTTCATCGAAGGCAATTACATGACGGCGCGAGAAGTCAACGCCACGGTTCGCACCGTTACCCACGCTTGGATGAATATCCCAGGGCTCCAAACGTGGTTGGACCTGCCAAACGGGTATTGGAATTTGGATTACGATGACCCACTTCGCTTGGAACTCCGCGAAAAGGTAGGCTACCAAACCATTCTCGATAACCAAGAAACGCTCGCCCGTCTCGACCTTGTCGATCTTCTTCCAAAGGTCTACGAGCGCGTTGATGGTCGGCTCACTGTTCACACAATGGACGACGATGCATGCGCGGATTTCGTTGCACCTGCCGACAGCCTCAACCGCGGTTTTAACAGTATTTTCACCTTTGATTTGAACGATGAAAACTTTGCCTTCCAAGCCGATCACATTGTCGGAAACTACCCTATGGTCTACGCTTCAGAAGACCTTCTTGTGCTGACAGAAAACGCATGGGACTGGTGGTGGTTTTGGGGCAATGACAACATGAATGATGCCACAAACATTCACACCTTCGATATCTCCAACCCTGGCGACACGGTGTACACAGGGTCGGGGCGTGTGAACGGAACCATTCTGAACCAGTTCTCGATTTCTGAACACGAAGGGGTGCTCCGAGTAGCAGCAACATCTGGCCAGTGGGCTCGATGGTGGATGGAGAACCCTGAGCCAATGAGCTCAAGTGTTGTCACCTTCGTTCGCAGCGTCGATGTAGACACCGATCAGCAAACCCTTGTCGAAGCAGGTCGGGTTGACAACATTGCTCCCGAGGAGCGAATCTGGAGCGCTCGCTTTGATGGCGACCGCTGCTACCTCGTGACCTTCCGGCAAATCGACCCACTGTGGGTCATCGATATGTCCGATGAAACCAGCCCAACAATTCTTGGCGAACTTGAAATTCCAGGTGTCTCCACATACATCCATCCTCTTTCCAAGGATCATTTGCTCACCATTGGCATGGGTCCTGGCGAAGAAGGACTCGGACTTGATTGGTCAAACACTCGACTTTCGTTGTTCAACATTACCGATCCAACCACGCCCGCTGTCGATGATGTTCTCTCGCTGAGCCCAGTGATTGACCCGAACGACTCTGGCTGGACATGGTCGTTTTCTGAAGCATCCTACGAGCACAAAGCCTTCCAATACTGGGCGCCGAAAGGAATGCTTGCGGTCCCACTTGCCACCTACAAATACGACAGTTGGTACAACGACGAAGGGGCGTATTTCTACAGTTACAATTTCGTCAGCAAGCTGATGATTGTCAACGTATCAGAAGAAACAGGTACACTCTCAGTTCATGGCGAAGTCAACCACTCTTCGTTCTATGACGGCGATAACCAGCGCTCCTACTACAACAGCTACGATGTCCGGCGTTCAATTTTCATGGGCGACTTCGTCTACGCTCTCTCCGCCCAAGGCGTGACGGCTACAAACCTCACGACGATGGAAACTTCGGCCTCAATTGCCTTGACGTACGAAGATGTGTGCTACGGATGTTACGATGATGTGGTAGCATCCGATGACGCTGGAGAAGGAAGCTCCTCGAGCGGATCTGGTGACGCTGAAAGCGAACCGATGAGCAACTGAGGCGACACAAATGGGATTCACAGTTGCTGTGGTCGGGTGCGGCCGCTGGGGTTCCGTTCATGTTGCCAGCCTTTTGCACCTCAAACAACAAGGAATGATCAAACGCGTGGTTGCGTGTGATCGCGTTGAGAAAACCGTCGAAGCAGTTCAAGATGTCGATGCCCGCTACACCTCATGGCAGACCATGTGTGAACATGAAACTCCAGACCTCGTTGTCCTTGCCACACCAAACGACACTCACACCCCGCTTGGCATGGCCTTGCTAACCAAAGGCCTCCATGTATTGATTGAGAAACCATTTGGGGCGTCTCCGAGTGAAGCTCGTGTGTTGCTGGATAAAGCAATCGAGAAACATGCGGCGGTTTTTTCCGGCCACCTTCTTCGACACCACACAGGCTTCCAGCATGCGAAACGTCTCATCGAAGAAGGTGCAATCGGGCAACTGGCCAGCGTTACATACGCACGGTGCACCGTCCGGCCAAAACCACCGTCGACGAACCTCATCGACGGGCTTGCGTCACACGGTATTGACGGATTAGGCTACCTTTTTCCCGAACGATTTGAGTTTTCAAGCACTAAGGTCATGCGCCAAATAGAACGTCAGGATGCTGCAACATTTGTCATTGAAGATGAAACATCCACAGCGTCGATTGTCGTTGGGTGGGGTTTGGAACGGGAGCAGCGAAGCCTTTGTGTGATCGGTACTGAAGGAAAAATTGATCTGGATTTTGGACAACATTCTACCCTCATGCTCAACGATGAAGTGCACAATCTCAACCCATCGCTGCCACCTCTGCAAACGCAGGTTCTGGCCGCCCTTGATGGGCTCCACATGACGCCTGAAAGGACCAAATCCATGTTTGACACGGCCGTGAATGTGGAAAAAGTCAAACTCGCCATGAGTCGCCAAATATGAGCAATCGCCTTGCGAGTCTTCAAGAATTAAAGCGGTCTGGATGGATTTATGGGCATCTCCTATCCCACCATCCAACGCCTGTTCCTTGGCAGTTTTGTTGCCGCAGGTCTCACTTGGTTCACCCAAGACAATTTCACGGATGCAGCGTATGTGTTGATTGCACTTTCCGCGCTCATCGGCGTCGCATGGGGTCTTTCAGAGCGTGAAATGACGTTCGCACACCTCGGAATGAACCAATCCGGTGTTCTCACCGTTCTTGCTTTCCTCGCATCAATCGCTCTCTTTGCAGAAGTGAGCATCCGGGTCTTGGGCTTCCCAACCACAGGGTCCTACCTTCTCTCTCTCTTCTTCGTTGGTTCATTTTGGTGGACCAGCGCATTGATTCAACCCGAAAACAACTGAACGCCAAAACCCGCGCAAAGCCATACCTTCAACGGGCGAAGGGTGAAAGGCCTCGGCCACTAACACCAACCGATTGATATGGCGAAGTACGGCGACCACCCTGCCCTCCCACAACGACTCGAGGACCTTCTCATGGAGGATGTTCACACTGTTTTCATCAAAGCAGATTGCCCACCCAGGGTGAAACGCGGGTCAATTGGCCAACTCCGTTTGGTTGACGTCGAAGGTGCGGATGATGGAAAATGGGACACGTTGCGCATGGAGTCGTTGCAAGAAGAACTCGTCGGGCTCGTCGATGAGAACCGGCACCGCAGTGACTGTTTTCTTGAAATCGATCGGAAAGGATGCCAAGTCATTCAACTCGGCGATCTTCGAATTTCTTGTGCTTGGCCTCCCTTTGCCGATGCCCGAGAAATCACCATTGTTCGCCCCGTAGCAAAACTGTCTCTGGGCGATTATGAGTTGGACCAGCGACTCATCGATCGCTTGGCAGATCACCATCGTGGTGTGTTCATTTGCGGGCGACCGGGGTCTGGTAAAACGACCCTTGCACAGGCCATCGCTGAATACCTCGACACAGATGTTGGGGCGATGGTCAAAACGATGGAAGCACCAAGGGATTTGCAACTCGCGGATCGAATCACCCAGTACGCTCCACTCGAAGGGGATTTAGAAAAAACCGCTGAAATCATCTTCCTCGTTCGTCCGGATTTCGTTATCTTTGACGAAGTACGACGGGCACGAGACTTCGAAATCTTCGCTGATGTCCGGCTTGCAGGCGTCGGCTTGCTCGGCGTGACACACGCTAATTCTGCTCTTGAGGCTATTCAGCGTCTCATTGGCAAGGTTGAACTTGGTCTTGTGAGCCAAGTCCTCGACACCATTATCCACGTCGAAGCTGGCCGAATCGAACAAGTCATGGAACTTCGCATGACGGTGAAACCGCCGACTGGAATGCAAGAAGAACTTGCCCGCCCCGTGATCGAAGTGGTCGAGTTTCCAAGTGGGAAAATCACCCACGAAATGTTCGCATTTGGTTCAGAAATCGCCGTTGTTCCAGTCGAGGGCCGGAAGCAAGGCGCCCTGTCGCCAATGAAAACACTCGCACGAGACCAACTCGTTCACATCATCCAACAATGGGTTGGCGTCCAATGCCAAGTTCAGTTCAAAGGTGAAAGCAGTGCCACAATTTATGCCCCACAAAACATGATATCGACCCTCATCGGAAAGGGTGGAGAAAATGTTCGACAATTGCAAGACGAACTTGGAGGTATGCAACTCAACATCGAGTCCTTTGATGAAATGCCAGCGTCGATGGGTGCTCCTTCAAACCCACACTGGCGGGACGTCTCAGATCGCCGCAGTCGAGGCGGCAGGGCGTGGGAGCACAACGCACGTGGCACGAAGCCGCGAAAAAACAAAGGAAAAAAGAACAGGAAATAACACCAAACTCACGCGTGAGTTCGCGTTACTGAACCGATGGGGAAGGGTAAATATAGGGGCGCTCTTTAAATAACTTAACTTTAGATTTCTCGCTCATGAGCAGTGATGATAGTGCCTCTGGAAGTGAAGGACGCGCACTCGTAAAGTTCCTCCTTGAGAACAGGATGATGATGAATTGGATTTCCATTCTCATGATCGTCTACGCCGTATGGGCCACCATCGAAGTCCTCACAAACGCAAGTGGCGCCACATGGTGGCCGCCAGAGACAGGTACGCCCGTCTCCGATTATTTCGAATCTGACAACAGCACTCAAAACATCAACAATGGCTGGGTGATTGGCCTCGGCGCCGTGTTCGGCACGATTGGAAGCATGGTCCAATATTTCTACCGAGCTGCACCCTATGTCGATGCATCGATGCAAGCAACCGCAGCGCTCATTATCTCCGCTGTGAAAGAAGACGAAATCCAAGAATCTGCTGAAAAGATGGCCAAGGAAATGGTCGCTGCAGAAAAGGAAGAAGCACAAGCAGAGGCAGATGCTGAAGCAGAAGCCCAAGCAGAAGCCGCTGTAGCAGTGGATTCAGAGCAAGAAACATCCGCCGAACCAACTGCTCCGGCGAATGTGGTTGAAGACGACGGGCAGCGCAAAAAATTCTGAGGTGAAAATATGTGGGAACATCGATCTGTATCAAACAAAGCATACGCTGAAACAAAACAAATGCGACCAAGCGAGTCATACGTTCGTTTAATGGACGTCGTCGAAGAAGCAGTCTCAAAGGCTCAAGTTGACGAATTCGACCACGAAGCGTTCCTCAAGTACGTTCCACGCCGAGGTCCTTGGGAAGAATTGCCAGCCTCTGACAGTTCAAAGGCAGACCCTCGGGTTCGCTACATCGGGCCCGCACGTGCCCGCCTGCTCAATACAAACCTCGTCCTTGGATCATCGTGGATTGAATCGGAACGATTCAAGTTTGAGCGAAGAATCTCCAATGTTGCAGAATTTCTCAAACAAAAGACAATCATCAACGCAAACATGTGGACTCCAAAACAACTGTCAACCACACAAACCCTGTTCTTCTGTTCGACAGGAGACGAGGAGCGCATGGGTGGTTCGTTCCTAACCGGTGACGGGCCTGGCACCGATCACCCGTTCCTTGGCGCACCAGAGGGCGAAGAGCCCGAGTGGGAACCAATCCTTTGGGGCCTCGGCCACAGAGGTGTTGTGCCTGATTCAGACCCACTTGACACTTGCTTCTACCCCTCCTTGATGCACCGCGGTGTCTCGTTCAACAACCGATTGGGTTGGACTCGATACTCCCCCGCAGGTTTTGGCAAGGATGCAAGCGGCTACATCATGACTCGCCCAGGTACATGGATTTGGCCTGCAGTCAATGGAAACCGAGAGTCGCCTACGGCATTCAATCTTCTTGTCAACCTACCAGATCGCCGACTTTCGTTCGGTGAAGAAGGCATTACCGACGTGTTCATGACAACAGGGAAGACCTCACTTTACACCCTCATGGGCATGATGAGTTCCTCAACAGTCCGCCAAATGTTCGGAGCTGGCTCGGAAATGGTTCCTTTGGAATTCCACTGCATTGAACCAGGTCTCGATGAATGGATTGCAGCCGCAAGTGATGAGGACAAGTACTCTCGTCTCTTCGAAGTCTGTGCCTCGATCGGCTACATGCTTACCGATCCTTGGATTGGTGGCCTCGGCGGCGGCGCAAAGCGCCGACGTATGCTCATGTATCCACGCGACCAAGGCAACTTGCTGACGTGTGTGAACGCAAGCCAAGTCGCAGACCACGCACTAAAGTCAAATTACGAAGCGACCGTGTTCACAAAGCTCGACCAAGCCGACTTCATGAACCGCGTCACTCGCCGATTCAAGGCCTATGCAGACCTAGTCGCAGCCAGCGATGTCGCCCAAGGCTCCCGTTGGATTAGCCAAGCCGATTTCCATGATGGTGAAAAGAAGCAAGTAGGACCAAACGTCCACTCAATCCTCTCAGTTCGTGGCTACGATGTCATGAGCATGGATGAATACATCCAAACTTTCAACGATATTTCCGCTGCACCAGATCGATTGATGCGACGGTGCATCCAATCAATTGCAACCAACGCTCTGAAGACTGTTTACCCGCTTGCAGCACTGGGTGAAACCGGCGATGCTGCACCTTATTCACATATCTTCGGCGCACGAGATGATAACCCACTTGTGTACTACACCGATATTCGCTTCTTGGTTCCAACCTCGATCGACAAACTCCGCAACATTACCGGGGCCCGCGGTGCAGACCGCGGACGCATGCGAGAAGCCTATACTTCTCTTACAAACGCAGATCCAATGACCAGCCTCTCGATTCAAGACATCTGTTTGCCATTCTTGGCAGATATGGGTGAAGACTCTTGGCAAACCGGAACCGGTCTCAACGAAAATGAGATTATTGTTGAAGTGACGATGGCGGTTAACCCTGCTCGTGTGTGGAAAGCTATTCTTGAACCAACAGTCAAGGAAGTGTTTGATCTACCAAAGGGAACGAAAGGAACCGCAGCGAACCTGTGGGGAGATATTTTCATGGAAAACGAAACCCTTCACGCTAAGATGGAGCGGGATGGTCTCGGCCATTACCTCCGCTTGTTGAAGCTGGCATTCCACTGGGCGAACGACGAAGCGAGAAAGATTCACGGATTGAAGAAGTGATTCTTCTTTCGAAGTAATGAGGCATCTCAATGTCAGCCACTCTGAACCTCACTGAAGTTATGTCCTCCTTGCAGGACCACCTCACAAAGGATGGCAGCATTCCACCTGAGGGCCGAGCGTTTTACACCAACTTCCGCAACGAAATCAACGCCCACCCGGGGACATTTGCACCTACAGAAATTGAAATTTTAATGGAAAACGCCCGACGCCACATGACGGAAGAAGTCTCAGATGAAGATTTCAAAGGTTATGTCGAAGCTGTCATTTCTAAAATCAGTCTAAAGGAACGGCTTGAAATTAAAGAAAAGGAAGATGCAGACTTGCGATCGAAAGAAGAAGTCGCTCGAATGGTTGCAGAAGCGGAGGAAGAAGCACGAGCAAGGGTTCAGGCAGAATACAAACTCAAAGCTGCAGCCGAAGCCCACGCGAACGCTACCACTGAACCTGAATATGTCCCACCAACGCCCCTTGAAGACGTTGAGACCATCATTGAAGAAAAGGCTAAACTTGCCGAAGAAGAGGCGAGAAAACTTGCCGAAGAGGCAGCAAAAAAGGCCGAAGAACAAACCAAAGAAGACCTTCGTAAACAAGAGCATGAGAATGCTATGGCCGAAATCGAGGCCGCCAAGGTAGCTGCGGAGGAAGAAATCGCTCGCCTCAAAGCCGAAACAAAGGCACAAATCGCCGCTGTAGAGGAAGAGCGAATTCGCGCCGAACAAGAAGCAGCAGAAAAGGCAGCTCAAGATGAGGCCCGACGCCTTGCTGAGATTGAACTGGCGGAGGCCAAGAAGCAGGCCGAAGCAGATCTTGAGGCCGCACGCCAAGAAGCGCAAGATGCCCAAGAAGCGCTTGCTGCGGAAGCAGAACGCCTCAAGGCTGAACAAGAGGCAGCGGCTAAAGCAGCCGAGGAAAAGGCTGCAGAAGAAGCAGAACGCCGCGCAGCAGAAGCCGAATTGGAACAGGCAAGGAAGCAAGCAGAAGCTGAACTTGAAGCAGCGCGCCAAGAGGCTCAAGCCGCCCAAGAAGCCCTTGCTGCTGAAGCACTCAAGGCACAAACCGCTCTCGAAGAAAGCCAAGCAGCAGAAGTCGAGGAACCCGAACCGGTGAAGGAACCTGCACCATTCGAACCAACAGGGAAGGAAATCCCAGATCTCCCTCCGCTCGATGGCTCAGCAACCCCCATCGCTCCAGTTGAGGAATCATCAGGCATGAGTCTCCCTCTCATTCTTGCAACGGCTGGCGGTGCGATTGGTCTTGTTGCAGCAGCCTTCATCTTCCTTCTGTGAAAACGGATGTTTCTTTCTCAGAGAAAGGGTTCATCTATACGCTTCACGGCCCAATGAAACGATGGCTCACCCAAACGACGGCTCTGGACGCGCGCCAGTGGCCATTGTCCGCCCAACGACTTCGGTGACCAGCGGTGTGGCTGTGACGCAAAAACTTGTGACTGCCTCGGTTGCATTTGGAGATTTATTGCGTGGCACCTTCGGCCCAAACGGTCTTGACAAAATGATGTACAAGACCAATGGACAGACCGCCGTGACAAACGATGGGGCAAAAATCGTCGCAGAACTTCTTGTCAAACACCCAGCGGCTAAAGCCTTCGTCCAACTTGCTGAATCTCAAGAGAACGCATGCGGTGATGGCGTCACCGGCTGCATCATCATCGCAAGCGAGTTAATGCGAGAAGCAGGCCGCCTTCTCGAAAAAGGACTCCACCCCCTCGTTCTTGTTGAAGGATACCAACGTGCTCTACAGACCACCCTTGACACCCTCGATGCACGCGTCGTACCTATTCAGCCCACAGATAACAAACGCCTCATCGATGTGGCTCGCACAGCGATGATGGGGACGACCGCAGAGTCGGGAAGCGATCACCTGGCTCAGTGCATCGTGACAGCAGCTCAAACAGTCGCCACCAATCGAGACGGCACCCTTCACGTTCGAACCGAAGATGTCCGAATGGCAAAACGTGGGGTTGGTGGGATTGCTGACAGCACACTTGTTTCTGGGCTAATTATCGAACGCCACCTCGATTTGGACCGCCTTCCTCGCCACCTTAACAACGGGACCGTTGCTGTGCTTTCTTGTCCTTTAGAAATCGAATCTTCTTCTCGGGATGCCGAAATTGAAGTAACCTCTCCAGACCAGTGGGTGGCGTTTATGGATGCTGAAGAAGCCCAACTTGACGCCAAAGCCCAGGCTGTTCTCGACAGTGGGGCGACCCTAGTCTTTTGTGCAGAAGGCATTGACCCTCGTGTTTTGCACCGTTGTGCCGACGCCGGTGTTTTTGCTCTTGCAGGTCTTGAACGCTCGGGAGCAGAAGATGTCGCAGCAGCCACTGGTGCCATGATGATCGACCATCTTGATTCCCTCGACGCTTCGGTTCTCGGCTCGTTTAAGTCCATGTCCATTGAAACTCTTGAAGGCGATGATTCACGCAGGGAGCGTTTGCATCTCGATGCCGGCGAACAAGCGGGATTGGCTACGGTCGATGTCGGCGGTGGCGATGGAGTGGCCAGTGAAGAAGTGATTCGAGGCCTTTACGATGCACTCTGTTCTGTCACGAGCGCTATGGAAACTGGCGAAGTGCTCCTCGGAGGTGGAAGCCTCCACATTGCTGCGAGCCTTGCCATCAAAGAAGCAGCAGAAGCGCAGGGCGGTCGTGAACGACTGGCTATGGAGGCGTTTGCCCGTGCCCTCGAAGCAATCCCTGCCGTGCTTGCCACCAACGCGGGCAACGATCACCTCGACACCCTCCTCGAATTGCGTGCTCACCATCGAGACGGCTCCACTGAAAGTGGGGTCCAATCATCCGGAACAGCAGGGCAAATCGATGCCGCTTGGTCGAGTGCAGAAACCCTCGCCCATGCCATCGAAGCTGCTTGCGAAACGGCGTGTGGGCTGCTGCGAGTCGACCAAGTCATCTCGGCACGCGGCGATTGACCCATATCCGAGACCATCCTCTTGGGACGCTATGTTCTTTATCATCGGACCAATGGATTCGATAACGGGTACCTCCAATGAGCACATCCGTCCCGCCACGTCCACGAGCACTTCTCAGCGTCTATGACAAGACGGGGATTGTTGAATTTGCAACAGCGCTTTCAGCCATGGGCTTCGAGTTAGCTTCAACCGGGGGAACGGCTCGCAAGTTGAGGGAAGCCGGGCTGGATGTCATCGGTGTCTCAGACATCACTGGACACCCTGAAATTTTTGACGGGCGTGTGAAATCACTCCATCCTGCAATCCATGGCCCCTTGCTCGCCCGTCTGGAATCAGAAGCAGACCGAGCGGGCCTTGCCGAGCTTGGCTACCCACCGATTCAGATTGTAGCGTGCAACCTGTACCCATTTTCAGATGCAGCTCGCCAGGAACCTCCTTTGGACGATCTTGCTTTGTTAGAGATGGTTGATATTGGCGGGCCGACGATGGTTCGGGCTTCAGCCAAAAACCACAGGAATGTCATTATTGCGTCAAATCCAGAACGGTACCCCTCGATTGTAACTGCACTGCAGCAAGCAGGTGGAGCCGACGGCGTTGGTATTGACTTGCGAAGAGCACTTGCACTGGAGGCATACGAACACACCGCCGCTTATGACGCAGCAATCAGCGACGAATTGCATGCAAGGTGGATTGGCCGCCCCGAACACAGCGATGATACAGCCGTGCAAACAGAACGCCTTCCAGATACACTTCTGGCCTCTGCAATCAAATCCCACACCCTTCGTTACGGTGAAAACAGTCACCAAGCCGCAGCCCTCTACGTTGATCCAAAAGCCGCCGGATTGCACACGACGCTCGTCACTGCCAAGGTCGAAGGTGAGAAACCGATGTCCTACAACAACTACTCTGATGCAGATGCTACCTTGCGTTTGTGCCGCGCGCTCTCGACCGATGAGTGGCCAGCAACCCCCCACGTATGCATCATTGTCAAGCACAACAACCCATGCGGTGCCGCCCTTGGAACAACCCAAGTCGAGGCTTATGAGGCTGCTTTGGCAAGCGATCCAGAATCTGCCTTTGGGTCCATCATTTGTTTCAACGAACCTCTTGAGGTTGAAACTGCCAAGGCAATGGAATCCTTGTTCATCGAAGTCCTCATGGCCCCTCACTATGATGAAGAAGCAAAAGCAATCGTCATGGCAAAGAAAAACCGCCGCATCCTTACCATTGACTCACCCAACAACCGCCTTGCCCCTCTTGAGCGAATTTTGGTACGGAAGCCGATTGAGGGTGGATGGTTGGTCCAAACCGAAGAGCCCCCGGTCATCGATTGGGAGAAGGCAAAGGTTGCAACAACCATTGCGCCAACGGACGCCCAAATTGCTAGCATGAAATTCGCAGTGCGCGTGTGTGAACAAGTCAAATCAAACGCCATCGTCATGGTCCAAGGTGTTGCTACCGTGGGCATTGGACCCGGCCAAACCAGTCGTGTTGAAGCCGTTAAAATTGCTGCACGAAGGGCTGGCGACCGAGCCGAAGGTTGTGTTCTTGCATCTGATGCCTTTTTCCCATTCAAAGATGGTCTCGAGCAAGCAGCCGATGCAGGCGCCGCATCAATTGTTCAACCAGGTGGCTCAATTCGAGATCAGGAAGTCATCGATGCCGCCAATGAGCGCGGCATCTCCATGTTATTCACTGGCCACCGCCTTTTCAGGCACTGATACGACCCAAGCCTTCAAACCTTGAGGGTCGGACCCTGCGACATGGGCCACCTCAAAGACATTGACAAGTCGTATTTCCAACACATGTTTGGAGCTTGGAAAATGGCGTTTTGGTTTGCCTTGGGTGCCGTGCGGTTGTTGATTCATGGCGTTCTCCCGAACGTCGATCAAGATGCAGGGCAGAAGACCGTCAATCATTACATCCCGCAGAATGATTAGGCCACAGTCGGAACCTTCCAACCAACCCACCAGACGCCCACGAGGGCAACCACAGCGATGAGCGTCTGTCCAAAACCAGGGTCGCCAGCTTTGGTGATGCCCCAAATCGATGCTGCGGAAACCACACAAATGATTGCGCTGATCACCATTTTAGAGTGAAGCGGCAAGGCTCGGCCAGATCGGTAATACTCCAAAAGGGCAGGGCCAAACATTCTGTTCGTCAATAACCATCGGAACAACTTCTGGCTCGAGCGTGCATAACAATAGGCGGCAAGAACCAGCCATGATGTTGTTGGCCATCCGGGCACGATGACTCCGATAATTGCGAAGACAACAGCGAGGCTCCCAAACGAAACCCACAAACCTCGAATGAATGGATTGCGGGAAGGTTTGTGTTCTGAGAGCACCCTTTGAATAATTGCTTCATCGTGCGACGACAACTCTTCGTTGAGAACAGGGACAGGAGAACCCTCCTCTTTTGTTTCGGAAACCGGTTCCCAAAAATGGTCGCCCGGGCCGGAATCGGCAATTTCACCCATCGAACTCATGTCGTCCTACAACGCGTGCATCAAAAACTAATGGGCGCGCACCCGAAGTCCTCAAGGGCATTGGTTGCTAGCCCGTGTCATGGGAGGCAGACCTTCAGAACAGCCATCCTTTCGTGTGGGCGAGGCAGTTCGATGTGCAATTCTGATTTCTGGCTCTGGCTCCGGTATGGCGGCAATGATTCGGCATCAACAATCAAACGCCGGTTGTGGGCATGAAACCGTACTCGTCATCGCCGACCGACCTGATGCAAAAGGGCTTGAGCGCGCCGCAGCACTCGGAGTTGAATCGCGTTGCATCCCCCTGCCGCCGGGACATGAAGATCCAGCAAAACGCCGTCTTGCCCATGAAAAAACGGTGGACGAGCACTTACGGGCAGCAAAAGTCGATCTCGTTCTTTTGAGTGGCTACATGCGACTGCTTACGCCTTACTTGGTTGGACGGTGGGCGCCTAACTTGCTCAACATTCACCCCTCAATTCTTCCGGCATTCCCTGGCGCTCACGCCCACCGCGATGCGCTTGCTTCTGGGGTGAATGTTTCTGGATGCACTGTCCACATGGTCGATGAAGGCATGGATACGGGGGCAATCCTCGCTCAACGCCGCGTTCCGGTCTTCCCAGACGACACAGAAACCTCTCTTGCCGCAAGGGTGGGGATCGAAGAACACCTCCTCTATCCGCAGGTTGTCGATGCTTTTATTCTTCAAAACGAGCATCGGGCGAATTGAAATTTTTCATCTCTCTTGTCATCTCGCCAAGGTTCAGGCTTGGCAAATCTGCAAACATTGCTTGGATGTTTTTGGCCTTGCGAGCAGGCCTCCATCCTTCGGGGCAGTTCGCAAGCAGTGGCTGCCGCTCCCCGTTTGAATCCAAAGGAACCCCTCCAGTCGATGCAATTAACGCCGTAAGACCCGTATGTTCAAGCTGGAACGCATCACAGGGAATGAGTTGAACTGCTCCTTCAATAGCGTCAAGTGCCCAATAAATCACCTCCATCAATGAGGTGCATGCCTCGGGATCAGGCCATACTTTGCCCTTGAACAAAGGCACTCGCTCTATTGAACCACATAGGGTGATGATGTGGTCAACTCCCGAAGATTGAGCTGCCGCCATAAGTCGCTCGACCCCACCGGCCATCAGAGCTTTATCTTGGCCCATCCGGGTGCTTTTTCCACCGGCCAAAATGAGTGCAGTTACCATGCAGGCCACCTTATGCCATCTCATCGAGACCGTCAAGGGCACGCTCGAGTTCTGCCAGCAAACTCCGCACCCGCTCTAACAACGCCCTCCGTTCACGGCTCGAACGGGCCTCTGGGAGCCATTCAAGCAACCTTCGAACGTCCTGAGCATCACGCTCAACCGTCCACTGGTGAACAGCTTCCAACACAGGGTCGTCTGAAGGGAGAAACCGTTCGCTCATCAAGGATGGGCTATCTGCGAAGGGGCTTCAATGCTCCTGTGCCAACAGTCGAGTTCGGATTCGCTCGAACAGGTCACCGCCTGCTGGCGCCGTGGCCACCAAACCTCGTGCTTTACCGAGGGAATCTTTACGCAGCGAAAGAAACAAAACAGCAACCTGGTGCCACAATGGGCTTTGTGCCGCCATGTCGATCAACCACATATCGTCGGGCACGGGGTGACCTCCACGAATCATTTCTTCAGCAATTTCCAAGAGCGCACCAAGCGGTTCTTGGTCGCCCAACAAGTGGATAAACGCCAACCAAGGGTCTTCCTCGAGTTCAGATTCAGACATGTTTGCTAACAGAAGGCCTACGAGAACAAGGTCTTCTTGGCCATGCCGTTTCCATAGAGCAGGAATTAATCGGGCGATTCGCCGTGGCATTCCTTCTCCAGAGGTCAAAATCCATGAGGCAATGGTGCGTAGTTCTGGATTTGGGCATCCGATGTGGAATGCATAGCCGCCGCTGTGCGCGAGCAAATCAGTGGATGGTTTTGCCATCAGCCCAGGGACACCGGCATGATAGGCTCGAAGCAAGAACTTCATCGTTTTACGACGAGAGCGCAAGAGTTTCGGTTGAGGCTCTGCCAACAACCGGTCAAGACGGCTGTTCATTCAGAGCCACCGTCAGTGGTTTTCTTTCGGACGGTCTCAAAAATATCCCCTACGAGGCCGACAGAGTCCCGCAGCGTCAACAGCATTTTATCGATGACATTTGGATCCTCGAACTTTTCCTTGACGATTTCTCGGAGTTCAGTTTCAATCGATGCGTGCTCTTCTTCATCGATATCAAAGACAGTCCGGAGGTGGGCCAGGACCCTGAACTCATCCCTTGAAAGAGATGCATTGACAATGGCCACTTCAAACACTTTTGTGTAAATGTTACGAGCAGTAACTTCAGTAATGGCATCTCCGGGAGGGGTTTCTGTCTTTGTGCGAATTGCTTCGTAGATTTCCGCAGGTTGTTCCGCAGTGAGGTTGAGGGCGCTTGCAAGTTTAATGATCAGTCGCTTCTCTTCTCTGGTCAACACCCCATCAGTAAGCATCACCTCGATGGTGCTTCTGAAGACGTCAAGACTGCGGGAGGCGGAGGTCGTCACGGTCCAACCAAAGCCTTCTTGTTCTTGAATTCGTTGCTTATCAAGAAACACATCACACGCGACATTTGTCGAGAGAGGATTGAAAAGGGGTCGACCGCTCGGAGGAACATCCACCTCCCTTTCACGCAGCATTGGATACGTCCAAAGCAGCAGCCAAAGAACAGTTGGGCCAAGTACGGCCCACATCCCTAAGGAACGGGTCGGTTGATACCAAAAAGGAGACATTCACATGAATAAAAGAAACAACTCTGGTCGCGGTGGCGGCAACAAGCAAAGCAAGGCGATGAAGTACCAAATTCGCGCTGATATTAAGGTCAATGGAACGGTCCAACGAAAGGACATCATTGGTGCAATCATGGGCCAAACCGAGGGCCTCCTTGGTGACGAACTCGAGTTGCGTAAGTTGCAACGAACAGCGCGTGTTGGACACGTTGATGTTGAAATGGAAACCAAAGGCGGAAAAGTACACGGCATGATTATCATCCCATCCAGCCTAGACAACGTCGAAACCGCAATCATCGCATCTGCGCTTGAAACAATCGATCGAATTGGCCCGTGCAGCGCCAAGATTACAGTCAAAGAAATCCTCGACATCCGTGCAACAAAGCGTACAGCAGTCGTCGACCGTGCAAAGGAACTCTTGCTCAGCCTCGTAAACTCTGGCGAAGCAGCGTCCAAGACGGTCATCGAAGAAGTCCGTTCAGTTCTTACAACCGGAACTGCAACCAATTTCCACGGCCTAACCTGTGGGCCAAACATCGAGAAGTCTTCTTCACTCATTATCGTTGAAGGACGAAACGATGTTCGCAACCTGCTCAACTGTGGTGTTAAAAACGCCATCAGCGCCGATGGTGCTGGAACCATGAAACAAGAATTGATCGATCTTGCTAACAGCAAGGAAACAGTCATTCTCGCTATTGATGGCGACCGCGGTGGCGAAATGTTGTTCAGTCAACTCAACGACACCATCAAAGTCGACTTCGTTGCACAAGCTCCAGTTGGCCAAGAGTGGGAATTGCTTCCACAAAAGACCGTGACCATGTGCCTCCAAAAGAAGGTTGAAGCAAGCAAATTCGCTCACAACATCAAGAAGAAGCAAGAGGAAGACGATGAAAAGGCCGGCGTCCCAGACAAGAACTGGGCTGACGACATGGACGACGAGTTCGTCGCTCCCGAAGCACCAGCACAGGTCCACGAATGGTTCGATCACCTCGACAACCTCGACAAGAACAACGCACTGTTCGTCATGGAAGACAACACTGTGTCTGAAGCAGTTGGTCCAAAGAGCCTCTCGAAGGCCGCTGGCGAAACAGAAGGCGCAGTTGCTATTGTGTTCAACGGACCAGTCAGCGAACGCACGCTTGAGATTGCTTCAGAATCCGCAATCGCAACCGTTGTTGGTACCAAGGCTGGCAAAGGCTTCTCTGCCGTCAAAGGCGTCGAAGCATGGCTTTCAGAAGTTCACCGCTGAACCCTTTATTGACAACCACCTTCATCTAATGCGGCACCTCTCGCGTGCAACATGGCTGATGGCGAGGACCAAGGATGGCTCGATGATGATACGGATCCCTTTGCGGATTCCACCATCACCGAACAACCAGCGGATGCTCCTGAATCAAAACAAACTGACGAGACAGAGGAATCTCCAGTTGAGGAGTCAACCGAATCTCCTCCAGCAGATGAAGTCGAACTCTCGGATGATGAAACGCCTCAATCACCGATAGCTTGGGGTCTCCCGATTCGTGCAGCACCTTTGCTGGAGGAGAACGGAGAACTCGTGGTCGAATACCCGCTGAAGCAATCACTCAACGGCCGTCAAACGACCTCCATCATCGTCGATGACGAACTCCTACGAGTGGTCGACACCGAACTCGGCCTTGATAATCATCGAAGAATGAAAGTCAAACTCACAGTCAGGCGCGACATCACGGGATTCAGCCATCAGCATAATGAGTTAATGCACCAACATCAATTTCTGTGGATTGGGTGCTTTATTGCCGGTGTCTGCCTTTCCTTTGTAGGGAACGTCGCCTTTGGTGTCCTTGGTGCATTGGCGATGGTCATCGGTGTGCGAAGTTGGGTGCTGATGCATTTAGAAACACATACGCTCACGTTTTCGAGCAACGGTGGATCGCATCAACTTGTGATGCGTGCGTATGGGACAAACCGTGGGTTCTTCCGGGCAAGTATGGCCTTGATTGGGCCCGTCATGGCCGACTTCATTCGAAACGGTGAAATGGACACCAATGAACTTGAGCAGTTGCATTCGAGTTTGTTAACCCCGGCACCCCCTGTTGAATCGACCCCTCAATTCCCTACAATTCTCCACCGTACAATCCCTCAATCAATGCAGCCCGCACCACCCGAAGCAACGGCCATCGAATCGACACCGTTGGTCCCAGCATCAATTCCAGCACCCCCTGTTGGACCACCAAGCGAGCCTGTAGCGGCCCCACTCCTCCAGATTCCTTCACCCCCTGTGGGCCCGCCGACCGTCAAAACAGCGCTTCCACCGCCCGAGCCCCTGCCTGCATCAGCACCAGTTGGCCCCCCATCGTTGAAACCAACCGCTCCCGTTGGGCCACCCGCGGTAATGACGCCACCTCCACCGCCTGCAATCACACCACTCCCTCCCGCCCCACTCCCGCCGCCAATGCCTTTGCCGCCAGCGATCGGAATGGCGCCGCTTCCACTTTCAGGCGGCCTTCCACTCTCACTTGACGCCCCGCTTCCTGATGCACCTGAGATTGCAGTTGCAGCGTCCCCGGTTGAAGAAACGTTGAGCAAGGATGAACAAAACGAGTTGCTCAGTGATCTATCCTAAGCCGTGATTCCGCCAGCAGATGCTGGATTCATCAGCCCGATGAGGACGCTCACTTCGTGTTGTAAACCAGCGATATCTGAGGGGCTTGGAAGCTCTTTGGTGTCTGCAGTTAGCGGGACTCGGTAACCCGGGCCCGGAATTCTGTTAAGCGCCTCACCAAGGTTAGCGGCATCGACCAAGAAATCGTCAACTGAACCAGAATGTCGATGTTCAAGCCGAGTTCTCATCCAGCGTTTAATTTTCTTGGTGTTCGTTCCTAAATCACCAAGTAGTTTCATTCGGGCACCATCATCCTCATCGCCTTTTGGCATCAATCTCAAACTGAGTCTCAGAAACCGGTCCACCCTTGAATCACGAGGGGTAAGGCCAACATGCTGCGCTAGCCCCCTTCGAATATCTGGCAAGGCAGAAGAACCATTTTGCTCAAGATGTTCTGCCATCGCTACGCAATCAATTGAGCGCAAAAACGCCACCATGCCGTGTTTAACGTCAACATGAACATCATCGGTGCCTGGTGCTGGTGGGCGGACCTCGGCGACCTGCTCATCTTCGATAGGCGCTACAGTTACGACCGGTTGTGGTTGAGGTGACGGTTGAATGGATTTTGGCTGTACGCGGAGAGGTGCTGTTTTTTGCGGTGGGACCTTTGGTTGAACAGGTGGTTGTGGTTGTTCGTTTGGCCGGACAATTGCAGGGGCTGGACCGGTGGTGTGGATTCGCGCCGTTTCGGTCTCTGGGCCGGTGCCTTCCATGGCGTTCAGGATTGCTTCATGCGCATCGCCAAGGGCGTCGGCTGGCATCATCGTCCGGCGTGCTTCGAGTTCAGGAACGGGGAGGAGGGTTTTGCGAGCAGGCCGTGGGGACCAAGCTGTCAACTCGAACGCCTCATCTTCGATAGGGCGACTGGCGAGGTGTTGCGCATAACTTGCGACTCGCTCTGACAAAATCGCCCGTTTCAAAGGATCTCTAAGGGACGCCTCAACATCGAGCGCTAAGGCGATGTCCCTGTTCCAAGGCAAACAAGCGAGTCGACGAATCAGCACTGAGTGTTCTTCGATGTGTGGCCGTGCAGCATTGAGTTTTCTTGACGCAAGCACGGTGTCGCTTTGAGCGATGTTTCTCAATCCCTCAACACTCCACCCCGACGACGAAAGCAGCGCAAGCTCTTGTTCGAGTCGTGTCTTGAGGCGGTCATGAACTTCGCCCGCTATGAGTGATGCGCCTGTGCTGCTGGATGCAACAGAAGTACCATGCCTTCGAATGTGTGCGATTTCTTGTTCAAATTCACCTAAACTAAGCGAAGCTGTGGGGGTGGATTCGTTTGCTTTACCTTGAGCGACGAGGTCCCGCCAATCTTGCTCTAACATCCTTCGGTGGCGGGCGCCCCTCCGAGCATAGTGCGCGACGAGGCGTACGGTGTCCTCGATGACTTCGTCGTCAGCATCCATTTCACGCAAAAGATCAATTCGCTTGCCAACTTCCTTCGCTCCATCAAATGATGTGTCGAGCGCATTCAACTGCTCAGTTAGATCGACACGATGTTGCAGCACATTTTCTTGGTGCTTGAGGTTCTCAAGGGCGGCCTTTGGATCCCTCCTGATGTGTTCATGCCACCCGTCCATAACCAATCCTGCATGTTCAAACACCTCGACGCGGGCAATTGCCTCAATCTCCAATTGCTTCCATTGTTGGTCAAGGGCGTCGACCAAATCCAAGAACGCTTCAGTCTCTTCTAGAACACCAGCGCAGTATGCCGCCTTCTTGGCCAGTTCAGGCCACACCGATTCGATCGAATGATATCGCTCGAGGGCGACGAGATGTTGCTTCAGTGTTGCTTCGATTTCTGGAAGGTTTGCCTCCCATTCCAAAAGTTCGCTCGGCCGAATTCCATCGTCATGGGGGAATTTGATGCCTTTTGAACGCCATGCATTCAACAGGTCATTGAGCATCGCCATGCGATGGTGCAAGTTATCTGCAATCGAACTGATTTGTAACCGTAGGCCCCCTATGTCTGCGCTTGGCCCTTTTTCGATGAGGGCACGTCGCCGCTGTTCATGATGAGCAGCGAGATCAGGGTCGAACGGTGCAATCTGTTCGGCAATCAATAGCCGCAGATCCTCGTGCAAATCATGCAAATCATGCAAACGTGCAACCCGATCTAAGCCGTCAACGATGGCCAGGTGCTCAATGCCATCAACATCGTATCCCTCTGCTTTCAGCATGGTGACGGCTCTTGTGATGGTGGCTCTTTGTCGGTGCTCATCATCTTCGATTGCGCCGAGGGCTTGGTCAATGGCTTCGAATTCCTGTGGATAAGCCAACAATGGAAGCATGACCACTGTGGATGGCTTGGAAGAGGGATCAAGGGTATCGAAACGAACGAGGAGTTCAGCGTGCTGCTGCCCCATGTTCTCATCGCGCCAATCCTCTTCGCACCGGTACAACGCTGGCTCCCATGGTCGGTGCTCTCTTGCCCATGCCTCGTACTGTTCGAGCACGCCTTCTGCGTTCATCGGGTCGTGAAGCTCATCAGCCCACCCTTCAGACATCGCCTCGGACTCATCGCCTGCAGAGCGGCCTAGATATGCAGTTCGTTCTTGGAGGGAGCGGGCCAGTTCAAGGGCGTATTCAAGGTACAGCAGGCGCTCACTGCCGATCTCTTGGTCTTCACCAAGATACGCCTCGATGTTGGCGACGGCCCACCCTTCAGCGTCCAGTTCCATGAGCAAATCATAGTACCATGGACGCTCAGAAGACGGGGGGTCGACTTCATCCATACTGGTACCTCAAACAGTCAAGTTGAGCGAGAGCCTTTCAATGTGAGCAAGGATAACGTTGTTTTGAACGGTTTTGTACGATTGTTTTGATTGACCCACATCAGTCCTAATGCGTGGTTGTGGCGGCGAAAAAAAGGTCAAAAAAACCACCATTAGCGCGACAAATGTTCCGCAGACCATAAAGGTGCAAAGAAGAGGTGAGGGGCAATGGAACCTATCAC
>OBPB01000027.1_pt1 | contig 34228 bp, 17 predicted proteins | sample 1534631 | NCBI WGS metagenome assembly OBPB01 (sample SAMEA3275471, study PRJEB22092) | marine metagenome | biome: Marine environment; feature: Belgian marine environment, sample taken at 3 meters depth; material: Sterile flask | collected 2014-06-24T18:06:27+00 | depth 3 m
GCCTTTGGAACGGAGGTGCATGGGTCAACGTCGGTGGCACAAGCGGTGCATGCTTGGACATGTTAGAAGTAAACGGAATTCTTTACATTTCAATGGACGACGCTGGTGTAGCACGGTACGATCTTGCCTCGGGACAGATGCTTTCTGTATGGTCCACCGCCAACAGTCTTCACTCTGACGAAGTCCACCAGCTAATGATTTCTGGAAATCAACTTCTCATGGCATCCCCGGATGCCGGTCTTGCTCGATATGACTGGAGTTCTGGTTTCTGGCTTTCAACATGGAACAGTGGAAACTGGTTGGCCAGTGATGATGTGTCTGGCCTCGCAAGGTCTGGCAACACGCTGTACATCCTCAACGGCGATTCTTTGCACACCTACAACGCAGCAAGCAATGTTTTTTCAGGCTCTCAAACCCTTGACGCCTTCGGCTTAGCCAACGATGGACAAGGCCTCCTGCTGTGGCCAAGCAACGGTGCACGCGCACCACCTTCTGAATTAATCCTGGTCAGCGATGGCGGTGGAGCGCTTGTTGAATTGAGTCCCGGCTCTTCACCCCTCAACACAGGCGTGCTGCTGCTCGGGAGCGGACCAACGTCTGGTCAAATGATTGACTCAACGGAGTTGAACGGCGTTTTGTTTGTTGCTACTGATGACCAATACCTCAACAGATTTGATACCCAAACTTCGCGCTGGATTGAGCCGGTGTTTATTGGAGCAGACATTGCACGTCTAAGCACTGATGGCAACCATGTGTACATCGCAGCCGCAAACGGCGCCCATCAAATGCACAGCAACGGCACAGTGTTGCAAACTTGGGACACATCCAACACCCCAATGTCGAGTAACGAAGTTACCGTCGTCCAATCTGATGGCTCGACCGTCGTGATCCTCAACCAATTTTACGGTGAATTCGCAGCAGTTAATCTCACAGGAGCGCAACCCCTCGTCTTCGAGTCACTCATCCTCTCAACGGGTTCGGTGACCGATGCCGCAATTCACAACGAAGTGGCATATGTTGGTACCCAAAATGACGGTTTGCTCCGCTATGACATAGCAACTGATGCTTGGCTCACCCCGTGGATTTCCACTGGTGTCAACGGTGCCAACGATGTCCCCGTGGCTGTAGTAGGCGATGTGTTGTACTTTGGAATTCCAGGCTACGGTGTGGCCCGTAAGGACCTCGCCACAAACGAAATTCTCCTCCCATTGACCACTGTCAGCAACAACCCGGGAGCCGGTTCCTCAACTTCTGTCCTCCCAAGCTCAACCATTTACGCCCTTGAAGCCGGCACAAGTGTGCTCTACATCGGAACCAACCAAGGCGCCATTGAATGGGATGTATCTTCCTCGACGGCGACCACTTTCCAGATAGGAAGGCAATGGAATGAGCGTCCACAGCAATTCTTTGATTTCGTCGTCGTAGGTTCAAATGTATATGCTGCGACCAACATTGGTGTGTGCAAATTCCCAACCTCAACCGTCGACATCGATGAGTGCCTCAACGTGTACGACGGCATGCCGAACTGGGCGACCTATTCGATCGGTGCTGGAATTTCAAACACATACCTGTTTGGAGGAACAAATTCAGGGGTTGGAATCATCACGATTTCACCCTTTGATGTGGTCGGTGAATGGACGGCTGGTGAGCAAACAAACAACGCGCCTGTAACCGTCGTTGGTGATGTGGCTTTCATCGCACTCGATGGCATTGGCATCGCCCGATATGACCTCACCAACGATGAATGGCTCAGCCTTTGGACCGACGACAATGTGCTCGATGATGGGAATGAAGATGCAACCGCGCTTTCAGTCGACATCAATCCAAATTACATTTGGGTCGGTGGTTCTGATGGGTTCCAGTTGCTCAATGCCACCACCGGAAATGAAGTGTATGATATTGAAAAATCAAGCAGCCTGTTTGCTGGAAACGGCGACCCACTTGACATGATTCTCAAAGGCAACATCATGTACTATCATGACGGTGCCAGCAGCGATAACCTGTATCGGTTTGACGCCCAGAATTTCACCTCCCTTCCTGCTCTTGACGTTGGCGCACAAGTGGGTCAGAACAACGGCGATGTGAATGGAATGAGCATCATTGGTGACATCATTATGATCAGCGTGGCATCTCAAAATTGGTGGCAAGTTGATGGATCCGGTGGCATCGCTCAATGGAACACCAGCAACAATTCATGGGGCGATAACATCCTCCCAATCGGCCAAGTCGATCGAGTGACTGCGTACAAATCCTCTACTGGAAACATGTGGGTATCATGGGGCGAAAACTCCCTTCAGTACATGGCTGCAAACGGCACTGTACTTGGAGAATGGGACGATGGAGATTTCAATTTCCCAATCCGTGAGATTGTCGAATACAACGGTGAAGTGATGTTTGCTACCGAAGACGGCGTCGCACGTTACAACGAATCTGCGGGCCAATGGTTGACAGAGTGGACTCCTGGATCGGGCTTGCCCAGTGATGCTGGCGACCAAATCTACGAATTATGGACCGATGGAACAAGCCTGATCGTTGGTAGCGGCGAAGTGAGTCAGTTTGGTCAGTTCAGAAATGGCGCAATCTCCCATTGGGACGGTACGACATGGACCAATTACGAAACTGGGACCAACGGAGTGCCCAATGGTTACCCAATTACAATGACGGAGTGTGCCGGCATCGTCCACATCGGTATTTACGCCAACAATGGAGGCGTGGCCCGATTTGATATGGCCAATGATTCCTTCTTGAGCACCTTCCGAGGGGCAGACTGGAACGAAAATTATGCCGAGGTATCCGGCGTCGCTTGTGACGGCACAGACACCCTCTATGTGGCCTTCTATGAAGACCAAGCAGATGTCAAAAAGTACAGTTATGCTTCCAACACCTGGCTTAACCCAATCACCACAGCAAACCACAACTTGCCAAGCGATCGTGTGTGGTGGGACGCTATTGACTATTCCAACAGCATGCTTGTGCTGGGCCACGGCATCGGTACGAGCGGTGACAACATCATCGGCGGAGGCTACAGCGCAGTTGCAACATCAGGAGGCTCCACTGCGCAAGTCTCCTTCAACGGACAAGGGTCTTCGGTCACTTCCTTCCAATGGCTGACCAATGAATGGTTGATTGGGCAAGCGGGCGGTTCATCCGGATACAGCCACGTCGATACAATCAGTTCGTTGGGACAAAACACATTGCTTGACTTCCCCGGACTTGTCAGCGGCCAGGTCACCAGCATGGCAGGCAATGGCACGCATCTATGGATTTCAACTCAAGGCGCAGCCCAAGGGTTTGGACAAGGTGGTTCAGCAGGCGCTGGATTGCTTCAGGGCGAACGCCAATCTGATGGGACAATCGATTGGCAGCAGGGATGGACGATGGTTGCCAACACCGTGGCCAAGGACATGGAGCTTGTTGGCACGGATCTTTACATCACGACAACACCGACTGGGCTCTACAAACTGGATACCCTCACCGGTGTCTTGAGTCGAATCAGCGGTGCATTACACAACAACATGGACGGGCTCTTCGTTTACGGCTCGAGTTTGGTCATCGGCTTGCAAGGAAGTTCCGGCTCAGCTGCTGGCGTCCAAGTGTACGACCCAAGCACAGGCTTCGGAAGCGGTCGATTGCTTGGTGGCCTCCCCTCGAACAGCATCAATGCATTCACTGAATCCTCAACCATGCTTTACATCGCAACCGATGGTGGAATTGGACGCTGGGACTACGCCCTATCAGACTGGGCAAACCCGCTCACAACAAGCGATGGATTGCCGACCAATGTGGTCGAAGATGTACAGTTCATCGGAACCGATCTTTGGATCGCTACAACCGCTGGTGTTGTCAAGATGGACACGTTAACCAATGCGACCACGCTCTATTCAAGCGGCACAGGTCTCATGGCCACCTCTGCACAATCCTTGACCACCGCAAGCACAACCACTGTTGTCAACGGCACATCTACAACATCCACTTCCCTCTTCATCGGCCATGATGGCGCAGGTTCTGAACGCCCGGGCGTCACCAGCGTCGATACATCCTCGAACGCTGTCTCTTGGCATAAGTTCGACCAATTATCATCGAACACTGTTGATGCTTTGGCAGCTGACTGGTGGGGCTTGCACATTGCAACGGACATCGGTCCAATGACGCATTACAACGGACAATCGAATCAATTCGAAGATGGAGTCCCTTCCTTCCAAGTAGCGGGATGGCCAATCCAGAAGATGGTCAGCGATGGCGATCATGTCCTTACCATTGGTGAGAATGGAGCCTCAATCCTGAGCGCTCGCACGCCAACTCATGCTACCCTGAAGATGTTCCAAGAGACCGGATTGACAGGCGGGACCATCACGTCTGATGCAATTTGGCTGACGACCGGCGACATTGGCCTCTTTGGCTTCGAAAACAACGCCCAGTATGCTGCGTTAGATCGGTTCTCATTGCGCAAAGCAAGCCCTCTCAACGTCGGTTTCAACGGTGGATTTACCGACATCAGCGACATGACTCACCCCGGCATGCCAATCGTTCTTGCGAACCTATCCAACACGGCAGCACTCGACCCAACCCTCGGTGTTGTCGGGACAAATGGCATCATGTTCCAAACGGTTCCTCTCGCATTCACCTCACCAGTGAGCAACGCAGCGACGTGGGCGAAATCTGTGAGCATGAAGTACAACGCTACGATTGAACTCAACAACAATCCAGACTTCGAAACAACCATGCAACTCGCTGTCGACAATGGAATCATCATCAATGGAACGCAATTTGTTCAGTTGAACCTCCGCTCACCAAGCAATGGGTCGATGCATGTTCGCCTCATCTACGACTATGTCAAGACTGAAACCCCGATTGCATTGACTGAACTGGTTGACCGACCCGATGATGGCGGCGGAGCTTTGACCGCAGCATGGAGCCTTGTTCACGATGATGACTTCGCTCGCTACCTCATTTACGTCAACGATGGACCTGTTTGGTCGCTCGACGGAGGAATCACCACCACATTCCTACAAACTCGAACCATCGACAAAGCCATCTCTCTGCACAGCCGACTGTCGAGCGAAGTTACCACTTCCAACGGTCAACCGCTCGTTGATGGAAACGATTACTACGCTGTAGTGGTCGTTGAATACGACGATGGACGCCTCGGCACTCCTTCGCCTGTGCTTGGACCTGCAACCCCGTCTGACGAAGTGCCGTTGGCACCAATCTGGGCTGAGGCAGGCCCTCACGAAGGAGGCGAAGATGGTGATCTGGACGTGGAATGGGCTCGCTGCACAAGCCTCGATCTTCTGCAAACGAACATTTACGCCTCGACCCAACCAATGACAGACGTTCTCGGCCTCACGCCTGAAGGGGAAGTTATGAAGATGGAAGGAAACTCAACCGTACTTTCGCTTTCACCCGGTCAACCGTACTGGCTTGGACTCACCTGTGTTGACGAAGCAGGACAAGAAGACATCATGAACGCCCTCATCGTTGGACCCTTTGTCCCAACTGGCGGCTTGAATGACAACACAGCCCCTCCAAAAATGGAAAATGTCAACGCCATCGACACGCCCGAAGATGACGGTGGACGCATCACTGTTTCATGGGACGTCAACCCTGCAGAAGATTGCACGTTCTATGCCATCTTCATGAGGGCCGTAGAAGACGGTGAAAATATCCAACCGGACTTTGACGGAACTTCCTCCAGTGTAAATCCAGATACTGGCTTTACTCAAGCGAAGATCATCAACGATTGCGATGAACGTTCGACCTTGGTCACGAGCATCGACGGCGAAGGGCTCCAAAACGGACAAACCTACCTCGTTGGCGTGGTTGCGTACGATGATTGGCTGAACGCAAATCTGGACGATGTGGACCTCGTGCAAGTGACCCCCCTCCGCAACCAAAACGGCCAACCAACACCTCCTGACAGAACCGAGTTTGTTCAAGCATTTGATCATCCAAACGATGACGGAACCTCCATTGATGTCTTGTGGTCTGTTTCTGATGCTGATGATTTCTCACACTACACAATTTGGGCAGCCGACCAACCGCTCACCGACCTCTCAGTGGCATGGGCTTTGTTTGGCGATGACCCAACTCGATGTGGTTGCCTGAAAGTCAACAAGCAATGGGTTGACGAATCATTCAGTCCGCTTGAAGTCACATTAACAACGGCGTTGTACAGTGGTTCTGGTGGACTTATGGACCTCACTCAAAGTACACCTCAACCGATTCAACCGGATGTAGAACTGTATGTTGTTGTCACCGTTCATGACTTGGCAGGAAACGTGTTCCTTACCGACCTTACACAGGCCACAGTGACACCGATCGATAACGCCCTCGACACCACTGCCCCTGACCGTCTTGAAGTCTTGAGCCTCACCGACCGAGCGCTCGATGACGGAAGCGCGCTCTTGCTGGACTTTGAGTTAAGTTCCGCAAGTGACGTTGGCTCGTACGAAGTTTATGCTGCCACCTGGTCATTCACAAGCGTAGGACAAGGAACACTCGGCCCAAGCACACCGATTGCAACGCTCGAACGAGCCCCTGAACTCCCGCTCACAATCGACATCGTGGCTGGCGACACTCCGGTGATCCCCGGTCAAGAGATCTGGGCCGTTGTGGTGGTTCGTGACACCTCTGGAAACGCATTCACAACCGACTTGACCGCTGTGTCCTCCCAATCCATCGATGATGGCTACGATGCTTCAGGCTCGTACCTGCCTGAGGTTTCTGGCATCAGTGCCACGTGGATCGAGGAAAGCAAAATCCTCGTTGAATGGTCGCCATCAACCGACCAGCGCGTCCAAGGCTACCAAGTGTACATCGCTGAGGAGAACTTTGATGCAATCTCGAGCGCAACAATGGTGGGCGATGAAATCGCCTCGAACTCATTTATCATCACGGTGGATCAATTCGCAGCGCTGACCAACGCTACATCGTGGTACATCGCAGTCACGCCGTTTGACGAACTCGTGAGCAAGGAAGCGGTCAACCCAATTCAACTGGGGGCTTTCCAAGCGAATGATGGTACAACACCGGGCGAAGATAATGCAAACGATGGAACTGATTTCTCATCACTCTTGACCACGCCCAACCTCTTGGCTGCTGGACTTTTCATCATGGCCATCTTCCTCTTCATCGCCGTGGTGCGAACAAGAGGCAGCCAACAACGAAAGGCAAAGTCGTGGGAACTCCAAGAAGCCACATGGGGATTGCAAGATGACCAAAGCTGGAACGATGCACCTGCTGTAGCCGCCCCACCAACTTCACCACCACCAACAGCAGCGGCACCAACACCACCTGCCTCGAACATGTATGCTCAACCAGCCACGCAACAGGACATCTATGGGCGTCCAGCCTACCAACCTGCACAGCCGGTGATGCAACCGGTTCAGAGCAATGAGTTGCTCAACGAATTAGGTGTTGGAACTGCTCCACCACAGCAAACCAAAGCCATTGACACCTCGTTCCTCGATGACTTGCTCTGAGGGTTGACAATGTCTGAAGGTGTCGACGCAAGTCCTCGTGATTTGGTCTTCACCACGATGGTTTGGGATCAAGCAGGGTGCATTGCCGACCTTGATGCACACCTTGAGCGCATGGAACTTCACGCCAAACGACTGCGGATTCAGTGGCCAACGGACATAAAACGATTGATCACAGAAGCCGTTGCTACGCTCGAATTCAATGATCGACATCCCACTTGCCAACCAAAGGGGCTTCTTCGATTGGAATTGGCCCGTGATGGTGCAATCGATGTACGGCCGCGCCCCTTCTCAATTCGGAATGAAAGCGTCGAAGCAATCACGGTTCAAGCGCCTCGCTGGTCACCAAAAGTAAACGGAACGAAACATGGAGATTGGCAGCCTTACCATGACGCAATGAAACAAGCAGATCATGCTGGAACTGACTTGGCCCTGCTTGTCCATGAGTTCGCCATTGTCGACGGCGACCGGGCCACCCCAATCGTGTTTGATGAAGACAGCACGGCGTGGTTGTCGAACGCTTCGGATGGAGGCGTCGCCGGCATTACAGCAGAAATTCTCGTACCTCTTATCGAAGCACAGGGCATTCCTGTGCAACGCGGGCGGTTGAACGAACGATTGGTTGCACGAGCGATTGAAGTGATTGCTGTAGGAAGCGGGCTTGGAGTTGCACAAATCGAATCCATCGATGGCGAACAGATGGGCACAAATCACGGTTTTGCAAGAAAATGTCAAAGTTTGCTAACCCAACACTATGAAAACAAGAACGCATGGAGTGATGTGGGGGCCTAAGCATCGAAGAACTAATTCTCCCCTTCATGAGGCAACTCGAAGAGGATGGATTGCTCGGCGACAAGGCAATTCGTTATGGTGGCCCCGATCAAATGGTCATGGTTTCTGGCGGCCCTGCATCTCATCTCTCGAAACACTCCATCCTGTGTGGCCCATCGAAACGAAGGTTCATCGTTCGTCAACCCACAATTGCACCAGCGCCCCCTCACAAACCGAGCAAAGGTGAAATTCACCTCACTGAACAAACACAGCCACTGGTCGGTCATGTTGAGGAATGGAAACACGGCTCTTGGTATCATGCAACATCTATTTTCGGTGAAACAATGGCAGACTTGCTCGGAAAATTACAGGAATTGTCAGCCCCAAAACCGTTCTTTCCAGCACCAAGCATTGGCTTACCAACTCATCCATTTTGGTCTGGCACCCTTGCCTATGACCTTGTGCAATGGACCCAGCCAATCGCCTTGCAGCACCCGCCCAAAGAGGGAGAGATACTTGCAGTCCTTTGGTTGATTGAACGGTTCGCTGCAGAACGAAAGAGCGATGGGCGCATCACAGCGTTCGCATGCGATGGTGATGAATGGGCCTCGCTTGCGAACAATGTACAAGCTACGGCCCACGAAGTTGTCAACTCGCATGAGAACCCCCACCCAGAGACTTCCAACTTAACAGATCAGGAGCACCAAGAAGGCATTGAAGCGATCCGAGAAGGGATTGCTGCAGGTGAATTCTACCAAGTCAACCTCGGGCGATGGTGGGAAGGGCAATTGAATCGACACCCGAGAGCCATCTTTGAAGAATTATGCACGACCAACCCCGCTCCATTCTCCGCATATCTTTGTGCTGAAGACCTCGAACTTGCGCTTGTCAGTTCATCACCAGAATCGCTGCTTCAATCGGATGGCAGCGTCGTACGGACTGCGCCAATCAAGGGAACTCGCCCACGTGGTTCCACTCAAGAGGAAGAGGTACTGCTCAGAAATGAAATGCTCAACGATGAGAAGGAACGAGCAGAGCACAGGATGCTCGTCGACCTCATGCGCAATGACTTGGGAGCCGTCAGTGATGTCGGTGGTGTTCGAATTGAACGGTTCGATGTCGAGGCATACGCCAATGTTCAGCACCTTGTCTCGCAAGTGGTTGGAACGCTGTCTGAAGGACAAACTTCCCTCGATGCACTCCAAGCGGTGTTCCCCGGTGGGAGCATCACAGGGTGCCCTAGAACTGTCGTTTGTGCCACAATCGATGAACTGGAACAGCGACCTCGTTCCTACTGGACAGGCTCCATTGGTTGGATTGACCTCCATTCAGGCGCATGCGCATGGAACATCCTCATTCGAACGTTGATTGCAAAAAAGGAGAGGACCAGGTGGTTTGGGTCAATTGCGGCCGGCGGAGGCATCACCATCGGATCCTCGCCCGAGAGCGAAGTCGAGGAAGCGAAATGGAAGGCATCTGCCCTTCGAAAAGCGTGTGGTTGGCATGTTGAACAACGAGAAAGCCTTCCAACTGGTGAATTGGAAATCCATTCCCTCGAAGTGGAACCTGCACCTGTCGCAACAAAGCAAGGTTCAATCCAAATCGATGACGGTTCAATGAGAACCAATGGTGCCGTTCTCTTGGTCGACAATCTCGATTCGTTCACGCACAACATAGCACACGCCATTGCAGGATTGGGCCACGATGTCGTTGTTCACCAGTCGAGATCATTCACCGCATCACTGCAAGAACATGAGGCGCAATCCATTCTTTCGAGGATTCGTCCAAGCCACATTGTGCTTGGACCCGGGCCAGGCCAACCAAAGGATTCGCCGGTCACCATGCAAATCGCCACATCTGCAATCGAAGGGCGCATCGAGCAACCTGTTCTTGGGATTTGCTTGGGCCACCAAGCACTCGGGCTGGCTGCCGGAATGGAGCTAATCAAAGTGCCAACAGGGCCGGTACATGGCTCACCGAGAAGCATCCGCCATAGCGGTGGGCGGTTGTTCGAAGGGTTCACTTCACCTCACTCCTTCACACTGTACAACTCCCTTGTGCTGACCAATGAAGGCGATTCCTCACTCAATCAAGTAGCATGGAATGAAACCACAGGGGACATCATGGGTGTCCAACATCCGGAAAGGCAAATCTTTGGGGTTCAGTTTCATCCAGAATCCGTCGGCTCGAAAAATGGAATCAATGTGCTGAGCAATTTCCTCGGGATGAGAGCGGATGCTTGAAGAATCGTGAGCGAGTGGAAGGGATTGAGGGAAGACCATGCCAACCTGCCGTCATTGTTCAAGCACGTACCCACGTGAACAATTCATCCATGGAAATGGGCCAAACACACAAGTTTGTGTCCGATGTGGAATTGAAAATGGCCTCGTCTCAAAAGACGATGCTGCGAACATGTTTGATGGTGGATTGGGCAGTGCCCGGCTTCAAATCATGGCTCGTCGCTACAGTGTTTTCCTCTACATCCCATTGCTCTGGACGCTGTGGATTATGGTGCTCAAGGACATCCAACCGTGGGGCGTCTACTTCCTTCTCCTTCTGTTGGTAATCACATTGGCAACCCCCGTCTGGTTCATCTATCGAGGTGGCCAATACTCTGGAGACATGGCTCGTTTAACACCAGCCTACGACCGACCAAAGGGCCACTGATCACGATTTAGCGTGAATCTTCAACACATCTCCATCCTGGAGTTCGTGGTCTGCACCGACAACCCTTCGGCTTCGACCATCGACACCACGAATGAATCCATCACCGAGGTCGCTGTGAATTTTGTATGCCAATGCTTTGGCTTGTATGGCAGCAGGTACAACGAACGCATCGGGCAGAACTTTTCCATCCCCGTCTGTCCATCGGTTCTCGTCTTGCACAGGATAGACCACAATGTGTTCTAATTCATCAAACAGAACTGTGTCAAGCATGGTCGCCACCCCAGTGCCGGCATTTGCTTCAAGCCGCTCCTTCATGTGAGCAAGCGCCTTCAGTTGGGCTTCATTGAGCGCATTTGAATCACTGAATGAGAAGGAGGTTGAGCCAGGGGTGTACTCAATGAGATCGGCTCCTGCAGCCCGGCGCAGACCGAGTTCAACATCAGCCATGCAAGGAATAATGCAGCCATTTGCAACCACGCCGTCCAATACTTCTGCCGGTGCAACATCAAATTTGTTCGCTGCAATATGAATTGGGAACAACGCCTTGCGCAAGTGCACGGCAAGTGAGGCTATGATTGAGAGATCCCAGTCCCATGGTGACCCAAGCGTTGTGTGTTCTGAGCGGAACGCTTCATAGGCAAGTCCAACGGATTGCAAGGTTGCTCCGAGCCCCGTAAGGCGTTCATGAATGAACGAGATGAGTCCCTTGTCGCCTTCCGCTTGGACGCGCCGAACACCTCGTACCCATCCGTCCATCAGTAGGCCTGTAATCCAAGCATCGAGTTCCAAGCCTAGGAATTCAATCTCTTCAATGACGCGAGCACGTGCCACCTCTGTGGTTTGATTGTGCCCTTGTGGATTGCCTTCCAAATCAGTGCTTCCTGCAGCATCAACAACCTGAATCAGAGCGTTGCAGTTTGCGAGGTCGGCAAGGAATGCATTTCCCCTGCCCCGCCCTTCGCTTGCACCTGGAACGAGACCTGCAATGTCCACCAAGAAGCAAGGAACGAGGCGCATGTGGCCAATGCACGAACCAGTTCTCGGCTCGCATAAACTTCCTCTGCGTGGGTCGTCCTGAGAGACTGGTTCGATGCGCCCTTCTTGTTCGAGCTTCGCTCGTATGTCCTTACACGGACAGGGCAAGCGAGCAGCGACAAAGGCGACACCAACGTTTGGTTCAATCGTACAAAATGGATAGTTGGCAATGTCAACCTTGGCCAAGGTTGCAGCACTGAAAAAGGTCGATTTGCCTACGTTTGGTTTGCCGACAAGGCCGATACGCACCTTGTTCACGCCCTCGGTGGATTCACTCTTCCTCGTTCGAGGATTGCTTGCTTCGAATCATCGTCAACGCGATGTCGAGTTCAGGCAGGTTGATCTTCCCATCACCGTCAAGGTCGACTGCTTCGAGCAAGGCTCCCATTTCCCATGGGGGGAGGTTCGCAATGTCTGCGTTCTTGAGGGCTCTTTGGAATTCGAAACCGTCAACGGTGCCGGAGTTGTCCAAGTCAATGGATTGGAAGAACTGGAAGATGGACTGGTTTGATTGAGAGAGGTAATCTGCGAGCATGACCAGTTCTTCAGGCGTTTCCTTTGCATCATCTGGGAACTCTGTGACCTCATCGTTGTGAAGGTGAGCACTCACGGCAATGATGGTGGCGCCAGATTCATCCTCCGTGTGACCAACCTTGAGTTCGGTATCGATTCCGACGCCGCGACTGATGAGGGTGCGAATGGTTGTGGAGCCTTCAACCAAGGAGTAGGTGCTGATGTCACTGGTTGCGCCTGTGGCAACAGCGTCTGCATTGCCGCGGGTTCCGGTGCGAATCATCACCAACGCCGCCATGATGGCTGCAATTGCGCACAGGTAGTACAAGGCAGAAGAGACGAGAAGGAAGCCGCCTGTCGAGGCCACTGCTTCTTCAACACCTGAGTCGAGCACGGCTTGTGAGGTGAAATCACCCATCAGGCGAACGATGGTCGAGGTGAGGCCGCCAATCATTGTGAGCCAAACTGCGAGTTGTGCGTTCGAGGCATTCGCAAGTTGCTTCCCGCTTGCCAACGGATAGGCCGTGAAGACGCTTGCGAGCATCATCAGTCCACCAACGGTGTACATGAAGCCTTGATCGACGGTGGAAGCCATGGTGCCAAGGTTGCCGAGGCCGACAAAGACATCCATGCTTGTGAAGTAACCGCCAATGGTGTAGATTGGGATGAAGAGCATAGCGCCGGTTGCAGCGAAAGCACCGGGACTCTTGACCACTGCAGCCGCATTGGACTTGGCAGTCACGAGCAGGTTGATTGAACCTGCAAAGAGTGGCAGCATGCCAAGGGTGAGGAGAATAGCGCCTAAGTTTTGCAACAACTCAGCGCTCGTTGCTGCGGTCATGAAGAACGGTGGAACCGTCACAAACAGAAGAGCCATGTTGACCTTTAGCATGCTTTCAGACCAAATTGGTGATCCGGTGGTGTATGGAATAACATGGTAAGCCAATCCGAAGATGAGAGCCAATGGGACCCATCCGGTGAGCACGTGTTCAGCCATCCAAACCGTTTGTGTGGAATCTGCTAGTTCACCGAAGAAGGCCATCAAGCCTGCGAAGATTTTGGCAACCAAGGCAAGCACGAGGAACCAGGTGGTTGGAGCGATGTTGTCCGATGCACGGTTGGCCACAGTGATGAGAACGTTGATGAGAATCGCTGCATGGAGCAGAGAACCAACAACAAGGGAAGACACATTTGTGATGTTTTCAATCAATGCAGCCTCATTGTCGAGGGTAGCAAAGGAAAGAATTGCTGGGAGAACCAAGTACGCAGCGGTTGATGCGGTGAGCAAAAGTGCCACCATTGATGCGCTCTTTTCACTGGCAAGACGTCCTTGTGCCGTGCGAGATACAGCCACCAAGGCGCCACCAACAAGCATGTAGTTGAGCGCTGTGTTGAAGAAGACATTTGTGTAATCCGTAAGCATTGAGCCATCGTCATATGACCAGCCAATGCTTGCAAGGGAATCCAAGGCACCCCCGTCGTAGCTGTGCCAGAGTCCGAGGAAGGCCCCGATTGATGCAAGGAGGAACCAAACCATTCCAAAGCGAATCCATGTTTTGCTGCCGCTACCTGCTTCGTCGCTGAACAGATCGATGATGCCTGCTGGGGCTTTGTTAAGCAAAAAGAGTCCAACTTGTTGCAGAGGAGCACTCATGCCACCAATGCCTTTCACAAGGTAATTTGCGGTGGTGAGAAGAATTGCGACCAAAAGGCCAGACATAATGAGAACAGTTTCCATACATCACACCTCCTAATCGACGATGACCTCTGTTAAGAGCGAGGCAACGATTGCACCCAAACCAATCAAGAGGCCGATGAGGTAGTACCAGATGCCACTTCCACCAAGGTTTCCGATGAGCGGAACGAGTTCGCCAAGCAATGGGATGTTGTCCCAACCGAAGACATTCGAGAACAATGCGAGCATGCCGATTACGCCCACTGCAAAGAGAGTGAGGAGAATTCGACTGGAGGCCGGTTCACCGGTTCCAACGGTTACATCAGGAAGACTGGTTGTGTTTGTCATGAGGTTCACCCGAACGTGACCCCATAGGGGTCATTCCGCCCACTGGTACAGCGGTCATAAAGATTGACACCCTCACAACAGCAATTGGACGGATTGCTGGAAGCCATTCATGGAGCCCGGAGGGCATCCAAAACATTGCCCCGGCGAGGCTTTGAAATTCCGAGTGGTGTTGGTAGAGCGTGCTCTAATGCAACCTCTTCTGCCCACGCTTTCTCGCATTCACAAGCGAGACCTTCGAATTCTTGTAACTCGCCTGACACGGCATAGCGTTCGATCGCTGCGACCACATGGGCGTCACATGCACCGCAATTGTGAGCCCCGCGAACGCGCCCTCCAGCGGTTGGATGGACAATCAGACGACTCACTTGGCCTTCACCGCCATTGCCTGTGTCTTTGGGATGAATGGTCGGGTGTGCCCGTCGGATCATCTCGACAAGTGACCATAGCCAAGGTGGACGGTACTCATTGTGCCTGTGCAACCGGTCGATGATGGTGCCACGCTGAATGTTCATCGGGTTGACCGATATTTCATCGCTTTGTTCTGCCACATCTTCAATCCATTTTACACCGTGCAGAAGCGCATCCGCTTCGTTCATGAACGGAGGTTTGAACATCAAATAGGTCTTCACTCGAATGTCGAACTTCTTGAGGTTAGCAACAGCTCTGTCCCACGATTTCGTGGTAAATCCTTTGTTAACATGGAACCTCAAGACTTCATCATCGTATGCCTCGAGTCCAATCGCAACTGCAAAACTTGTGTTGATTGATGTGGCCCATGCGAGTTTTTCTTCTGTCAATTGTTCACAGCGCGACTCGACAATCAGTTCCTTGCCCAGGGTTTGGCAGTCACGAAGAACCGTTTCTTGGAAAGCAACTGGGATTTCCCGATCTTCAAGCAGTGAACCGCTGGTGTACACCTTGACCATTGCATGGCCTTTGAAATCATCGAATTTGGTTTTGGCATAGGCCCATTGAGCGTGCAAATCCTCGTTGGTCACGTCGTCTCTTGTGTCGTTAAAATACCCACAGAATGTGCAACCACTTGACCACCACCAGTGGCATCCTTTGGTTCGCAAAATGACCGTGACGGCGCTGCATGGCGTTCCATCGGCCAAGGTTTCTGGGGTGTAGTACACCGTTGCTGGTTCACTGGCGTCCCAAGACTGCTGCCTTGCTTTGGCCCATGGGGTGTTTGCAGGTGCCTTCACAATGTCGTGAATACGGGCGCCTTTGCTACCATCGCCGACAAGTGTGAGTGATTTTTTGGTTGTCATCAAAGCCCCCCCTTTGGTTCTGTGGCTGGCCGAATATGTTTCAATCCACCGACGCGCCTCATGCCTCAGGCGTGAACAAAACAGTTGTGCCAGCTTGGACGAATTGGCCTTTCGGATGGGCTGCGTCCTTCATCTCGGCAGAGACCACTGTGGTCGTGAAATCAACCGCTGGAACGCGTATGTCGACCCTCGACCCAAGGCGAATCATACCGAACCGTTGCCCACGTCGCAATTGATCACCAATGCCTTGCCAAGGCACAATAGTGCGGGCCAGTGCGCCTGAAATTTGAGTGACTTCGATGCGGTGGCCATCATCGTTGAGGAACACCGTTCGGACGCGTTCATTGAATTCGCTTTCTTTTTTGTAGGCGGCCTTGAACGGCCCTCGCTTCATGCCTTTTCCAGTTCGGTGTTCCATCCGTTCAATGGTTGAGGCCATCGGCGAACGGTTTACATGGACGTCGAGCGGCGACATGAAAATAGCCATTCGAATCACATCTTCATCAGATTCATCGCCTTTTTCGACGGCTTCAAATCGCTGCTCTGTTGTAAATTCGAGGGGGTTGTCGCATGCTTTGGCCACCCAGTCACCAGTAAGAACATCATGTTCCACATCGCCTGATGCATAGGCTTCCTTTGAGGGCCTGCGACCGGTTGCTCGTTCACGACGGATGAACATCACATGGCCATCGGCAGGAGAGACAAGCACACCGGGTTGCTTTGGAATCGGACGGTCTGGATCCCGCCAAAAGTTAACCAGAAATGCTGAGGCCATGATGCAGAGAATTCCGAACAATGGAATAAGCCCACTCAGCGGATCGATGAGCGTTCCAACAATGATTGAGCTGACGCCCATCATGAAGGTAATCAGGACGGGTGCGTGGCCCCCATGGGCCAAGCCAGCCATTCGAACGCCTCACTCTGCCCAGGGGTCTTCGCCATTGGACCAGTCGGAGGGAACTTCTTCTGCTGGTTCCTCTGCTGTCTCCTCTGCTGGAGCTTCAACTGCAGGTTCTTCTGCTGCTGCTTCTGCTGGAGCCGTGTTGCTGTTGTTGAGTTTTCCATCGTCAAGAAGGTCTTCAACAGCGCTTTCGCCGACAATTTCGACGGATGCGGATTCGGTTTCAACGGTGATTTGTTCGGCCTCTTCGATGGTCATGTCAGCGGCACGGGCCTCAACCATGTCGTCCATTCGTTCTGTGAACGCCCGGGACATGTGTTGTGATTTTCGCTCGGCTTCAACCGCTCGCTCAATCATGTCGTAGCGTTGCTTGATGGCCTTGTTGAGGTCTTCGAAAATTTGCATGTGGTCGACGTACCAATCATCACGTGCCTTCATTTCTGAAACGGCGAGACGCAAGTCGTTATCCAACTCCTCTGCGATGCCGAAAACCTTGCCGAGTCGATCCTTTTCACGGGAGTACTTTTCTTCCATCTTTTCGAGTTCTGGCTTGAGGTGTTCAACCTGCTTTCCTGCCTTGACTGCACGGAGTTCGAGTTCGCGGACCCTGATTTCCCGCTCGTTGAGCAGTGCTTCTTGGGTTTCCTTTTCGATTTCCCGTTCAATGATTTCCTTCTCAAGGACTTCATTTTCAGTTCGAGCGTCGAAGAGTTCCTTTTCCACAGCCTCGTAGGCTGCGAACAACTTTTGCAAACGGTCGGTCTCAGTTGCGAGTTGTTCCTCAAGTTGTTGAATTCGAATCTCTGGCGTGACGGTCCCTTCTTCTGTCATGGTATCACCGGGAGGTAAGCCTCCATGTAAGTCCACTTAACTCCACCCTATCAAGCCGACGCCTAAACGACCCTGCGAAATGGCTTGAAATTGGCCTTCAAATCATGAAGAGATGGCATCTGTTGCGGCGACCAATTCTCGTGCAATGCTCACTTCACCCATCGAGTGGCCTGCATCGGGGACAATAATCAGGTTGCTATTTGGCAGAACTTTGTGCAGTTCCCATGCGCTGCGTGTTGGGCAAACCACATCGTATCGCCCTTGGACGATTACAGTTGGAATGTGTTCGATGACTGATGCGTGATTCAAGATGTGAGCTTCTTCAACGAAGATTGCGTTGATGAAGTAGTGGCATTCAATGCGTGCAAAAGCAACTGCGAAATCCAAATCTTCTGCTTTTTCAAGGTAGGATGGGTCGGGAAACAGGCGGCTTGTTGCCATTTCCCAACGAGTCCACTCTTTTGCTGCTGCTCGGCGCACATCACCGTCTTCACTCGTGAGGCGAGCATAATATGCTTCGATAAGGTTCGATTGTTCCGCTTTAGGAATGTGTTCACGGTACGGCTCAAACGCATCTGGGAAGATGTGACTTGCACCGTCTTGGTAGAACCACTGCAGTTCGCTTTTCCTGCACATGAAAATGCCACGGAGGACCAGACTCGTGACTCGATCTGGATATGTTTGGGCGTAAATGAGTGAGAGGGTTGACCCCCAAGAGCCACCAAAGACATGCCATTCTTCGATGCCAAAGGACACCCTGAGTGCTTCAATGTCGGCCACCATGGCTTGGGTTGTGTTGTCCCTTAACTCTGCATGAGGTGTTGATTGGCCGCATCCACGTTGGTCGAATTGGATGATGTTGAACTTCGCAGGATCGAAGTATTGTCGGTAAGCGGGTTGGCCCCCACCACCTGGACCACCGTGGATGACAACAACAGGGACGCCCTCGCTGTTTCCAGATTTCTCCCAAGCAATTGTATGGAGATCTGTGACTTGCAGCATTCCAGAATCGTAGGGTTCAATCGGTGAATACAGCACCTCTTCAATCGTCGTGGTTGTGTCGAGCATGAGGTGTCCAAAGAACGGCCAACCATGTTCCTTTCGTTTGGGGACATGTTCAAGAAATACCCACCAAACGGCAAGCCATGAGCACAAGACCCGCCACTGAGTTGTTCTCTGAATGGGCGACAAAGAACAAGGATGAGGGAATGGAACGGGGCCATGCTGCTTCGGTCAAGGCAATGTTGGATTTGGCCTTACCAAGAGTCAACAAGCCGTATTCTGCCGTCGATGTTGGATGCGGAAACGGATGGGTCTGTCGGGCCTTGGAATCGCACGAAACATGCCTACGGGCCGTTGGCGTTGATGGATCTGAAGCGATGATTGAGAAAGCAAAGGCCCTTGGAGATGGTGAGTTTCACCTTGCTGTTTTACCACAATGGAAACCAGCCACGGCTTTTGATTTCCTTCACAGCATGGAATTCCTCTACTACCTCCACGACCCAGCGGCCATGCTAAAAATCATCCACGACGAGTGGTTAAAGGATGCAGGCGTGATGGTCGCAGGCGTCGATCATTACCTCGAAAATGAGGACAGCCATGGATGGCCTGAAGCCCTCAATGTGCACATGACAATGCTGAGCGAAGCCCAATGGAAAGATGCAATGATTGCCGCAGGGTTTACCGATGTCGAAATGCACCGAGTTGCAGCAAAGGACGGTTTCATTGGCACCTTGGTGATGATTGGAACCAAGGCTTCGAATTAATCCTCTCCCATTGGAAGCGGGATGCCGAGTGCCTCACCTGCGGGGGCGCAGAGTCGGACATCACCACTGTAGAACGGGCATGTCTTGCAAGGTTCTGCCGCTTCAGGACTGAGGCGATCTGGCTCTTCGAGCGATTGTGGAGCTGCTGCAAGATGGCCAATCCACTGGAGATGCTCGTTGAGTTCTTGTTGGGCTTCTTCAAATTCCTCCACAGTCAGTTGCAGCATCCGTCCCGAAGCACCGACAAGGAGAGCGGGTGGGAGGATGCTCCGTTGTTCCTCGGAGGGTTTGGTTGCCTCAACTGCCTGCAACGCCATGGAATACAGCGTCAACTGGAGGCGGTGTTCATCCAAGATTGAACGCTCGGACGGTGTCGATGGATATGGATTGAGGCGATCCCCGTCATACTGCTGCAACGCCGTGCCTTGGCTTGGATCCGTCGGATTGAATCCATCTCGACAATCTTTGGTCTTGAGGTCGACCACCTGTAAGAAGCCATCAGCATGTTCGTTACGAAGTGCAAGTACGAGGTCTGCTCTTCCATCGAAAATGAGGTCCAATTGGCTGAGCACTGCGTGAGGAATCGATCCCCGAATGCTGAAGGTGGACCGTTGGATTCCACCAACTGCCACCGCATGTCGATGATAGAATGGAAGTTCTGTCCGCAGGCCTTCCACCTTGAAGCCGTTATGGGTTTCACCAGCCGCCAAGCGACCTAGAAGGCCTTCTCGAACAAGCCTACCAAGGGCGCCCATGCGTTCATGGGTGCGAATAGCCATGGCTTGCTCCTTCGAATCTTCTGACACAGAGTATCCTTCCTCGCCGAGAACGTTGGAGATAATTTCAGGATCATCAAGCCCATCTTCGCCGTCAAACATCCATGCCTCAGGCAGCGGTGTCGAATGCGGCGAGGCTGCCTTTGACGGATTGGCTAAACCAAGTTCTACAAGGCGGTGCATCATTGTTCCAAAAGAGGTTGCTGGAGGGAATTGGCTTGAGGAAGAGGGGCCTGTTTGATGGGCCCCGAACATCTTGAGTTGTTCTGGAATCCATCCCTTTACCTCGGTTAGCCAGTGCCGCCTTGGGCAAGCGCTGCTCGTGTCCAAGCCATGAGCTGTCATCCGCACAGATTGTCGAACTTCAAGCGGTTGCGCTGCCTCAACTGGTTCAGGATCAATGGCGTTAATTCGTTGCTCGAGTGCTGTCCAGTCTTGGAGCGGTGTCGTCACTTGTGTCGTTTCGAAACAATCTGGATGGTGGTAGAGCCGCATTGATTGGATTGCAGCGGGTCCGAGGTGTGAGGCATGGAGAAGGCTGTACGGGTTAAGCGAAAGCGTACGCTTGTCATAGAATGGCAACTCGTCAGCACCATAATCCCCTTCCAAGAGCCAGGGTGCATGTTCGTCCTGCGCCTCATAGGCTAAGCTTCGAAGGCTTTCCAACAGCATGCCGCCCATGGTGCTTCGTGAGGCTTTCACCTTCACTTCAATCTCCCCGGTATCAGCGTTAATAGAAGCATCATTGGCGTATGAACCGACGAGAATAAGGCGGTCTCGTGCGCGGGTTAATGCGACATAGAACGAGCGACGGCGCTCCGCTTGAGTTTGTGCTTGATCGAGCCGCTGGGTGAATTCCCATAAGCCATCATTCGGGCGGTCTTGAGAACGCCATGGGTTGATGCGGCCTGCAATCACTTGAGGCGTCACAAGGATGTTTTCTCGGCTGTTCAGTTGAGAGTCTGAAGCACCCGCTTTGAACAATCCAGCAACGAACACAACGCTGGCTTCCAAACCCTTTGCGTTGTGAACAGTCATGATTCTCACCGCTCCACCGGCAGGAACGGTGGTGGCAGGTGGCCCTCGTTGACCAAGCCGGTGCAGTTCGCACAAGCGAGAATAAATCGCCGCAGCTTCGTGACCAAGTTCATTGCCAATTGAAGCCACCAGCATGTACCAAGCCTCAGCGTTTTGTCGATCTGCATCTTCAGGGTAGGCGACAAGGAGGTCCGAGTGGTCAAGAACGGCGTCGATGGCTTCGTAGAGAGCGCCTTTTGCGACAATTTCACCGATATGACTGACAAGAGCGCCAACCTGCTGGTTTGGCGCATGTTGAGCCATGTGCGTCCACCAAGTATGTCCGGGGGTCGCTGCCATCATAGCCTCGATTTGACCATCTGTGAAACCCAAAACAGGCGAGCGGGCAAGACCAAGCACTGCAGCCCGGGATTGGGGGTTCGCAATCAGGTTGAGAGTTGCCATGAGGGGTTGCACAATTGGGCGGTCAAGAAGACTGCCTTGGCGGTCAGCAGCAACAGGAATACCTCGGTTTTGTAATCGACGTATGAGGTCGGGCACGTGGGTTCTTGAGTGGACAAGAATCATGATTTCAGAAGCCGCAACAGGCTCATCAATTTCTTCTACTTGCTCATAGGCTTGAGTCGTTGCGTTCCACACTCTTGTCGGATTACCGGCCAACAGGGCTGCAATTCGGCCGGCAATCAATTCATGCTCCAGGTGGACATCCTTTGATTTCGGATTTGAAAACACATCCATTGGGACGTGGAGATCCGAAGACTGCTCCCCTTCCTCGGTCGACAAGGGCATCAACCATTCGAGCACGCCCGGCGTATCACCTTCATCTCGACCCGCTACCAAATCTTGAGAAGAAGCATGCCAATCCCCCGGCAAGAGGTGGTGCCTTGGAGAAAACACATCACGGAACATGCCGTTCATCGTATGTACGAGGCTTGGTTTTGTTCTGTAATTGCTCGTCAAATCAATGAGGCCCTCCGCCCGAGCTTGCTGCCGGTCGGTTCCTGAAAATTCTGGCGCAAAACCATCGAGGTCTTCACCGAGGGAGAGGTGAGCATAAGGGGCTGAAAGCGTTTCATGCGGCTTAATCGCCGTCCCAACGATGAACGCCGCCGTTTCACCTCCGGCTCCGATTGGCCGAGGGTCGCGACCAAACCCTTCTCGCCGAACACCGGGGCCCCAGCGATCTTCAACCATTTCGATAAGGTTCGCTTCTCGGATGGCTTCAACAGCACGGAGCATGACTGAAACTTCTGCCTGCCGGAACCGGTAGATGCTCTGCTTCATGTCCCCGACAATGCAGATTGTCGGATCCCAGGGGCCAAGCGGTCGGTCTGGTTCGCCGCTGTGCAAGATTCGGTGACCCCATAGTCGGGCCAACAAGCGGAAATGAGCGGGGTTGGTATCTTGATATTCATCGATGATGAAGGCCCGGTATTGACGGCGGAGGGTCTGAAGAATGTGGAATCGGCGTTGCAAATCTGCTGCGCATTTTTCATCGTCATTGGCAAGCACGAGGGCCCGTGAAATATGATGGTCGGTCCATGGCTCATCTCCGAGTGAATCGAGTGCATCAACAACTTCTGGAGGGTACTCAAATCGCACCATGTCGGGACAGCGGGCGAGCAAGAGGTCGGCGGCCATGTTCTGTATATCGTCGAAATCATGAACGCCTTCTTGGGCTTTAAGCTGTGTCAAAATGTCCTTGCAGGCACCGTGGACTCGTAAAAGATCCATCAAGATTCTCGATTGCAATGCAGAACCAATTCGCATCGGACCACCAAGTTCGGCTGTATCGTAGAATTCAACATCCATTTCGGCCATACTGTGGATGCTGGTTTCTGGCAAGTACGGCGATTCGATGCCTGGCGCCAACAGCGTTGCGCTTCTTCCCATGAAACAGATCAAGCGGCCTGTTTGTGAATTGAGCAAATCTGACATTTCGTTGCATATGAGGTCGGCGGCTGCCTTGATGGCATCTTTCTCTGGTTTCGGCAGATTGGCTTTGGATTTGGTGACAAGACCAGGGTGCCATCCAGTTTGACGGACAGCGGGCAACGATGCGTTTTGGAAATAACTCGTTTTGGTTCCGTCTGATTTGATTGAACCGGCAGCCGCAATGGCCACGTTCCACACCCATTGCATGCGAAGAATCGAATCTTCGGGGAACGCATGCCTCGCCATATGAACGAGGTGTCTGAACCGCGTTTGAGTCCCGCCGAGGGTCGTAAGTTCCGCAGGCGTCACATATGCTGCACTGTGTCCAAGGTACAGGTCGACAAATTCATTCAAATGCTCGCGAAGCCGGCTGGCGAAGGCATCAATCTCTGTCGCTACAGGTTCGAGGAACATTTCCAAGAACAGTTGTTCAGGAAGTGGTTCATCGTGATGGAATGGAGCACCAAGTCGGTGTGCGTGGGCTTCAATCGAACGCTTTGATTCTTCCACAAAGAGTGATTTGTTAAGCATCCCCGAGAGAACCACTGATGCCTGTTCTTGACCACCAAGAGCGATGGCAATGCGATCTCTTGATTCAATGAAAGAGTTGACGTAACCAAGAACGCCAGCTTCTTGTGCATCAGAAATGGTACGAACCCTCCAAGCAGAATGGAGGGCTTCCTCGATCAACAGTGGTGCTCGTTCCTGTGCAATCTGTTCCCTGCTTGGATGAACAGCCACGAGGTCGAGATGGGGTGAAAGCAATTGAGAAAGGAAGGCGTCAATGGTCGAGATGGGGGCTTCATCCAGCGAAGAAAGAAGCATTTCGACATCGGCATCCGAGCGAATCCGAGGGTCATACACTCGAACTGGGTCGTCTGGGTCTACCGGTGATTTACTCGTCGCAGCAACACGTGCACGAATGCGTGCTTTCAATTCAGAAGCCGCTTTTTTGGTGAAGGTAATCGCTACAACTTCGCTTGGAAGAAGTCCTTGCCACTCTTTACGATCGGTTCGCTCTCGAGCCGGTGCTCGCAATGACCCATGACCACTAAGTGGTTCCCTCGGCCCGTGAGGAAGGACCAATGTGGAGCGTTGAATCGAAGCAATGAGGTGTTGGACATACCGTTCTGCCATGACCGTGGTCTTTCCTGTCCCAGCCCCAGCATCCAATGCAATGTGACGATCGATATCGAGTCCCAGTCGTTGGCTGTGGTTGAATGGAATTCGCCTGTTGCTCATCGGCGTTCACCTCCATGAATGGACGACGGGCAAACAGAACGCACATCGCAGAACGAACAGCCCGCACTCGGTGTCGGATGAACGAGGCCTGAGCCTGCCACATCTACGGCGCGGCGGCCCGTTTGTAAGCGCTGATACATCCAAGCTCTGAACCCATTGCTTTCGTAAGACTCATCATCGATGAAACGGTATTGATCTCTTAGAACATCGGTTCGTTCACCCAGTGATAAGCCCTGCAAATAGGGTTCGATTTCAGGGTCAAGTTCGACGTAATGAGTTGATGTCTCGCCAACTTCCATCACACCAACCCCAACCACTCGATCACCCGGGTGGGCAAGTTCCCATGCCCGGGCGTACATTGCAAGTTGGATTTCATCGAACAGTGCTTTGAGATGGCGGAGCCCGCTTTTCCCTTTCTTCGGACCACTTACCGTTTTCAAATCCCGAATGATAACCCAACGGCGAGCGCCCCCGGATGCGGAAGGATTGCGGAAATCGAGTGGCCCGTCATGGTTTGCGTCTGACAACAGACCCGCTTGGAATGCGGCGGCGTGGGCGTCTTCAGAAAGATGAATTGTGTCCACGCGGTCTACATTCCCGCGGATGTTGAACGGAGCTGGTTGATCTTCATCGTTTGAAGCATCAAGTTCAATTGAGAACGCACCTGTTTCAGCCACCGACCACTCACACGCAATTGGCGCAGCGTGTTCCAACTGGTAGTCAGCTTGCACCATCCTCCAAAGTCGGCCACCTGGAGCGATGCTCTGTTCACCATCCAAATGAGCTTTCCAAACGGATGGCGTGACGCCAATCAAGTCCCTGCAGCGATGCGTTGCGATTGCATCATTACGAGAGAGCCACGGGACATTTTCCTCGAGGTGTACAAGGATTGTTTGCCAACCGTCTTGGTCCGTTGGGCATGGCCCGAGATGGAGAGGAGTGGCTGCTTCGCTCGCCTCGCCACCGATTGGGATGCCATGAGCTCCAAGCATTGCAGCTTCAGCATCGTGAATGATTTGACCCCGAGTTCGGTGGTCGATGTCTTCCAGTTCCTCTTCAGCCCCTTGTGCTTTCAGGTGCCCCGTCATCCATGCTTGACGGGGGCAAGCGAGCCATGGTTGAAGACGGCTTGCCGACCACACATTCCGGCGAATTGGAACCGCAGTTTGCCCGAATATTTCAGACACCACCGTGCCTTCGAACTGGGCAGGCGGAAGGGGCCTTGGATCGATTGAAACGCCCCTTGTGATACCGTTTTTCTTCATTCCTAAATGGGGCCATTGTGGTTGAGAGCGAGAACCAACTTTTGCTTGAGCAAATGTTGGCGTTAACGAAAGGAGGTCCGTCGTGGCAAGGGCGTTTTGTGTGTCCCAAAGCATGTAATCGCCCTTTTCCAAGTCCTTGAAGGTCGGTTGACGTTGGATTCGGTCGTTGGTGATTGGCGCTTCATACGCCATTGCGATTCCGTGAACAGCATTGACCTGCCCTTCTCCAATCCGACCTTCCCTCAAGGCAAGTCCCAAGCGTTGACGAGCGTCACGGTTTCGATGGCCCGACCGATATCCTGCTACTGCCCCTCCAACCGCCTCCATTGTGAAAGGTCGTGGCGAAAGCCAGTTGTGATCTGGCGTTGTTGGGTCGAATTGCCAGCAGCGACTTGGGTGTTGGCCGGTGACCGAGGCTTCAGGGAGAAAACTTGGTATGCCTTGAAGAGCATCAAAGGTGCCTGAGCGTTGGGCGTCGCTCATCCATTCGGAAAGGGGTGCGGCTGGTCCGCCGCCTTCTTCCAACGTGCTGTCGAAGAGTACAATTGTTGTTCCTGCACCGAGCAAGTGAAGCAGGTGGTGTCTGCCTTTTCTCACAACTAAATCAGTGTGAAGCATACCGAGTTTGAGCTTCGTGGGAGGATCAAGCCATGGCACCTTCGGAAGTTTCATCGACCACGAATCAACATCCATGCCGACCAGCAAAACAAGATCGGCGGTTACCCCGTGTGCGTCTTCTGGTGTGAGCACCTTCACATCAGTGCTTGAAGCGCGCCCGCTTGGCATCTTCGTCTCCGACACAAGGCGTTCGAGGTGTTCGATGAAATCCAAACCTGTGGAGGGGATGGTAATGCCTGCTTTTTGCAATAACCCGTCGGAAGCAGCATGGGCGGTTGCCAACAATTGCAGGGCCGACACCGTTCGGTCATAGGCGCCTGTTCGCTGAAGAAGGGCGTTCCAATCTAAGTTGGAAAGGATGTGATTCAACCATGAACCGCCTGTCCCCAGCGGTTGAGGCAGTGGTAAAGTCGCTTGGGTGATGCACCCCTCTACGCGCTCCGAAAGGACACGCTGCTCTTCGCCATCTACGAACGGGGCCCATATTCGAGCAACACAGGCCAGCCACCATTGGGTCTCCTCAAGTGCTTGACGTGCTTCATCAGAATCACGGCCGAGTTGTGGTTTTGCGGTTGCAAGGGTGCGAATCCAGCGGGTCAGCGCCCCAGGGCCACCTCGGACGTGGAACGAGCGAGCCATCCCTTCGAGCACCTCGATGTGGGGGCGGGGCGACCAAGTGTCATGCGTTGGGTGAACTGCTGGTGCGACGCCACCATTGACGAGTGCGATGCTCTGATGGGAAGTGAGGCTCTGCAGATGGGACATTGACCACGCATTGTTACCAACGCCGATTCGCATCAAGCGGAGCAGGTGGTTGATTCCGGGAACCGACGAAAGTGGATCTGGTGAATGGGCTATGTCGATTCCGATTTCTGAAAGGCGAGCGCGCCAGAGGCCCTCTCTGCCCTTTGCTTGGCCATCGACAATCATGATCGTCCCGTTCTCTGAAGTGCGATAGGAGCGAATCAATTCCAGCGTTGCGTCAAGGGCATGTTCTCGTTGGTGAAGTTGAATCCGCCGGATTTCTGGCCCGTCTCCAGCCTCAACATCGGCATCAGAAACGACGGTGTGGTGAGGCATCCATTCAGGGAGTGTTTCTTGAGTCACATAGGGAACATCATCGATGTATGCCCCATGAAAGCCAAGTCGGAACGAACCTGGATTGCACAAATGATGAATTGGACGGTGAAGCATGAGCGCACGCAGCAACGATACTTCCGATTCAGTATAATCTGGTGCGGCGTCGAGGAGGAGAACCCCTTCAACATCGTTCAGTGTAAACGGCGTAGTGGAGGATTCGAGCGCCTTGGTTAGGTTTTTTTGGATGAGTGAAGGGTGGGTGCCCTCGAGTCGTTTTCCGACATCTTGGAGTATTTTGTGGAACTCTCTTGCCCCTGGATCGCCATCCCACCGCCAAGGGTGGTCCAAATCCATGAGCGCTGTATGGAGGGCAGTGAGGCGTTCGGTATTGTAAGGCCGCCATGTGCGGCTTTCGCTCGTTGGGGCGAAGAGAAGCGGAAGTTCTCCTTTGATTGCAGCTTGTTTTGTCAGTTCATGGACCACATTGAACAACGCAGGGCCGGCTTCGAGCTTTCTCGGTAATTTGAGGTCGAGGTGAAGCAAGTCAACAAGACGAGGGAGCGTTAGATGGTGAGTGGTATCGACGGCCAAATCGTGCCCTGAAAGGAGGTTCAGGGCTTGCTTGCGGGCTTCTTCGTTTGGATAAAGAATGAGAAGGGCATTTGCCTTTCCCTCGAGAAAGGCTTGTGTGAGCCAAGAGGGGAAGTGTTCGTTTGGAGGCTGTATTTCAATGGTACAAGGTAATCGATCTCCGCTCATTGTACGCCCTCCCCTTCACTGATACTGTCGAGGGTTTTTGAGGAACACGGTGTGAAAAGGTTGCGAGGAACACCGCCATAGTATCGTGTTCATGTTTCCAACAGGGGAGCAGTCTGACGCTTTCGAAAGAGTGTACTTATATGGTTGAATGATTGTATACATACACTGTGTTTGAAGTGGTTTGGAGCCATCTAGCAAGACACGTGTCGCTACGATTATGTGTGTAAGAAAACCGTCTTTTTGCTTATATATTGTCGATGGTGATTGTTATTGTTGTTGAGTGGGGAATCAAACAAGAACAATTCTTGTTTGTTAGGTGGGACTCTTGTTGACCGAAAGGTTTATGGTGGATGACTTAGATATAGAATTGTAGTGGGATGGGGCGGAGGGCTCGGTTTAGTTTTAGGCCGGCCGAATTCGTCACCCTGCGAAACACCCCACACACACAGAGGAAAAAGGAAGTGAGATATCAATGGATAAGGTAAACAAGAACGAAGAAGAACAAGCGTGCGACGACTGTGGAGCTGGGAAGATGCTGCTGGATGCCAACAAGGCCGAACTGTACTGTGATCTCTGCGGGATCACCGCCCCGTCGAAGGACATCATGGACGCGAATGCTGGCAAAACCACGTACGGTGGAGAATCTGCAACGCACCAGGCCGTTCGAAACGACGAGAACGTCAACGCGAACATGGGCACCAACGGCAGTTACATGTCCACCGCTGGCTTGAATGCGGCAGCGAGGAAGAAATTCAACCGTCTGCGAAAAATCGACAAAGGCACTGTGCGTTTGAAGCACCCACTACGGGAATCTGTTCGCAAGAAGGTGGAAGAGATGTACGGAAAGTACGCCATGGAAGCCGCAGAGCCGTTCGTCAAGATGATGTGCAAGCCGATCAAGGGTAAGCATGAACAACAGCGTCAAGCACTCGACAACAAGGACCTCAAGCGTCGCCTTGGCATGCCAAAGCAGGCGATTTGCCGCAAGAAGGCAGATGTTCGGGGCGATGGCAAGGAGCAGCGCATTGTGATGATGGCCATGGCTGCTGTGGAAGTTGCTGGCGACCTCGGTCTCTTGTCCAAGATGGACCGCCGTGCTGGCATGGACCAATACGGAATCAAACGCAAGCAACTGCTCAGCGCCAAGCGAGCGTTGTTGAACCACTACAAGGCGCGAATCACCATGGGTTGGGAGCCGCAGCCACCGGTAAAGACACCTGCTGAGAGGCGTGAAGACGGTGTCGAGCAGGCTGTTCACCACATTCACGACATGTTGTTCAAGCTCAGCGAGGACGTGCTCTCGGAACAAGACCACGCGAAGGTTACTGCTGAGTCAGAGGCACGTTTGGCCCTGCTCGAGGAGGGTACAGCCGACGCACTGACCGGTAACACCGAGGTGCGAATGGCTGTGTGCGCTGTGTTCTATGCGACGCTGGTGAGCCTTGGCCTCCAAGCTGGTATGGCAGATCGCCTTGCTGCGGTGTTCGGCATGACTGGCAGTGGAATTCGTTCTCGCTACGAAGCATTTGCTGCGGCCGAAGCCTCGGGCGAAGTTGATTACAACGGCGCCTTCCTTCTCATCGCTATGACCTGTTTCGAGATCCTTGCGACGCTGCATCCTGAGCATACCTTGATAGAAAAGGCAGGCTTGGCAGATGCATGGAACTCAGAAGAAGGCTCTTCGTCGTCTTGATTGCAACGCTCTTTTGCGCGACTGCTGCAAGCGCTGGCGCTGCGGAAACCCTGGAGGCGGGGGCTGTCTTTGGTGGCCAATCCACCGAGGCTAACACCTCGTCGGTGAGCACCGTGAACTTGAGTGATCTTCCAACCATTGTTGAAGTCTACACCGCTACATGGTGTTCGAACTGTGTGGATGTGGAGCATGCCCTTGATGATGTGGAAAACAATCTCTCAATGCAACAGTATCATACGCATCGGTCGATTTCGGAAGTCCAGGACCCATTTGGAACTGATGAAATCGATAAGCGATATCATGACCGGTACGGCCGATGGTCCCCTCCAGCAGTGGTGTTCAATGGTTCAACGATGATCAAGGGCAGTGTGGCACAATCTGAAAGCCTTCAACAAGACTTCACTACCGTTGTACAACAACCTCTCTTTCTCGGAAACGGAACCAGTACGTTCGGGTGGGCCCCTACCGGAGACTTGAGTGGTACCGCTACGTGGTCTACCACCGTCGACCAAACTCAATTTGGAGAAGGATCGCTCCAGGCATACCTCTGGGTGGTCGAGGCGTCTGCTTACTTCGAAGATGGTTCCAACGGTTTAGAGAACTACCCTCACATCATGCGTGCTGTCATCCCATTGGGCGATGTTGTCCAAGGAAGTATGGATGTCCAACTACCTGCTGCGTTTGATGGAAATGATTTGTCCGTGCATCTCGTGTACCAATTCAATCCAGTCATCGAGGTCGTAGAAGAGCCCGATGAACCCCTTACCCCTGCCGAGGATTCAGCGGGCCTTCCATTCATTCACAGTCTTACAACCATTGCAATGATTGGAGCAGCAGCCTATGCACGGCGCTGGTAATTAAGGCTGGAAATCTCCACCCATTTGCGGCCTTGGGTTGTCGCGCAAGTCGACGCCGAGTTCCCAGCGAAAATCTGGAACCTCGTCGGGTGCTGGCTGTGCATCCATGTAATGCCACCACCAGGGTGGGGCGCCGCGGAATCCAAAGCGCTCTTGAACACGATTGAGGTTCTCGCTTAGGTTTCTTCGGGCCCATTGACGCGGATGGTCTCTTCTCTGAAACACTTGGTAACCATGCTCCCGATCTTGCTCTTCATAGCCTGCCAATGTCGCAAAGCGAAGCATCAAACGTCGTTCATGTGCATTGCGCAGGGTGAGATTGAGGTGGCAGTGTTCAAAGGAAACATCACCTCCGTCGGCGACTGCAAACCGTACCTGTGAACCAATCGGTTGCAACAGCATAGCTTCCCAAACCCTTGGGAAGACCTCGCAGAACCGTCGTTCACCATCACGAACATCCCCAATTGGAGCGTCGCGTTCATCTTGTCCGTGGTTTCGTAAGAACATCCAGTCATTTCTTTGAAAATTTTCGTAGTATAACTCACGTTGTCGACGACGGTTTCCTCGCCTGTCCGCTTCATCGGTCTCTTCATCACCTGTGGCTAAGACCGATAGACGCCACATCTTGACCAAAGCGTCGAGAGGATAGGGGCGTTTTGCCAGCCCTGCATGTGCAACCTTGTTCCTCGCCTCGCTCGCAGACGTTCTTCTGTCTCGCTGGTGATTCCGATAATTTCGATGCTGAAGGTACTGCATAAACAGTTCACCCCGTCCCAACGCTTCGGCTTCGTCAAACTCTGGGCCGTTGCGCCCGCGCTCTTCAACCCAAGTTGGGGCGTTCAGGCCTGTATATCGACGAACTGCATCGAGAAGTTGGAGGTATGATGCTTGGTCCATCATGGCTTTTTGAACATCATTGATGAGATGGGGGAAACCCATAGGGGCGTTGTGGGCCAGTTCATTCAACAAGGAATTGACCTGGACGCTGCTTCCGACATCGTCGATCAATGAAAGCACGACAGTTGCGATTGTATCGCCCAACGGGACCGTTGAGTGGAACCGCCCTTGGTGAATACAAACATCTGACGACCTCTTAGGGCCCAACGAGGTGAGCAACTTGATCCTGAATGGTGATGCATGAGCTCCTGGTTCGACTGTTACTTCATAGAAATGGCCGACGCGTCCGACCACCAAAATGTGCTTGCCTGAAATGAAAGCCCGTTCGGAATTAGCCTTGATGATCGAATTAAGGAACTCAATCGACCGTTTTAGAGGAGCGGAGATAAGTTTCGGAGAATTCGATCTTGAACTCCAGTTATGTTGCACTGCAAACAATACCTCTCCTTCGTGTGAAGTTAATGGGGAAAGCGAATGGGCGAGCAGTGAGGCCCAAATTGCAGGGTCATCGGGGATGTTTGTGTGACGAGACGAACCTGTTTTCGTCCGAACCCTCAACTTGATTTTCCCCCCTACAGTCCGGAGTGGTGGTTTCACTGGTGCGTTTACTTGGCGGGTGCTTCTGTAATTTTTCCAATGTGCAAGCCACGGGTAGGACGCGAGTTCGACCAGTCCATCTGGGTGATTGAGAAAGGCCTCTGCGATTCGAGCATCGAAGTCATTCCCTCGACTGAGACGTTGTTTGATGTCCCGCGACCAGGCCCCCAAAGGATGGGACATGTGATGGGTTGGAGGAGGGATGTGTTCTTCAGCCATCCATCCAATCCATGTGAGAACTGAAAACACTGAGTGTCGACTTGGGCGAGCCGCCCGGCGCTCCATGCGCCGCCGTCGCAGGAAAGCATGCCTTTGTTCTCGGTCCTGGAAACCATCGACCATCTGCTCCTCGAGAACGGTTTTGGTGCATCCAAAAACGGTCAACAAACGACTCATGTCCCAACCATACCGCTGTTTTGGATCTGCGAGAACCCGGAGCAACGAAACCGTTGGGACTTGATGGGGAAGTTGGCGTCCATTCATGCATACATGCTGTTCACGGAATGAGAACGATGCACCATCGGACATCAGGAACCCTTTGTGCAAGACAAGGCGCTCCGCCGAGGTCAATTTGATGCCTTCTTCAATGCGTTTAGCGATGGTCAAGAGTTCCTTCGCTGGGGCTGGTGCTTCCAAAACTGGATCCATGTCGCTCTCCGTTTTGGCCCAGTCAACATGGTCTGGTGTTGAAAAATGACGTTTGAATGCGTTCCATCGTTGCTTTGCGTTCGGATGTGGTCCACCAAGGGATTCTGCCACTTCTTCATGCAGCGAATAGGGGATTTCGTAATCCCAATCCCTCTTCGGTGCGCCTTTCATCATTGAGGCGCAGAGCGCACAAGGCGCTGTCGCTTTCTTTTCACCGCATACGGTACAGACAATTGTGCCCCTCGCCGCCATGAATGAAAAGGCAGTGAGGGTATTTCAAGGATTAAACGAGGTCTTCGAAGGCTCGAATTACCTCGAGGACATCTTGGTCGGTGACGTGAAGATGAACAACGATTCGACACGAATGAGGCCCAATGTCAAGCACGTCGATACCAGAAGCTGCCAGTGCATCCATCACATCGGTTGCTGAAATTTCAGAATCAAAGTAGACCATGTTTGTTTCAACGGTTGAAAGATCAACTGAGAACCCGTTGATTGCGTTGATTGCGGTAGCTAGTTGTGTTGCTCGACCGTGATCCTCTGCCATGCGATCAACATGATTGTCGAGGGCGTGCAAGCCCGCAGCTGCGAGCATCCCCGCCTGTCGCATGCCGCCGCCGAACATCTTGCGCCAACGGTGGGCTTGTGCGATGAAGGTGCCTGATCCGACGAGCACGGAACCAATAGGCGCCCCCAAGCCCTTCGACAAACAAATCGAAATCGAATCGTACTCGCGAACCATGCGATCGAGCGGCGTATTGGTTGCCACAGATGCGTTGAAGATCCGAGCACCATCCATATGAACAGCGCAATTGTTTGCTTTTGCAACAACTGCGATTTCATCCAAGGTGGCTTGCGGATAGCATGCGCCGCCACCTCGATTTGAGGTGTTTTCAACGCAAACAAGCGTCCCGTCCGGATAATGGGAAAGAGAACCTGCTTGCTTACGAATTGCTCCTTGGACATCTTCAGGCCGCATGAGCCCTCCATGAACATCGACAAGAGCGACTGACGCCCCACAAAGCGCTGCGTATCCGCCGCCCTCGTAGATGTAGATGTGACTGTTTTTGGCCGTGATGATTTCATCGCCCGGTGAAGTGTGGCACCTCAATGCGATTGCATTGGACATGGTGCCAGAAGGTACGAACAACGCCGCTTCTTTGCCGCACATCTCTGCAACACGTCGTTCGAGTTGGGAAACGGTGGGGTCATCGCCCAACACATCATCGCCAACAGCTGCGGTGTGCATTGCTTCACGCATGGCGGGTGTGGGTTGGGTGACTGTGTCTGAACGCAAGTCGATGCGGTCCGTAGAGTAGTGGCGCATGAACTTGCGAGGCCCTCCCCCTTCATCAAAGCGGTGGGAGTCAGAGTAATTTCAGCGCACCCGTCAGTGATTCCAACTGGTGTTCTTCGCAGGGGCCGAGGGCTAAAATTGTGTACGAGCCGCTCGGAATTTGTGTGTGACCTGCGTCATGAACGCTTGCCGTAAGGACGTTGAGTTGCTTTGCTTCCTGTTCCAAGCGAGTGAGGTGGTCAGCATCATCACCTTTGACACAGATTT
>OBPB01000032.1_pt1 | contig 32516 bp, 19 predicted proteins | sample 1534631 | NCBI WGS metagenome assembly OBPB01 (sample SAMEA3275471, study PRJEB22092) | marine metagenome | biome: Marine environment; feature: Belgian marine environment, sample taken at 3 meters depth; material: Sterile flask | collected 2014-06-24T18:06:27+00 | depth 3 m
CATGTGGTGATTCCTGCAGCACGTAGGTCCTTGATCATTCGATCGATACCTGTGTGAATGTTGTCTTCGTTCTTTCCACCAGTACAAACTGCACGTCCAGAGCGGAACATGAGAATTGCTAGTTTAGGTTCTGTGACTCGGTATACAACACCTGGGAATTGCTCAGGCTCATATTCGCAATTCAGTTGAATCGCAATGTCAGGGAGGTCAAGTTCTTCGGCAACACGGGTACTGGCAACGACGTTGACTACTGTCAAACGCTCTTCATCGGTGGTCATGTCCCAATCCTTCTGCCCGGAGTATATAAACTGACGGCTCAGGCGCAGTCGGTGGTATGGCTGTGAAAAACAGTTCACTGCTCGCTATTATCCTGTGATGAGAGGGTCTCGATGTGAACGCCTTGGGTATTGAAACGAGATATGAATCCCCTTCCTCCTTCCATCTCAATCGCTCCAACAGTTATTTCTGGATTCTTGGTCAATGCAATCATACATCCACCGCCGCCAGAACCTGTTAATTTCACTCCTAAACTCGATGGGGCTGCTGCTTTGATGAGTTTTTCTAATTCCGGGGATGAAACACCGAGTGAGCGAAGTATGATGTGGTTTTCTGTCATCGCTTTACCGACCACTTCCATATTTCCTGTCCGGAGTGCTTCAATGCCTTTTCTGGCGATGGAACCAATCGCTTCAATCTCAACTTGACGTTCAGGTTCTTCTGCAAGCAATGCTGCAACTTTGGATACTTGCTTTGAGGTTGAACCACGAATGCCCGTATTGCCAATAACGAGATATGTATCTTCAGGAATCCTTGCCTCAAATGAATGTAATTGCCATGTCGTAATTTCCTCTTGATGTTGTAATGTACGCTCTCCAATGTGGTCGAGGGAATCTTCGATCGTATCTGATAAGACAATAAATCCACCGAGTGCACTTGTTGTCGTATCGATTGGGCTTGCTCTACCACCTTGTGCAAATGCTTCGGCTTGATGGGATAATGAGCCTGCCATTTCTGGATTGATATCTTCCTGCCTTAGTTGTTGTAAAGCAGCGACTAAAGCAACAGAAAGGGCTGCTGATGAACCCAGTCCCGAAGAAGGTGGTACAGTGCCTCGGATTCGAATTTTAAGGGGGGGATTTTCTTTTTCAGACCACAACTTATCCTTGAGGAATCGAATATGTGGGTGCTTTGAAAGGTTCAATATTGCTCCGTCAAGTCGCCACGAATCGAATTGGGTTTCCTCTTCGAGTTCAACGATCATTCGTTGGTTGATACTGCATGCAACTGCGGGCTGTCCGTAAACGACAGCATGCTCTCCGAAAAGAATACACTTTCCAGGAGCGCTCGCTTTCACCATGGCTCCCCCAGTTGTTTCACAATCATTAGGATTGGTATTGTTTCAATCGTTGGGTTGAAGGATTGAATGCACTTGGGTTGGAATATGATGGTCCATCCACTCGACGTTGACTACGCGGGAATCAAAGGGTATTACCTCCTTTTGTTACTCGGTGGTGTGTCGATTGCTTTCTTTTCTTATCAGGTTCAAAAAGCAACACGATTAGTTCTTCTCGGAGCTCCAGATAAGCGATTCGATTCTTGGGCTAGACGATTGAAAGAGACGCTCACTGTTTGGCTTGGTCAAAAGAAAGTTCTGGAGGATAAAGTTGCAGGAACAATGCACGTCTTGATGTTCTGGGGCTTTTTGATGCTCTCCTCAGACATGCTCGACCTTGCAACGGCTAATCGATTTAGTGAACACATCCTTCCCGATTTCTTGAACGGTATTTGGAACGGCATGGTTGAACTGGGGTATACGAGCGCTCTTCTCGGTTGTTTCCTTGCTCTTAATCGGCGAGTTCTTTTCACTCCTGAGAAGTTGAAAGGAAAGTCCCAACTCGAAGGGAATGTGATTTTGCTTCTTATTATGACCATCTGTATCACCTCCTATATTGTTGAAGCAGGAGAGAATCCTGATCCGACATGGGAAATGATTGGTGCATGGGTCGCTGATAGCTTCTCTCCAAGCCAAGGTACGATCAATATCGCCTATTGGGCTCACATGGTTGCTATATGCACGTTCCTCTTCTTGATTCCACTCTCAAAGCACATGCATCTTGTAATGGCATTACCAAACGTTGCCTTCTTCGACACAGAGCCTATGGCGAAAATGCGACCTCTTGAAATTGATGAAAGTGGATCCGCTGTTGCGTTGGATGATTTAGAACTGGAAACCTTTGGAGCATCCACCTTTACCCAACTTACATGGAGAAGTCTCATCGATGGATGGGCCTGTACATCTTGTGCTCGCTGTCAAGACGTCTGTCCTGCCTATGCCTCTGGTAAGTCTCTCAACCCAATGCAAATTATTCATGATGTACGCAATTATGCGAACGACCATTCTTCGCAATTACTCGCAGGAGAAACACCTGCTGAAGACATCATTGCCAGATTCGGTGAAGAAGCGGTCTGGGCATGTACAACATGTCACGCTTGTGTCGATGTATGCCCTGTCAACATTGAGCATGTGCCTAAACTCACAGACGCTCGCCGTCATTTGATGATGGAACGAATGGAATTCGATGAATCGGTTGAAGATACGATTATGCCTCTCATGGCTACAATTGAGAATTTAGAATCTGATTCAAATCCTTACGGTTTACCATCACATGAGCGAGGGGATTGGGCTGCTGATCTTGATGTCAAGGTTGCCGAACCTGCGGAATACATCTACTTCGCTGGCTGTGCGGCCTCCTTTGATGAGCGCAACAAAAAGGTCGCTCGTGATACGATTTCAATTATGAAAGAAGCAGGTTTGGATGTTGGTATTCTTGGAATGCAAGAAGGTTGCAGCGGAGATGCAGCACGTCGTGCAGGAAATGAGTATCTCTTCCAGATGCTTGCAGAAACCAATTTAGAAACGTTCAACGAACTTGGTGTGAAGAAAGTCGTAGCTTCTTGCCCTCACTGTTTCCATACACTTGGAAAGGAATACAAAGACTACGGTGGAGAAGACATCGAAGTAATGCACCACTCTCAGTTGATTGCTCATCTTCAAGGGGAAGGTAAACTACCTGAACCGAAGCACGATGGTTCGGTAACATACCACGACCCGTGTTATCTCGGTCGAATCGGAGGAGAATACGATGCTCCACGTGATGCCATTGGTGGCGTCGATGTGGAAGCAGAACGTCATGGCCGTGGTTCTTTCTGCTGTGGAGCAGGTGGCGCCCAAATGTGGATGGAAGAGTCTGTTCCAGAAGGAAATGACAGAGTCAACATCATTCGTGCTAAGGAACTTGCAGCGACTGGAGCAGATACTGTTGCAGTTGGATGCCCATTCTGTTCAACAATGGTTACCGATGGATTATCAGCCATTGATTCAAACATTGAAGTAAAGGATATTGCAGAACTTGTTTGGGAACAAATAAAATCAAATGATGCTAAAATTGAAGCTGCAAAAACAGCATAGATCGGTATGAAGCGACTTTTGATTGTAGATTTGCTTGCAGAACGTCAAGCCTTTGGCGAGAAAGGTTGTGAGGAAATCATGAATCATTTCCCAGGATATGAAGTCTATTTATGGGCCCCTCATGTCGAAAACCCACGAGATTATCCGTTTGGAATCAGGGTGAAACAACCGGTCGAAACCGATGCGATCGTGATTACTGGTAGTCGTAAGAATGTCACTTCTTGGGAGCCTTGGATGGATGATGTCGTCTCATTGATTCGAACTTCAGAAGCAGAAATCTATGGGATTTGCTTTGGTCACCAAATCATTTGTGCGGCGTTTGGAGGGACGGTCGAACGTGATGAAAAAAATCATGCGTTTATGGCGGAAGTGACTTACGCCAACGGGACTAAGGTGAATCAATTGTTCACCCATCAAGAATTTGTGACCAACAGCGGTGAAATGAAAGTAGTCGCTTCTACAGAGCATTGCAAAATCGCTGCTTGCCGACATCCCACCAAACCTATTCGTTCTGTTCAATTTCATCCTGAGGCAGTAGAGGATGTTCTTGATTATGCTCTTAATTGCGGGGATATGTCTGAACAAGAACGACGTTCATTTGGTGATGCTAACCAAGACCAAGATGTGGCCTCTGCATTGATTTATGCGGAGGGGATGTTCGATTGAATCAAGATTCTCTCATGGATTGGTTTAATCGAAACAAGCGAAGTTTACCATGGCGAAAAAAACCATCACCTTGGTCAATATTGTTGTCAGAGATTCTTCTTCAACAAACACAGATGGAACGTGGTATAGAATATCATCATAGACTGTACCATAGATTCCCTACACCATCTTCAATGGCCAACTCGGATGTGGATGATGTTCTCTACTTATGGCAAGGGGCTGGGTATTACTCAAGAGCAAGGCGTCTTCATGCGTTATCTCAGATTGTTGTTGCTGATTATGGGGGCAAGATACCTTCAACTTACGATGAATTACTTGCCTTACCAGGAATTGGCCCCTACACTGCGGCAGCAGTTGCTTCGATTGCTTTCTCTCATCCAGTTGCTTGCGTTGATGGAAACGTTCGCAGAGTTATGGCCCGTCAGACAAACAATGAAGATCCAACTGTTATCGATGTGCAAAAGTATGCGGATAGGAATCTCTTGCGTGAATATCCAGGCGATTGGAATCAAGCTATGATGGAACTTGGTGCTTTGGTTTGTCGGCCAAGAAAACCAACCTGCGGTGTGTGTCCAGTACGTGAGACCTGTAAGGGAATGTTGAGAGCAAAGGAATTGCCACGACCAAAGAAACAAAAGAAAACGACGATTGAACTTCAATGTGTTCTCAAAGTTGATGCTCAAGGTCTGCCTGAATTGATACAACGTCCTGATTCTGGTTTATTTGCTGGACTTTGGGGTCCGCATATTGAAGAGGAACTTGATTCTAAAGGACTTGAATATCTTGGCTGTATCAAGCATATCTTATCACATCGAACGATGAATGTTCATGTCTGGAAAGATGTCTGTGAACAGGGCATTGATCCGAGTACCGTTGCTCTCTCAACCCTCGACAGGCGTATCTTGAGCCTTGGTGGCGTGTTCCTTAATGTCCCAACGGAATGATGCTAAACATCCGATAAGTCCGAAGAAAAGTAGGTATTCTGCTGGAGCAGCATAATCAATCCAAGGTTGTAGATATTCTAAGCCGATTTCGGAAGAGTGGACGCCTAATTCCTTTTCTCCAGATTGTATCCCATCTCGAATTGAAACGGTCATAACAACAAGAGATGCAAAGGCAAGCAATAGGGAGTAGACCCGTACTTTCCGCCCTTTCGATTTTGATTTTGGTAGTGAAAAATGGGTTGCAAACGCCCACGCAAAGCCTCCGTGAAAGACGACCATTGCAGTGTAAATATGGACCTCAAGGTATTGATCCATCGTTGCAAATGATAACACAGCAAGGTGGGTTGATGTTGCTAGACCACACAGTAAGGCGAAAAGATGTAATTTGGGTGAAGCGATTGGCTTGAACAAAATGTAGAGGCGGAATGAAACAATAGTTTGGATTAATGCAGATAAAAAGAGCCCAATCGAAAAAACATGATCTTCTAATCCGGGATGATCTGTTTCGGATATGAAGAACGGTATGTCTCGATAATTCCCTGAAAAATAATGTATGAGAGTTGCCAATATGACCGATGCTGTTGGCAATACCCATGAAATTTGAATCAATTGAGTGTCCTTGATTCGTCGATTCAAAAATCCAATTCCATCATTGGAGGTCAAATCAAACATGGGTCTCATCCATGCGAAGCACCTGTTGCGTATGAACCTTCAAGTGAGAGGGATTACACCATCGACCTGTTCACATGCCACTCCGCCTTCACGACACTCGCCGCAGAGAAAAAGTCGATTTTAAGACACAATCTCCTGGAAAAGTAGGGATGTATGTTTGCGGAGTAACGGTTTACGACCTGTGTCATTTGGGTCATGCACGTTGTTACATCGCTTTTGATTTGATCCATCGCTGGCTTGAAGCATCGGGCTATGATGTTGATTATGTTCAAAACTTCACAGACATTGATGATAAAATCATCAAACGCTCAATCGAAACTGGAGAAGACTGGAAAGTGTTGGTGGAAAAGAACATTGAAACATACTATGAGGACATGGATTCACTCAATATTCTTCGTGCAGATCACTATCCAAGGTGTACAGAATATGTCGACTCAATGATTCATATTATTGAAGATTTGATTCAGAAGGAACATGCATATGCTGCGAATGATGGAGTCTATTTCCATGTAGAATCTGCTCCCGAAAAGTATGGTTTGCTCACTGGACAATCAATCGATGCTGTTCGACAAGGTGCAGGCGGAAGAGTCCAAGGTACTGGAGATACAAAACGTGATCACAAAGATTTCGCATTATGGAAACAAGCAAAGCCAGGTGAGCCGACATGGCCCTCTCCCTGGGGTGAAGGTCGCCCTGGATGGCATATTGAGTGCAGTGCAATGAGTCTCGATCACTTTGGTGTTTCTTTTGATATTCACGGGGGAGGGCATGATTTGAGATTCCCTCATCATGAAGCTGAAATATTCCAAAGTGAATGTCATACGGGACATTCTCCTCTTGCAGGTTATTGGCTTCACAATGGATTTGTTAACATCGATGGGGAGAAAATGAGTAAATCTCTTGGTAACTTTTGGACCATCCAAGAGATTCGTAAAAAGATAGATCCAATGGTCTTGAGATTCGCTTTAGTCAATGCCCATTATCGTTCTCCTATCGATATGAACGAACAACTTCTGAAAGATGCTCAACGAAATTACAGCCGTATTATCGATGTCTATGCTACAGCTCTGCATGGATGCACTGAGGGTCAAATTCATGACTTACCAATGGCCGATATTGCGAGTATGAATCCTCTTTCTAAATCGCTTGGTCTTCTCGAAAAGATGGCCGAGGGATTTGCTCGAGCAATGGATGATGATTTCAACAGCCGTGAAGCTGTAGCAAAAGTTCTCGCAGCCACTAAAGAACTGCAACGTCTCCTTTCAATGGAACTTGATGAGGGTGATTCACGTGCAGTTGCGAACTATGCGAAAGTTTGGTTGGAAGAAACAGCAGGACAAATTCTTGGGATCTTACCTGCACCTGAAGTCGTACTTGCAGAGCCAGAAGAAGATCCACGACGGGTAGAAATTGCTCCTAAAGTTGATGAACTTCTAACTCAAAGAACTGAGGCAAGAGCCAACAAGGATTGGCCACGGGCTGATGCAATCCGTGATGAATTGGCAGAGCTTGGTGTTGTAGTAAAAGATACACCAGACGGTCCAACGTGGGACTTCGCTTGATTATTCTTCTTCGAGTTTACCACCTGGAGGTGGTGATAACGGCGGCATCTCTGGCACGAATTGATTTGATTCACTTTCCCATTCCTTCTCTATCAGGACAGTTTGATCTTCGCTGAATACCTTCTCTTCTTCAGTCTCTCGAGTCAAGAGCCCAATAGCAACAAGCAGGATAATGACAATAACCAGTAAGAGAGTTCCAGGTCCAATCAAGGAGTCTTCCTCCGCCTTAGTATCTTCAATATCATCTCCAAGGATACAATTTGGTGGACAATCATCTCGACCAGTATCATTGGTTCCTCCATTGTCAATAGGGTCAACAGGGTCTACCGGATCTACAGGGTCGACTGGATCTACAGGGTCGACTGGGTCGATTGTAGAACCTCCACTATTCCCATCTTGAGGCGTGAATACTACATTGACTCCTGTACGTTGTCCATTGACCATTGGAACGTCATAATAAGCCTGTAAGACGGTCAAATCAACGTGCGTATTTGCATGGTTGGAGCCCTCAATGATTCCAAAGTGTCGTGTGTCTCCGGTCGTGAATATATTGTTCAGTACATTTCCTTGCATGGAACTGTAACTATCGGTATCTGCTGACCATGTGGCGGCGATGTCTGCTTGATTCAATGCCATGGCCATTTCCATGTTGCTAAGAATTGTAGCCCATGATTGTGTACCTTCTGGAATTGATCGGTCGGTAACATCAACTGCTTTGTCAAAGCCAGGGCCTGTAACTGTCTCCCAGTCAGTACCTTTCAGTTCAGCCATGATATCGACGTCTCCCCAAACAGGTTGACCATTAACCAACGTTAAGCGAATATCTGCATCAACGGCTTCAATGAGGTTTCTGTAAGGGTCTTCATGGAAGTTGTCGACAACTACGAGGTCAGCGTACAAACCTGCGTTTACTCTTCCAACAAATCCGTCCCATTTGTTCGCCAAAGCAGGATTCTTTGTTGTCATTGCTGCAAGTTCGTAATCGGAGAAATAGCCGTCTAGGGCTTGCTTGTTCCAAACGTCTGCTACTTTGAGTTCATGAAGGACATTCTTCGATCCACTCGGGCCCCAATCTGGGGCAATAGAGATTCGTACGCCGGCTTGATCCGCTGCAACAACGTCTGTTGTGTCACCGTAAAGTAACAGGTTTGACAATGGTGACCAGGCCAAATCAGCTCCAACTTGGCCCATCATTGCGAATTCTGTTGCGGTCAAGGCAGTTCCGTGAACTACAACCAGTTCTCCAACGAGAAGATCATTTTGTACCAAGACATCAAATTCTGCTCTGCTGACTTCGTCAACACCTTCTGATAGATGGAGGTACCATGCATTGAGGTCATTTGAACTGTTTCCGGTTTTGATATGGTTTCCGACATAATCGCTTTCAAGAGTTGTTACCTTGGTGTGGATATCATCGCCGCCAAAGTTGTACAATTCGATGTTACGAGAAAGCATGCTGTCCCAAGCATCAGTGTTTGAACTTGGAGATCCTTGAACGGCTGTTACACCTCCTGCCACAGCCATCACTTCTGCATATTTCATTTGCTCATCCGCCATGTTCCACATACTACCGCCTTGTACGAAGGTCTTCATCCAAGAAATATCTCGTTTGTAGTTTGGATTGTTCTTCCATTGGTTTCTGTTTGAATAGCCACCTTCTTCAGACTTTGATGATGTATGAACCTCAAAGTCCCACAGTGGAATATGATTGTAGTGCATGTGGTTGTGAGAGTCGATGAGTCCTGGATAGATGGTTCCGTTCGTATCAATGATTGGAACGTTGGTTAAATCAACGTTTGCTGGAATTTGGTCTCCCCAAACAGCTTCGATCTTACCGTCTCGAATAAGGACATTTCCTTCATTGATAACATCAGCTTCTGCATTCATGGTCACGACTCGGCCTTGGAGTACCATTGCGTCAACTCTTCCACCATCGCTGATTCCGAAACATCCAACCATGTTTTGTGCAGACGTGAACGATTCTCCCGGAGCAAAACCTGGAGTTGGTGGGCTCGTACTTCCTAAACTTCCATCTTCCTCTGTGATGTATGTATTACCGTAAAAGATACCTTCTGCTGGATAGGATATCTGATGAATAAGTGATCCAGATGTATCTGTTAGCGATACACTGTCTGCGTCAAAGTAGTCGAGTTCAATACGAGAGGCATTTCTGAAAATTGAAATGTATCCATTTGCTGGAATCACTGTGTTTCGAGCGATCTGACAGGGAGCACTGCCGCCATCTGGTTTGTCATCAAGAACCCAGTTTGAGACGTTGATGGCTTGTGAAGTAGGGTTGTGAAGTTCAATAAATTGGTCTGAATAAGATCCATATTCACCATCACCATTCCAATCAGTAGCATTGTAGCAGTTCGTACATTCTTCCGTATTTTTCATACCATTTGGGGAAACAAGAATTTCAGAGATGATGATATTGTCAGCATCTCCAACTGAATCTATGTGTTGTTCATCAAGCAACATCGAAGTAGGCGATGCAGAAGTGAGGAGGAAAACTAATACTGCGCTGAGGACGAGGGCTCGGCTCATATTCTTCGGGCTGCGTTCCAGCACATGAATCCGCCGATGCAACCTTATGGTGAAATGCATGAACAAATATACTCCAAACTACTGCCTAAGCCATGGCGACCGTAGCAATGCACGAATCTTCCTTCAACGAAATTATAGAAGAAAACCAACTCGTAATTATTGATTTTTGGGCTGAGTGGTGCGGGCCTTGTCGAGCCTATGCTCCAGTTTTCGAAGGTGTCTCGGAAGAGTTTCCAGATGTTGTATTTGCAAAGGTCGACACAGAGGCTGAACAAGCACTAGCCGGCTCTTTTGGTATTCGATCAATCCCTACAACAGTAGCATTCAGAGATGGCATAGGTGTATTCATGCAACCGGGTGCTCTTCCTGAAGAGGCGCTTCGAGATCTCATCGGAAAACTGCAATCTCTCGACATGGATGAAGTACGTGCTGAACTTGAAGCTCAGGAAGCAAACGAGTCATCATGATGCGCAAAGCGTCATATGTTCGTCCCTTAACCGTTAACCATGCGAAGCGGCTTTTTACTGGCAGTCCTTCTCTTACCGAGCCTTCTAACGGGCTGTTTTGGTGAAGACTTGGAAAATGCATCTAAGTTAGTTGATGGAGAGTCATACCCTGAACCTTGGGATAGAACTGACCTCACATATGAAGATACGGATGTGTTTTCTCGAGTAAGTGTCAATGGAACTTATCCAATAGGTGCTGTTGAATCTGTTTATGTTCCAGTTCCAAGCATCACGCTTGCTGATGGTGGAGCCGGTGCTGCCGGTGGAGCCGAAGTCCATCTTGGATTATGGTTGCCAGTGATTGAAGGCTGCGATTATAGTTCAGCAGAGAATCTTTCTGATGATTGTCTTGTTCCAGTGATTGCTGAGATAGGACCTTACTACAACGACGGTGATGTCGATGCTCTAACCCCTGCAGATCGTCTTGGAAGAATGCTGATCGAGAACTATGTTCCTCATGGATATGGAGTTGCTCAAGTATCAGTATTTGGTACTGGAGAATCGAATCACTGCATGGATCTTATGGGTACAGATGAGCAACGTGGAATTGATGCTGCTGTCACATGGCTCGGCACACAATCTTGGTCGAATGGAAAGGTTGGAATTATTGGTAAATCATACGATGGCTCAACCCCTTGGCAAGCAGCAACATTCGGTAATCCGTATCTTGCTACAATTGTTCCCATGTCCGGACTTATTGGTGTCCATGAACTCATGTGGCGAAACGGAAGCATGGAAGCACGTGGCATGATTATGCACAATGGAGTCTATGGTTCGTTTGGAGTCGATGGAGATACAGAAGACAGCCACAACCTTTGCGAAGGATACATCCAAGGATATGCCAATGGACCTGCTGCATATCTCAGTGGGGGAATGGTCAATTATGCTGGAAACAGTTACTGGACTGAACGCTCATTCCTTGATCGAGTGGTTCAAAATTACAATGGTTCTGTTTACATCATTCAGGGAATGCAGGATTGGAATGTAGACCCACACATGACATTCCCTGCCCATCAGATTGTTGAAGATGCTGGCATAGAAGTCAAAACCTTAGCAGGACAATGGGCTCATGATTATCCTGATCGCCTTGAAGGACACAGTGGCTTGAGTTCAGGTCGTGGAGAGGAAGCATATCCATACACACTTCGTTGGGATTGGGCTGATGAAATGCTCTACTGGTTTGATTGGTACTTGAGAGGGGAAGGTCGTGCTCCAACCTTAGGTGTTGAAATGCAGGACAATCAAGGTGGATGGCGATTCGAAGAAACCTATCCTCCAATGGATGTTGAGAATCTCGAATTGATTGGTGGTGATCTGTCACCATCAGGTTCTACTGTATCTGCAACGAGCAGTGTTACCCTAAGTTACGGACCGTTTGAAGAAGAAACACGAATTGTTGGTATGCCTACATTCCATATTGATGCAACACCAGGATTGACTGGAGGACATCTCTTTATCGAAATGACCGATGGTACAGGAATGCATCTTGGTCATGCTGTCATGGACTTAAGATTCCATGCAGGTGGAAGAGATGGACAAGAAGTACTCACTCCATTCGTATCGGTTAATGCACTCATGGAATTCTTACCAATGGACGTTATCTTACAACCAGGTGAAGGAATTCTCTTTACAGTTTCTCAAACAGGTGAGGATTACGTCCCATCTCCAATGGCCTCAGGCGGAGTTACAATCGACTGGACTCAAAGTACCTTGACGCTTCCAATAATCGATCGACCTTGCGATTCACTCTTCCAAGTTCCAATGATTGAATACGGTGGCGAAACGACTCGCCAATGTTGATTAGAACAACGAAAGAATGTCCGTAAAGACGTCTTTTGCCGAACCATTTGAGCGTTCAACCAATCGACGAACAATAAGTTCTGGTGTGGAGCGAGCAAGACAATTTCTCTTTGGAGTTCGGTCAACAATAAGCTCGAGATGCTCATCTAATCCATTGGCTTCAATTCCATCGACTCGAAGGCCCTCGCCCCCGTATGCTTCAAGGATAGCTGGGGCTAAGTGGGTGACTAGAACCATTGTCGTCTTGGTTTGCTGTTGGGCTGCTCGTAACATGCCTGCGATAATTCGAGCACCGGCTCCCGGTTCTGTTATCGCTTCAAGTTCATCTGCAAGAATGAGTTTAGGAGTATCATTACAAACAACTTGTGCAAGTTCAACCAAGGTTGTTTCCAGCGCCCCAGCGCTTTGAGTACCGCCAGATTTTGCAAGAACATGAAGAGATTCAATACGGCCAACGAATGCATTTTTGGCAGGAACTGGTAATCCCATATGGGCGAGAAGTGTGATATGACCAACGAGTTCCAATAGGGTCGTCTTACCACCACTGTTTGCACCAGTGAGTAACGCAATTGGCTGACGATCACCAGTTGGTGCAACGTCTCCAAGACCATAAGAAACGGGCTGAGCAATGCCTTCGATGAACAGATGTCTTCCTTCTTCAAACCAAATTCCATGACTTACAAGTTCTGGGAGTTCAGCCTGATGATGCAAAGCCCATCGAGAAATACTGTACCACATGTCGTGTTCGATAAGTGTCCGTAGAGCAACTTCACATTTTGGTTTCAGAGCGGCAAGTTTTCGTGAAGAACGAACAAGATGTTCGCTTCTTGAATCATTAATCCGCCTTTCAAGTTCAGCATCAATTTGATCTAGGGTGGGACGTTTTATTTTGACTGGCCAAGAAGATGAATACAAATCATGTGGGCAATTTATTCCAGTGACTTGAAGATATTCAGCCATCTCCTTTCGTCCTTCCTGCAATACTTCATCGATGACATTTTCAGTCGCCTGTGCTAATTTTCTTTGAAAGGTAGCAGCATCTGCTAAAGCAGCAAGCATATCAGAACCAGATAGATCGAGAGAAGCAGTTTCCATTCCCTCAGCAATACGGCTGTTGAGAGATTCTTCAAGTGATTTGGAGGTTTTCCAAAGACTATCACGAACATGTTCCATACTTTCGATATCACCTGCGTCTCCAAGCATTGAAACCAATGCAGAAAGGTCCTCCAATCCTTCTGTTGAATCAAATATTTGTTCCAGAACAGGATGGAGTGCCCCTTTCCATTCTTGTTTCCACTGAAGAATCTGAATCAGACTAGAAAGAATTTTTTTGTTATTCTTGAACCAATCAATGGTATATTCAGGGACCATAATTTCCTTCTCCGCATTTGCTGGGAGAACCAACCAGCCCGGTGGGACTTCATCAGGACCATCATTTCCAATCCATGTGACCGTTTTGAAGACGGTATAATCATTCCATTTCTCACTAGGACTCGGCTGCAATACTCGGACAAATGACGCCCATTCAGGTTGTTCATCACGGGAAACAACAACTCTCTCATATCTTTGACTTGGTTTTCTGGCATGCCCCAATTGTTTGAAGATCATTTGCAATCGTTCGTAAGCCTGTACGTCTGTCTTCGCAAAATCCATCATTTCAATACAGCGCGTTCTGCGTTGTTCGATTTCATGCATCGGCATCAACATCTGCATTCTTGAGGATGTTGCAGAACAAGAAGAAAACGATTGCAGAGATTGGATTAATTGTGAATGCAAGCGTTCAGATTCTTTTGTAGCCAGGAAGGTACCATCGGTTCCATGAACTTGTCTTGCAAGTTGTAACGCCCGCTTTACAGAGATTCCTTCGACTTCTGCAATTCGTGAGATATCTCCTGATTGCAACGTCTGCATGACTTCATCACGACCACCAAAGTGGTCGTCAAGTCGTTTCATGAGTCTATCACCGATACCGGGTAATGTAGCAAGCACCATTGTGCAACATCGTTTGTCAAGGGCTTTTGAGGATAACGCTCAAAATTGACTTAATCTAGGCTTCTGGCAAGTGGAGTTCAACTGCAAACAAGGGGTCAACATCGGTTGAATCATGATAAGCAACAACGACGCCACCATCTGGAAGTATCGCAAGACTTGCAAAATCAAAGCGGATATCATTTCCAGCCCCTGAGGTTGAATCGAGATCACCTTGGCCAATGTACGTCAGCGTATCTGGTGAAAGATCTTGACTGTAATCTCGTGTATGATAGACAACATCGATATCTGGTCCCTCGCTTGATTGATATCGCACATTGAGGACAAACAGGTCATGCTTTCCATTTCCTTGAAATTCCCATTCTTCTATTCCGGAAGCGACAGGGGACATGTCGTAGGTATGGTTTGTCCACGTCATAGCTCCATCTCGAGAGAGATAATGGGTGAGCATGTTTCCAGAATTAGCCACACAGTGGATTGAACCGGTTGAATCAAGGTGACAGTATTCACTTGGGAATTGGACTGCAAGTTCATTCCAGGAGAGTGTTGTATCAAGGAAGGCAGCATTTCCGTTATCGAAATACTGAGGGAACAACAATCCCCCACTTGGTACTGCAAATGCGCGCATTTCCTTATGGGGCTTGTTTACGTCCCAATATGGGTCTAAACTGTCGTTGGTAAAGTCGAGATTGACGTCGATTGAAGGCTGTGAAGTCCCACGACCTGGGAATTGTATTGGATAATAATTCAAGCCGTCTACGGAGATTTGTCCACCAGCATTTTGAGTTTGATGCCAGAAATTTGAGACGACCAGTGATGCCCATTCTCCGTCTCCAAATGATGAAGAAATTGGTCCAACAACTTCGACCTGCCAACTTCGATCGTAGAATGGTTCAGTAATTCGGTTGTAACACCACCTCCACTCCATTTCAGATTGGTCGTACAATATTGCATAGAATTTATCCAGTTTCAAGTCACCTCCAACATAAGGGAACCAAGACATAGAGATGATATCGCCATTTGTTGCTTGAACGATACTCCCTTCACCGAGTCCTTCCTGTCCAGGATTGGTTGGTACGAATGTCCTACATTCCAGATCAGGAGTGACTCCAGGCATCCATGTATTCCATTCATGGCCTCTATCAACAGACCATACAGGGTACTCTCCCCCGATGTTTAAAATCGAGCCATCAATAGATGTCGCAAGGTAGTGTTCACAGCAATTTCCTCCCTTTGATGCATCGAACACAGCCCAAGTCATGTTGGTACTCTTGTTTGTTTGCAGATCAAGAGTCATGAAGTCTTTTGGCGTCTCATGACCTTGCTCATCTATCAAGGTGTAATCTTCCCACATTGATCTCGATTGTGTATCTTCTCCAACAACGGATTCTCCGGAACCAAAACATCCTGCAAGAAGCATGCTGCAAAGAACAAACATGGCGAGAAGTTGCCTGCGCATGGTGTAGGCTAAGAAGCCTTCATTTTCAAATCCTCGCAAAGAGCCTTGAAGTGTTTCAGCCCATATAATGTGTGTGTTCCGAACCATGTAAGGGCTTCTCCATCGATGCACACATTCCAAATTCGGCGCCCGCCATCGAGAACAACTTTTTCTGAAATCGCTTCTCCTTCCTCGAGTGCGAAATTATGGGGTTCACTCGAAAGAAGCATTCCTTCGATGCTATGTTCAATGAGATGATTCGTTGTAACGATAGGGTATCCATTTCCATTTGGTTCAAAATCAGGGACGATGAATCCACATTGTTCTAGGAGAGATCCTGAATAGCGTGTTGGCGAAACACACATGAGGGGTTCATGCCAAATCATAGCAGCTACTTTTGGACCATTCTCTGCGATTACTTGTTCCAATTCCAGTTCAATAGCTGATGCGAATGTTTCGCTCATCGCTTCGCAATGAATTCTCTTTCCGAGCGAGCGCAGCATGTCTGGAACATCTTTTGGCGATTCGACTTCAGACACAAAGCGTTCAATTCCCCTTTTGTTAAGTTCATTAAACACCTCAAGTGGATTTTCTTCTTTATCCATAATGACAAGATCCGGATTGAGTGCCACAATCTTGTTGAGATTCGGAGTCTTTGTTCCACCAACAACTGGTATCTCCAAGACATACTCCTCTGGATAAATACACCAAGGCGTTCTACCAACAAGGTATTCTTTGGGCATACCCAACTCTGCAAGCGTTTTTGTCAAACTTGGGACGAGCGATACAATTCGCATTGAATAGCCTCAATTGGATTGAACTCTGTAGGAGATATGAGCGCCATCAACATCGAAGTTGTCTGTGCCTTCAGGGGCATTCTCACTATGGAAAGCAATACCAGAGGCGCGAGTTTCCTTTGCAATCCATTCCTGATCATCTGCAAATAATTCTGGAGCATGTATCATCCATACATCCACATCAATGGTTGCTTCAATCTCAAGGTTCAGATCTTTACGCTTGGATTGAATTCTTCGAGTAATGTCTCTTGCCAATCCCTTGGAGAGAAGTTCAGGAGTATCTTGCATATCCAATACAAGGCTCACATGTTGGGCTTCATCACCTTCACCAAGTGTCACGGTTGCTGCTGCAAAACCTTCTCGTTCTGTTCGTCGAACTTCAACATCAGATTCTTCGATTGCAACACCCATAATAATGCAATTTCCTGATTTGATCTCAGCAAGAAGTGCTTCTGGGTCTTCGTTTCCTTTCAATTCGTTTGCAATAGCGTTAACATCGCCTTTTGCTTTTGGTGCCAATGCTCTGAAATTAACGGATAATGCAATTTGCTGGAATCTGTCAAGGTCTGTTTCAACTGAGATTGTTTCAACATTCAATTCTTCGGAGAGGAGGTCATGATATGGCTCTAAGTTTGGTCCAGCCACGATGAATCCTTCTGCACATGGAAGGCGTTGCCTTCGTTGTGCATCGATTCGGATACGACGACCAGTCTCTGCGAGTTCACGCACAAGTTCCATTTCCCTTTCAAGTTGAGAATCTTGTGGAGGCAAGTGTGTCGTTGCTTCACAAAGTGCTTCATCCCATACATCTGCTGTTGCTCCTTCGAGTGAGCCAGGTGTTCCAACAGGCCAATCGGCAAGATGAACAGATGTTCCTGTGAGATTACGATGGATTGTATCAACCATGAATGGACTTACAGGGGCAATGAGTTTACTCAAGGTAACCAGAACTTCATGAAGTGTGTGTTGGCAAGCCAATTTGTCATTTGATTCTGCTTCATCCCATAATCGACGGCGACTGCGACGAACATACCAATTTGACAAATCATTGACGATGAACTCTTCGAGGTCACGGCATGCTTTATGGAAATTCCAACTTGTGAATCCTTCATGATATGCTCGTGCAGTCGTATGAAGTTTTGATAGAATCCAGCGATCGAGTCTTGAGCGTTCTTCGACAGGTAGTGGTTGAGTTTCAGGATCGAAGCCATCCAAAGCTGCATAATCTGCATGGAAGCGGTAAACATTCCACAGAGTCAAGAACATCTTTGCATACGTCTCTCGAACACCATTTGAATCGAACTTCAATGGATTCCATGGGGCTCCAGCAGTCACCATGTACCATCGAGTTGCATCAGCACCTTCTCGATTGAAATGGTCCCACGGGTCTACGATATTCCCTTTTGATTTCGACATCTTCTTTCCTTCGGCATCAAGAATGAGGCCAAGCGATAAACATCGCTTGTATGCAGGAGAATCAAAGACGGTGGTAGAAACGGCTAGGAGGGTGTAAAACCATCCACGTGTTTGATCGACACCTTCACAGATATAATCGACAGGGAAAGACGAATCGAATGTCTTCTCTTCATCGAATGGATGATGCCATTGGGCGAAAGGTGCGCAACCAGAATCAAACCAACAATCCATGACAAATGGCTCTCTTTTCATTGGTTTACCGTGTTCAGATACCAATGTGAATGCATCAACGACTGGTCTGTGTAAGTCTACATCGGCTGGGCAATCAGGATTTTCAATTCCAGCAGCTTGCGCTTTTGCGACTTCTTCTTGAAGTTCAGCAATCGAACCGATGCACTTCATATTTCCATCTTCATCTCTCCAAACAGGGAGTGGTGTACCCCAGTATCGCTCGCGGGAAATAGCCCAATCCTTGACGTTTCGTATCCATTCGCCAAATCGACCTTCTCCAACCCAATCAGGAGCCCATTCGACACCATCGTTGAATTCGAGGAGGCGCTCTTTGACTGCTGTCATGCGAACAAACCAAGAATCCATGGCATAGTAAAGCAGGGGATGGTCTGTTCTCCAGCAGTGAGGGTAGTCGTGGAGGTAACTTTTCTCTCTGTATAACAGACCAGAAGAAACGTTTTCATTTTGTTCGACAAGAATCTCCATGACTGAATCATCACATTCCTTGACATATCTTCCATCGAGTTGTGGATGAATTCCTGGTACGAAATGCCCATTCATTCCAACAGTGTGGTACGCTGGAAGTCCTACTTCCATACCGAGGTTGTAATCGTCTTCACCGTACATGACTGCGGTGTGAACTACACCAGTACCATCCGTTGTTGTCACCCAATCGGCTGAGAGTACGGTCCATGCAGTCTCAGAATCTCCTCGAGGAACAGCACCTGGGAAGAGCGGTTCATACGATCGTCCAACAAGAGCAGATCCAGGGATTTCTTCGATGATATCGACGTGGTGCCTTAGTACATCGCCCATGAGATCCTTGGCAAGAATCAATTCTTCACCAACTCTTGCTCCGCCCCTACCTTGCCATCCTTCAGGTTCTTCTCGAACTCTGCAACGAGCGTAGGTGATTTCTGGTCCCACTGCGAGTCCAACGTTACCTGGAAGGGTCCAAGGAGTGGTTGTCCATGCTAGGATGGATGCATCATCATCGGTTAGTTTGAATTTGATGTAGACCGAAGGTTCCTCGACTTCTTTGTAGCCAAGTGCGACTTCGTGACTGGAATAAGACGTTCCTGTTTGCGGACAATAGGGGAGAACCTTATGGCCACGATACAAGAGATTTTTATCGAACATTTGCTTGAGAGCCCACCAACAGGATTCAACATAATTGTTGTCTAGTGTCACGTACGGGTTATCTAAATCTACCCAATATGCCATCCGTTCGGTCATCTCTCTCCAAGCGCTTTCATAGGTCCAGACGCTTTCTCGACAAGCGTCGTTGAAGGCTTGCATACCGAATTCTTCAATGGCTTCATTACTCATTAAATCAAGTCGCTTTTGGACTTCAATTTCAACAGGTAATCCGTGTGTATCCCAGCCACCTTTACGTTGTACGAGGAAGCCTTCCATTGTCTTCCAACGGCATACAAGATCCTTGTAGGCTCTTGCAACGACGTGATGAATTCCTGGCTTTCCGTTTGCAGTCGGTGGACCTTCTAAGAAAATGAAGGGTGCGCCATCTTTGCTCGAACCAATTGAAGATTCAAAGGCGTTTTCATTCTTCCATGTATCCAGTAAAGCGGTTTCAAGCGCTACTGCATCGAGGTCACCTGCTGCTGACGGTCGAACCATGACCCTGCGAATAACACGGTTGATTTCAACCTCTCCCTCATTTTCGAGGAAGATTGAGGAGTGACACATTCAAGACCTTTCAAATTCAGGCAGACACATGGCCGGGTCCTTGAAAGGTCGGAGCGTTGCTTTCTTCGTTCTGTTCTTATTCGTGTTCGCACCGTTCACTTCACTTGCTCCTTCGGCTTCCTTTGATGTTCTTGAAGAGGCTGCTACGCCTACATTAGTCGGCGAAAACACACCTGTTGTGGTTGATATTAGGCCGGGTCAAACAAGTCAAAACCCGTTTGAGTTAACACTCCCTTCATCCTCGGGTTCAATCACAAATCTTGAGATGACGATGCAATCGGTACCGCTTCAAAATTCTCAGACCCTTCTGTGGCAAGGCGCATCTGCGTGGGATCATCTTGATGCCAATCATAGCAACACATACTCCCAATCTGGGTCGTTAACAGGGTCTGGTTCTTCACCAGGGTATGATTTCAATAACGGTGCTCAAGGATGGACGTTTTCGAATTCATACAGCGGTAGGGTCACATCGCCTGCGTGTGGATACAACGGTTCGAGTGGAGGTTCAATTCGAACCTATGCCGGCTCAACCTATGCTACATCTCCAGTGATCGATCTTGCAAATCGCGTAAATATCCCATTCCATGCTTGGGTTCACGAAGGAAGATCGGGTTGTGGAGAAACTCCTGATAGTGGAGAGGATCTCCAGTTCCAGTACAAAAATGCTGCAGGAACTTGGACTGCCTTCAGAACATTTAGCGGTGGTGGATCGGTTACTTCCAATTCTCAATTTACAACCACTTTGCCAACAGGTGCTTATCACTCAAACTTCCAGGTTCGCCTGCATCAAACAAGCGGTAGTTCAACCTGTTGCGATTACTGGTTTGTTGATGATGTGAAAATAGTCCTCCCTCCAGTTACGGAATGGACAAGCCCTAGTTTTGGATACAACAACTCAGCTACATTTTCACTTGCAGAAGGGCCATATGCACCGATGTACATCAATGCAGATTTCCCAGAGAATTCTTTCTTATCATGGACACTTATTGACGATGTTACAGGTGAAAATCTTTCTGGCTTTGAAGCCATTAATGGAACCCGAGTTCATCTTGATGCAGTCGATTGGAACGAATACGGTTCTCTGCGAATCCGCCTTGAACTATCGGGTTCAAGCACCAATGCCATGCCGGTAATTGAATCCATCTCAGCAGGAGGTCTCATGACTGAAGAATTCACAACGGACCCTTCCCTTCGTGGATGGAGCGTGACCAATGCCTCCGTCTTGGCAGGAACGTTGACTTCAATGAACAACAGTACAGTTACTTCTCCATGGTTTGCAAACAATGCGCCTATGGCAGGTTATTTGGTCTCAGCAGTAATGAATGAATACGATGCATATGTTCGCCATCATGCCACAGATAATTGGACTTCGATAAGTCTGCCATATACCGGGTCACTCGAAGCCAATGAGCATTCGTTCCAACTTCATTTTGTCCATAATTCATCCACGCCAAGTTTACTCGATAAGGTGCAGGTTACATTACAAACTGGTGCTAAAACCATTGCACCTTCTCTCGATCTCAACAATGATGGGATCAATGAATGGGGTGTTGAAGATGCACGGATTGGGTCCTGGGGATTCCAAAATAAATTTGATTCAGGGGAATACTCCACTGGTTCAGGTTTTGGATTTTCAGGTATTGCTTCAACTTCGGTTTGGATTCCGACTTCTGAATTGGGTGGTTTTGGACTTGGTATTTCCTCAGAAAACGGAAACATGACGGGAATCTCTCTTCGTGTTGGTGGTTCTACAGTTGTGTCTAAATCAATTGACGGAGCCACTGTGGCCCATTTGCAACTCAATGCTTCTGAACTTGACTTATTGGAGGCCACATTGTCAAGTCAATCAGCTGTGCTGTATCATATGGGTGAAGGTTTTGCCTTGGTTGATATTGAAGCCTATGGAAATGGATTTGCAACATTTTCCAATCTTGCAGTTCCTTACAATACCTCTATTTCGATCAGTGCTGATGAGCAATCACCTCTGGTGATGTCTGCAAACTCAGCAACAAGAACAGTAAGTGCTACCCCCAGCATCACCTTCCCATTCACTGGGTTGTCGAACGGGAAAATAATGGTTGAAGTGACCGATCTTGGCTTTAGTGAAGATGTTGAAACAGGCACGGCTTCTATCGATAATGCAACCTGGCCAATGACACCATCACAACGTTGGATGTCGTTCACGACAAGGTTCAGTATTGATGCAGATCGTTCCGCAACCCTTGTTCGTTTGGATGTACAAGGGGACCTGAATCATGCGACCTGGTTACTTCCAGTCGGTGGTGGCACGCCCCTTGGCCAAGGCGATAGTCATCTTGTAGAACTCCACCCAACTGAACCGATCACTGTCACCAGTATCTCAGCAACGATGAGTGAGATGACAGTACAATTCAGAATGGAGCAAGGTTGGGATGATGAGCAACAACTGTCCGTTTCAATGCGTGTTGTTTTGGACAACGATGTTGTTTCAAGACCAAGTCAAAGTTTCTGGGGCGGAGCAGGACTTCAAGCATTAGAAAACGATTTGGTCATTAAATCCGTTCTTATCACCGATGACAACGGACCAGTTTCATCTTCAAAGGAATACCTAGCAGCAGGTACTGGTCTAAACTTTTCAATCGATATCGGCTATGAGGGAGTAGACGGGATTGATTCATTTGCTGATGGTGATGCAGAAGTTCAACTTTGGCAAGGCTCGACAATGGTTGCGAACACAACGTCTCTTGATGGGGATATGTGGAACGTTTCAGATGCTGCTCCGTTTACGTTTGGTGACCTCGGATGGATTGTACGAGTGATTCCTTTAGAAGGTGGTGACATTACCAATGATTCGGAACAAACCCGTTCGTTCAAGATTGACCCAACTTCGCCTTCTGTGATTTTCTCGAGTGTTGATTGGTACGACCACCGTGTTGCTTCAACCAGTCAAACGGTTCAATTCCAAATCCTCGATCCAGTTCTCTTGCCTTCGAATGTTCAGGTCATGCTCTGGCGAGAATGGGCTGATGATACCGATCTTAATGGATTGCCAAGCGCTGATGAATACAATTCAAGGTCGTTGATTATACCAACCGATCTCACAGTCTCTACGGGATTGTACACGCTCCTCTTCGATGATTCAATGGGATCATTAGGTCAGAAAGTTGCGGGATACCTTGTTGGAAATGATGCTTCAGGACAAGCCTTGCAAGATGGTGGAACCTCTGCCGACGGAGAACATTTGTTCATGTATCAACTTGGACCAGATGGCCCGCCTACACTTTCCTCAAATGCAATGTCTTGGGATGGAGGAGTTCAATCTTGGCTTCATCCAGGCCAGCCATACACACTTCGTGTTGATATGAGTGAACCAAATGGTGCATCTGATCTGACCACTGTTGAGATTCAACTTGCATCAAATATTCTCACTTCTCCGTTATCGTTTACTTGGGATTTCGTTACAGATTCATGTACCTCAAATAGCATACATCTCATTATTCACTCATGCGATATGCTTGCCCTTAATGGTGCACAAGCTGGACCGTATGAGAAAGATACTCGCCTTGTGGTCGATTTAGAGCTTGCTTGGACAACACCCGATTTGGGCGATACGTTCCGAGAACCAAGTGTTCGAATCGTCGATCGTGCTGGGCAAGAAGTGCTCCAAACATTCCCTGCCCTACGCTGGCGATTTTCACCTGCGTTGACGATTCCTCAAGAAACAGTATCTCTGGTTTTGACTCAAGGGTCCTCCCTTGAGGATGGAGCACGTATTCCTCCGAATTCTCCGTTTGAACTCACGGGAGGACTTGTCTTTGAGAAAACAACAACGATGCCAGAATTCAACTGCAGTGTCGATGTTATGTTTGCAGGACAGACCTATTCGGTTCAGACATACGATGGGATTTGGAACGTACCACTGGTTAGCCCCTCGACTTCCGGAACGATACCATTGACTTGGTCAGTGGGTTGTTTGCCTCCACAAGGTATTGATTCCACTGCAAAGGAATCATCGGTGAAATGGATGATTGTCGACGGGCTCGGCCCTGAACCCAAAGAAGTTCAAACACCTCGTCCCGGAGCAATTCTATCTGCTGATGAGCATGAAGTCACCATCGTTCTTTCTGAAGAAGGCGGTATCGACTACGAATCCTTACGATTAGTATGGTGGGTTGAAGATACTGTGACCGGTGATTACCTCCGTGGAGGAGACGCTCCATTCTTACTTCAAGGAACTGAAATCAGTGGCCTCAATCTTGTTGGAACAGGAACCATGGATCTCTCGGTCATAACCGATGATATGTTGATTGATCTGTTGACAGTAAACGTCCTTGTGGAAGGGCGTGATCTTGCTGGTAATCAGGTGCTCGGGGCAAATGGTGAATCCTCAGGGAATGCCGTTACCTCGTGGCTTATGGAATGGAGAAGACCGACGTTTGACCTCGATAGTCCTGCAATTCAATATTCCCGTTTGAACGTGAAAGAAGGCGAGACAACCGCAGTCCAAATCTTTGTCAAGAATACCGGAACACTTGATGGTTCAACTTCGGCCACAATTTCAGTTGTTCGAGCCGATGGAACCACCTCCGTTCTTCGAAACGCTAATGTTGAGGTTGCAGAGGGTGCAGTTGGAACTATTCTTCTGGACTGGGGCCCTGAAAAAGAAGGTTTACAATGGATTGAAGTTGTTCTCGATAATGGGAAAAAGGCGAATGGGCCATCCATTGACGTACGTCCACAGCGTGAACCGAGCTTTACCGAAACCGTCTTTGGAGAAGTGAATCCAGTTCTCGGCTCCGTCGGCTTGCTGTTAGCAGTTGGAATCATTGGAGCTTTGCTTTTGATGGCTCGAAATGCAACCGTGCGTCGCGGTTCGAAATCTGAAATCGAATGGGATGAATACTCCGATTATCTCGAAGATGAGGAAGAGGAATTTGATGACCCCGATGCGGATTTGTTTGTACCTGAGGCTGCTGCTGCAACAACAGCTGCTGCGACAACTTCTGCTTCTACAGACGGTTGGACTCAAGGTGCTGATGGCGTTTGGTGGTGGCAAGATCCGAACGATTCGAGTTGGTGGTACAAAGATGCTAACGGCGAGATTCTCCAATACAAGTAAGGCATCAGGGCTATGAATCACGGCGGGTTGGCTAAACTATGGGCAATCAAAGCAAGGGACTTATTGCCCTGCTTCAACTCAATCCTACGGTTGGAGATATCGTAGGAAACGCTGAGCGTTTACAAGAGATGGTAAACCGTGCTCAATCGCATGGTGCTTCTGCTTGTATCAGTACTGAACTCGCCATTTGTGGATATCCTCCCAGAGATTTACTGATGCAACCAAGTTTCATCCAAATCGCCCAGGAAGCAGCGATGAAACTCAATGTGGACATACCAGTTCTTGTTGGAACACCGACTGTACCAGAACATCATCGAGAACAACCTGGAAACGGTGTTCTTCTCGTCGGAAATCAAGCACCTGCGAAAGTTGTTGCTCGTAAGCAACTTCTTCCCACCTATGATGTGTTTGATGAGGCCCGATATTTTGATGCGGATGATCGTCCAGGAATTGCTCGAACCATTAACGGCTCATTCGAACTCGGTGTTACTGTATGCGAGGATGCTTGGCAAGTCTCGGGGGAAACGCCTTCAAAGTACGATGCAGATCCGATTGAACAACTTGCAGAATGGGGACGTCAAGGCGTAGAACTCGATGCTACAGTCAACCTTTCAGCTTCACCGTATCATGCCGAGAAAATACAAACACGGCTCCGTGTGGCTCGAACAGCGGCTGAATGTCTCAATCATCCATTCCTACTTGCGAACCAAGTGGGTGGTAACGATGATCTTCTGTTCGATGGCCGTTCACTGGGCGCATGGCCGAATGGAGATGTGGTGATTGCACCCGCTTGGGAGGAAGGAATACTTCTCATCGATGTGAATGATTCAACTCGTTCTCAATGGATTTCAATGGAAGATGGAGAGAGTGCTGGTTTGACTCAACTTTCTGGAGAACATGAACTTCAACAGGACGAGGAAACAGTTCTCGAGGCTCTGGCCGATGCTGTCGTATTAGGCCTCCGAGATTATTGTAGGAAATCAGGAATTAAACGAATCGTTCTTGGCTTAAGTGGAGGTATTGATTCTGCAGTTGCTGCATGTGTAGCCTGTGCAGCTGTCGGTCCAGAGAATGTACTCGGTCTTTCTATGCCTTCTCGATTCTCATCCGAGCACTCAAAATCAGATGCAAAGCATACTGCTGATTCCTTGGGAATGGAATATGATTCACTTCCAATCGATGATCTTCATCATTTGGTTGAGAATCAAATCGAATCGGTATTGCAGAACGGATTTCCAGTCGCTCGAGAAAACATTCAGGCTCGATTGCGAGCAATTCTTGTCATGTCCCATGCGAATGCCCAACAACGTATGGCAATTGCAACTGGGAATAAATCTGAACTGGCTCAAGGCTATTGCACACTCTATGGCGATATGGCTGGAGGATACACACCTCTCGGCGATGTCTACAAGATGGAAGTGTATGGTTTAGCGAACGTCTTCAACAATCGAGCCGTAAAAGAAGGAAAGGTTGCTCCAGTTAGTGATTCAACTCTGACCAAACCTCCCTCTGCTGAACTTGCTCCTGACCAACGTGATGATGATACACTACCTCCATACACTGTTCTTGATTCAATCCTAAAGCATCATATTGAAGATGGTCTCGGAGCAGACGAAATTGCAGCAAAGGGACATGATCGAGATACTGTTGTTACGGTACTTAGACGACTTGAGGCAAATGAGCACAAGCGATGGCAAATGGCTCCTGCACCTCGTGTTTCTCCTCGTGCCTTCGGTCAAGGCTGGCGGCATCCTCTCGCAAGTCGTCATGATTGGCGTCGTTAATCGGTGAAGATAAGAGGGAAAAGCCAGAGGGTCAGTCATGACGGAGAAGTACCTCAACATTGCTGGGTACAAATTCGTCACAATCCCTGATAGGGATACTCTTCGACAACCGTTCAAGCACAAGTGTGATTCACTTGAATTGAAGGGTACTGTTCTATTGAGTCATGAAGGCATCAATATTTTTGTTGCAGGTCTTGAATCAAACATTGTCCAATTTCGAAATTGGGTCATTGAAGATGAACGCTTCAATGATATCTCATTCAAAGAATCGACCTCAGATGCACAACCATTCAATCGAATGAATGTTCGATTGAAAAACGAGATCATTTCAGTGGGTCTTCCAAATTTTGATCGTATCGATTCCGAAGAAGGACGAATCTTTCCAAATGAACTGCATCAACGTCTCTCAAATAATGAGGACATTGTTTTACTCGACACAAGAAACACGTATGAAACACGGTTAGGCAGTTTCCAAAATTCAATTGAACTTGGCATAAGGACCTTCAGAGCCTTCCCTGAAGCGGTTGCAAACATGGATACTTCACTCAAAGACAAACAAATTGTCATGTTCTGTACTGGTGGTGTACGTTGTGAAAAAGCGAGTGTTATCATGCGAGATGCTGGTTTTACGAATGTCAGGCAATTGGAAGGCGGTATCCTTGGCTACTTCCAAGAAGTTGGAGGCGATCATTGGAACGGAGAGTGCTTTGTATTCGATAAGCGAGTTGCTCTAAAGCCTGATTTAACAGAAACTGGAACAACCGTATGCTTCGCATGCAGAGAGCCTTTGCTTCCAGAGCAACAACTTGACCCAGCTTATGTTCCTGGAATCTCCTGCTCATATTGCATCGACAGAGTTCAACTCCAAACGACCCATTGATCTTGAATCGATGGCAAGAGGTATTGATGCAATTCATGTCCATGAACTCCATCATCTGCAATGAAAAATACATGTGTTGATGAAGCGATTAAACCGCCATATGTCCCTGCGTTTGAATCATTCCCGATTCCTGTATATGGATCAAAAGCCACTGTAGCAACTTGATTATCGATCGCCCATAATGCATGGCCGCTATTGGTTCCTGTTTCATCAATTCCTTCAGCGAGAACGAACAATGTTGAATCCGTATACATCAAGGCTTGAGGTAGGCTACTGCTTATGCCCTGCATCAAATCAACTGTGAGATGAGTTCCTTCTACGGTTCCGTCCGTCTGGCACAACTCCATCCCTGTGCTGGCAAGAACACAGTCAAACCAAATCGTATTTCCATTTGTAACAGATTCGAGACTATGACCTGGTGCAAGGATTGTTGAACTCAATTCAACAAGGTTCGAGGTTGCAAAGGAGTATGAGAATAACGTAGCATCTGCGCCGCGATAAACCACATCAAAGATGATCGAATCCCCAATCTGATGCAATCCTAACTTAGGAGCCATTGTTGTAACGGGTGTGGTTGTACCTTCCTTCGTCATTGAAGTAAGCCATTGAAGGCCACCAGTGCCATCGAGATGTACCAGTTGACGACCAGTTCCATCTCCAGCGACGAGCACCAACCCATTGTTGGAAACCATTGCTTCTGATGGCGAAGAATCACCAAATGGATGAAGATCATACATCGTTAGTGTTCCCTGTGAATCCAATTGCATCACTTCAAGGCCAATATTGGCTTCTTTTGCTGCAAACCAAAGTCGATCATCATCACCAAGCAACATGTTTTGACCTAATGATGAAAGAGATGTAGATTGATTCATCAAGTCTGAACTTGCACTGCTTGTAAGCCAAGGTGCTTGCCAGATTGAAGTTGTTACACTTCCGTTTGTCCACCACATCCGTTGTCCTTGTTGTCCATTTGTGGTGAAAACAACGCCATTCATCCATTCTGTGATTTCACTTGTGTAATCAATCCCATCGCCAGTCTCAATATCTCCAACCATCAATGTCCCTGAAGCAGTTCCATCAGAAACCCACAATTCACGACCATGGACGCCATCATCTGCATCAAACACGAAGCGTAATCCACGTTCTGTCTCCATGGATTGAAGTCCAAGGATCTTACCTGGAATGGAATCTCCAGATGGATGAATATCTTTCAACATTATCGGCGTATTATCAACATCAAGCATCCACAATTCGCAGCCGTTGATTCCATTATTAGAGGAAACTAAAACTGTGTTTCCAAATGCGATTTGGTTACATGTGGAGGAATATCCATTTGTTACGCCCGGATTCATATCTCCTACAATTCCCTGATACAATTGCTCAGAACAAATTCGAAGGGATTCACGAACTTCATCATCATGAAGAATACCATCTCCTGCGATTCCTCCATCAATTCCATCATCAACTCCGAAGCGCATGACTACGCCTTTGGAACAAAGAGCAGTTGGTGCTGGCTGTTGATCGATAAGGGCTGAATAACCTTGGCTTCCGTTGTTGCCATGTTCTCCAGCTTCTCCATCGTCTCCCAATCGGCCATCACAGACGTGAGCGGTTGTTTCTACTTCTGTTGAATCCAAGAATTGGTTTCGATTCGTGTCGATTCCAGATTGAACTTGTATTCCTCCAAATGAACAAGGTATTCCTGGTGATAAGGCTGTGAGATTAACAAGACTTCCATTCCCATGTTCGCCATTGATTCCTTCATAGCCTTGTTGACCTTGAGGGCCTGAAAGACCTTGTTGACCGTGACAAACTTTGGTGCTTGAAGTAATTTCATCTGTTGATAGTTTACCGTTCCCATCGAAGTCCGTTCCGAGGAAGATATCTGCTCCACCTTCTGGGCAATAGACGTCAGCTTCTCTTCCTTCTGTTTCGACAAGTATGGCACTTTCCTCAATATTTTCATCGGATAGAGGCTCGAGTGCTTGATTGAGAACAACTGCCCAGATCGACAGAAGAAGTGCACTCAGTACGACGGTTGTTTTGAGAATACGTTTTGCATTCTCGAGAGATAGAAAACGAGTTTGTTGTCTATCTCCGCGGGCTGTTTGGTTATTGTTCTCAGATGAGGACATAATGAGTGGAGTGACGTCAACGGTATCAAAACCATCGGTTAATCATACGAGTCTTGATGAAGCGCCAGTACTTCGAACATAATATGCACCTGCCAGAGAGGTTATCTCAACAACTCGAAGGGTTGGAAGGGGCTACTCGACAAAAAGCGGCTCGTCTCGTCGTAGACTTAGCACGTACTGCAAAAGCATCCACCTTCGTTGAGGTGGACCATGCCCACGTTTCAGGCGTTTCAGTGATCACAGGAGGTCACGGTCTACGTCGTTTCTTGAAGGATCTGAGTGGTGATGAAAATGGGACCGTTGTGATTCCAACAACGTTGAATTCCGCTGGATGCGATAAACGTAAAATGAAGGAAATGGATATTGCTTGGCCAGATTTTCTAGAACAACAATTTGAGATTGTTCAAGCCTATGACCGATTGGGCATTGAATCAACGCTCTCTTGTACGCCCTATGACCGAGGGATTGAGATTGAGGGTGAAACCGCTTCATGGGCTGAATCAAATGCAGTTTGTTACACAAATACGTGGACATCACTCATCACGAACAGAGAATCAGGACTCAGTGCGTTAGCCACTGCATTGACAGGCTATGCTCCTGAATGGGGCTTGCACCTCCCCGAACACAGGATTCCAAACATTCGTGTCAAGATTTCCTGCGAACTTGAGACGCTCTCTGATTACTCTATTCTAGGGGATTGGATTGGACGAAATGCCAAGCCAGAATGGAATCTTCCGTTCGGGCCCATGCCTTATGTTGAAGGTTTACCGAATTACATTTCCTTTGCTCGTAAGAAGGCATTGACAGCAGCAGCTGCAAACTATGGTACGCCAATGATGTGGGTCGATGGACATTCATTACAATCATTGGAGGATTTTTCGAACGTTGAATGGCAGGGTGAACTGGAATTCACTCAAGCCGATCTAATGCATCGATATGAGGAACTAAAGCCAGAAGGTCAAGTGGATTTGGTTGTCATCGGTTGTCCTCAAGCCAGTCTGGAAGAAATGAGGACGACTGCTTCTGCCTTACGCTCTCATATGGAATTTGGAGAACGTATTGATGATCAGCGTTTGTGGGTTTTCACAAGTCAAGAAAATTATACTCTCGCTGAAGCAGATGGTACACTGTCGATGCTCGAGGAAGCAGGTGCTCTTGTTCTGGTTGACACCTGTCCAGAAGTGACACCGTATAATCGCGAGAAATACAATCATCTCCTAACAAATTCGATGAAGGCGGAACATTATCTCACGAGTGGGCTCAATCGTATTCCAACCAGCGTAGCGCCTATTGTCGAATGTGTTCGCCATGCAGTTCATCCGTCTCTTAGCGAGGGTCCAAGGCCTGAATTGTCCCATTCCTCGCATGGAGGTCAGACGTCAGCGAAAACTCATCAAGATGGAGAATGCACCATTCTTGGAAAGGGTCTAGATTCTCAAGAGGATTTCTGTATTGAAGGAATTGCGATGGTTACTGATGTTCCAATTACGTATCTTGGTTATGTGAATCGTGACACAGGTGTTATCGAAGAAGCAGGGCATCCGCTTGATGGAAGAGCAATTGAAAATAAGATTCTCATTTATCCAAAAGGGTCTGGTTCAACGGTTGCACCATATGTCTTGATGGGACTATTGTATGAAGGGAAAGGCCCCAAAGCTATCGCTAACCGGGATGTTTGCCCGCTTACATTGCCCGCTTGCTCATTGCTCCATGTTCCATATGGCCATGGATTTGAAGAGGATCCGTGCATGCTTGTCAACGATGGTGATTCTATTCGCTTTGAACGCAAGGATGGCATTGTTAGCATTACTGTGTTGGAACGGGCGTGAACATATGCGAGTACTCGTAACTGGTGGGGCAGGTTTCCTCGGTTCGAGTTTGGTTGAGCATCTGCTTGACCTTGATGATGAAGTCGTCGTTCTCGATAACTTCTGGAGAGGTAAACCCGAAAATCTAGAGCGTATTCTTGACAAGATTACGCTTATCGAATCTGATGCTTCTGAAGCGTCATCCTACGGTTTGATCAAAGATCCATCCTCGATCGATGTTGTCTATCATCTCGCTGCTGTGAATGGTACGAAATGGTTTCATGAAGAGGCACGAATGGTTATGGATGTAAATCTAAATTCGACACTAAGGGCAATTGAATTCGCAGAACAATATCGCTGCAGATTCGTATTTACTTCCTCTCCAGAAGCATATGGTAATTCAGAAGTGATGCCACTAGGAAGTCTAGAATCTTCTCTCTTCACCCATCCATCTCATCACCAACGTCATGCCTATGGTGGGAGTAAATATCTTGGTGAATTAGCGGTCCAACACGCAGTTCGTCAAGGGCTTGATGGACGGGTTGTACGTCCATTCAATGGATACGGTCCTCGTTTGGGTCAAGATGAATATGGGCAAGTTGTTACCATGATGATGCGTTCAGCCCTTGATTCCAATCTCGTCCACGTTCATGGGGATGGAAAACAAACACGTTGTCTCACATGGGTTGACGATATTGTTCAAGGCATTGCGCTCTCAGGTCGTGTAGATTCATGTTTGAAGACTGGAGAGTCCCTTGCTGGTCGTTCGTTTAACCTTGGTTCCACAGAAGAGATTTCAATGCTTCATCTTGGGGAGACCATTTGTGATCTTGTTCATGAAAAAACGGGTGTGCTGGTCCAAGTCGAGATGACAGAAGGCTATCCTGGCGATTCATTACGTCGAGTCCCCCATCTTGTGGAGGCAGAGAACTCTCTAGGCTGGACAGCAATGACTTCCCTTGAAATTGGACTGCGTCAGACATTGGAATCAATGTTGTAATCCCATGCAGTTGGCGTAGCCATCAATCGGTTCAATCCATGTTGACAGAGAAGATGAACTGACTCGG